>Ga0209075_1000181_pt1 | contig 57687 bp, 52 predicted proteins | sample Stecom2011_FD_187523 | JGI IMG/M metagenome (GOLD analysis project Ga0209075, IMG submission 187523) | Agricultural soil microbial communities from Utah to study Nitrogen management - Steer compost 2011 (SPAdes) (version 2) | ecosystem: Environmental > Terrestrial > Soil > Agricultural land...
TAATTAAAATACCATGTCACCGCATTGTTAGAAAAGATGGCAGTTTAGGCGGATTTAGTTCAGGAATTAATAATAAAATAAAACTTCTAAATATAGAAGATAATTATCAATATAAAACTTGAGTATTCTCAAGTTTTTTTATTTTTATATATTGTGTTGTAATTTGTAAATTTATATTATATAATACATATGAACAACTAATCATATGAAAGGATATTGATATGAATAAAATATTAGAATCAAAAGTTAGTAAGCTATTTAAAACTTTATCAGATCCAACGAGAATTAAAATTTTATATTTACTTAATGATAAAGCTTTAACTGTAACTGAAATACACACGACACTTAATATGAGTCAAACAGCAGTTAGTCATCAATTAAAAGTATTAAGAGATATTAATTTAGTAAAAGCTAAAAGAGATGGTAAAAATATTTATTATTCTTTAGCAGATAGTCATGTTTATGAAATTTTTAATCAAGCAATTGAACACGTTAGCGAGGATGAATGTAATGAATAAAAAGCACGGTAGTCATTTTAAAACTTATTTTGTAATGTATTTAATAGGGTTAGGTATTTATTTATTAACTTTATTAGTTGATCCTTTTAATTTAGTAAATATAAATCACACTTTATTAATTGTTATTTATTATTTAGTCTTATTTTTATCAGGAGTTCATGTTATCGGTGAAGGAATATATGATACAATTTATGATACGATTAAGAAAAAAAGATTTTATCCTAATGTTCATTTGTTAATGACACTTGCTGCAATTGGTGCAATCATTATTGGTCACTATCATGAAGCGGTTATTTTAATTTTAATTTTTGCTGGTGCCCACTTCTTAGAAGATATTATTCAAAATAGAAGTAAAGCAGAAATAGAAAAATTAATTAATTTAAACCCACCAAGTGCAAGACTAATAAAAAGTGATGGTAGTATTGAAATTGTTGATTCAAGCGAGTTAAAAATTGATGACTTAGTAATGATCTTAAATGGTGATGAAGTTCCATCAGATGGAATTATTATTGAAGGTGAAACTGAACTTAATGAAGCAAATATTACAGGGGAGGCAATACCAGTTTATAAAAAAATTGGCGACCAAGTATATGGTAGTACAATTAATGAAAGTAATAGAATTAAAGTAAGAATTAATAAAAATAGTGATGAAACAGTAGTTGCTAAAATTGTTGAACTTGTAAGTCAAACGCAAGATAATATTACTCCAACAGCTAAATTAATTAAAAAGATTGAGCCAATATATGTAACGGTTGCTTTAATATTTGCACCAATCTTTTATTTACTAGGTAATTTTGTCTTAAATTGGGGCCATGATGAAGCATTTTATCGTACAATGGTTTATTTAATTGGAGTTTCTCCATGTGCGCTTGCTGTTACTGATATACCAGCAACATTATCAGCACTATCTAGTTTAGCTAAAAGAGGTGTATTATTTAAAGGTGGTTCATATTTAGCAAGTTTAAATGATGTGAAAAAGATTGCTTTTGATAAAACGGGTACTCTAACTAGTGGAATTCCAGTAGTTACCGATGTTATTTATTTAGAAGAAAATAAATTATATGATGATTTAGTTTATTCAATGGAAAAAGGATCAAACCATCCGCTTGCTGTGGCAATAATTAATAAGTTTGAAAAATCAAAAGATTTATCACTAGAAGTTGAAAACTTAATTGGGGTTGGTGTAAAAGCTAAATATCAAAATAATGAATATAAAATTGCTAAACCATCATATTTTGATAATATTAGTGATGATATTATAAATCAAACAAATAAATTACAAAATGAAGGTAAAACAGTTACTTATTTTAGTGAAAACAATAATATTAAAATAATAATTGCATTTGTTGATGAGTTAAAAGAAACATCAATTGATGCTATTAAATATTTCAATGAAAATAATATTGAAACAATTATGGTAACAGGTGATGCAACTAATACCGCTAATAGTGTTGCTAAGAAATTAAATATAAATAAAGTATATGCAAATGTTTTACCACAAGAAAAATCAAAAATTGTTACTAAATTAAAAACAAACAATAATATTGTAACCTTTGTTGGAGATGGTATTAATGATGCACCAGCTCTTGCTAATGCTAATTTAGGAATAGCAATGAATTCTGGTACTGATTTAGCAGTAGAAGTTGCTGATGGTATTTTAATGCGAAATAATTTATTAGATTTAGCATATACTCATAAAGTATCTAAAAAATTAAGAAAAGTTGTTATTCAAAATATTTTCTTTGCATTATTTGTCGTTTTATTTTTAGTAGTAACTAATCTTTTTACAAACTTAAATATGCCACTAGCAGTATTAATCCATGAAGGAAGTACGGTAGTTGTAATATTAAGTGGCCTAAGACTTTTAAGACCGATAAAAACAAAGATTAACAAATATTAGGGTAGACTTATTACCTTTACAAAGGGATTTTAATATGATATAATAGGTAAGACATCTCCGAATCCAAATGAGTGGGGGAACCAATTTTTGGGGTGAATCAGTAATGAGAGGACACTTAATTTCCTTAACCCGACAGCTAACCTCATAGGAGTTATTAAGCAATTAATTTTTTTAAATTGTAAAATAATAAAGGAGGTATTTATGGAAGAGTTAATTTTTAAAGTCGCAATCGTTCTTATTATAGGTTTTATTGGTGGAAAGGTTGCTGAACGATTTAAACTGCCTAGTGTGTCAGGATATTTAATCTTTGGACTATTTTTAGGTCCATCATTAGGATTAATCTTTACAGGATTTGATGGTTTTATAACAGCAAGTGATCAAAGTTCTTTAAAGTTTATTAGTGAAATAGCACTAGCTTTTATTGCTTTTTCAATTGGTTCAGAATTTAGATTAAAAAATTTAAAAAAACAAGGTAAAGAAGTAACAACTATTGCTAACTATGAAGTAATAGGTGCTGTTATTGTTGTATTTTTAGCATTATTTTTCATACCTAAACCAGAACCAATTATGATTGGTGGATATAATCCGTTTAGTAAAGGTAATATTGCCTTTGGGTTAGTACTAGCTTCAATGAGTGCTGCAACTGCACCAGCTGCTACATTAATTGTCATGCGTGAATATCGTGCATATGGTCCTGTAACTAAAACAATTTTACCTGTTGTTGCACTTGATGATATTCATGGTATTATTATTTTTGGATTTGCTATCTCGGTTGCTAAAATGTTAGTAGCACCAGGAACTAGTGGACTAGCATTTTCAATTGCTAAACCATTTATTGAAGTATTTGGTTCAATTTTAGTTGGTGGTATTATAGGTTATTTATTAGTTCTTATAACTAAAAGATTAAAAAAAGAACTAGCAGATCATCAAGTTATAAGTGTTGCTGCAATCTTTTTAACAATAGGAATAATGATGCTTATTAATAAAGCATTTGAAGCCCAAAGTATTGCAATGTCTATCTTATTAGCAAACATGATGGCAGGAGCAGTCATTGCAAACTTATCAAATAAAAGAGATGAAACATTTAAATCAATTGATAATTTTACAACACCATTTTATGTTTTATTCTTTACATTAGCAGGAGCAAGCCTAGATTTAGGAATTTTAGGACAAGGTATATTAATAAGTATTCTTGCAATAGTTTATATTTTAGCTCGTGGCCTTGGTAAATATTTTGGTGCATATACAGGTGCAACCATTGCTAAAAGCCCTAAACTAGTTAGAAGAAATATTGGGTTTGCACTACTTCCACAAGGTGGAGTATCCCTTGGTCTATTAGTAATAGTACAAGCACAACTAAGTTCGTTTTACCCGCTAATATCAACTATTATTATGTTAAGTATATTAGTTTATGAAACAACTGGTCCAATCTTTGCTAAATATGCAATTTCAAGTGCAGGCGAGATCAATGGACTTGATCGTTTAGAAGAGTTATCACAAATTGATATTAAGGAGTAAAAATATGGAAGCATTATTTATAGTATTAAATGATTTATCAAGTTATGATGATTTATTAGAATTATTTATTAAACTAGAAGTTAGAGGTGCAACCATCCTTGAAAGTGAAGGAATGGCTAAAGCCTTATTAAAATCAGAAGGACTAAGTAGCTTAATAAAAAACTTGTTTGAAATAAAACCTGATAATGAGATTGGTAAAAGTAAAACAATCTTTACCGTATTAAGTGAAGAAAAAGTAACAGAAGTTGCAGAAGCAGTTGAAAAGTTATTAGAGAAATCTCAAAGTAAAGTTAAAGGATTTTTATTTTCAATTCCAGTTAATAACGTTAAATCTTTTAAATAAATTAAAAGGGGCTTTAAAGAATTGAATTAACACAACCTTAAAAAAAGAGCTGGGTCTGGTAAAAGACTCGGCTCTTTTGATATAATTGTAATATGTAAAACAAACAATTAAAGCCAGTCTATAACTTACAAATTGGTGTAAGTGATGAATATATCTTAAATATTATGATCTAACAAGAACGTAATGATTTTAATACATATATTCCTTTTTTAAAAAAGTTTAATACTATGTATGGATATTTTTTTAAATATCTGTAGCAGATAGTGAATATGGTTCTTTATATAATTATCGTTATACAAAACTAAATGGTATGAAGTTATTTTAAAAATATGGAATGTTATAAATGGTTAAATAAGAGTACGCAATAGTGTGCAAATAAGAATCCCCAATTCTTGAGCCGCTGTTCGTACTTTTTTTGGTACAATAATCACTATAGGAGAGTGATTACAAATGACAAGTGTAATAATTGAACAAATAACAAAGACAGAAGACTTACTAATGTTTAGTAAAGCTTATAAGGAGAAAATGATAAAGTTTTATATTTCTAAGTTAGCAAGAGAGTTAAATAAAGATAGAAAAACAATAAGAAAATATTTAATTTGGAATTACAACAAAGATACAAAAATGTCTAGAGCAGGTTTGTTTTTTTTAACAAGATATATGAAAATGGTAATATTGATAGAAAGATTACAGCACACAGACTTAGAAAGACATTTGCAACAAGATTACTTAAAGAAGGTTGTCCTTTAACAACTATACAGAAGTTATTAGGGCATACAGATGTAAGAACATCAATGAAGTACTTACAGATAGATAAAGAAATGTTAGAACGTGATTATTTCAAGTTTTATCCATACAAAGATTTATAAAGCAAAAAACAGCAATTAAGCTGCTTTTAATTTATCTGTATTTATTTAGTTTTATTAATTAAGTCTTTAGACAACTTATTCTGTATTCGTTTAAACTCTACAAGTTCATCTAACGATACATCTAAAATCTGAGCAATCTCAACAAGTCTTTCAAGACTAGGTGTTACTACTCCACGTTCATATTCTGATATTCGCTGCTGTTTAACAGACATGATATCAGCTAACTCAGTTTGTGATAGACCTTTATTTTGTCTAACTTTTTTTAACTTAACATTAAAATCTTTCATTTTCTATCAGCTCCCTATTGACATACACTTTTAAATAGTGTATTATGTGATTAGTGATAAACACGTTCAGGAAGTGTATTTAATTAATTTGTTGGTGGAGATGAGGGGAATCGAACCCCTGTGCATAATATTTACATATATACTTTCTACATGTTTAGTTTATTTATGTTTTTCATAACATTAACTAAATAAACAAAAGTTAATGTTACAAGTTCCTAAGTTTCATTTAATGGTCGGAACTCCCATTAAATATAACTTACTAAAATGTGGCAAATAAATTGTCGTAAGTAAACAAATTATTGCGTGCTACTTTTTCTTAAGCAGCTAATTGTAAATTTTGGTTTCCGGTTATTTAAAACCTCGGCTTTTTTACTTGAGCAACCAAGACATGCTTATATATACTTCAATACCATGGCGAAACCAGAACATCCCCGTGCATTTATAATACAATAAAAGTCAATAATAGTAAAGCAAATTATATAAATATGTTATAATTACTTTAAAGATAAAGGAAGTGGTTGTTTATGCGAAAAACTTTAGATATTGTTAAGCTAATATCTTTAATATTAGTGTCATTAGCGGCATTTCATGTTTTACATTTTTATTTTCCAAGTAATATAATTAGTAAAGTCTTAAGAGCAACCGGCGTTGTCTTAACACCGATTTTAATTGCTTTAGTCATTTTATACTTAGTAAATCCTTTCACTAGGTGGTTAATTAATAAAAAAGGTTTTAGTAAAAAACTTGCAATTTTAGTAACCCTTTTATTGTTTTTTGTTTTAATTATTGGACTAATTGGATTTGTTATATACTTTATTATTGATCAAGGAATTGATTTATATAATCAAGTAATGGACCCTAACTTTGTTAATTCTATTAGACAGTGGTTTTACAACAACAATATGCAAGGATTTTTCGATGCAATTGAAGATTACATAATTAATTTTGATTTTACAAGTTTATTAGGACCAGTTTCTTCAATCTTTGGAATAATTGCTCAAACTATTACAACCCTTATTTTAGTTCCAATCTTTTTATGGCACTTCCTAAATTATGATGAAAATGTTATTAATAGTGTAAAGAGTAATATTCCTAACAAATGGCATAATACAATAATTCCGCTTGTAACTGAGTCTAATGACATTGTTTCAGCATATTTTAAAAGCAAAATAATTTCTATGTTTGCATTATTTTTAATGTTTGTATTAACATATTTATTTTTAGGTCTACCTATTGGTTATGTATTATTATTTGCATTTTTAATTAGTATTTTAGATATTATTCCTTATATTGGACCAACCTTTGGTTTAATTGTTCCAATTATATATATTTTTTCTGTTGGTGGAACTGAGTTAATGTATATTAATAGTTTAGCAATTAATGCAGTAGTAGCTAATATTATATTACTAGGTATTAATTTTGCTATTCAATTAGTTCAAGGTAATATTATAATTCCAGCTCTATCAGGTAAAAAGATGAATATCAATCCAGCTTTAATACTAGTCTTTATGTTATTTTTAGGATATATATTAGGAATATGGGGAGTAATTCTTGCAATACCATTAGGCGGTATTATTATTGTAATATGGCAAAAAATTAAGGAGTTAGATTTTTTCAAAGGTGAATCAAAAGAAATAGAAGAATAATAATAAAAAAAGTTGTCGTATAATTGACAACTTTTTTATTTAACTAATTAAATCTAAAATATGATCATTTTTCTTAACATAATAATAAAGTGGTAGACCAAGTAAATACATTACAACTGCTTCACCTAAAAATACAAAAAACATTGTAATAAGTAAAGGTAAATCTAACATAATATGTAACATTGCTCCAACTATTAAACCGTTACTAATTGCTGGAAAAATCATCGCTATTTTAGGTTTATTTTTAAATACTACCATTAGAATTAATGCTATTAAACTAGCAATTGACCCAATAACTGAATCAATAATTCCTAAAGGACTTCCTAAGTTTGCTATAAAGTTTCCAAGAATAAGACCTGGTATTATTTTAGGATTAAACAATGCAAATATTAATAATACTTCAGCAATTCTAAATTGAATATCATCAAAACTTAGAATACTAAATATAAAAACTAATACCACATAAATACTACCAAAAATAGCGTTTAATGTTAAATCTTTTACGGTAAAATTCTTCATGATAACCTCCCTGTTTTTATTTTATGCTGGTTTCCTAGGGTACAGCATATTTACTTTGGTATTTTATCACAAATATGCTATAATAACAACTGCGGAGTTGATAAATATGGCAATTAAATTTGAAGTATTACATACGTGTAAACAAAGTGGTGCAAGATTAGGAAAACTTACTACACCACATGGTGTTTTTGAAACACCAATCTTTATGCCGGTTGGTACACAAGCAACCGTTAAAACATTAACCGTTGATGAAATTAAAGAAGTATCAGAAGGATTAATTTTGGGAAATACATATCACTTATGGTTACAACCAGGTGAAGAAATTATTAAAAATCATGGTGGAATAAGAGGCTTTATGAATTGGGATGGCGCACTTTTAACTGATAGTGGCGGATTCCAAGTTTTTTCATTAAGTGGACTTAGAAAAATAACAGAAGAAGGTGTTCATTTTAGACATCATAAATCAGGTGAAAAATTATTTTTATCACCGGAAAAAGCAATTAAAATTCAAGAAGATTTAGGCGCTGATATTATTATGAGTTTTGATGAGTGTCCACCACCATATGAATCATATGAATATCAAAAAAAATCTTTAGAAAGAACCTTAAGATGGGCAAAACGTGGTAAAAAAGCCCATAAGACTGATCAAGCTTTATTTGGTATCGTTCAAGGTGGATTATATAAAGACTTAAGAAAACATAGTGCCGAAGAATTAATGAAAATTGATTTTCCAGGATACTCAATCGGTGGTCTTTCAGTTGGTGAAACTAAAGAAGAAATGTATGAAATGACTAAGTTTTTAAATGATATTTTACCGAAAGATAAACCAAGGTATTTAATGGGAGTAGGTGCTCCTGAAGATTTAATAATGAATGTTATAAATGGTGTTGATATGTTCGATTGTGTGCTGCCAACTAGAAACGCAAGACACGGTCAAGCTTTAACAACAAAGGGTAAAATTAATATTAAAAACAAAAAATTTGAAAGTGATATGAGTATTTTAGATGAAGGTTTAAATACTTTAGTTAATAATTATACAAAATCATATTTAAGACATTTATTTAAAGCAGAAGAGTTTTTAGGTCAAAGATTATTAACTTATCAAAATTTAGTATATATAAAACATTTAATGAAAGAAATAAGAGAAGCAATTAAAAATGATTCTTTACTAGATTATTTAGAAGAAATGAAGAAAACGACAAATTATTTTTAAAAGTTAATTTATTATTTGGATTATTACATAATAATAATGTATAATATAAGATAAGAATTGTTAATGAAGGGGGAAATAGCCTTGTTATTTGGTGATGGAAGCAATTTTGATCAAAAGCCAACAATAAAGGTCATAGGAGTTGGTGGCGGTGGCGGTAATGCTGTTAATAGGATGATTGAAAACGATGTAAAAGGCGTTTCTTTTGTTGCTGTCAATACAGATGCCCAAGTTTTAAAAATTTCAAAAGCTGATGAAAGAATTCAAATAGGTAAAGAAATAACAAAAGGTTTAGGGGCAGGAGCTAATTACAATGTTGGTAGAGAGGCAGCCCTCGAATCAATTGAAGATATTAAACAAATGTTAAGTGACGCAGATATGGTCTTTATTACTGCTGGTATGGGTGGTGGAACTGGAACTGGTGCTGCACCTGTAATTGCTGAAACAGCTAAAGAAATGGACATTTTAACGGTTGCGATTGTAACCAAGCCATTTAGTTTTGAAGGTCCAGGTAGAATGAAAGCTGCAATTTATGGTCTTGAAGAAATGCGACCACATGTTGATACTTTAATTGTTATACCAAATGAACGTTTATTAAAAATAGCTGGCCCTGAAACACAGCTATTAGATGCCTTTAGAGAATCTGATAATGTTTTAAGAAAAGGGGTTCAAGGTATTGCTGAAATTATTGCAGTACCAGGGATTATTAATGTTGACTTTGCGGATGTTAAAACCGTTATGAAAGATAAAGGTACAGCATTAATGGGAATTGGAATTGCATCAGGAGAAAACCGCGCAATCGAAGCTGCAAGAAAAGCAATTCACTCCCAACTTTTAGAAGTAACAATTGATGGAGCAACAGATGCAATAGTTAACGTTGCCTCAGGAACTAACATTACACTTTTTGAAACTGATCAAGCAATTCAAGAAATTAGAAATGCGGTTGAAAATGATTTAAATATTATTTATGGAACAACTATTAATAAAGACTTAGGTGATGAGTTAATTGTTACAGTAATTGCAACCGGTTATGAATTTAGAGCAAAAGATACAACCTTTGATAATTTTGCTACTGAATTATTCCATAAAACTGGTGATGAACAGGTTGTTCTTACAAGAGATGGTTTACTTACAAAAGAGGAAGCCAATTTAATTAATGATTTTGAAGAAGAAGAAGAAAAAGATTCAAAAATCTCAGGAATTAGTATTCCTGACTGGTTAAGAAAATAAAAAGGCTATTTAGCCTTTTTTAATGGAAAGAAGTGATTTACAAATGTTAAAAGCAGGAATAGTTGGACTACCTAATGTTGGGAAATCAACATTATTTAATGCCATTACTAAACAAGAAGTTTTAGCAGCAAATTATCCATTTGCAACTATTGAACCGAATGTTGGTGTTGTTTTAGTCCAAGATGATAGATTAAAAGAATTAGAAAAAATTATTAACCCACAAAAAGTTATTCCAACAACTTTTGAGTTTACTGATATTGCTGGTCTTGTTAAAGGGGCATCTAAAGGTGAAGGGTTAGGAAATAAATTTTTAAGTCATATTAGAGAAGTTGACGCAATATGTCACGTTGTTCGATGTTTTGATGATGCATCAATTACTCATGTTAATAATAAAATTGATCCAGTTGATGATTTGGAAACAATTAAAACTGAATTATTTATTGCTGATTTAGAACAAATTGAAAGAAGACTACCAAGACTTGAAAAATTAATTAAACAAAATGACCGTGATGGTATTTTAGAATTTGAAACTTTAACTAAAATTAAAGAAGCGCTGGAAAATGATATTGATCCAAAAACAATTGATTTGGATGAAGAAGGATTAAAAATAATTAAAAACTTTAATATGTTATCATTAAAACCTGCAATTTATGTTGGTAATGTTTCAGAATCAGAATTAAAAGATCCTAAAACAAATAAACATTATGTTGAATTATTAGAATATGCTAAAAAAACTAATACAATTGTCGTACCTATTAGTGCACAATTAGAAATGGAAATTGCTCACCTAGATTATGACGATCGGTTAATGTTTTTAGAAGAATATGGTTTAAAAGAATCAGGATTAAATAAACTTATTCAAGAAGCATATAATTTATTAGGTCTTAGAACATACTTTACAGCAGGTGTTAAAGAAGTTAGAGCTTGGACATTTGTTGAAGGAATGAAAGCACCAGCTTGTGCAGGGGTTATTCATACTGATTTTGAACGAGGATTTATCGCAGCTGAAACAATAGCTTATGAAGATTTAATTGCAGCTGGAAGTAGACAAAAAGCTAAAGAATTAGGAAAATTACGAATTGAAGGAAAGGATTATGTTGTAAAAGATGGCGATATAATTAATTTCCGTTTTAATGTTTGATATAATATGTTATAATATAGAAAAGTTAGTATTAGGAGGATTAAATGGGATTATTTAGTTTTTTAAGAAGAAAAAAAGAATCTGAGAAACAAGAAATTAAAACAGCAAACCGTGTGATGTTTGAACAAATCCACGAAGTTAAAGATACCCATTTAACAAAACTGGCAACAAATATTATTAATGGGGACCCTTTAATAATTAATTTAGAATCAGTGCCAGTTGATGATGCAAATAAAGCAATTGCCTTCTTATCAGGTGTTATTTATGCAATAGAAGGTGAAATACTAACAATTAGTGAAAAAATTATTTTGTTTGGTAATTCTAACTTATATGAAGATGGAAGTATGCAAGAATTATTAGACGAAATTAACAAGTAAATCCTTACGATGAAAAGAACACATTTAATAATTTAAACTATATTAAAGCGAGTTAGGGATGGTGTAAGCCTAATAATATATAATTATTAAATATCATCTTTGAGTAAGATAAATAATTGAGTGCTAGATATTTTATCTAGAACTAAGGTGGTACCGCGTATGTTAATACGTCCTTAGATAAGCTAAGGACGTTTTTTTATATATTATTTAAGGAAGGAGAAAGATTTTATAATCTTATTTGATAAATTATGGAAATAAAAGATACATTATTAATTCAAAGAACAAAATTTCCAATGCGAGGAAATTTAGGAGTTAGAGAAATAGAATTTCAAAAAAAATGGGAAGAAATGGATCTTTATAAAAAAGTATTAGAAAAAAATAAAGACAATAAACCATTTATTTTACATGATGGCCCACCATATGCAAATGGTAATATTCATATTGGTCATGCTTTACAAAAAACATTAAAAGACTTTGTTTTAAGATACAAAACAATGTCTGGTTTTTATGTGCCATTTATTCCAGGGTGGGATACACATGGATTACCAATTGAAAATGAGGTAATCAAAAAAGGTGCCAAACGAGATGAAATGTCGGTTACTGAGTTTAGAGACTTATGTAAAAAGTTTGCATTAGAACAAGTAGAAAAACAAAAAGAACAATTTAAACGTTTAGGAATTTTAGGTGAATGGGATAATCCATATATTACATTAAATAATTCTTACATTGCTGACCAATTATTAGTATTTTCCAAAATGGCTGATAAAGACTTAATTTATCGTGGTTTAAAGCCAGTTCATTGGTCACCATCAAGTGAATCAGCATTTGCTGAAGCTGAAATTGAATATAAAGATAAAGTATCTGAATCAATTTATTTTAAATTTCCATTAAAAAATACTAATAGTGATTTAAAAGGTGCTAATCTTTTAATATGGACAACAACACCATGGACATTACCTGCAAACCTTGCAGTTGCAGTAAATCCAAATATGAAATATATATTAATTTCATCTAATTATGGAAGATTAATATTACTTGAATCATTACTTCCTAAGTTAAAAGAGAAGTTAGGGTTAGAAAAAGTATTAATTTTAAAACAATTTAATGGTAAAGATTTAGAAAACTTAACATATAAACATCCGTTATATGATAGAGTTTCACCAGTTATCTTAGGTGAACATGTAACTGATGAAGATGGTACAGGATTAGTCCATACTGCACCTGGTCATGGTGAAGATGACTATCTAGTTGGTTTAAAATATAATTTAGATATTTTAAGTCCAGTTGATTCTAAAGGTATTTTTACAAAAGAAGCTGGTAAATATGAAGGTCAGTTTTATGAAAAAGCTAACTTAGAAATAATTAAAGACTTAAAAGAGGTAGATTCATTAGTATTTAATGAACAAATAACTCACTCATATCCACATGACTGGCGTACTGGAAAACCAATTATTTTTAGATCTACACCACAATGGTTCTTAAGTATTGAACCATTAAGAAAAGATTTACTAAAAGCTGTTAAAGATGTTAATTGGACACCTAAATGGGGAGAAGTTAGACTTTCAAATATGATCGAATCACGCGGTGATTGGGTCATTAGTCGTCAAAGAGTTTGGGGTGTACCATTACCAATCTTTTATGCTGAAAATGGTGAACCAATTTTAGATAGTAAAATTATTGATCATGTAGCTGAATTAGTAAGAGAACATGGTATTAATATTTGGTATGAATGGGAAGCTAAAGATTTATTACCTAAAAAATATAAAAACAAAAACAGTCCAAATGGTATTTTCCATAAAGAAACTGATATTATGGACGTTTGGTTTGATAGTGGAACTTCATATGAAGTACTAAAAGAAAGAAATTTACCATTCCCAGCTGACTTATATTTAGAAGGTTCTGATCAATACCGTGGTTGGTTTAATTCATCACTTACAACAAGTATTGCATCATATGGAAAATCACCATATAAAAATGTTGTAAGTCATGGCTTTGTTTTAGATGGACAAGGCTTTAAAATGAGTAAATCAGTAGGTAATGTTGTTGATCCAATTAAAATGATGCAACAACAAGGTGCTGACTTACTAAGACTTTGGGTAGCAACTACCGCATATCAAAGTGATGTTAGAATTAGTGATGATGTAATTAAACAAACATCAGAAGCATACCGTAAGATTAGAAATACCGTAAGATTTTTATTAGCTAATATTGGTGATTTTGATCCAAATAACGACTATGTTAGTTTTTCAATGCGTGGTAATTTAAATAGAGCATTTACATTTAAATACTATGATGTTGTTGAAAAAGTAATTAAGGCATATGATGAATATGATTTTGATAAAGTATATAGAATTATTATGCCATTTATAATTAATGATGTTTCAGCATTTTACTTAGACTATACAAAAGATGTTTTATATATTGAAAGAAAAGATGATTTTGAAAGAAGATCAATTCAATCAACATTATATGATATAGCTTTTGGTTTAATTAGATTATTAAATCCAATTATTCCTCATACAACATCAGAAGCATATTGGGAATTACCATATCAAAAATATGAAGATGTTTACTTAGAAAATATGCCTGAAATTCCATCATATAGTGATGAGGCTTTAAAAATGAAAGAATCATTACAAAATGCTTTTGATATCTTTTTAGATATGAGAGACCATGTTTTAAAAGCATTAGAAGAAGCTAGAAATGAAAAGATTATTGGTAAATCATTAGAGTCAGAAATTATATTAAACGTAACAAAAGAACAAATGAATGCAATTAACTTATTACAAGTTGATTTAGAATTAGTTTTAATCTCATCACATGTTATCTTAACCGAAACAAATGAATTTAGTGTTAAAGTAAACAAATTCGATGGTCACGTTTGTGATAGATGCTGGCGTTTCTTCAAAGAAGTAAATGAAGAAAATTTATGTGAACGTTGTAGTGATATAGTGGAGGAATTTAGATGAACATTTTAATTGTTAATGATGATGGTATTGAATCAGAAGGTTTAAAAGTTTTAGCAAGAGCGTTAACGCCACATGGAAAAATTTATGTTTCAGCTCCAACGACCCAACAAAGTGGAAAAGCACAAGCTATTTCTATTGTCCCAAGTATGGTTATTGAAGATGCTGATTTAATTCCAGGATCTATGCGTACTATTAAAGTCCATGGAACTCCTGCTGATGCTGTAAGAGCGGGTTTAAGCCTTTTTAATGTTGAATTTGACTTAGTTGTCTCAGGTATAAACGATGGTGTTAATATCGCTAAAGATGTTTTATATTCAGGCACAGTTGGGGCAGCAAAAGAGGCGAAAATTTATGGTGTAAATGCCATAGCTATTTCTGCAGACAATCTTGATTTAAACTATTTATATGATGAAACAATTAAAACACTCGATGAAATTATTGAAAACAAATTATATGAGTTTGATGGAATATTAAACATTAACTTCCCTCGCTTTACTTTTGAAAAAGTTAAGGGCTTAATGTTTACAAAACAAGGAATGCGTTATTATCATTCGGAATTTTTGAAAAAACCAAATGAAAAAAATGAGTATTACTTAAAGGGTAGTTTAACAAATTTTAAAGAAGATGAAGATAGTGATGTTTGGGCATATAATAATGGCTATATTTCAGTTACACCGCTTAAACTTGATAGAACAGACTACGAATTTTTTGAAAAACTTAAAAAATAAGTAGCAAATATGGTAAAATATATAAAGAAGAGGTGGTTTAATTGGAAAAATTTAGATTACATTTTTTCAAAGAACAAACACGCGAAATAGATTTAAGAGCAACCATTTCATTTTTTGAATCAATTGAAGGCTTTGAAATTGAATCAGATAATAAAAGTATGCGATTTATGTATAAAGATCCGCGGTTAGGCTTTGAAGCCCAATTTTTAATAATGCCTAAATCACAAGTAAAAGATATTTATCGTCTTAATCCAAAATTTTTAGATATTAATTTTCAATTAGAACTTTCACTATTATTACCTAATTATTTTGTAGAAAAAATGATTGATATCGTTAAAAGACTAACTGAAAGGTTTGACTATTTTGTCTATCATGAAACGTTTGAAAATGTTTTAAACTTTAGAAGAGACTTAATTTTAAAAGTGTATTCACTTCTAAAAGAACGTCACATTGAACTAAACCCTAAATTACTTAATGAATATGTCTTAGTAGAAACTTCAAAACTAAGTAGTATTTTAAGATATATTGAAGATAATCTTGATTTACAAAAGTTTTACCAACAATCTAATACATACGTTCCTCATTATCATTTCTTATTAAATAATGAGAATCAACTAAAATTAGCATTTGAATGGCGTTATGACAGTTTAACAGTTTTACCACCTAATATTGACTATATCTTTTTAAATCGTGGTAATGATATGTCAATTGTTAAATATGATGAATTTTATGATCAAGCAAAGCGTTATTTAGAAAATGTGCCAGGGGCAATTAAAAATACGAAAGTTTTTGATCAAAAACATTTAAGAAAAATTAATAAAATATTAAAAGGAAAGAGATTTAGCGAAGTTTTAGATGTATTTTCTAACATCGAACTGACTAAATTAATTGATTAGTAAAATGGACAAAGGAAAAATTTTAAGATTTGGTTTATTACAGTTTATTGGGACTGCTGTCTTTACATTGGGAGTAGCATCATTAGTTGTTGCAGGACTTGGAGCTGGACCATTAGATGCAGCTGCATACTTTGCAAGTGTTAAATTCGGACTTACACAAGGGACATGGACTTTTATCCTTAACGGATTTTTAGCACTATTATTACTTTTATTTCAAAGAAAGCCAACGATTATATTCAATATAGTAATGTTAATTTTTATAGGAGTATTAATTGATGGTTGGATTTATCTTTTAGAAAAAATATATACAATTAGCCTTCCAACCACACTATATATGACAAGTGGTATGGCTCCAGCATTAATTCTTGCTATAATCGGTTTTGTTACAATCGGTTTTGGGGTTAGTGTATTAATTCATAACGAATTAGTTTTATCACCGTTAGATGAATTTACAGTATTTTTATCAGGTTTTACCAAAAAATACTTTGTTGCTAAAATAACAATTGATGGTTCATTTTTAATTTTAGCAATAATTTTAGGCTTAATTGGCGATAAACCACTAAGTGCGCAAATTAACTTCTTTAGTTTTATAATTGTGTTTGGCCTTGGTGTTTATATTAATTTATTACTAGATTTATATAAAAAAAGAAAGGAAGGTAAAAATGCAACTAAATAAGTATATTGATCATACAAAACTTGGTGCTAATGTCTCAAAAGCTCAAATTGATTTATTAATCGAAGAAGCAATTAAATATGATTTTAAAAGCATTTGTGTTAATCCTATTTGGGTTGAATATGCTAAAAATAAATTAAAAGATACCGATGTTTTAGTATGTACAGTCATTGGTTTTCCACATGGAACTCATACAGCTTTAATTAAAGAAAACGAAACGATTGATGCTGTTAACAATGGTGCAGATGAAATCGATATGGTTATAAATGTATCAGCATTAAAAGCTGGTAATTATGAACTTATTTTAGATGAAATTAGTCGTGTTGTTAAAGCAGCAAAAGATTTAGTAGTTAAAGTAATTATTGAAACATGTTACTTAACTGATGAAGAAATTGTTAAAGCAAGTAGTATTGCTGTTAAAGCAGGTGCTTCGTTTGTTAAAACATCAACTGGATTTGGTACTGGTGGTGCAACCGTAGAACATGTTAAATTAATGAAAGATACAGTTAAAGATAAAGCGTTAGTTAAAGCTTCAGGAGGCGTTAGAACCTACGCTGATGCAGTAAGAATGATTGAAGCTGGTGCTTCAAGAATCGGAACGTCAAATGGCGTCGATATTGTTTTAAAAAAGGAGAAAGAAAATGATACCAACACCACATATTGAAGTAAAAGATAAAAGTAAAATAGCAAAAACAGTTTTAATGCCAGGAGATCCATTAAGAGCAAAATTTATTGCTGATACATTTTTAGAAAATGTAGAACAAGTAAATGGCGTTAGAAATATGTTAGCATTTACTGGAACTTATAAAGGTAAAAAAGTTACTGTTATGGGTTCAGGAATGGGAATGCCAAGTATAGGAATTTATTCATATGAGTTATATAACTTTTATGATGTTGAATCAATTATTAGAGTTGGTTCAGCAGGAGCGTATACAGATAGATTAAATTTATATGATGTTGTTTTAGTTAAAAATAGTTGGAGTGAATCAAGCTATGCTAAAACTATGGGTGTAACTAACCGTAAAACAATTCCAGCAACAAAATCATTAAACAACCGTTTAAAAAGAACAGCTGAAAAATTAGGCGTAAAACTACATGAGGAAACAATTCACTCATCAGATGTTTTCTACCGTCTAACACATGAAGAATATAAAGAAATTTATGAAAAACATGGTGCGGTTTGTGTTGAAATGGAATCATTTGCTTTATTTGCAAATGCTAAAGCATCAAATAAAAAAGCTGCTTGTTTATTAACAATTTCAGATTCATTAGTAACTAAGGAAGTTACAAGTTCTGAAGAAAGACAAACTGCTTTTACTGAAATGATGAAAATTGCTTTAGAAAGTATTTAAGCCAAACTAAACTTAATCTATTAAAAATATTAAGATAACATTACTAGTTAATAGTAGTGTTATCTTTTTTTATTAAAAAACGACAAATATTTAAATAATAATTTAAAATTGGTAATTTTCACATATTACAAAATATTCATATAATAGAATTAAAAAAGGATGGTAATATGTTAAATCAATTAGTATTAGTAGGAAGGATTACTCATGATCCTGAACCAACAATTTTAGAAGATGGAAAAAAAGTATTAAAGTTCCAAATTGCAGTTCAAAGAGCTTTTAAAAACTATTTGGGTGAATATGATACAGACTTCTTTAGTATTACTTGTTGGGAAGGTTTAGCAACAATGGTTGAAAATTATATTACAAAAGGTGTTATGATTGCAGTTAAAGGAAGAATTCAATCTTGGAAATATCAACTTGATGAGAAAAAGCATTTAAATATGATTGAAGTAATTGCTGAAAAAGTTACATATTTAGAAAGTAGTAAAGAAAGGTTAGAAAAAAGACTACAAACCGAATAATTAAAGGGATGTTTACAAAAAAGTTGTAAACATCCTTTTTTACTTTGTTTTACTAAAATAAATAGTTAAAATATGTTAAAATAATAAAAGGAGATTGATAATATGAAAATAAACTTTAAAGAAGAAGTCTTAAAAAGAAAAGATAACTTAATAAAAGACTTACAAAACTTAATTAAAATTAATTCAGAACTAACAACTTTTGATCCAAACCGTAAAGGAGCTCCTTTTGGTGAAGGTAATAAAGAAGTGTTAGATTTTATGTTAGATCTAGCCAAAAAAGATGGCTTTGAAACATTAAATGTCGATGGTTATGCTGGTCATATTGAACTAGGTAATCAAAATGAATATGTTGCTATTATGGGACATTTAGATGTTGTACCTGCTGGAAGTGGTTGGACTTATCCACCTTATGGTGCAGAAATCCATGATAATAAAATGTATGGTCGTGGAACAGAAGATGATAAGGGACCAACAATTGCAGCTTATTATGCAATGAAAATATTAAATGAGTTAGATGTTAAATTATCTAAAAGAGTAAAACTTATTTTAGGTTTGGATGAAGAATCAGGCTGGCGTGGGGTTAGCCATTACTTTAAAAAATATCCGGAAATCCCAGTTAGTGGCTTTATTCCGGATGCTGACTTTCCATTAATTTATGCTGAAAAGGGAATTGTTAGATTTAATATTAAAGGATACTTTAATAATAACAATTTAATTAGCTTTAATGGGGGCTTAAGAGATAATATGGTACCTGACTTAGCTACAGCCGAAATAAAGTATGAGGATAATAATTTAGAACAACTTTTTAACAATTATTTAAAAACAAATAATTTATCAGGAAACATAGAAAAAACTAAAAATAATACTTATATATTATTAGTAAGTGGAATTAGTGCTCATGGTTCAACACCTGAACTAGGAGATAATGCAATTGATAAATTAAATAACTTTTTATTAAGTATTAATATTAAAAATGAATTAACAAGTTTAATTGATAAATATTTAGCTAATGAAACTGATGGTAATAAATTAGGTCTTAAGTTTTATGATGAAGAAATGGGCGGTTTAACAGTTAATTTTGGTGTTTTAAATACTAATGATAATGAATTTTTAATTACATTAAATTTAAGATACCCAAATGGTATTACATTTGATGAAATATTTACAAAACTAAAAGATACATTTAAACCTCTTGAAGTTACATATAACCATCATCAAAAATTATTATATAATGATCCAAATTCTGAGTTAGTTAAAACTTTAATGGATGTATATAAAAAACATACTAATGATAAAGATGCTAAACCATTAACTATTGGTGGTGGAACCTTTGCAAGAGCAATTCCAAATGTTGTAGCTTTTGGACCACATTTTCCAGGTAAACCATCATATATTCACCAAAAGGATGAATATATTGATATTGATGATTTAATCTTAGCAACAATTATATACACAGAAGCATTATATGAATTAGCAAAATAAGTTAATAGGAGATAAAGATGAAGCAATATTTAGAGATGTGTCAATTTATTTTAAATAATGGGGTTGAAAAAGCTGATCGTACTAATACTGGAACAATTAGTGTATTTGGTTATCAAACACGTTATAACTTAGATGAGGGTTTTCCTCTACTAACAACTAAAAAAGTTCATTTAAGATCAATTATTCATGAACTATTATGGTTTATTAGTGGTGATACCAATATTAAATATTTAGTAGATAACAATGTTAATATATGGAATGAATGGCCATATGAAATCTTTAAAAAATCACCTGATTATAGTGGTGAAACTTTAAAAGAGTTTGTTGAAAAAATTAAAACTGATCTTGATTTTGCAAACAAACATGGCGATTTAGGACCAGTATATGGTAAACAATGGCGTAATTTTAATGGTTTTGATCAATTAGAAAAACTAATTAATCAAATAAAAGAAAATCCAAATTCAAGACGTCATATTATAACTGCTTGGAACCCAGCTGAAGTAGATGATATGGCATTACCACCCTGTCATGCATTTATGCAGTTTTATGTAAATGATGGTGAATTGTCATTACAACTATACCAAAGAAGTGCAGATATCTTTTTAGGAGTACCATTTAATATTGCATCCTATGCATTATTATTAATGATGGTTGCTCAAGTTACAAATTTAAAACCGAAGGATTTTGTTCATACAATGGGAGATGCTCATATTTATAGCAATCATATTGAGCAAATTAAATTGCAATTATCAAGAGAACCTAAAAAACTTCCTAAAATGGAATTAAACCCAAATATTACAAAAATTACTGATTTTAAATTTGAAGATATTAAACTTAAAAACTATGAATCACATCCAGCAATAAAAGGGAAAGTTGCTGTATGATTAATTTAATTTGGGCAATGGATGAAAACTGGTTAGTTGGCGATAATGATAAACTACCTTGGCATATTCCTAAAGACTTAGCACACTTTAAAAAAATAACTAATAATAAGACAGTTTTAATGGGTGATTTAACTTATAAATCAATGAAGGGCTATTATAAAAATAAACCTTTCCCCTTTAAAAAAGTTTATGTTGCAAATTTATTAGATGAAAAATATGAAGATGCGACTTTAGTCAAAGATGTTATTAGCTTTTTAAAAGATTATAACGAAGAAATATTTGTTATAGGAGGACCAACGATATATAAATTAGCCCTACCTTATGCAAATAAACTATATATAACATTTGTTTTAAATCGATATAAAGGAAATGTTTATTTTCCTAAATTTGATTTAGATAAATTTAAACTTAAAAACTATGAAACAAGTGAAGGTTTAATCTTTACTGAGTATGAGAAGAGGTAATAAAAATGATAGTTTCCATACTTTTTTTACTAATGTGGGCAGCAACCATTTATTTTGGTCACATGCTTGTTCCCTTATGGTATTTAATACCAGTTTGGGTAATTTTAGGCTATATAGTGGGATTATTAGTATTTATAATCTTTTTAATTTTGATTATGCCAATAATGAAATTTACAAAGCCAAATTCTAAATTTAAATATTTTTTAGAAAAAACATTTTCAAGATTTATTAATGTTTTTATATTAAGAACATTTGTTACTTTTGAAGGTAAAAAAAACATACCAAAAACAGGAAGACTTACAGTATATGCTAACCACAAATCACAAGGTGATCCAGTCTTTATTATGCAAGGATTTAACCGTAATTTAGCATTTACCCCTAAAATATCGTTATATAAAATTCCGATTTTATCTAATTATATGAACTATATTGGTTGTCTTCCAATTGATAGAGATGATAATAGAAGAACTGCTAAAACAATGATAAATGCAATTAAAAATGTTGAAAACGGCTTAGCAATGTTAATATTTCCAGAAGCAGGTATTAAGACAAGAGAATCAGAATTAATGTTTGATGCTGTTGGTGGTGCATATAAAATTGGAACTAAATCTAAATCAGATTTTCTACCAATAACAATTATTGGTGGAACTAAGCTTTCAAAAAGAAAATGGTGGCAATTTAGTCATGTAAAAGTTATTTTTCATCCAATCATTAAACACGAGAGAGTAAAAGAATATACAACAATTGAAATAGCAGAAAAAATGATTGATGTAATTAATTCGAAAATTGAGGAATAAATATGATTAAAATTGAAAATGATGATTTATTAGTTGAATTTAGTTTATATGGAGCAGCAATTACAAAACTTTTTGTTAAAAAAGTTAGTCGTAATGTCATTTATTATTATGATGATATAAATCTATATAAAACTAATCCGCTTGCTTTAGGAGCTTCAATTGGTAGAGTAAGTGGAAGAATTAAAGATGGTATTATTAATTTAGAAGATAAAAAATATCAACTTGTTAAAAATGATTTTAATAAAAATAATTTACATGGTAACAACTTTTTAACAAAGAGATTGTTTGAAATATATAAACAAAGCGATACTTCAATTACTTTTTTAACAAAAGTTAATGATTTAGAAGATAACTTACCAGGTGAACAATTAATTCTTGTTACATATTATTTAGAAAATAATAAACTTAATTTAACTTTTGAAACAAAAAGTAAAGAAACATCTTATATTAACTTAACAAATCATTCATATTTCAATTTAGATCAAAATAAACATCAAACAATTTTAAAGCATGAATTAAAAATTAATAGTAATAAATATATTAAATTAACTAAAGAACTCCTTCCTTATGAAATTAGTAATGTAGATAATGTTTTTGATTTTAATAATAGAAAACAAATAGGTAGAGATATAAATAAAAACCACGAACAATTAAAAATTGCTGGTGGTTATGATCATCCCTTTATTGTTGGTAATGGCAAAGATATTAATCATATTATCGAACTTAAAGTTAGTGACTTAACACTTAATATTTATAGTAATACCAAAGCAGTAATAGTTTATAGTGGTAATAAGATATCTAGTGATTATTATATTAACAATAAAAAAATGGTTAAATATGGCGCTCTTGCAATTGAGCCACAAGGTATACCTAATAACCAAGTCTTTAGTAAATATAAAGTAGATAATATATATAATCCAAATAAGGAGTTAAATCAAAAAATTATATATGAATTTATATGAAAAAAGATATTTCGTAATTGAAATATCTTTTTTATTTACTCTTCTTCATTATTAAATGTATTAACTAACGTAATTTTATTTTTATCATAATCAAACTCATGAATTGAGCAATTTCCTAAATAAAAATTAGTGTAGTTATATTTTTTATGATCCATTAATATATAAATAGATCTAATAACATGGGCGTGAACAGTAGCAACCACTGTTTGACCTTGATATTTTTCATATAACTGGTTTAAGGCATCATAAATTCTTGATAATAAACGGGGATTATCTTCAAAGCCATCTTCAGTAAAGCCATCTTTCATAATAATTGGAAATGATTCAGCAATTGTTGTCATTTCATAATTACCAAAATCACGTTCAATTAAATTAGGAATAATTTCAATATTATCACGATAACTTGTTTTTCTTGCGATTAAATGGGCTGTTTCTAACGCTCTTGAAAGCGGTGATGAAACAATTTTATCAAAGTTAATATTTAATGATTTAAGTAATTGTCCAACTTCTTTAGCTTGCTTAATACCAGTTTTATTTAAAGGTTCATTAACACGACCTTGAATTAATCTTTTTTTGTTGTACTTAGTTTGTCCATGTCTAACAAAATAAATTTTCATCATATCACCTTTTCTTCATATTATTATAACATAATTTGTGGTAAAATAGTATATAAGGAAGTGATAATATGCATATTGTAGATTTAATATTAAAAAAGCGAAATGGTCACGCGCTTACAAAAGCAGAAATTGAATTTTTAATTAATGGTTATACTAAAGGAAGTATTGAAGATTATCAAATGAGTGCCTTTTTAATGGCTGTTTATTTTCAAGGTATGAATCATGAAGAATCAACAAATTTAGCTCTTGCAATGCGTGATAGTGGTGATATTTTTGATTTATCAAGTATTGATGGTATTAAAGTAGATAAACACTCAACTGGTGGTGTTGGTGATACAATTACTTTAGTATTAACACCGCTTCTTGCAAGTTTAGGAGCGAAAGTTGCTAAAATGAGTGGGAGAGGACTAGGCCATACTGGTGGTACAATTGATAAACTTGAAAGTATTGATGGTTATCAAGTTGAATTATCATTTGAAGACTTTTTAAATCAAGTTAATGAAATTGGTTTATCAGTTATTGGTCAAAGTGGTGATATTACACCAGCCGATAAAAAGATTTATGCTTTAAGAGATGTGACAGGAACAGTTGATGTAATTCCTTTAATTGCTTCAAGTATTATGTCTAAAAAGCTAGCAAGTGGTGCTGATGCGATTTGTTTAGATGTTAAAGTTGGTAGTGGTGCTTTTATGAAAACAATAGAAGAAGCAACTGAACTAGCAACATTAATGGTTGAAATTGGTAAACTTGCAGGTAAAAAAGTAACAGCTATTTTAACAAGTATGGAAGAGCCACTTGGTAGATTAATTGGAAATGGTCTTGAAGTATATGAAGCAATTTTAACGCTTCAAGGTAAAGGACCAAAAGATGTTGTTGATGTTACCCTTGAAATTGGTGCTCAGTTATTACTGGATGCAAATATTGAAACTGATATAGAGGTTGCTAAAGAAAAACTTAACGAAGCCTTAAATGACGGTCGTGCCTTAGAGAAATTTAGACAAATGGTAATTGCCCAAAAAGGTGATGTTTCATATGTTGATAATCCTGAAAAACTATTTAGTGATAAAACAATTGAAATTAAAGCGGAAAAATCAGGTTATATTGAAAAAATTGATGCTTTAGGAATTGGAGTTGCAGCAAGTAGATTAGGTGCTGGACGTGAAACTAAAGATGATGTTATTGATTTAAAAGTAGGATTAGATCTTCATAAAAAGATTGGTGATAAAGTTGATAAAGGTGAAACTTTAGTAACTTTATATGTTAATGAAAAAGGAATTGAAGAAGCTACTAAATTAATTAATGAAAGTATTACAATTGGTGATACTAAAACTGAAAACAAATTAATATTAGGTTTTGTAAGATAAAAAAATTAAAGTTTCTTATTTAATAAATAGGAAACTTTTCTTTATATACACTAAAATATTTAACTTAATTGATAGTCATGATACAATAGATAATAATATTATTAAATGGGTGAATAAGTAGAGATGAAAAAAATTCTTATAATTGGTCTACCAGGAGCAGGTAAATCAACATTTGCTAAAAAATTAAGTGAAATAACTAAAATACCTTTATATCATATTGATTTAATATATCATAAAGAAGATAAAACAACTGTTTCACGATTTGAATTTAATTTTAGAGTTAGTGAAATATTAAATGAGTTTAGTTGGATTATTGATGGCCATTACTTATCAACCTTAGAAAAAAGATTAGCTAAGTGTGATACAGTCTTTTTCTTTGATCTACCAACTGATATTTGTTTAGAAGGGGCTAAAGCAAGAGTTGGAAAAAAACGTGATGATTTTCCGTGGATAGAAACAGAATTAGATTATAAGTTTTTAGAATGGATTAAAAACTTTAGACAAGACCAAATTCCTGAAACAAAACACTTATTGAATTTATATAATAAAAAGATAAATGTTATTACTTTTAAGTCAAGAGATGAAGCAGATGAGTATTTAAAGATGTTAAAGTTATAATTTTTAATAAAATAAGTCATTTTACTTTAACTAATAATTTAATATGCTATAATGTTTATGTACTACGGGGTGCCTTTAATTAGGCTGAGATTACCCGCATTACCTGATCTGGATAATACCAGCGGAGGGATAGTATATAAAGTTGATCTTTTATATTACTATTTCTTTGGGAACCCAAGGAAATTTTTTATTTATAAAGGAGGAAAATTAATGAAAAATAAAAAATTATCCAACTTAGTTATAACAGCAATCTTAGTTGCTGTTGCAATTGTTGTTGATATAATTACATCAAGCATTCCAGGTTTAAACCTTAGAATGCCATTTGGCGGTAGTTTATTTGGACTATCAATGATACCCCTTGTTTTAATTGGACTTATGTTTGGTTTAAAATATGGGTTACTAGGCGGATTAGTTTATGCTTTGTATAACTTTACATTTGACTATTTAGTCTATTTGTCAAGTTTAACTTGGCTACTTGGCTTAGGGGCTATGTCAGTAATAGGAGTAGTATTACTTGATTATTTAATACCTTTTACAGCTTTTGGATTATCAGGACTGTTTTATAAAGATAATTTAAAAAACGGCCTTAATATAATTAAAGCCGTTACTTTAGTAAGTGCAATAAGATTTTTATCTTCAACTTTAGCAGGTGTTTTATTATGGAGTGGATCAATTACTGATGCCGCAAGTAAGAATGAAGAAAATATTGCTGTAAGTATTTATAATTTTGTTGGTAATAATATTTTATTATATAGTGCAGTATATAATTTTATATATATCTTTACTACAGGTTTAGTATCAATTATAATTTTATTAATTTCAAGAAAGAGTTTAGAAACAATTGTTGATACTAGGTTAAGTAGTGTTTCTTAATTACTTTTAAGTAGTCTAATCTGGGATGATAAGTAAAGTTTATTTCATAACCATCAGTTAAAAAATCATTATATGGTATGGATTTACGGCCTTGCTTATTATCCCAGTATTTTAATATAATATCAATTGGTAAAATGAAATATTTATTATGAATTTTAAAATGAACAATAATAAAAGCAATCCCACCATGTTCTTGAACTTTTCTTAAATGTTCAATTTGATGGGGGTGGATATTACGAAGCGGAAAAGAAGTTTTAGCTTTTGTTTCTTTAACATCAAAATCAATATATTTACCTAAATAAATACCATTATAATCAGTAGTTGAAGGTGTTTTATAATATGCTTCAACTATTTTTGCTTTATTACGAGCAGGATAACTTACATTTACTACTTGAACAGGAGTCGGTTTTTTATGAATAACAGCAATGTTATTATTTAAATAATATTGATTAGTTAAATCAATATCTTTTTCTAAAGTCATTCCTAAATTTGCATAATTATTTTCTTGTTTAACTTTTTTTCTACCATTTGGATATTTCATGTCATCACCAACTATATAATAACATAATTTTAAAACATTTTTTAGAATATAAAATAATATTGTGTTATAATTAAAGAAGTTCAAAGCGATTTAAAATTTAAAGGAAGTGAAACTTATGAGCGAAATGCGTTTTTTTGCGTTAGGAGGACTAGCGGAAAACGGTAAAAATATGTTTGTAATTGATGTTAATGGTGATCTGTTTATTTTAGATGCCGGAATAAAATATCCTACAAGTGAGCTTTATGGTGTAGATGAGATTATTCCTGATTACAAAAGTTTATTAAGAGTTAAAAATCGCATTAAGGGAATCTTTATGACACACGCACATGAGGATCATATTGATGCCCTACCTCACGTTTTAAAGGACTTAAATGTTCCGGTTTATGCGACAAATTTTACAATGGAAGTTATTAAAGATAGTTTAAAAGAAGCTAATCTCAATATAAAAGATTATACTTTAAATGTCATTAATCAAGATAGTATTATTAAATTTGGAAATGTTAGAGTTGCCTTTTTTAATACAACTCACTCAATTCCAGAATCAGTTGGGATTGCTATTCAAACCGTTAAAGGTAATATTATTTATACAAGTGATTTTACATTTAGTCAGTCAGGTAATCCTAAATATCAAACCGATTTTAATAAAATTAATAAATTAGCTGAAAAAAATGTTTTAGCTTTATTAGTAGAATCAGTTGGTGCTAACGAAATTAGAAGTAGTAATGTTAATTTAGAGTTAACTCATAAATTAAACAGTTTATTTTCTAATGCCCCAAGTAGAATTATTGTTTCATTATTTTCATCAGATTTATTAAAAATTCAAAATGTAGTTGACTTAGCAATAAGACATCAAAAAAAGATTGCTATTATTGGGAGAAAAGCTCAAAGAATTGTTGATATAGCAATTAATGAAGGATATTTAGATATTCCTGAAGATTCATTAATAAACTTAAAGTTTATTGATGATAAAAACAAAAATAACGATAAAGATATTGTAGCTTTAGTAACTGGTAAACGACATGAACCATTTTATATGTTACAAAGAATGAGTCGTAAAAATGACCGTTTAATTCATATTGATGAAAATGATACAATTGCTATTATGACAGCTCCAGTACCTGGAACTGAAAAAATGGCAGCAAGAACACTAGATATCTTATTTAGAACTGAAGCCCAAATAGAAGTAATTGAAAAAGAATTATTATCATTCTCACACGCAAGTGGTGAAGAAATTAAAATGATGATTAATATGTTAAAACCAAAATATATTATTCCTGTTATTGGTGAATATCGTCAGCAATATCGTGTAAGAAAATTAGCTGAAGAAATTGGCTACAAAGAAGAAGATGTCTTTTTAATGGATAACGGTGATGTTTTAACATTTGCTGATGAACCTTATGTTTCTAAGGGTGAAATTAATGTAGCAGAAATTTTAATTGATGGTACTGCATTTGATGATAATAATAGTTATGTATTAAGAGACCGTGAGTTATTAGCAGATGATGGAGCTTTAATTATTGTTGCTCATGTTGATCCAAGAAAGAAAGTTTTAGTTGGCGATGTACAAATCGTTTCTAAGGGATTTGTTTATGTTAAGGAATCAGAAGAAATTTTAAATCAAATTAAATCAGAATTTATTGAATTAAGTCAAAACCACTTAAACGGTAAATATATTAATTGGAATGAGTTTAGAAATGATGCTAGAAAAACTATATCACGTTTTATTTATCAACAAACTAAAAGAAGTCCAATTACAATTCCCGTAATTATTTCAACTGAAATGACAAAATAAAGTAATAAAGGAATCCATACTAGGATTCCTTTTTATTTGTTTCTATTTTTACCACGGGATTTATCTAACATTTTTAACCTTTCATTTAAGGCTCTTTCATATTTGTTTTCAGGCTTTGGCATAAAATATATTTTATCTTTTATTTTATCTGGTAAATAATTATCACTTACTATAGAATCTTTAAAATCATGAGGATATTTATAAATTTCTGGATTAGCACTAATTAAGTTATTGTCTAAGAAGTTTGGAATGCTACCCGTATCACTATTTTGATAATCATTTATTGCTTGGTCTAAGGCAGTATATGCAGTATTTGATTTAGGACTAATTGCCATATCAACAACGATATTAGCAAGCATTATTCTAGCTTCAGGCATTCCAACCATTTCGGCTGCTTGACAAGCTGCTAAAACCTTTTGTCCCATCGTTGGTTGAGCTAGACCAATATCTTCATAGGCAATCACTAAAAGACGCCTTATAAGGCTTTTTAAGTCTCCTAAGGCAATAAGTCTTGCTAGATAATGAAGTGCTGCATCAACATCAGATCCTCTAATTGATTTTTGAAGTGCTGAAAGTAATAAATAGTAATTATCACTATCTTTATCAAGTGATTGAATATTTTGTCCGGATACTTTATTTAAAATAGTTTTTGTTAAAGTATCACCATCTTTTAAATATAGTGTGCTTGATTCTAAAATGTTAATAGCTGATCTAATATCATAATTTGAATATCTAATAATATAAGAATAAGCATCATCAGTTATTTTAAAATCTATATCAATATAACTAATGGCTCTGTTAATTGCAGTAATAATATCATCTTTACTAAATTTAGCAATTTCATAAATATTTACTCTTGATCTAATTGCATAATTAACAGAGTAGTATGGATTATTAGTTGTTAAACCAATTAAAACGACTTTACCATTTTCTAAATAAGGTAGTAGAGTATCTTGAATATCTTTATTCATCCGGTGAACTTCATCAATGATAAGTAAAATGTTATTAAAATTTGTTACATCAAGAAAATCTTGCAGTTTTTTCTTATTATCTGTGGATGCATTAAAAAAATAATATTCCATTTTACTTTCATTAGCAAATATCTTAGCAATCGTTGTTTTGCCAGTTCCAGGAGGACCATATAAAACAAATGATAATGGCTTTTTATTTTCAAGCATTTTTGTTAAAATTCCGTCTTTTCCGATTAAATGTTTTTGTCCAATAACGTCAGAAAAACTTTTTGGACGCATTTTATGCGCTAGTGGTTCCATTAAATCACCTCTTAAATCTATTATATCATTTTTTCCTTTAGTTGAAATATTATTAAAGATGATGTAAAATATTTAATATATATTAGGTAATTGGAGGAAAAAAGATGGACTTAAAAAAATATATAACAAATGTAGAGGGTTTTCCTAAAAAAGGGATTAGTTTTAAAGATATAACAACACTAATGGCTGATGGCCAAGCTTATAAATATGCAAATGATAAAATTATTGAATTTGCTAAAGAAGTTGGTGCAAATTTAGTTGTAGGTCCAGAAGCAAGAGGCTTTATTTTTGGCTGTCCGGTTGCATATGTACTTGATGTTGGATTTGTCCCTGTGAGAAAGCCTGGTAAATTACCGCGTGAAACAATTAGTGTTAAATATGAATTAGAATATGGACATAACACTTTGTCAGTTCATAAGGATGATATTAAAAAAGGTAGTAAAGTTTTAATAGTTGATGACTTACTAGCAACAGGTGGAACAATTAAAGCAACAATTGATTTAGTTGAACGCTCAGGAGCAGAAGTTGTTGGAATAGCCTTTTTAATTGAATTAACTGATTTAAAAGGAATGAATTTATTAAAAGATTATAATGTATTATCATTAATTAAATATTAGAAAAGAGTGTAAAAAATATGGATTTGTTATTTAAATCGCTGTATGATGTTTTTCATAAATACATTAAAAATGAAGCTGATATTAAAAAAATTGAAGAGGCTTATCTTTATGCTCGCTATAAACATCAAGGACAAATGAGAAGATCAGGCGAGCCATATATAACACATCCAGTTGCGGTTGCAATTATATTAGCAAACCTTGGTTCAGGTCCTAATACTTTAATTGCAGCATTATTACATGATGTTGTTGAAGATACTGATGCTACATTTGAAGAAACCACAAGGCTTTTTGGTGAGGATGTTTCAATTATTATAGATGGAGTTACAAAAATTTCTAAAATAGATTTTAAAGTTGAACCATCGCAGGCAGATAATCACCAAAAAATGTTAATTGCAATGGCAAAAGATATTAGAGTAATTTTAATTAAAATTGCTGACCGACTCCATAATATGCGAACACTTGATTCAATGCCACAAGATCGTCAAATTAAAATAGCACAAGAAACATTAGAAATTTATGCGCCGATTGCTCATAAATTAGGGTTATTCTTAATTAAAGCTGAATTAGAAGACCGCTCGCTTAAATATGTAGAGCCTAATATTTATTATGAAATTTCACGTTTAATTCAAGCAAAAAGAGATGAACGTGAAGCAAGTATTAAAAATGTTATTGGGGATATTGAAAACTTATTAAATGAAAATCATATTAAGTCCTTTGAAATAAAAGGAAGAATTAAAAATATTTATAGTATTTATAAAAAGATGCATATCAATGGTAGAAGCTTTGATGATATTTATGATTTATTAGCAATTAGAATTATTGTTGATAAAATTGAAGCTTGTTATCAAAGTTTAGGTGTAATTCATGCAAACTTTACACCAATTCCAAGAAGGTTTAAAGATTATATTGCAGTACCTAAGCCTAACCTATATCAATCCCTTCATACAACAGTTTTATCCAAAGAAGGTACTTTATTTGAAGTTCAGATTAGAACTAAAGAAATGGATGAAGTTGCTGAGATGGGGGTGGCTGCTCACTGGGCATATAAAGAAGGTAAAAACTATTCTAAAGAACGTGAACAGTATGAAATTGCCCAAAAATTAAAATGGTATGGTGAATTAATGAAAATGACTGAAGATAGCTATGATGAAGATAGTGATGGGTTTGTCGAGTCATTTAAAGATGATATATTAAATGCCAATGTTTATGTTTTTACACCTAAAGGTGAAGTTATTGAATTATCTAAAGGTTCAACCCCAATTGATTTTGCTTATAGAATTCATAGTGATATAGGTAACAAAATGGTAGGAGCAACCGTTAATAATAAAATCGCTCCAATTGACCAAGAGTTAAAAACTGGTGATGTTGTAAAAATTAGAACATCAAATGCATCAGTTGGTCCAAGCGAATCATGGATGAAAATAGCTAAATCAAGTCATGCTAGAAATAAAATAAGAACATTTTTAAATAAGAAGAATGCTGAAAAATTAATTGATAAAGGCCGGGAAATCTTAGAAAAAGAATTAGATGAGGCTAAAACTGATAAATATCCTGATGAAGAATTTGTAATTAAAAACTTCCAAAAGAAAAAAATTAAAACACTTGAAGATATGTTTTTAGAAATTGGCAAAAACAACTTAAGTGCTAAAACAGTAGTAACTAAATTAGTCGGTTCTGAAATTACCAAAGATGAAATGCTCCAAAGACAAATGGACCGAGTAAGTAGAAATATTAGATCAACAAGTGAAACAGGAATTATTGTTGAAGGCTTAACTAGTCCACAAATTAAACTTGCTAATTGTTGTAATCCAATTCCAGGTGATGATATTGTTGGCTATGTTTCAAAGCAAGGTGGCATTACAGTTCATCTTGTTCAATGTCATAATGTGACAGTTTTAGGTGATGAACGGATGATTGATGTATCATGGGCCTTAGAAATAAATAGAAAGTTTCCAACCTTGTTAAGAATTGTTGGAAGAAGCAAACCAAACTTTTTATTTGATGTTGTTAAAACAATTAATGCATCATCAGTTTTAGTAGCTGAGATGAATTCTGAATCTAACCAAAGATTAGAAACAACGATTAAAATAAGAATAATGATTGAAAACAAAACCCAATTAGAAAGACTAATCGCTAATATTCAAAAGATTAGTGATGTTTATAGTGTAGAAAGAGATATTCAATGAAAATAGTAGTACAAAGAGTAAAAAAAGCAAAAGTAATAATTGATAATAAACTACATAGTGAAATTAATGAAGGTTTATTACTCTATTTAGGAATTGGAACCAATGACACAAAAGAAGATGTTTTAAAATATGCTAATAAAGTAAAAAATTTAAGAATATTTGAAGATAATGAAGGTAAAATGAATTTAAATATTAAAAAAATTGAAGGCGAATTTTTAGTTGTATCCCAATTTACTTTATATGCTAATAGTAAAAGAGGTAATCGGCCATCATTTATTGAAGCAGCAAGACCGGAGTTAGCAATACCTTTATATGAATTATTTGTTGAGGAGTTAAAAAAGGAATTTAGTGTTAAAACAGGCATCTTTGGTGCTGATATGAAAATAGAATCAATTAATGATGGACCAGTAACAATTATTTTAGAGGATCTATAATTGACAAAAGCATATTATTAATATAAAATATTAATAGCAATTTAATCGTCTGTGAAAAAGGATGTTGGAAACAACTGTGACACCTTTGGAGACAACTTAAACCATAAAGCGTAGTATTTTATACTAAAGTAAGGTGGCACCGCGGATTAATATTCGTCCTTATTCTTTTTAAGGACGAATTTTTATTTTTAGGAGGTAGCATGTTTTATTTAAGAGAAGTAAGAATGGAAGATAAAGAAGATATCTTTACATTTTCACAAAGAGAAATTGTAACAGAGTTTTTAAGTTGGAAACCACATCAATCAATTAATGAAACTGAATGGGTAATAAAAAATCTTTATTTAAGTAAAAATAAAAATGGGCTACCAAATAGTTATGCTATTTGTTTAAATAATAATAATAAAGTAATTGGAATTATTGATTTTCATTATGATGAAGAACAAAGATTATCAATTGGTTATTTTTTAAACAATGATTATTGGCATCAAGGGATAATGACTAATGCTTTAGGACAAATGGTAGATATTGCATTTAAAGAACTTAAATTTAATGAAATTTATATTGCTCATGAACAAGGCAATATTGGTTCAAAAAAAGTTATTATTAAAAATGGTTTTAAATATTTTGAAACTAAAAAAATATATTATCCCAATAAAAATAAAGAAGTATTAATTGATTATTATATAAAAAGGAATGATTCAAATGATAAATAAAGCAAAAGGAACATATGATGTTTTACCTAATGAAATTAATAAATGGCAATATTTAGAAAAAAAAGCAAAAAAAGTTGCTGCTAAATATAATTTTAAAGAAATTAGAACACCTATTTTTGAGTATAGTCAAGTCTTCCACCGTGAATCAGAATTATCTGATATGGTAACTAAAGAGACTTACAACTTTAAAGATAAAGGTGATCGCGATTTAACATTAAGACCAGAAGGAACCGCTGGTGTTATAAGAGCATATGTTGAAAATAAATTATATGCCGAAAATGATTTATTAAAAGTATATTCAATTGGTCCGAATTTTAGGTATGAAAGACCACAAAAAGGTAGATATCGTCAATTTATGCAATTTAGTTTAGAAGCAATTGGTTCAAAATCAGCATTACTAGATGCTGAGGTTATTGCTATGGCGCAAGAGTTTATTGAATCTTTAGGGTTAAAAGAAGTTTCAATTGAAATTAATTCAATTGGTGATATTGAAAGTAGAAAAAACTATTTAGAAGCTTTAATTAATTATTTAGAACCACATAAAGATGAACTATCGAGTGATTCAAAAGAAAGATTAGTTAATAATCCATTAAGAATATTAGATAGTAAAAATAAACGTGATCAAGAAATAATTAAAGATGCACCAAAACCAATTGATTATTTAACAGATGAATCTAAAGACTATTTTGATAATGTCTTAAAATATTTAGAAATACTAAATGTTAACTACAAAATAAATAACCAATTAGTAAGAGGACTTGATTACTATAGTGATACTGTTTTTGAAGTTAAGGCTGAAATAAAAGGTTTTGGCGCTCAAAACGTTTTAGGCGGTGGTGGTCGTTATGAAAACTTAGTAAAAGAATTAGGAGGACCACAAACTTCAGCAATTGGTTTTGCTTTTGGGATGGAAAGATTATTGTATGCTCTTGAAGCAGAAAAACTACTAAATTTAGAAGAAGATTATTTAGATGCTTTTATTATTTCATTTAGTAATAAATTTAATTCATATAGTTTAGAAATATTAAAAAAGTTAAGAGATAATGATTATTTAGTTGATCTTGACTTTAATAACAAATCATTTAAAGCACAACTTAGAAAAGCATTAAGATTAAATGCTAAAACTTTAATAATTATTGGTGAAGATGAAGTAAATAATAATCAGTTAACAATTAAAAACACTAAAACAGAAGAACAAAAAACAATTGATAAAAATGATTTATTAGAAAATATCAAGAAAGTAGTAGGATATTAAAATGCGAACACATTATAACAATGAATTAACAATTAAAAATGTTGGTGAAAATGTAGTATTAAACGGTTGGGTTAATCGAACAAGAAACTTAGGAAGTCTTTTCTTCGTAGATTTAAGAGATCGCTTTGGTATTACACAATTAACTTTTGATGAAAATTTATTTGAAGAAGCTCAAAAATTAAAAAATGAATATGTCATTGAAATTGAAGGTGAAGTAATAGAACGTCAAAGTAAAAATCCTAATTTAAAAACTGGAGATATTGAAGTTTTAGTTCATAAACTTAATATTTTAAATAAAGCAGAACAAACACCTATTGCAATTAATGATACGGAAAATGTTTTAGAAGAAACAAGATTAAAATATCGTTATTTAGATTTAAGAAGACCAAAACAACAAGACTTCTTAATTAAAAGACACCAAATTGTGCAACAAGTTAGAAATACCTTAGTAAATAAAGGGTTTTATGAGTTAGAAACGCCATTTTTAGGCCGTTCAACCCCTGAAGGAGCAAGAGATTACTTAGTACCTTCAAGAGTTCACCACGGCTCATTTTATGCGTTGCCACAATCCCCACAAATATATAAACAATTATTTATGGTAGCAGGCTTTGAAAAATACTTCCAAATTACCAAATGTTTTAGAGATGAAGATTTAAGAAGAGACCGCCAACCAGAGTTTACACAAATTGATATAGAAGCATCATTTATTGATGAAAAAGATATTAAAGAAGTTGCTTATGAAATAATTAAAACGACATTTAAAAATGTTATTAATTATGAAGTACCAGAAAAATTTGATTCAATTTCATTTAATGAGGCAATATCTAAATATGGTAGTGATAAGCCAGACCGTAGATTTGAAATGTTATTAAATGATTATACAAATCTTTTATTACCATTAAATATTCCTTTATTTGAAGGTGATAGTTATATTGCTGGTATTAAAGTTAATGATGCAAGCTTTTATAGTAGAAGAAAAATTGACGAATTAACTGATTTTGTTAAAAGTCAAGGTGCTAAAGCACTAGCTTTTATTAAGAAAAATGATAATAAATATAGTGGTAGTATTGTTAAGTTTTTAGATGAAAAAACTTTAGAAATGTTTGAACTTAATGATAATGAAATGGTCTTTATTATACCAGGCGAATTTATGGAAATATCAGAGATCTTAGGTAATTTAAGATTAAGAGTTGCTAATGATTTAGAATTAATTGATGAAAACAAATATGACTTTTTATGGGTAGAAGACTTTCCATTATTAGAATATGATCAAGAAGATCAAAGATATTATGCAAAGCATCACCCATTTACACAACCAAAAGATGTAGATGTTTTAAAAAATGATCCAATTAATGCTAAAGCTCGCGCGTATGACCTAGTTATTAATGGTTATGAAGTAGCTGGTGGATCAATTAGAATTCATTTAAGTGATGTCCAAGACTTAATGTTTGAAACACTTGGGTTTGATGAAGAAGAAATAAAAACCAAATTTGGCTTCTTTGTTGATGCCTTAAAATATGGAACTCCACCACACGGAGGGATTGCTTTTGGTCTAGACCGTTTAGTAATGTTAATTACAAAAACTAATAATATTAGAGATGTTATTGCCTTCCCTAAAACACAAAATGCAAGAGATTTAATGATGGATGCTCCAAACAAGGTTGATGATATTCAACTAGATGAGTTAAATATTACATTTAAAAAGGTAGAAAAACATGAAGAGAACTAATTATTTATCATGGGATGAGTATTTCATGGGGATAGCAAGTCTATCAGCCAAAAGAAGTAAAGATCCTAATACAAGAGTTGGTGCTTGTATTGTTAATAATGAAAAAAGAATTATTAGTATTGGCTATAATGGTTTTCCTAAAGGAGCTAGTGATGATGAGTTTCCATGGAATAATGATGGTGGATTATTAGACTCAAAATATGCATATGTTGTTCATGCTGAAGCTAATGCTATTTTAAATGCTAGAAGTAGTGTTTCAGGAGCAACCATTTATGTAACATTATTTCCTTGTCATGAATGCACAAAATTAATTATCCAAAGTGGTATTAAAAAAATTGTTTATGCATCTAATAAATATAGTCACACAGAATCACATCAAGCAGCTTTAAAAATGTTAGATGCTGCTAATGTTGAGTACAACCAAATGGAATTTGGAGAAATAAAATATGTTAAAGTTTCTAAATAAATATAAAAAATTTATTATTGCATTTAGTTTTGCCTATGTATATATATTAGTAGTTTTACTTGCTCCAAGTAAATTTACAGCAACCACACCAGGTGAAATTAATAATGTTGAAATGCAATATGTAATTGAAGATGTTGAAATTCCTAACAACTTTAATGTTGTTAGTGTTTATAGTTGGAAAGAAATTACTATCTTTCAAAAGTGGTTAATTCAAAATAATCAAAGATATGCACTAAGAAAACAAACAGATTTCGAACAAAACTTATCACTTGCTGAATATAACTTACAAGGAAGAATATCAAATCAAAGTTCACATGATAATGCTGTTATTGCTGCATATACTAAAGCATCCAAAGTTAATAATGATATTAAAATTGATTATAAATTAAATTCATTAACTGTATATTATACAACTAATCCAGATTTGAAAATTGGCGATGAAATTATTGAAATTAACAATAGAGAAATTAATACAAATAGTTTTGAAGACTATTTAACGGAATTATCTATTTATAATGAAATTAATCCTAATCAAATTTTTGGTAAAAATTTAAATTTAAGAGTTTTAAGAAATGGTGAACAAGTTATTTTAACTCATAAATTAGATGAAGGCATTGTATTTTATCCTAATTATGAAATAATTAAAACAACCCCTAGCTATGAAGGATTAAGAGAACAGATTAATCGCGGTGGACCAAGTGGTGGTATGATCCAAGCTTTAGCCATTTATTCTGGATTACTTAATATTAGCTATAAAGATATTGTTGTTGCTGGAACTGGGACAATCAATACTGATAATAGTTTTAGTGTTGGTAGAATTGGGGGATTAATCCAAAAATATTTTACTATTACAGATAATAAAGTAGATGTTTTTATTATTCCAACATCACATTATTTAGAAATACCTGATGAAATAAAAAATGATTTCACTCATATAATTATGGTTGATGAATTTGATGATTTAATAAGTGAATTTATTGCTATATATGGTGATTATAATGATTAAAAAAATATCGCGTTTGTTAACTGAATATAAAGTTCAAAGAATTAAATTAGATGAAAATACTAATTTTAAAATTTTATTAAAATCAATTTTATCATCACTATTAATTAATATTGTATTATTTTTAATACCAGCTTTATTAATTTATAATTTATTTATTATAGATAAAATAATTTTACTACTGAAACTATTAATTATAGTTTTAATAGTTTTATTTGCTTTTTCATATAACTACTTTGTTGTTAAGCTTATTAAATTATATGAAGAAAAGTTAGAACCAGTTAGTTTTAAAGTCTTAATTGTTTTTGAATCAATTATTGCTAGTATCTTTTTAGTAATAATTGCAATTGTTATTATGACAATTGTTTAAGGGGGACATATGTTAATCGGTGGAATTTTAATTGTAGTATTAATATTGTTAGACCAAATTGTTAAGCAAATTAGCCTAGTATTAAGTGGTGGTAATGAGCAATTAATTAAAGTTTTAATTAATAATGTTTTAGAGTTTCATCACTTAATTAATGATGGTGCATCTTTTGGCATGTTGCAAGGCAGGCAGTTGTTATTTTCATTAATAACTATTGGTGCTTTAGTTTTATTTGGATATTTATTTATTGATTCTAATTTTAAAACTAAAAAAGTTTATAGTATTTCAGTTGCGCTGTTTATTGCTGGGACTTTAGGTAATGCTGTTGACCGTACACTTCGTGGTGGTGGTGTTATTGATATGTTTAACATGCCAATTTTAAATGATTTGTTATCATATCTTAACATTAGTCCTTTTATCTTTAATTTGGCTGATGTGTATTTAACTTTTGCAATTATATTATTTGCAATTGATATTTTCTTCTTAGAAGGAAAAAGGAAGGGATTAGATGAGTGATTTTATTAAGGTATTAGTAGATGAAGAATTTGTAAATGAGAGACTAGATTTATTTTTAACTGAAATATACCCAGAAATTAGTCGTAATAAAATACAAACCCATATTAAAAGTGGGCTTGTTTTAGTAAATAATAATAAAGTTAAAACGGGATATTTGTTAAAAGAAGAAGATCTTGTTACAATGAAACCAATTAAAATTGATGAAAATAAATATTTAGATATTAAACCTGTTAACTTAAATTTAGATATTATTTATGAAGATGATCATTTATTAATTGTTAATAAACCAAAAGACTTAGTTGTTCATCCTGCACCTACTCATGAAGGTGATACTTTAGTACATGGACTTTTATATCAAGTTGATAAACTTAGTACAATTAATAGTAAAACAAGACCAGGAATTGTCCATAGACTTGATAAAGATACAAGTGGTCTTTTAATAGTTGCTAAAAGTAATGAAGCGCACCAAATATTAGCTAAAGAAATAAGTCTTCATAATGTTAAAAGACATTATTATGCAATATGTTATGGTACATTTAGTGAAAGTACTGGAACTATTAAAATGCCAATTGGCCGTGATGAGAAAAACCGAATTAAAATGGCTGTAACTAAAGATGGAAGGCCATCAGTTACTCATTTTAAAGTTTTAGAACAGTATTTAAATCACACTTTATTAGATGTCGAATTAGAAACAGGAAGAACGCATCAAATTAGAGTACATTTAAGTGCAATTAATCATCCTATTTTAGGTGACCCTCTTTATGGACCAAAAAATGTTTTTGGTAATGTGGGTCAGTATTTACATGCTTATAAATTGAGTTTTAAACATCCAATAACAAAAAAGGAAATGGAGTTTGAAACTCCACTTCCTAATTATTTTAAAGAAATTATAGATCAGTTAATTTAGTTACGTTTCTAAAGTTTAACTTAGCAACCTCTTCTAACTTATCAGTTCCATGTTCTGCAACAATTTTTTCTAATTGTTCATCAACTTTCTTGCTAGCTCCTTTAGCTAATCTCATATTAACTTTTTTACTACAATTTTGCATCGAATACAAGAAAGCATAACGGGCAATTATTGCAGCAGCAGCAACCGCTATATGAACATTTTCTGCTTTAGTATGGAAAATAACATCGCGATTTACTAATAATTCGTCTTTTAAATAGTTATAATATTGTTGAGGTTGACAAAACTGGTCTAAAATAATTGGTACATCAATTGATTTTAATTTAGCATGTAATGAAACAATTGCTTGATTATGTAGGTGAGCTTTAATCTTGTTCATATTATAACCTTGATCAACTAAAGTATTATATTTAACTGGGTCTAAAATAATTAAACTATGGTCTAATCTTTTAGCAATCGCTGGTGCGTGTTTAACAATAAATTTATCATTAACTGATTTAGAATCTCTAACATTTAATGATTCTAAATATTCAATATCATCTAAAGTTACATAAGCAGCACAAACTGTTATAGGCCCAAAGACATCACCTGTACCAACCTCATCAGATCCAATTGCAGCATAATCTTTTCTACCCAATACTTTTTTAATAAAACTAATTTGGTTAGATAAGTTAGCTCCTCTTAAAAGAAGTTTGCCAGATTTATACAAAATAAAATCAGTATTATTTCTTCTAAAGAGGGCGTCAATATTTGGATCATTTGATTTAATTAAAAAATCCTTAAAGACATCTTTAATTCTTTCGGGTTCATTATTTGTTAAAACAAATGTAAAATATTTCATATTTCTAAAAACTCCTATCTATAACTATTATACCATAAATTTTAAAAAAATGCGGCGGTGATGATATGCAATCGACAATCAAAACGGTAGAATTTGACCAAATAAGACAGTTAGTTAGCAATTACACATATAGTTTGAAAGCTAAAAATGAGCTGTTAAATTTAGTTCCTGAAACGGAATTTTTTAGTGTTTTAGAAATGGTAAATAAAACTGATGAGTTATTAAAAGTGATTGCTCAATATGGTAGCATTCCATTTTTAGAAAACTTTGATAATAATTTATTACTTAATTTAAAACAAGTTGAAAGAATATATTCAATTGAAGAATTATTGTATTTAAAACTCTTTTTAAAAATGTCTATTGACATTAAACAGTATTTAGAAAGTGTATCTAAAGAGTTTAAATTTAAACATTTAAGTGAAATTATTGAATTAAATAGTTTTAATAAGCTATATCAAATCTTTAATGAAACTTTTAATGATTATGGTGAAATTTATGATGATGCTACTAAAGAGTTAAAAGAAATTAGACAAAAGATTAGAAATTTAGAATTAAATTTAACTAAAAGATTAAATGATTTAATTAAAAAACAAGCTGAATATCTTAATGATAGTAAAATTGTTATTAGAAATGGTAGAAGTTGTTTAGCTGTTAAAGATACATATAAAAATAAAATTAAAGGTGTTATTCATGATATTTCAGCATCAAAACAAACGATTTTTATTGAACCAGAAGTCAGTTTACAAATTAATGCTGATATTGAACTTAATAAACTTTTAGAACAAAAAGAAATTCAAAAAATATTAACTCATTTAACTAAATTAGTAAATGAAGATTTTGACTCATTATTAATTAATTATAATAAACTTATTAAGTTAGACATTATTCATGCTAAAGCTAAGTATTCACTAAACACTGATGGGATTAAACCAAACCTTAATAATAAAGGGTTTATTAATTTAATTAATGCTAAACATCCTTTAATACCAAAAGATGAAGTTGTTCCAATTAGTTTAAATTTAGATGAAAATGAATCAACTTTACTTATAACAGGACCAAATACAGGTGGTAAAACTGTTACTTTAAAAACCGTTGGTCTTTTAACCTTAATGATTCAGTCTGGAATCTTAGTCCCGCTAAAAGAAGATAGTAGTTTAGCTATTTTTGATAATATTTTTGTTGATATTGGTGATGAACAATCAATTGAAAATTCACTTTCAACCTTTTCATCACATATTACTAAAATAATTAGTTTTATAAACAATTTAACTAATAATTCACTAGTATTATTAGATGAACTTGGTAGTGGAACTGATCCCAATGAAGGGGTTGCTTTAGCAATCGCGATTATTGAAGAGTTACAAAAGAAAGATATTAGATTAATTGTGACATCGCACTTTTCCGAACTTAAAACTTATGCGTATGAAAAAGCTAATATTAAACTTGCAAGTGTTGCTTTTGATATTAAGACATTAAAACCTTTATATCACTTAGAGCATGGAATAATTGGCCAGTCTCACGCAAGATTAATTGCTGAAAGATTAGGTATGAAAAAAGATGTTATTAATCATGCTAATAACCTGTTTATGCAAAGAGAAACTGAACTTGCTAAAATAATTGATAAATTAAGTTTAGAAAAACAAGCTTTAAACGAAGAACAAAAAAGAATTAAGAAATTAGAAGAAAAATATTTAAATGAATTAACTAACTTAAATAAAACTAAAGAAAAATTAATTAATGAACAAAATCAAACATTAGAAAAAATTAAAGAAGAAGAAATTAAAAAGTGGGAAGAAAAAGTTAAAGAAGTAAATGAGATTATTAAAATTATTGAAGAAGAAAAAAATGTTAAGCCTCATCATGTTGCCGATTTAAAGGGTTCAATTAATATTGGTATTAATAATGAAGTTATTAAAGATGAAGAAGAATTGAAAAAAGGAGATCAAGTCTTTATTATTCCATATCAACAATATGGTTATATTATTAATATTGAAAATAACAAGTATTTAGTTAAGTTTGGAAACTTTGAATTAGAATTTAAAAATAAAGATTTGACTAAGGTAGAGGCCAAAAATGAAGTTAAACCAAAAATTAAACCAAAAAAACAACAAGTCCCTAATCACGATTATGATAAAAGTGCTAAACTTGAAGTTGATTTAAGAGGATTAAGATTTGAAGAGGTAAAAGAAGTTTTAGACAAAAGTATTGATAAAGCTCTTTTAAGTAATATAAGAAGTTTAACAATAATTCATGGCTTTGGTACGGGAGCATTAAAAAAAGCTGTTGATCAATATATTAAAAAATCAAGTCTAATTAAGTCCCATCGTGGAGGTCGCGAAGGCGAAGGATTAGGTGGAGTTACAATAATTACTTTAAAGTAGCAATCTACTTGATAATATAGATAAACTAACATATAATTAACAGGTAAGATAAAAGAAAAGGATGGTATATTTATGGTACAAGAATATGGAAAGAAACCATTTGAAGAAATTGTTAAAGAAAATGAAAATGTATTAGTACAATACTACGCTGATTGGTGTGGACCATGTCAAATGCTAAAACCTGTTTTAGAAGATTTAAGCAACGAAATGACAGATGTAACATTTTACCGTGTTAACATTGAAGATCATCGCGATCTTGCAGTTAATGCAAGTGTTCAATCAATCCCAACAGTTGTCTTTTATAAAGATGGCGCAGAAAAAGCACGTGAAGTTGGATTTAAACCAAAACATGTACTTGAAGGTTGGTTAAACTCACAAAAATAAACTAAGTTCCGGATCTTCCGGGCTTTTTTTATGAAAAAATATATTTTATATATGTTTATGTTAAAATTGTTATAAGAAATAATGAAAATGAGGAATCAAAATGCATATAGAAACAATTAGAAATTATATTCCTAAAAATGAGCAAGAACAAATTGATAAAATTGCGATGTTAGAATTTGCTAAAAGTAATAGTGATGCATTACTTAGAACTAACAAAGTCGCTCATTTTACTAATTCTGCACTAATTTTAAATGAAGATATGACAAAAGTATTATTAGTTAATCATTTAATTTATAAGTCATGGGGTTGGATAGGTGGACATAATGATGGCAATCCCAATTTTTTAGAAGTAGTAATAAATGAAGCTATGGAAGAAACAGGTATTAAAAATGTTAAACCATTATTTAATGATCCGGTTGCTATTGATAATATATATGTACCTAATCATATTAAAAATGGTATTTATGTAGGCGATCATGTTCATATGAATTTAACATATTTATTGAAAACTTCTGAATCTGAAAAGTTAGTAGTAAAAGCAGATGAAAACAGTGGTGTTAAATGGTTTGATATTAATGATTTTTTAAATTATGTTACTGAAGAAAGAATGATTTATATTTATAAAAAATTATTAGATATTATAAATAAAATAAAGAACTAAAGTGCTTTAATTATATTTATGGTATAATATTTAAGGTGATAAAATTGGATGGTATTTTATTAATTAATAAACCTAAAGGCATAACTTCATATGATGTTGTTAGAGTTGCTAAAAAGGTATTAGGAACAAAAAAAATTGGACATACTGGAACACTTGATCCTTTTGCTGAAGGATTAATTATTTTATGTGTTGGCAAAGCCACCAAACTAGTAAAATACTTTTTAGAAAGCGATAAAACATATGAAGGTGTTATTGTTTTTAATAATCATTATGACACATATGATGTAACAGGAAAAATTGTTGAAACCGATAATAAAGTAGTTAATAAAAATGAATTAGAAGAAGTTTTTAAAAGCTATGAAAAACCTTATATGCAAATGCCACCAATTTATTCAGCTATAAAAAAAGATGGTAAAAAGCTTTATGAATATGCAAGAAAAAATCTTGATGTTACAATTGAAAAAAGAGAAGTTAGGATTCATAAATTAAATTTATTAGAAGAAATAAATGTAAATGAATTTAGTTTTATAACACATGTTTCAAAAGGGACATATATTAGAAGTCTTGCTGTTGATGTAGCAACAAGTTTAAATACTTTTGGTGCTTTAAAAGCACTTAAAAGAACTAAAATAGGCAATTTTAGTCTTAATGACGCTGTAGAATTAGATAGTCTTTCAATAAATGATTTAATTAAAGTTGAAAATATTTTTAATAAAAGTCCTAAAGTATATTTAAATGATTATATGATAAGACTTGTAAAAAATGGCATTTATTTAGATGAAAGACAAATTGAAACAACTGAGCCATTTTTAGTTTATAATGAAAACAAACAATTAATTGCAATTTATGAGGTTATAGATAGAAACAAATATAAACCTTTAATTATCTTTTAGGAGGATTTATGAAAGTAATATATTTAGACAAATTAAGTAAAATTGAAGATGAAATAACTTTAGCAATAGGCAACTTTGATGGTGTTCATTTAGGTCATCAAAAATTGCTGGAAATAGTAAAAAGTTATCAAGATACTAAACATGCCGTCCTTACCTTTGATCCTCATCCTAGGAAGTTTTTCTTAGGAGATAAACATAAAACGCTTTTTACAATTAAAGGGAAGATAAGTTTATTTGAAGATAAAGGTTTTGATTATTTATTTATTGGTACATTTAATAAAGAATTTGCAAGTTTATCAGTTGATGAATTTGTAGCTGTTTTAAAACAATTAAATGTTAAAAGATTAGTTGTAGGAAAAGATTTTAGATTTGGATTTAAAGCTAGTGGAAATATAAATGATTTAATGAAACATTTTGAAGTTGTTGTTCCTGATACATTAAAATCAAAAGAAGCAGAAAGAATTTCTACAACATTAATTAAAAAGTATATTGAAGAGGGAAACATCAAAAAAGCAAATGAAATACTTGGTTATGATTATCATGTGTTAGGAGTTGTTGAACATGGTAATAAAGTTGGAAGAAAATTAGGTTTTCCAACAGCCAACATTAATTATGAAGATGTTTTATTACCTAAAACAGGGGTTTATTTTGTAGAAATATTAATTCATAATGAAAAATATTTTGGGATTGCTAATATTGGTTATAATCCAACATTAAATGAAAGTGATGAAAAAAAGCTTGAAGTATATATTTTGGATTACAATAATAATAGTTATAATGAAGAAGTAAAGATTAAATTTATTAAAAGATTAAGAGATGAAATTAAGTTTTCATCATCTGAAGAATTGATAAATGAAATGGAAAATGACGAAAAAAGAGTTAGAAATATTATCGCTAACATGTAAAATATGTTAAAATAGATATAGAGGAGTGAGAATATGAAGTTAGTTATTGCCATTGTTAACAAAGATGATGAGAAAAAAGTTCAAAAAGCTTTAGTTGAAAATAGATTTTTTGCTACTAAGTTAACGACAGCTGGAACATTTTTAAGATCAGGAAATGCAACATTTTTAATTGGTGTAAATGATGAAAAAATACAGCAATTAATAGAGGTAATCGAAGAACATAGTAAGAAAAGAACGAAACTCGTTCCAAATACAATTGTTAATGAATTTGGTTCATTTTCCTCATTACCACTTGAAGTAGAAGTCGGTGGAGCAACCATTTTTGTGTTAAATGTTGATCAATTTGTAAAATTTTAAATAAAAGAGTTGCTTTAATAATATAATATGTTATAATTTTAGAAGTAAATTACGGTAACGAGGTAATGGGATTTGCCGCCCTTACTTTAGTTATGCGAGAAAGGAAGAATAAAAATGGCTATAAGTAAAGAAGTAAAACAAGATATTATAAAAAAGTTTGCAAGACACGAAGGTGACACAGGTTCACCAGAAGTTCAAATCGCAGTTTTATCTTATGAGATTAATCACTTAAACGAACATTTAAAAGAACACAAACATGATTTTCATTCACAACGTGGACTATTTAAAAAAATTGGTCGTAGAAGAAACTTACTGAAGTATTTACGTAATGAAGATGCTCAAAGATACCAAGAATTAATTGCAAAATTAGGACTTCGTCGTTAATAATCAACTTTTAAAAATCTTTAGAGGTTATACTTCTAAGGATTTTTTATTTTAATTAGTGCAAAAATATGGTAAAATAAATAAGATAGATAAGGATTTAATAAAGGAGTATATAAATGAAACCAAAAGTATTTAAAACCGAATTTGGAGGAAGAGAATTAGTTGTTGAAATTGGAGAAGTAGCAAAACAAGCTAACGCTTCAGCGCTTATTCATTATGGTGGAACAACTGTTTTATCGGTTGTTGCTAACCAAAAAGAAATGTCAACAGCTGGATTTTTCCCACTAATGGTTATTTATCAAGAAAAATTATATGCCGCTGGTAAAATTCCAGGCGGATTTCTAAAAAGAGAAGGTCGTCCAGGCGATCATGAAACTTTAGTTTCAAGATTAATTGACCGACCAATTAGACCATTATTCCCAGAAGGGTTTAAAACAGATGTTCAAATTATTAACACAGTATTATCAAGTGATCCAGCATGTCCACCTGAAATGGTAGCATTATTAGGATCAAGTTTAGTATTAGAATTATCTGACTTACCATTTATGGGGCCAGTTAGTGGTGTAACATTAGGATTAATTGATGGAGAATATGTAATCAATCCAACGGAACAAGAATTAGAAATTAGTGATTTAGAGTTAACAGTTGCTGGAACAAAAGATGCAATTAACATGGTTGAATCTTCAGCTAAAGAATTATCTGAAGAAAAAATGTTAGAAGCGTTATTTTACGGTCATGATATTATTAAAACAATGAATGATTTCCAATTAGAAATTAAAAAAGCTGTTGGTAAAGAAAAAGCAGAATATGAAATGTTTGAATTAGACCGTGAAGTTGAAAAAGAAGTATTAGAGTACTTAGGAACATCATTAGTAGATGCTGTAAGTATTATTGAAAAAATTGAACGTGAAGATAAAATTAATGAAATTAAAAACAAAGCAATTGAACATTTCTCAAATCGTCCGTTTTTCAAAATAATCGATAAGATTAGTGTTTATGACTATAACGCTGAAAAAGAGTTTTTAAGCCAAGTTAAAGGAACTTTAGATAAAGTTGTAACTCAAGAAGTTAGAAGACTTATTACCAAGGAAAAAATTCGTCCTGATGGCAGAAGAACTGATGAATTAAGACCACTTCAATCAAGAGTTGGCCTTTTAGAACGTGCACACGGTTCAGCATTATTTACTAGAGGACAAACCCAAGCATTAGGAGTAGTAACTCTTGGTGGATTAGGTGAAGGTAAATTAATTGATGATATTAGATTAGAAGATAATAAAAGATTTATGCTTCATTATAACTTTCCACAATTTAGTGTTGGGGAAACTGGTCGTTATGGTGGACCAGGTAGAAGAGAAATTGGGCATGGAGCTTTAGGTGAAAAAGCTTTACTTGCAGTATTACCTAATGAAGAAGAATTCCCATATACTATTAGAGTTGTTACCGAAGTGTTAGAGTCTAACGGTTCAAGTTCACAGGCATCAATTTGTGCAGCTACAATGGCATTAATGCAAGCTGGTGTTCCAATTAAAGAACCAGTTGCTGGGATTGCGATGGGATTAATTAAAGAAGATGATGATTATACAATTTTAACTGATATTCAAGGTATGGAAGATGCTGAAGGTGACATGGACTTTAAAGTTGCTGGAACAAGAAATGGTATTACAGCCTTACAAATGGATATTAAAATTGATGGTATTACAAAAGAGATTTTTAAAGAAGCTTTAGAACAAGGTAAAAATGCTCGCTTACAAATATTAGATCACATGAGTGAAACTATTAATGAAGTAAGTAGCGATTTAAGCCCATATGCACCAAAAGTAACAATGATGAAAATTGATCCAGATAAAATTAGAGATGTTATTGGTGGCGGCGGTAAAATTATTACCCAAATTATTGAAGAAAACGATAACGTAAAAATCGATATTGAACAAGATGGTAGAGTATTTATTATGCATATGGATACTGCTGTTATTAATCGTGTAAAAGAAATTATTGAAAATATCGTAAGAGTTCCTGAAGTAGGTAAAATCTATGAAGGAAAAGTTGTAAGAATTGAAAACTTTGGTGCTTTTGTTGAACTATGGAAAGGCCAAGACGGAATGATTCATATTTCAAAGCTTGCAAAAGAACATGTTAAAAATGTAACTGATGTGGTTAATATTGGCGATACAGTTTTAGTTAAAGTAATTAAAGTTGATGAAAAAGGCCGCGTTGACTTATCAAGAAAAGATGCATTAGAATCATAAATATGATAAAATAAATAGTGTCAGTGGAAGGTAGTCGAGCCTATTTGACAATAGGTTAGGAAAGTCCATACTAGCACAAACTGTGATGTTTGTAGTGATTGTGTGTAAGGAAACAATAACTTACAGTACCAAACCTTTTGGTAACGGCTCTTGATGTCCTAAGGTATTTATACTATGGACTAAAGAATAAAGTGCAACAGGAACGATCTTATTAGAAATAATAAGGTGAAACGGGTAAACCCCACAAGCTAGCAACCCAAATTATGGTAGGGGCACGTTTAAGATCGAAATAAGAAGATACTTAAATGCTATTTTATAAATAGAGATAAATGACTACAGCCCGTAAGGGAGACAAAATATGGCTTATGCACACTGACATATATAAAGCAAGTCACTTTGTGGCTTGCTTTTTTTATGTTTTAGTAGTAAAATCAAGCTATAGCAATACGATATAAAAAATATAAATAAAAGGGGTGTTAGTATGAAAAAAATATTTCAAATTGTTTTGTTTTTGGTACTATTAATAGGACTTAGTGGTTGTGGTGGAGATATGAAACATGGTTATAATTATAAACCTGATTTAGAATTTTCAGATGAAAGTGAAAATGAATTTCAAGAAATCATTGAAAATGATTTTATAAAATCAAGTATAAATAATAAATCTAATATTTCCCTAAGTTCTAATACGGCATCATATTCTTTTATTAGAGGCCAAATTTTAAATGGTCAAAATATCGATTCTAATGTAGTTAGAACAGAAGAAATGATAAATTTCTTTGAATACGACTATAACGAACCAAATGATGATGACATCTTTGGCTTTAAATCAGAATTATTTAAAACACCTTGGAATAATAAAACCTATTTGCTGTATGTTGGAATGCAAACTAAAAAAATGGATTTAAGTAATGTTGCTAATAATATTGTTTTATTAGTAGATGTTTCTGGATCAATGTCATCAGCTAATAAACTTCCTTTAGTAAAAGAAGCTCTTGAAATATTTGTTGAACAAATGGGTCCAAATGATCTTTTATCATTAGTTACTTATTCTTCAGGAGAAGAAGTTGTTTTTAAAGGTTTAGAAGGAAATCAGTATGATGAAATAATGAGTCATATTAAAAACTTAAAGGCTTATGGCGCAACAGCTGGTAAAAAAGGTCTTGAAATGGCATATCAAGTTGCAGAAGAACTTTTTATTGAAGAAGGTAATAACCGAATTATTTTAGCAACTGATGGGGATTTTAATGTAGGGATAAGTGATACAGATAGTTTAGTTGAATATATCTCTGAAAAACGCGATACAGGCATTTATTTTAGTGGCTTTGGATTTGGGTATGGAAATTATAAAGATGAGAAATTAGAGCGAATTTCAGCGGCTGGAAATGGGTCTTATTACTATATTGATGATATTTTATCAGCAAGAAAAGCATTTGTGGATGGAATTGACGGCTTATTATATACGGTTGCAAGAGATGCTAAAGCCCAAATTGAATTTAATAGTGATGTTATCTTAGAACATCGATTAATTGGTTATGAAAATAGACAATTAACAGATTATGAATTTGAAGATGAAACAACTGATGCTGGTGAAATTGGAACAGGTCTTCAAGTTACTGCTGTCTATGAAATTAAATTAAGTGAACAAAATGATAGTTTTGGAAAAGTAACTGTTAGATATAAAAGTCCTAATCAAAGTGATGAAACTAATTACGAACAAATTTATGATCTAGATGCAAGTATTAAAACTAATACCCCATCACTTGATGCTATATTTATAAGTTCAGTTGTTGAGTTTTCATTAATATTAAGAAATTCTAAATATAAAAATGATGCAAGTCTTAATACAGTATTAGAAAAGCTAGAAGATGTTAGTGCTTATAAAAATGATTATTATAAAAATGACTTTATTGAACTTGTTAAAAAATATCAATTATTAATTAAGTAAAGAAAAAGGTAGAAGTTTTAATCTTCTACCTTTTTTATATAGGCAGTATGTAATATTATGTGGATATAAATCTATAAAAAGGAAGCTCCTTAATGTTATGATATTTATTGTAAAATAACTAACAAGAAAGGAGCTTTGGATAGGTTATACTAAACTGGAGTAAAAAGATAAGTATTAAGATTTTAATAAACACTCAAATATAGAAACTTCAAAAGAAAAACTTAAATCAATCATTAAGGAGTTTAGAAATTACGAAATAAGAGAAATTAAAGAGTATGGAAAAACATTAGACCGATGGAAAACAGACATTATAAATTCTTTTACAATACATAACGGTGTTAGATATTCAAATGCTAAACTTGAATCTAGAAATAGACATATAAAAACAATTATTTGAAATGCTTTTGGTGTTACTAATTTCAAAAGATTTAGAGCTAGAGTGATGTATTCTATAAACAAAGATATACCACTTAATTTAAAAAATAATAAATAGTTAATTATTGTACAAAAAAAGGTGAAATTCTTGGTTGAATTTCACCTAAATTTTTATTTTAGCCACATAATATTTCAAAGCTTGTTTTTCACAAACCACATAATATTTCAAAGACCCTTTATTTAATTCAATTAATTTGTTATGCAGTTTTTTCTAATTCTTTTCTATCTTTTAATCTTAAAAAGAACTTAACAGTTTCAGTAATAATAACTGGTGAAAATGCTAAGAGGAAGACTGCTAACCATAATCCCCATTGTTTAATAAAGATAATATCAAAAATATTTCTTACACCAGGAAGTAATGTTAAAACTTGTAATGATAATGATCCGAAGAATGCATAAACTAAATATTTGTTAACTTTTAATTTAAAGATAGATAATTTTGTTGATCTTACGTTAAACGCATGGAATAACTGAGAAAGTGCAAGAACCATAAATGCCATTGTTTGACCTGTATGTGCTCTTGTCCAGCCATCTACATCATTAAACTCTTGTAAATCAACAACGTTATATAAACTTGAATCTGCAAATGTATATCCAATGTAGTAAGCTATAAATGCTAATAAACCAACCATAATACCTTGCCATAAGATGTGTTTCCATAAACCTTCAGAAAATACGCCATCTTTTTTAGAGCGAGGTTTTTTATCCATAATATCAGGGTTTTTTGGATCTAATCCTAAGGCGATTGCCATTAAGGAGTCAGTAACTAGGTTAACCCATAAGATTTGTACAGCGGATAAGATATGAACATTTCCACCACTGTTAATGATTGCTTTAAATAAGATACCACCAATTAATGTACCTAATAAGATTGTTAAAATCTCACCAATATTACAACTTAATAAGAAGTGGATTGCTTTTTTAATGTTTTCAAAAATTGAACGACCTTCACTAACTGCTTCAACGATTGTACCAAAGTTATCATCAGTTAAAATCATATCTGATGCACCTTTAGCAACCTCAGTACCAGTAATACCCATGGCAATACCAATATCAGCATTTTTTAATGCAGGGGCATCGTTAACACCATCACCTGTCATTGCAACAACAACATCTTTCGATTGCCATGCATTAACAATTCTTACTTTATTTTCAGGACTTACACGAGCATAGACACGTACTTTATCAACGATTTCATAAAACTCTTCATCACTTAATTGATCAAGTTCAAGACCAGTTAATGCCATATCATTTTCATTTCTAATAATATTTAAATCTTTTGCAATCGCAATCGCTGTATTTTTATGGTCTCCTGTAATCATAATAGTAGTAATTCCAGCTTTAACACATAAAGCAATCGCATCTTTAACCTCAGGACGAGCTGGGTCAATCATACCGTATAAACCAATTAAGGTTAAATCTTTTTCAACATCAGCAGGTGTTAAATTATCAAAATCAGTTTTCTTATCAATTTCTTTATAACCAACTGCTAAAACTCTTAAAGCTTTATTAGCCATATCAAGGTTTGCTTTAATATAATCTTCGATTGTATCTGTTCCTTCAATATCTTTAACTAAATTAAATAATACGTCAGGAGCACCTTTTGTAATAGCGTAATATTTGCCATCAATTTCATTAATTGTTGTCATTAATTTACGTTCTGAATCGAATGAAAATTCATGAATTCGTTTATAATTTTTATTAATGTCAATTGGATTTAACTTAGCATTAATAGCTAAATCAACTAAAGATTTTTCAGTTGGATCACCAATTAATTCATATTCATTATTTTCAAAATTTACCGTAGTATCATTACATAAAACACCAAATTCAATTAGTTTATCTAAGTTATTATATTCAGTATCGTTATTAATCTCAATAAAATTTTTGTTTGAATAAAGTTCAGTAATAGTCATAACGTTTTGTGTTAATGTTCCAGTTTTATCAGAACAAATAACTGAAGTAGAACCTAAAGTTTCTACAGAAGGTAGTGACTTCATAATAGCATTGTGATTTGCTAAGTTTCTCATACCTAATGCTAAAACAATTGTAATAATTGCAGGTAAACCTTCAGGTATAGCAGCTACAGCAAGTGCAATAGCTGTCATAAATGATTCTAAAATTGTATCACTTGTTAAACCACCAGTAATTATAATTGATTGAACAATATCAATAATGAAAATTCCACCAACAATACCTAAAGCGATTAAAGCTAATAACTTACCTAGTTTATTAATATTTCTTTGAAGTGGTGTTTCTTGGGCAACAGCACTTTCAATCATACCAGCAATTTTACCAATTTCGGTATTCATACTAGTTCCAATTACTAATGCCTTACCTCTACCATAAGTAACTACTGTACTACTAAATGCTAAGTTTGCTTGATCACCAAGTGGTAATTCATCTTCATTAATAGCAGTACTAATTTTTTCAACAGGTACAGATTCACCTGTTAAAGCTGATTCGTCAATTTGTAAATTGTGAGATTCTAAAATTCTTAAATCTGCAGGTACAATATCTCCAGCATTTAATAAAACAATATCTCCAACTACGATGTCTTCAACATTAACGACTCTTTCAACGCTATCTCTTAAGACTTTAGCGTTAGGAGAACTCATTTTCTTAATTGACTCTAATGCTTTTTCAGCTTTTCCTTCTTGGACAATTCCTAAAACTGCATTAATTAAAACGATTGCTAAAATAAGAAGACCTTCGAAAATTTCAGATGGTTCTTTATTAACAATAGCAACAATCATAGAAATAGCCGCAGCACCTAATAAAACGAAGATCATAAAGTCGTTTAACTGGTCAATAAAACGCATAAACAATGATCGTTTTTTAGTCTCTTCTAATTTGTTTTTCCCATATTTTTCAATTCTTAAATTGAACTCTTCACTTGTGAGACCTTGCTCTAAATTAGATTCATACTTTTTTATTAAATCGTCTGATTCTAATTGATAATATTTTTCTTTCATATCTTTCCTCCAAAATTATATTTAAAATAAAAAAAGACCAGTTCAAGGTAAAAACCTTGAAGGTCTCGTTACAAGCGTTAATTAAGGCTTGAAATGTACCGGGATTAACCGTACTGACGATACATTTAGAGCTAACTACTCCCCTTCAATGAATATATTATCAAATTAAAATTATTAAAACAAGGATAATAAACAAAAAGCGACATTTTAAACATAAAATGAGTAAAATGTGATAAATTGATTTATTTCTAAAAATATATGAAGTTAAATCATCTAAAAGTGCTTTAAATAGCAATTAATTATTTGAAATATTGACTTATTTACAAAATATGCTATAATCAAATACAGAGAAAAAATAAAGATATATAGATATATATCTTCCAGATTAATCGCCAAACTTTGGGAAACTAAAGGACGGAAAGCTATAGGGCCTTTAAAATGGCAGCCAGTTGCAATCAATAGTTTTTTAATGAACTGTTTGCAACTGCAAGCAGTTTTTTTATTTAACAATTTAATGTCAAACTTTGAGAAATCAAAGGACGGAAAGCTATAGGGCCTTTAAAATGGCAGCCAGTTGCAAGAAAGTTTTAATAAGACTAATTGCAACACGCAGTTAGTCTATTTTAATTTTAAAAGGGGATAAAAATGGAATTTAAAACTAATAAAATTAACTTACGTTTAATATCTATTCTATCTATTATATTTTTAAGTATTTTTATTGTTTTTTCATTAATTTTTAACTCAATTAAAAACAATAACCCAAGTGATAACTTCAAATTAAATTACCGAAGTCCTCAAACTGAGTCTGTTTTTATGGCTGAAGGCCAAGATGGATCTGAGGAAAATCCTTACGTTATTAGTAATGCTGATGATATGAAATTACTATCACAAGCAGTTTTAGAGGGGAATACTTTCTTCGGAAAAACAATTGTGGTTTCAGCAAGTGCTAATGAAATAGGATTAGGTAATTTTATACCAATTGGTACAAGTGAGAAACCATTCCAAGGTACATTTGATGGATTTGGTGTTAAATTTATATTGAATATTAATAGACCTGATAGTGACTATCAAGGTCTTTTTGGCTATATAAGTGGTGCTAAAATTGAAAATCTTTCTGTAACTGGAACCGTTAAAGGGAAAAGTTATGTTGGAGGAATTGTTGGTTACCAAATAAATAGTAAAGTTTTAAATGTATATAATGAAGCAACTATTTTAGGTGAAGGCAATTATACTGGTGGTATTACAGGATATTTAACATCATCAAGTACAATTGATTATGCATATAATACAGGTGAAATTAAAGGCGGCAGATATGTTGGTGGAATTGCGGGTTACTTGGTTGGTGCTAATAGTAGTAGAAGTTATATAAGAAATACATATAGTAGAGGAGAAGTTTCCTCTAAAACAAGTGGAAATGTTAATGGGGTTGCTGTTGCTGGATCTTATGGTTATATTAACAATAGTTATTATGATGTTATTGTTATTGCTAATTACTATCAACCAGAAGGTTACTTTAAACCTTCTAGTTTAGAATCAGCGTCTTATGCATTAAATAGCCAACAGTTTTATGATATGGACTCAACTAGATTAAATGCTAATTATTGGCATTTTGAAGAAAGAACCTCAAGCTATGGTCATTATCCACAATTAAAATACTTTGTTGATCATCCTTACGATGAATTGGATTATAAGAAAAATAGTTCTAGACTTTCGGTTAGAGTGAATATAACAAAAGGTGTCGGAACTTTTGAATTGCCGTTTATAATTCATAATGAAGACGATTTAATTGAACTTAACAATAAAGTTAAAAATGGTAATACTTTCCAAGGGTTTTATTTTAAAGTTGATGATAGTGTAGAAAGACTAGAATTTGAAAATTATGAACCAATTGGAACGCCAAATAATCCATTTTATGGTTCATTTGATGGAAATAATAAAGAATTTAATATTAATATTGAAAGTGAATCAGACTACCAAGGGTTGTTTGGTTATTTTGGCATTGGTAAGATTAGCAATTTATATGTAACAGGATCAATTACCGGAAATGATTATGTTGCAGGTGTTGTTGGAAGGCAAATAAGTGGTAATATTGAAAATGTCTATAACTTAGCAACTGTAACTGGTAATTCATATGTTGGTGGTATTGTTGGACATATGAACAATGCAACAATACAAACTTCATTTAACAACGGTAATATAACAGCAAGTGCTAATTACTTAGGTGGTATTGTTGGTTATATATCTAACGGTAGTAATGTTTCAAATACATATAACCGAGGTGAAATTAAAGGTAGTAGCTATGTTGGTGGTATTGCTGGATATATAGTTGGTGCTTATAGCAATAGAGCTAACGTTAATTTTGCTTATAATACAGGATTAATATCAGGAACAGCAAATGTTAATGGTGTAATTGGAGCAAGTGGTAGTTATACAAATTTATCAAGAGTCTATTATGACACATCAGTTTTAGCAGATTTTGATCCAGGACAAGGTTATATTAAACCTGCTATAACAAATAATTCTTATGGTAAAACATCAGACTTTTTATTAAATAGTAATCATAATACATTAGGCTTTAATGAAAACACTTGGGAACTCAGATCAAAATCAGGAGATTATGATTATTATCCGCAATTAACTGTATTTGCTAATAACTCTAATCTTTTGATTAAGACAGATTCATTAGAGTCGGTAAAAATTGATGTTTCTTATGGTTTTGGTACTA
>Ga0209075_1000182_pt1 | contig 57462 bp, 45 predicted proteins | sample Stecom2011_FD_187523 | JGI IMG/M metagenome (GOLD analysis project Ga0209075, IMG submission 187523) | Agricultural soil microbial communities from Utah to study Nitrogen management - Steer compost 2011 (SPAdes) (version 2) | ecosystem: Environmental > Terrestrial > Soil > Agricultural land...
TGCCCGGTCCCGGTGAACAGGGACTCGAGATATTCAATCAGCGGTGGAATTACCAGTTGATAGCCCCAGCGCTGGCAGGTATCCATTACGTCCCGGCGCAGGGATTCGATCTGTCCGGCCAGCGGCGGAAGAATATCCTCCACACCATCCGGCAGTAACCAGCGATCAGATACAGTCATGAGATTCGGTTGTCCGTTTTTCCCGTTTCGGCACAGGCCGGGGAATGCCTCAGCGTTCAAGATGAGCGGGCGCAGAAATGCCCACACAAAACCCTCAGGATTCTACACTTTTGGCAGGCACAAAAAAACCGGAATACGCAGTATTCCGGTTTTCTGTACGCCTGCCCGGTCAGTTGGCGCCGAGCGGGCTCTTCAGGAACTTCATGAAATCACTGTCTGAGTCTATGACCATGATGTCACCCTTGTTGGCAAAGGTGTTCTGGTAGGCCTGCAGACTGCGGTAGAAGCTGTAGAACTCCTGATTGGCACCGTAAGACTCCGCGTAGATACGGGCGGCTTCGCCGTCGCCTTCACCACGGGTTTCTTCAGCTTCGGCAAACGCCGTGGCCAGCACTACGGTCTGCTGGCGGTCAGCATCGGCACGGATACCTTCGGCCAGTTCCTGACCGCGGGAGCGAAACTCCTGGGCCAGTTTCTGACGCTCGGTGGCCATCCGGCGATAGACGTTCTCACTGACCGAACCCGGCAGTTCGATGCCTTTCACCCGGATATCCATGATCTCGATACCGAACTCGGAGATGGCGGTCTGGTTGGCCCGGTCGCGCAGGGTGTGCATCAGCTCATCCCGCTGGCCGGAAACCACTTCGTGCATGGTCCGGATACCAAACTCATCCCGCAGGCCATTGTCGACCCGTGACAGGATCAGGGTCTGGGCGCGGTACTCGTCGCCACCGGTCGCCCGGTAGAACTGGTCTACGTCGCGGATCTTCCAGGCCACATAGGAGTTAACGTCCAGAGGCTTTTTCTCGATGGTCAGGTACTGGCGGGACGGCAGGTCCATGGTCAGCACCCGGATATCGAATTCCCGGATCTGGTCGATCACCGGCACCTTGAAATGAATACCGGCCTCAATGTTGGTTTCCACCAGCTCACCGAAGCGCAGCTTAACGCCCCGGTGGGTTTCCGGAATGATGTACACACTGGACAGTACGAGCAGGACAACAATAAGGGCGCCTGCAAGACCCACTACACTTTTAGGTCCCATGGCTTAACGGCTCCTCCGGATGTTGGTGTCCTGACGGGTACGCAGTTCCTGCAGTACCTGGTCGGTCAGGGTCTGGACGTTGAGCTGCTGACCACCGGAATCGGAACGGCCCGAACCGGAGCCCTGCTGGATGCCCTGAGTCAGGCGGTCCAGTGGCAGATACATCATGTTGCCGCTGCTTTCGGTATCAATGAAGATCTTGCTGCTGTTACCGAGAACCCGTTCCAGAGCCTGGATATACATCCGTTCGCGGGTGACCTCCGGCGCGCTCTCATAAACCGCCAGCAACTGGTCGAAACGGGCGGTTTCACCGCGGGCGCGCTCAACCACTTCAGCGCGGTAGGCGTTCGCCTCTTCAATCAGACGCTGGGCCTGACCACGGGCTTCCGGAACAATCTTGTTGCGGTAGGTTTCGGCTTCTTCTTTCAGACGCTGCTCGTCTTCACGGGCACGCTGTACCTCACGGAATGCATCCTGGACCGCTGCCGGCGGCTGGGTGCTTTCCACGTTTACCCGGACAATTTCAAGCCCGGCGCCGTATTCCCGCAGGAAGCTCTGCAGACGCTGCTCCACCCGCACCGCCAGCTCGGCCCGGCCTTCCGTCAGTACGGCGTCGAGGGTTGAACTGCCCACTTCATGCCGCAGGGCACTGTCGGTGGCAAACTCCAGGGCCTGGTTGGAGTCCCGGATATTGAGAACATAGGCCTTGGCATCGCCTACCCGGTACTGGACCTGCAGGTCTACGGTGACCAGGTTTTCGTCCTGGGTCAGCATCTGACCGGAGGATGATGCCGTACGGATACTGGTGACCCGCACTTTGAAGACGTTATCAATCAGCGGCACCTTGAAGCGCAGACCAGGCTCTTCGGTACGGCTGTATTCGCCAAAACGAAGAACAACGGCACGCTCCTGCTCGTCTACGGTATAGAACGACTGGTAAACGATGTAACCCAGCACCAGAATGGCAGCGATTGCCAGTACCGCACCAAATCCACCGCTGCTGCTGCCGGAGCTGTTGCTGTTGCCGTCGCCACCGGAGCCCGAGCCTTTGCCGCCCAGCATTCTGTTGAGTTTTTCGAGGCCTTTTTTCAGTGCTTCATCGAGGTCTGGCGGGCCCTGATCATTGCCACGACGACCACCGGTCCCCCAGGGATCGTTGTCGTTGCGGTTTCCACCCGGTTCATTCCAGGCCATAGTTCTCTCCGTTCGTGTTTAATCGAATGGCTGCAAATACTAGGGATTTATACTGCATCCGGCAATAGCCGGTGCCATTCAGGCGCTTCTGTGCTCCAGGTACAGAGCATCTTCCTGGATGCCTGCCCGGCCCAGAAGCTGCTGCCAGTCCCGGTTCTGCAACCTGACTTCTACTACCGTGTCACCGGTCTCCCGGTGCTCTTCGCTCAACACCGACCCGGCCTCATGCAGCAGGGCCCGCAGCTTTCCGTCTGCCGGCCCGAGCACCACAAAGTGATGCACTACGTCTTCTGCCAGCCGCTCAACGATGGCATCGAATAATAACTCAATCCCGGCCCCGGTGACCGCTGACACCCATACCCGTACCGGAATGCCTTCCTCATTGCGATCCACCCGCGGCTCAAAACCATCGAGCAGGTCTACCTTGTTGAATACCTGCAGCTGGGGAATGCCGTCGGCATCAATCTCTGCCAGCACGCTCTCCACCTGGTCAATGTTGTCATCCCGCCGTTCGTCGTGGCTGTCGATCACATGCAGCAACAGGGTCGCCTGGGTGGTTTCTTCCAGCGTGGCGCGGAACGCCTCAACCAGTTTGTGAGGCAGGTGCCGGATGAAGCCGACGGTGTCCGCCACTACGACCGGCCCGATGTCAGGAAGTTCCAGCCGCCGCAGGGTCGGGTCCAGGGTCGCGAACAGCTGATCTGCTGCGTAAACGCTGGCGGTGGTGATCCGGTTGAACAACGTTGATTTTCCGGCGTTGGTATATCCTACCAGCGACAGGGTCGCAATATCGGCCCGCTGGCGGGCACGACGCCCCTGATCGCGCTGCCGGCGCACTTTCCCGAGCCGCTTGTGAATCGACTTGATGCGCTCGCGCAGCAGCCGGCGGTCGGTTTCGAGCTGGGTTTCACCCGGCCCCCTGAGGCCGATACCGCCTTTCTGACGCTCAAGGTGGGTCCAGCCCCGGACCAGTCGGGTAGACATGTGCTCAAGCTGGGCCAGTTCCACCTGAAGTTTACCTTCATGGGTGCGCGCCCGCTGGGCAAAGATATCGAGGATAACTCCGGTACGATCCAGCACGCGGCACTGGAGCTCCCGCTCGATGTTACGTTCCTGACTCGGGCTCAGGGAATGGTTGAACAGTACCACGTCTGCCTCATTGGCGGCCACGGCGTCCCGGATTTCTTCCAGCTTGCCTTCGCCGACAAACAGCCTGGGACTGGGCTGCTTACGGGTACCGGTGACCATAACCACCGGATCAACACCGGCGGAGGTTACCAGTTCCATGAATTCACCGGGATCTTCAGTGCCCTCGTAGGCGCTGAACTCAATATGCACGAGAACTGCTCGTTCTCCGACATCGGGACGTTCAAACAAGATTCAGTCTACTCCGTAAAAACAAAAACCCGCGGCCAATCCGGCCATGGGCCGTCCTGGAACGCGGGTGTTAAAAGCGGGGATTCCCCCGGACATCAACCTTCTGATTCTTCCTCTCCTGCCGGGTTCGCTTGCGGCAAACGTACGTTGCGGGCCGGAACCACTGTGGAAATCGCATGCTTGTACACCATCTGGCTGACGGTGTTCTTCAGCAGAATCACGAACTGGTCAAAGGATTCGATCTGGCCCTGCAGCTTGATGCCGTTCACCAGAAAGATGGAAACCGGAATGCGTTCCTTGCGCAATGCATTAAGGTAAGGGTCTTGTAAGGAGTGCCCTTTTGACATGTTTATTCTCCTGTTTATGAGTAAGTGCAGATCGTCATTTTTCAAATTTAAATGTGGCGGGTAGTCCGGATTTTTTCAAGGCCCCCAGCACCACTTGCGGATCACCGCAGCTCAGCCAGTGTAAATCCGGCCATTTTCGTAACCAGGTAAGCTGGCGTTTGGCCAGCTGGCGGGTTGCCGCCACACCCCGGCTCACAAAGGTATCGTAGTCACATGCGCCGGAAAGGTAGTCCCATGCCTGGCGATAGCCTACACAGCGCATGGACGGCAACTCCGGGCTGAGATCGCCCCGGGCCATCAGGCACCGGACCTCGTCCAGAAATCCGTTTTCAAGCATAGTGAGAAAGCGTTTCTCGATTCTTGTGTGAAGAACCTTGCGATCCTCAGGTGCCAGCGCAAACTGAAAAACAGTATACGGCAGCTCTCCGGCCGCGTCTGCCTGCCAGCGGGTGAAATACGTGTAATCCTCAATGCCGGCCTGTGGGCCGCCTTCAGGTGCATCCGGCCGGGCACGCCAGATCTCCGAGATCGGCCGGCCGGTCAGGCGGATGACCTCGACCGCCCGCAGCAGGCGCTGCCGGTTATTCGGATGGATCAGCCCGGCCGCGACCGGGTCCCGGGCGGCCAGTTCGTCATGCAAATGCTGCCAGCCCCTGAGGCTGGCCTCCTGTTCGATCTGCCGGCGCAAGCCGGCATCGGCGGACGGCAGCCCGGACATGCCATGCAGCAGCGCCTTGAAATACATCATGGTGCCGCCCACCAGCAGAGGAATCCGACCGGCAGCGGTGATCTGTGCCATCTGCTCAAGGGCATCCCGCCGGAAATCGGCGGCGGAATAGCTCACGGCCGGGTCACAGATATCAATCAGCCGGTGCGGCGCCTGCGCCAACTCTGCAGCCGTGGGTTTGGCCGTGCCGATGTCCATGCCCCGGTAGATCATGGCCGAATCGACACTGATAATGTCGCAGGGCAGTTGCTTGCCCAGGGCGATGGCCAGATCGGTCTTGCCCGAGGCAGTCGGCCCCATCAGAAAAATGGCCGGGGGCAGCGCCGGGGCTGCCCCGGCATCTTGCCTGCTCATGATTTCAGCGCCCCCGCAAAAACAGCTTGTCCAGTTCCGACAGGGTAACCACCGTCCAGGTCGGACGGCCGTGGTTACACTGCCCGCTGCGCTCGGTGGCTTCCATGTCCCGCAACAGGGAGTTCATTTCCGGAATGGTGAGCTGCCGGTTGGCCCGCACGGAACCGTGGCAGGCCATGGTACCCAGGAGTTCGTGGGTCACGGCTTCGATCCGGTCACTCTGGCCATGTTCGATCAGGTCGGCCAGCACATCCCGCACCAGCTGTTCGGTATCCGCTCCCCGCAACAACGCCGGAATCTGGCGCACGGCCAGGGTCTCCGGCCCGATGCGCTCGATCTGTAACCCCAACTGCTGCAACTCCTCACCGTGGGTTTCGGCGAGGGCGGCTTCTTTCTGACTCACCGACAGAGACAGCGGCACCAGCAGTGGCTGACTCTTGAGGTCCTGCTCCACCAACGCCTGTTTCATCCGTTCATAGGTTATGCGTTCGTGCGCCGCGTGCATGTCGACCACGATCATCCCGGCGCGGTTCTGGGCCAGGATGTAAATACCGTGCAACTGGGCAATGGCGTAGCCCAGAGGCGGCTCCTGACCGTCGTCCCGGGGCGGCGTCAGGCCGGGCCGGACCGGTTCTGTGCCCGGCTGTGTCGCCACACCGCCGCCTTCGTTCAGGGATTTGTAGAACGCCATCTGATCGCTGGCCTTCCATACCGGCTGGGGGCCGCCGTGGGATGAGCCGGAAAAACCCCTGCCCTGGAACCCGGACGGACGAGGCATCACCGGGGCCTGAACCTCTGCAAAACCGGGCTCGGCCGGTGAGTGCTCCGGGGTTACCCCGGCTTCCCGCCCGAACGACTGGGCCACTGCTCCCCGCAGGTGGTCATCAGGGCGCACCTCGGCCAGGGCACGGTGCAGGGTCCGGAAAATGAAGTCGTGCACCAGACGGCCGTCCCGGAAGCGCACTTCGTGCTTGGTGGGGTGGACGTTAACGTCGACCGTGGCGGGGTCTACTTCAAGATACAGGACAAAAGCCGGGTGGCGGTTGTTGTAGAGCACATCCCGGTAGGCCTGACGCACGGCGTGGGCGACCAGTTTGTCACGGATCACCCGGCCATTGACGAAGAAATACTGCAGATCGGCCTGGCTGCGGGAGAAGGTTGGCAAGGCCACCCATCCCCACAGGCGCAGGCCACTGGCCTCAACGTCAATGACAACCGCGTTGTCGATAAACTGCTGGCCGCACAGGGAACTGATCCGCCGTTCCCGGTCGAGATCCGACTCCGCCGGCCGCAGGCTCTGGACCACCCGCTGGTTGTGCCGCAGCGTAAACCCGGTGTCGAAACGGCTGAGGGCCTGACGCCGGATACACTCTTCGACGTGGTTGAACTCGGTTTTTTCGGTGCGCAGAAATTTACGACGGGCCGGGGTGTTGAAAAACAGGTCCCGTACCTCGACGGTGGTGCCCACCGGATGGGCGGCAGGCGAGATCCGGGCATCCATGTCCCGGCCTTCGACTTCCACCCGGGCAGCGGCTTCGCGCCCGGCGGTACGGGAGGTAAGGGACAACCGGGCCACCGAGCTGATACTGGCCAGCGCCTCGCCGCGGAATCCGAGGGTGCCTACCGCCTCAAGGTCGTCCAGAGTCAGGATTTTGCTGGTGGCATGGCGGCTCAGGGCCAGCGGCAGATCGTCTTCGTCTATTCCGCAGCCGTCGTCCCGCACCCGGATCAGCTTGACACCACCCTGCTCAAGCTCGATATCCACCCGGCCGGCTCCGGCGTCCAGCGCATTTTCGACCAGTTCTTTGACAACGGATGCGGGGCGCTCCACCACCTCACCGGCGGCTATCTGGTTGGCCAGCCGGGGTGAGAGTAATTGAATGTGGGGCATAACCGGGGACTACCTCTTGATCAGGATGAGGGGATTCGGATGGTTTGCCCTACCATAACACGATCGTTGCTCATGCCGTTAAAGCGCATCAGCTCACTCACCGTGGTCTGATGTTCGCGCGCCACAGCCGAGAGGGTATCACCCTGGCGGATACGGTACTGGCTGACCTGAGCACTGCCCTTGTTCTGTTTTTCCCAGGCCAGTAAGGTGCCGGGTGGCGGGGTGCGGCGAAAGTATTCTTCGATGCCGTAGAAAATCGCCTTGGCCAGCCGGTCACGGTATTGCTGGCTGGAGAGGTTTTTTTCTTCCCGGGGGTTGGAGATAAACCCGGCCTCAACCAGAATCGACGGAATGTCCGGGGATTTGAGCACGGCAAATGCGGCCTGCTCTACCCCTGGTTTGTGCAACTTGGCTACATTGCCGAGCTGGCCCAGCACCGAGCTGCCCACGCCGAGGCTGGCGTTGATGCTGGCGGTCATGGACAGATCGAGCAGTACGCCGGCGAGCATCTCGTCCCGACCTTCCAGAGACAGGCCGCCGGCGCCTCCGATCAGGTCTGAACGGTTTTCCGACTGGGCCAGCCAGCGGGCGGTCTCACTGGTGGCGCCCCGCTGGGACAGGGCAAACACCGAGGCGCCGCTGGGCTGGGGCGTGCGGAAGGCATCGGCATGCACCGACACGAACAGATCGGCGTTGTATTTCCGGGCCAGAAGGGTGCGGTCGCGCAAGCCGATGTAGTAATCGCCGGTGCGGGTCAGCTTGGCGGTAAAGCCCGGCTGTTTGTTGACCAGATCTGCCAGGGTCCTGGCCATCCTGAGCACCACGTCTTTTTCCCGGGTTCCCCGGGGGCCGATCGCGCCCGGGTCTTCTCCGCCATGGCCGGCGTCAATCACCACGACAATATCCCGCTTGCCGGCGGCATCCTGGGTGACGGTGGGACTGGTCGCGCGCTCTACCCGGGTGCCTTTCTCATCGATCAGGTCGACCACCAGCCGGTGGCCGTACTGCTGGTTTGGTTCGAGCGCAAAGCTGCGGGGCTTGATGTCGTTTTCCAGATCAAGCACCACCCGCAAATCCCGGCCATTACGGACCGCACTGCGAATGCGTCTGATCGGGCTGCCCTTCAGGCTGACCTTGCTGAAATCGGTATCGAGCGAGGCGTTTTTAAGGTCGATCACCAGCCGGGACGGGCCGGACAGGGAGAAGACGTTATGCTCTACCGCGCCGGCGGTATCCAGCACCAGACGGGTGTGGTCGGGTGCCGGCCACAGACGCACGCCCTCCACTCTGGTGGCGGCACTCACCAGCGTGGTAACCATCAGCAGCGAAAACAGAAGTACAACTCGCATAGTCATGACCCAACCCGTTCAATCCTGTTCAGCAGGCTGGCGCCCAGCCCGGTGCCTGCCTTCAGCACCGCGACCCGCCCCCGGCCTTCCGCTTGCAGGTGGATTTCAATATCGGCACCGGGCAGCACACCTTCGCCCCGTTGTGGCCACTCGATCAGGCGCAGGCTGCGGCTGGCAAAGTAATCCCGGATGCCCATGTATTCCAGCTCTTCCGGATCGCCCAGCCGGTACAGATCAAAGTGGTACACCGGCGGGTCCAGTTCTTCATAGGGCTCCACCAGCGTATAGGTGGGGCTCTTGACCGCCCCCTGGTGGCCCAGTGCCCGTATCACTCCCCGGCTCAGGGTGGTTTTACCCATACCCAGATCGCCTTCAAGGAAGACCGTCAGCCCCTGCTCTGCGGCTGTGGCCAGCCGGGCCAGTTCCGCCCCAAGCCGGATGGTTTCGTCTTCGCCGTCAAGAAACAGCCGGCGCTCATGACCAAAATGATTCATTCGTTCTCCCGGCCCGCCGAACACGTGGCCGTCTCTGTTTGCTTGAGAATCGCCGGCAGGGCCGCTATCAGGTCGTCCGGAACCAGTGCCTGGTAGCCGGTCTGGGCGGCGGCATGATCAGCGGCGGCCAGCTGGGCGGCCGCTGCTGCTATGGTGGCGCCGATATGATCCGGGAGCTGAGCGATAAACGCCCCGATAATGCCTGATAACACATCACCCATGCCACCGGTGGCCAGGCCCGGATTGCCGCCGGCAATCACCCGGAGCTCGCCATCGTCGCCGGTGATGACCGTACCCGCGCCCTTTAACAGAACCGTGCCGCCCCATAGCTTGCGGATGGCGCTGGCCGCTGCCAGCCGGTCTGCCTCCACCTCGGCCACACTGCACCCCAGCAGTCGGGCGGCCTCGCCGGGGTGGGGCGTCAGCACCTGGTCCCGGGCGGTAAACGCTGCCCGGGCTGCCATGATATTCAGGGCGTCGGCATCAAGCACCCGGGGTTTGCCGCTGTCAAGAACCTGCTGCAGCATCTGCTGCCCCCAGGCCAGCCGGCCCATGCCGGGACCACACACAATCACATCGGCCTGATCAATCAACGGCGGCAGCTCCGAACCGTGGATCAGGCCGTGGGTCATGACATGGGGGCATCGCGCCAGTGCCGCGGTCACATGCTCCGGCCGGGTGGCCAGGCTGACCAGCCCGGCACCCGCCCGCGCCGCCGCTTCGGCCGCCATGATGCCGGCCCCGCCAAAGCCCCGGTCTCCGCCCACCACCAGGACGTGGCCAAAGTGCCCCTTGTGGGCATTGAGCGGCCGGGGCCGAAACCAGTGAGAGCACGTCTGCCAGCGCTGAAGGCGGGCCAGAGGTGTCTCGGGGTGGCCTTCAAGCTGCGCTTCGGTACCCAGGGAATCAAACACTACCTGGCCAGCCACACCAACACCCGCGCCGGTATAGAGGCCGGCCTTGGCACCGATAAAGGTGACCGTAACGGTGGCCCGGACAACGTCCCCCGGGGCTGCACCCGTGGTGGCGTTCAGGCCCGAAGGCAGATCCACCGCCAGCACCGGGGCTCCGGATCGGTTGAGGCTCCGGATGACTTCCGCAAACGGCTCCCTGGGCGCTCCGGAGGTACCGGTACCGAGCATGGCATCAACCACCACTCCGGCGCCGGCCAGTTTCTGCTCCAGTACATCCCCGGTAAACTCCTCCAGCGCCTGTACCGGAACACCTTCAGCCCGGGCTGCCCCGAAGGCCCGCGCGGCATCACCTGAGAGCTGGCCGACAGGGGCCACCGCCACACACTCCACAACAAAACCATGGCGCAGCGCGTTTCTGGCAATCAGATAGCCGTCACCACCATTGTTGCCGGCACCGCAAAGCACCACGACCGAGACCGGGGCGGGCCAGTGCCGGAGCAGTTGCCGGAAGGCACCCCGGGCGGCAGACTGCATCAGTTCGAAGCCCTCTGTCTTTTGCTGATCAATAAGATAGCAATCCATCGCCCTGACAGAGTCGGCGGAGTAAAGGGCTTCTGGTAAAGTATCCGCGTAGCGCATGGGACGTCCCGCTAAAGAAACCGGTTTAAGAAATCTGGCCAGATACCTGTTAAGAATAGCAAAACAGGAAAAAAGGTCATAACTTAATCAAATTAAATATCCGCAGGCCTGAAGGACTGTATATCCGACCATGACCAGCCATCCCAGCACCCCCGCAAGCCCGCCCTGTTCGGTACCACTGGCGGAGCTGCCGGCGCAGATCCGGCAATGGGCAAAAGCGCTCGGATTTGCCGATGCCGGCATAACCACAGCGGACACCGGCCCCCACGCGCAGCGGCTGCAGCAATGGCTGGCCAGTGGCTACCACGGCGAGATGGCCTATATGGCCGACCATGGCGACAAACGCTATACGCCGGATTCTCTGGTACCGGGCACCCTGCGGGTGATTTCCGTACGTATGGATTACCTGCCGGCGCCGGATAACCCCCGGCAGGCCCTGGCCAACCGGGAGCGCGCCTACATTACCCGCTATGCCCTCGGGCGCGATTATCACAAGCTGATGCGAAAACGTCTGGCCACTCTGGCCGGGCAGATTGACCAGGCCGTCAGCGGCTACGATTACCGGGCGTTTGTCGACAGCGCTCCGGTGCTGGAGCGCGGCCTTGCGCAGCGGGCCGGGCTGGGCTGGATCGGCAAGAACAACATGCTGATCCACCCCAGGGCCGGCTCTTACTTTTTCCTGGGGGAAATCTTTACCAGCGCGCCCCTGCCGGTGGACCCGGCGTTTGACAGCCAGCACTGCGGCTCCTGCTCGGCCTGCCTGACCGAGTGCCCTACGGATGCTTTTGTTGGCGCTCACTTACTGGATGCCCGGCGCTGCATCAGTTACCTGACCATTGAACTCAAGGGCGCAATCCCGGAAGAGCTGCGGGCAAAGATGGGCAATCGGGTATTCGGCTGTGACGACTGCCAGCTGGCGTGCCCCTGGAACAAATTCAGCAAAGCCACCCGGGAAAATGACTTTCAGCCCAGGCACGGGCTTGATAACAGCAGCCTGGCCGAGTTGTTCCTGTGGACCGAGGAGCAGTTTCTGAAGAACACCGAAGGCTCAGCCATCCGGCGCACCGGCTATGAGAACTGGTTACGAAACCTCGCGGTCGGCCTCGGCAATGCCCCGACCACCATCCCGGTAGTCGAAGCCCTGAAGCAGCGCGCCGGGCACCCGTCTGCCCTGGTTCGGGAGCACGTGGCCTGGGCCCTGGGCCGGCACGGCCTATAACCGGAAGAAATGCTCGCGGTAGTGGCGCAACTCCTCAATGGAGTCCCGGATATCGTCCAGCGCCAGATGACTGCCCTGTTTCCGGACGCCTTCCAGCACATCCGGCCGCCAGCGACGGGCAAGTTCCTTGACGGTGGACACATCCAGGTTCCGGTAATGGAAGAAGGCTTCGAGTTCGGGCATGTATTTCACCAGAAAGCGCCGGTCCTGGCCGATGCTGTTGCCGCACAGGGGCGATGCGCCCGCCGACAGGTGTTGCCGGAGAAATTCCAGGGTTTGCTGTTCGGCCTCGGCTTCGCTGATGGTGCTTTGCTTTACCCGCTGGGTCAGGCCGCTGGCCCCGTGGGTGCTGGTACACCATTCGTCCATGGCGTCCAGCAGGCTGTCTGGCTGATGGATGGCGATTACCGGGCCTTCGGCCACGAGATTCAGCTCTGAATCGGTAATAATCGTAGCCATCTCAATGATCCGTTCCTGCTCCGGATCCAGGCCGGTCATTTCCAGGTCTATCCAGACCAGTCGGTTGTGCTCGGGCATTGTTTTTTCCTGTGATGTTATCAACGGTCCCACACCCACCCCTGTGGCAGTGCTGCAGGCCCTGCAAGTACCAAAACTCTGCCCATTGTCCCTGATTCACGTATCATGTGTCACATCAACCTCCCGGAACATTTGGCAGCCGATGGCAAAACGAAAACTGAACAAACGCCAGCAGTGGCGCATCGAGAAAATCCAGAAGGAACGCACCAGCCGGCTGGCCCGCAAAGAGCAGGCCGCTGAAGCCCAGGCCGAGGCCGGAGAACTGGGGCCGGAGCAGGAAGGGCTGGTGATTGCCCATTATGGCCAGCAGCTGGATATCGAAGCGCGGGAAGGCGAACACGCGGGTGAGGTGTTCCGCTGTTTTGTCCGTGCCAATATCGACAGCCTGGTGACCGGCGACCGGGTGGTGTGGCGGGCGGGCCGGAGCGCGACCGGGGTAGTGGTGGCCCGGTGTGACCGGGCCAACCTGCTGCAACGGCCGGACAACTTCGGGGCGCTGAAGCCGGTGGCCGCCAATATCGACCATATCATTCTGGTGATCGCACCGGAGCCGGAGCCCCACGATAACCTGATTGACCGTTATCTGGTGGCGTCGGAGAGCTCGGATATTCCGGCGGTGATCCTGCTCAACAAAACGGATCTGATCAACGACTACAACCGGGATCAGATTGAATCTCTGCTGGCCCGGTATCAGGCCCTGGGCTATCAGGTTGAGCGGACCTCGGCCGTGGCCGGCCTGGGCCAGGCTGCGCCGGAGGTAGAGGCACTGGTGCGGGACAGGACCAGCGTGTTTGTCGGGCAGTCCGGGGTCGGCAAGTCGTCGATTATCCAGACCCTGCTGCCCGATGAGGTACTGCGGGTGGGCGCGGTGTCCGGGAGTACCGGCAAAGGCGTGCACACCACCACGACCGCCAAGCTGTTCCATTTGCCAGGCGGTGGCGATCTGATCGACTCACCGGGCATCCGGGAGTTCGGACTCTGGCATATGACCCCGCAAGAGGTGGAGTACGGCTTCCGGGAAATCCGGCCGCTGATCGGCCAGTGCAAGTTCCGTAACTGCCGGCACATGGGCGATCCGGGCTGTGCGCTGGAGAAAGCTGAGGAGCAAGGCACCCTGTCGCCGGAGCGTCTGCACAGTTTCCACCGCATCCTGCAGGACATGACCGAGCAGCAGGCCCGGGGCCTGAAGTTGCACTGATCGGCAATAAACGATGAATTCGGTTCTAATCACTGGCGGCGATTTGCTAAACTTCGCCGCTTTCCCGTGGTAAGAGATTAACCGGATGTTTGATAAACTGTTCGTTCTGAGCCAGTACGTTACGCCCCAGCTGGCGCTTTCGCGACTGGCCGGCCGCTTTGCGGACAGCGATAGGTCCCCTGCCCTGAAAAACCGGTTTACCCGCTGGTTTATCGGTCGCTACGGGGTCAACATGAGCGAGGCGGCAGAACCCGATCCTGAAGCCTACGCCACCTTCAACGAATTCTTTACCCGCGCTTTGAAACCGGGCATCCGCCCCATCGCCATGGACCCCGGCGTGTTGGTCAGCCCCGTTGACGGCGCCATCAGCCAGATCGGCCAGGTGGGCTCGGACCGGGTGTTCCAGGCCAAGGGTCAGTCGTTCAGCCTGACCGAGCTGCTGGGGGGCGACAGCGCCCGGGCCCGGACCTTCGCGGATGGCGAGTTTTCCACGATCTACCTGTCACCGAAAGACTATCACCGCGTGCACATGCCGCTGGCCGGCACCCTGCGGGAAATGGTGTATGTACCGGGCAAGCTGTTCTCGGTTAATCCGGTCACGGCCGATAACGTGCCCAACCTGTTTGCCCGTAATGAGCGGGTGGTCTGTATCTTTGATACCGCGGCCGGGCCCATGGCCATGGTGCTGGTTGGCGCGATGATTGTTGGCAGCGTCGAAACCACCTGGGCCGGTGTGATTGCGCCTAACCCCCACAAGGTGACGAGCTGGCAGTATCAGGGCGACAATGCCGTGCAGTTTCAGAAAGGCGAGGAGATGGGCCGGTTCCGGCTGGGCTCTACCGTGGTGATGGTAATGCCCAAAGGCTCCGTCTGCTGGAGCCCCAACCAGGTGCCCGGCAAGACCGTGCGCCTGGGCGAGGCTTTCGGAAAGCTGCGGAGCGTCTCCGGCGATCAGTAGGCCTGGCTTCAGCCAGCTCAGGCCCGCTCGATGGGAAACGCCAGTACGTCTTCGATACTGGCGGCGCCCAGCTTCAGCATCAGCAGGCGATCAAGCCCGAGGGCAACCCCTGAGCATTCCGGCAATCCCATCTCCAGCGCAGCCAGCAGGGCCTGGTCTACCGCCATCTCCGGTTTTCCGGCCGCCCGGCGCTGCCGGTTATCGGCCATGAACCGTTGCTTCTGCTCCTGCGGGTCCGTCAGTTCCCAGTAGCCGTTACACAGCTCGAGCCCGTTGATGTAAAGCTCAAAACGGTGGGCAACCGCAAAGCCGTCAGCGTCTGAAGTGCGCGCCAGGGCGGCCTGTGACGCCGGGTAGCGGGTAATAAACACCGGCCCGCCCTTGCCCAGCCCTGGCTCAACCACAAAACTCATCACCAGATCCAGACAGGCATCCCGGGGCAGGTCCTGCAATTGCGCGGGGTCCAGCCACTGCCGGCAATAGCGATGCAGCTCCGGCTGGCTGATGGTCATGGGGTCAATGCCGGCATGGCGGCGCATGGCATCGCGGTAGCTGATGACCTGCGGGCGGGGGCAGCCGAGCCAGCCACACACCAGGTCGGCGACTTCGTCCATCAGCCGGCGGTCGTCAAAACCTTCCCGGTACCACTCGAGCATGGAGAATTCCGGGTTGTGGCGCCGGCCCCGCTCGCCATTGCGAAAGACGCGGGCCACCTGATAGATGGAGCCGCTACCCGCCGCCAGCAGGCGCTTCATGTGGTATTCCGGGGAGGTCTGGAGCCAGCCTGAGGTGACCCCTGCGGCGTTGATACCGGCGGGAACGCCGTCAAGATTGACGTCGGTGACGCCATACCGGCCAAGCACCGGGGTTTCCACTTCGAGCACGTCCCGCTGAGCAAAAAAGCCGCGCACGTACGCCAGAAGCTGTGCACGGCTTTTCAGGGCATCCCGCGAGGCAGCGGGCTGCCAGACAGGGTGGTCAGTCATCAACGTTAATCAGCTGCTTTTGACGCGGTTAACGTATTCCCCGGAGCGGGTGTCGACTTTCAGTACTTCGCCGATGGAAATGAACAAGGGCACGCTTACCACCGCGCCGGTCGACAGGGTTGCCGGCTTGGAGCCGCCCTGGGCGGTGTCGCCTTTCATGCCCGGGTCGGTATCCACCACTTCGAGCTCGACAAAATTGGGAGGTGTGACCGTCAGGGGGGCACCGTTGTACAGGGTAACCGTGTAGATATCCTGCTCTTTCAGCCACTTGACCGTATCACCCACCGCTTTGGCATCCGCCGCGAACTGCTCGAAAGAGCCGTCGGTGAGCATGAAGTGCCAGAATTCGCCGTCGGTGTACAGGTACTCCATGTCCTGGTCAATCACATCCGCAGCTTCAAGGGATTCGCCAGACTTGAAGGTACGCTCCCAGACCCGGTTGGTCATCAGGTTGCGCAGTTTTACCCGGTTAAAGGCCTGACCCTTACCCGGCTTGACGAATTCGTTCTCCAGCATGATGCAGGGATCGCCATCCAGCAAAACCTTGAGACCACTGCGAAATTCGTTGGTAGAATATGAAGCCATGAAATGTCCACCTGACAGACTGTCGTTAATTTTTCAAAGATCGCTATGATACAGCGAACTCCCCCTCGTATAGAAGCCCGTGACTTGAGCCAAGCTGCTGAACCCATTACCAACCCCGGTCCGCAACCCCGCCCGGCCGAACCAACGTGGCAACAGATCCTGAGCCAGTCGGTGACCTGCCCCGAACAACTGCTGGCGCGGCTGGGGCTGCCACCCGATCCCTGGCTGGCCGGGGCCCGGGCCGGCCACGAGCTGTTTTCGATCCGGGTACCGGAGCCTTTCATCGCCCGGATGGAGCACGGCAACCCCCGGGATCCGTTGCTGCGCCAGGTGCTGCCGCTGCTGGACGAAACCCACAGCCAGCCGGGTTTTGTGCGCGACCCGTTACAGGAAGATCAGGCCATTCAGACCACCGGGCTGATCCGCAAATACCGTAGCCGGGCGCTTCTGATGGTAACCGGACAATGCGCCATCAACTGCCGGTACTGTTTCCGCCGGCACTTTCCCTACGGGTCACAAAAGCTCGGCCAGGACGACCGTGAACAGGTGATCAGCACCCTTCTGGCCAGCCCGGAAGTCAACGAGGTCATTTTCAGCGGCGGCGACCCCCTGGCGGCCAATGATCAGCTTCTGGCCCGCTGGGCCAGGCAATTGGATCAGATACCGCACCTACGGCGTCTGCGCATTCACTCCCGCTTGCCGGTGGTGATTCCGCAACGGGTTAACGAACACCTGCTGGACTGGCTGACGGCCACGCGGCTACAGACGGTGCTGGTGGTTCATATCAATCATCCTGCAGAGATTGACCAGGCTACCCGCGCCGCCTTTGCCCGGCTGCGCCAGGCCGGGGTCACCCTGCTGAACCAGAGTGTGATCCTGCGCGGCGTGAACGACACCTCGGCCGTTCTGGCGGAGCTCAGCGAAGCGCTGTTTGAGGCCGGGGTCCTGCCCTATTACCTCCACGCCTTTGACCCGGTCGCAGGCGCTCATCACTTTGATGTCGACGACCGGAGAGCAGCTGCCCTGGTGAGCGAACTGCTGGAACTGTTACCGGGCTTTCTGGTGCCAAAGCTGGTACGGGAGCTGCCCGGCGAGCGGAGTAAAACACCTATTCATGTCCGGTATTGAGACTTGTCGCATAACTTGACGCTGTAAGGGTTGTAAAACATTGTCAACTCGTGATTTTCTCGCTTTTTGTTCATGTTTTGCTATTTTAGAGTTCATACTTACCTACAAGTAACGGCCTGTATTTCCGGCGTTTTCAGCCGTATTTCAGCAGCCCAGAAATTGGCGTAGAAAAATGGAAGGCACGATTCTCAAACCAGAGCTCAAGGTTCCTGAACAAAAGACCGCCAGTCTGTCTTTCTGCGATACCACGCCGAAAGCCTTTCGGGCGTGGGTGGATCTGCTGCCGATGGCCAACACCGGTGAGGCTTCCCGCCAGCTCTACCATGCCATTATCGAGCTGAACCACCTGTTCCTGACGCCGCAGCTCCGCCTCCAGTATCTGGAAACGATCCGGGGCCGGATTCATTTTGTTTGCGAAGAACTGTCCCGCCATTTTATCGGGCTGGCGGTGGCGCTGCCGGAAAAGCAGCGCAAGATCGCCAATCTTGCTCAGGCACTCCAGCTGCATCTGGCCGCCGGTTACAAGCTGTGTCTGCTCGATTTTCTGGATAGCGGCGGGCTTGATAAAACCCGCAAGGTGGTCGCGATGGCCATCCATCGTGCCATTTCGGAGCTCGCCGCCACCATACTGCGGTCGCATCAGCTTTATTGCCCCAGCCCGGCCCAGAGCTGGCTCGAGTGCCATCGCATGTTCCGCTTCGCCTGCCGTAACGGGCTGACCGATCAGGACGTCACGGACAAGACGCTCAAAAGCAGCCGCAGCAGCACCGTGGCCGACAGCTACAAACGCATTCTTCTGCTGGGCTGTGCCCGGCCGAACCAGCTGCGCCAGTCGGAACTGAACCAGGTTTATCAACTGTTCGAAAGCTGGAGCCGGTACTGCCAGTGCGGCCCGGATGTGGGCTCCGAGAGCCTGTTCGTGGTCAATATGGAGCGGGATTGTGCACCGGTTTATCGCAGCCTGCTGGACGGCAGGCCCGAAGCCGACACCTTTGGTCTGGACACCCGGGAACTGTCCGGCTACCTGGCCGAAGTACAGGATGTCCGTCGCACCCAGAGCAAGCAGCCGACACAGCTGGAGGTCCCGGCCCTGGTCAGCGACACGCTGCTCAATCACCTGAGCCAGGCGCTGGGCATTCTGGCCAAGCGTAACTTCAACCGGATTGCCACCCAGGGCAAGCTGGAAGTCGCTGTTGGCCTGTCGGCCACGCATTATTATGTGTCTGGCGAAAAAAGCTTTGGTCAGTTTGTGGATGGCAACGATCGCAGCCAGGAGGACAACCGGTTTATCCGCACGGCCAACCGTCTTGGCGATGCCTGGGCCGGCGCCCACGACGCGGCGCCCAGCGACGACCGCCTGCATTCCGCAGACACCCCCATAAACTTTCGCAGCAGCAAGCTGGCGGCCACTGAAACGCAGGACCGGCAGCGGCCCCGCGCCTATCAGGCGGTGCTGATCAATACCAGTCCCGGGGGCTATTGCGTCGCCTGGGAGTCGGCGGTGCCCAAGACTCTGCAGACCGGTGAGATCCTGGCGGTCCGGGAACAGCCCGGTCATCCCTGGAGTGTTGCCATCGTGCGCTGGCTGCGCCAGGTACGCAATCAGGGTACCCAGATCGGGATTGAACTGCTGGCTCCGAGTGCGGCTCCCTGTGCGGTTCGCCTGATCCAGAAAGTCGGCCACAACAGCGAATACCTGCGGGGCCTGTTGCTGCCGCAAATTGATGGCATACAACATGCCGTCACGCTGATCACACCCAGACTGCCATTCCAGACCGGCAACCGGATTTCGCTGCTGCACGATGGCCGTGAGGACTCCGGGCAGCTGTTGAAAAAAGTGGCGTCCACGGGCAGTGTCAGCCAGTTTGAGCTGAAGCTGCAAACTTCGGAAATTCTGCCCGGGGGAGATCACGGGCCCCGGGGCAGCACGCTCAGCAGAGAAGACGAGTTTGACTCGCTGTGGCCGTCACTTTAACCGGAAGTCTTCCACAGCTGGCGCCGGTCAGGGTTGTCATTGGTCATTAACCGCTGCATCATTCAGCCATTAACGACCCATTATTTTTCCTGATGCAGAGCCCCCGGAATGCAGAAAAAGAACGCGACCGTACACCTCCTGATTCTGGACCCTTCCCAGAACGATGCAGAATCGATGGTCAGCCTGCTGCGCAACTCTGGCAGAGCGACCAGAGCCCACCGGATCACGTCCGAAGAAGATCTTGAAGATGCCCTGAAAAGCGCCAACTGGGACCTGATGCTGGCCCGGGATGTGGCGCAGGAGTTCGGGCCGGATGAAGCTCTGGCCACCCTCAAGCGCATGGATAAGGACGTTCCGTTTGTCTTGCTGACCGAAGAGCCCGATCTTGACCGCACGGCGGAGATTCTCCGGGCCGGAGCCCAGGACGCCCTGCCCTTCGACAACAAGGAGCTTCTGGTTCTGGTTGCCCGGCGGGAACTGGCCGCCCTGGAAGAGCGCCGGCGCCGGCGGGTGCTGGAATCCCATCTGCGCGAGGCGGAGCAACGATGCCAGTTGCTGCTGGAAAGCTCCAAGGATGCCATTGCCTACATCAACGATGGCATGCACATCTACGCCAACCAGTCGTACATGGAGTTTCTCGGTTATGACGACATCGATGAACTGATCTGTATTCCGGTGCTGGATACCCTGAGCTCCGAGAGCCAGAGTCAGTACCGTGAGTTCATGAAATCGTTTGCCGAAGACGGCACCGACGGCATGGCCATGAACTGCACGGCCCGCCGCAGTGACGATCAGGAGCTGGCGGTCACCATGTCGGTCTCGGCCGCTACCTACGATGGTGAAACCTGCACCCAGATTGTCCTGCAGCCGGAGCACAACGATGCCGAGCTGGAAGAAAAGCTGAAACAGCTCAAGAGCCAGGACCTGGTCACCGGCCTGTTTAACCGCCAGTATCTGATGGACACTCTGGCCCAGACCATCGCCGAAGCCGGCAAGAGTAACCAGACCGGTGCCCTCGCCTACATTGCTCTGGATAACTTCCAGAGCGTCAAGCAGCAGGCGGGTATTGCCGGAACCGACCTGCTGCTGGGCGATGTGGCCACCCTGCTGAAGAGCAATACCGGCGAGGGTATTACCCTGGCCCGCCTGAGTGATGATGCCTTCTGCATGATGTGCATGCCCTGCGATGACAAGGGCATGGCGATGATGGCAGAGGGCGTGTGCAAGGCCATCGACGACCACCTGTTCGACATCAACGGCCGCACGGTGCCGCTGACTGTCTCGGTCGGGGTTGCCGCCATCACCGAGAACTCACCGAAAGCCGAAGAACTGATTGCCCGGGCCCATGTGGCCGCCGATGACGTCAGGAAGATGGCCGGTCATGAGCACGGCAACGGCGTGAAGGTATACAACCCGGCGGATTACCATACCGCAGAACAGGGCAACTCTGCCGAGGCAGTCCTGGCGGCCATGGAGGACGGGCGCTTCCGGGTCATGTATCAACCGGTGATGAACCTGCGGGGAGAGGATCACGAGCATTACGAGGTGACCCTGCTGATGGCCGACAAGGACAACAATCAGGTATCACCATTCGACAGATTACCGCCGGTGGGCCGGGAAGAAGCCGCCATCAAGATTGATCGCTGGGTGCTGCTGCAGACCATCAAGCAGCTGGCGGCCCATCGGGCCAGTGGCCACGATACCCGGCTGTTCCTGAACGTTTCGGCTGAGACCGTGCAGGACAAGACCTTCATGCCCTGGCTCAGCGTCGCCCTGAAAGCGGCCCGCCTGCCCGGGGATGCGCTGATTTTCCAGATCCGCGAAGGCGACGCCAACAACCACATGAAGCAGGCCAAGGACTTTACCAAGGCGGTGCATCAGCTGCACTGCAAGGTGTCAATTTCCCAGTTTGGCTGTGCTCTGGACCCGTACAACACCCTCAAGCATATTGAGACCGACTATGTTCGCCTGGACGCCTCCTTTACCGAGGAGGTCGACAAGGGCGACGCCGGCAAAGAGCAGTTGAAAGAGCTGATCAAGGGGCTTCAGAATGCCGGCAAGATCACCATTGTGCCTGAGGTTCAGCAGGCCCAGGTGCTTGCGGTGCTGTATCAGGCAGGGGCAAACTTTATCCAGGGCAGTTATCTGCAGCCGCCGTCACCTGCCATGAACTTCGATTTTGGTGCTAACTAGCCGGCCTGCCGGAGAACGGATGCGACAAAGGGCGAGGAAAGCATTCCCCGCCCTTTGTGCTTTTACCCGCCCGGCTTTTGCAGAAACAGGTTGGTTTCGCTTTCGCGGAAACCGATGAGGTACAGGATCGCATCCAGCCCCAGGGTGGAAATGGAATGACGGGCCGACTCCTTGACCAGGGGCTTGGCACGGAAAGCCACACCTAACCCCGCCTGGCTCAGCATTGGCAGATCGTTAGCGCCATCGCCCACCGCGATCACCTGCTCCCGGGAGATATGCTCCCTGGCGGCAATTTCCAGCAGCAGCTCAGCCTTGCGCCGGCCATCCACAATCGGACCCCTGACCTCACCGGTCACCTTGCCATCAACCACTTCCAGCTCATTGGCGTAGACATAGTCAATGCCCAGTTTCTGCTGAAGGTGACGGGCAAAGTAGGTAAAGCCACCGGACAGGATCGCGGTACGGTAGCCCAGGGCTTTCAGGCTCCGGATCAGGTGTTCGGCACCCTCGGTGAGTTTCAGGCGCGTGGCAATGCCTTCGAGCACGGATTCGTCCAGGCCCCGGAGCAACGACAGTCGCTCGGCAAAGCTCTGGCTGAAGTCCAGTTCACCCTGCATGGCCTTCTCGGTAATCTCAGCCACCCGGGCCCCCACGCCGGCCTCCATCGCCAGCTCGTCAATGACCTCAGCCTCGATCAGTGTGGAGTCCATATCAAACACCACGAGACGGCGATTGCGCCGGAAGATGGAGTCCTCCTGAAAGGCAATATCCACGTTCATTTCGCCGGCAATCTGCAGGAAATCCGTCCGCAACTGCTCCAGATCCGAGGGCGTGCCCCGAACCGAGAACTCAACGCAGGCAATGCGGTTTTCGCTGGTATTGAGCAAAGGGCGTGCCGACAGCCGGGTGATGTTATCGATGTTCAGGCCATGGCGGGCGGTAATGGCGGAGACCCGGGCAATCTGTTCGGCCTTGATGTCCCGGGCCAGCAGGGTCACGATGTAACAGGCCCGGTTACGGCCTTCGGCCCAGGTCTGGTACTCCTCGATGGTGATCGGCGCAAACCGCACCTGCAGGTCCAGGGCGTGCAGCCGGAACAGCAGGTCGCGGATGACCGGCGACGATTTGGAGGCATCGGGGATTTCGATCAGGATGCCCCAGGTCAGGTGATCGTGGATCACCGCCTGGCCGATATCCAGGATACGCACATCATACTGGCCCATGATGCCGGTAATCTCTGACGTCAGCCCCGGCTTGTCCCGTCCGGATACGTTTACCAGTACCAGCTCACTCACTGTCGGTGTTCTCCTGTTCCTGCGCTTCTTCCTGGGCCCGGGAGGCTGAAGGAATAACCTCAATACCGTCCACCCGTTGCAGTCCCCGGGGCAGTTTGTGGCCACGACGTCCACGCTCGCCCAGATAATGTTCAAGATCGCTGAATTTCAGCCCCAGTTTGCGCTTGCCGGCTCTGATCTCAATCTGGTCATCGGCGCCAAAGACCGCCAGCGCGACCACATACTCTTCCCGGCTCTGCACCCGGGCGGAGGGGATACTGAGGATCTTGTTGCCCTTGCCCTTGCTCAGTTCCGGCAGTTCACTGAGCGGGAAAACCAGCATCCGGCCTTCATTGGAGACCGCCGCCAGATACAGGGTGGAGGTTGTTTCCGGGATCAGTACCGGCGGCATAAGGCGGGCACCTTTGGGCACGGTAACCACCGTTTTGCCGGCCCGGTTCTTGCTGATCATATCAGCCAGCGAGGTCACAAAGCCGTAGCCGCCATCCGTCACCAGCAGCGCCTTGTGCCTGGGGTTACCCGTTAACAGACCCGAGAAGGTAGCGCCGGACGGTGGGTTGATACGCCCGGTCAGGGGCTCACCCTGACCCCGGGCCGATGGCAGGCTGTGGGCCATCAGGGAATAGGCCCGGCCGGTGGAATCCAGGAAGATCACCTGCTGGCTGTTACGGCCCCTGGCCGCGAGCGCAAACCGGTCGCCGGACTTGTAACTCAGGCCCGTGGGCTCGACATCATGCCCTTTGGCCGCCCGCACCCAGCCTTTTTCGGACAGCACCACCGTAACCGGTTCGTTGGACACCAGATCCGTCTCACTGAAAGCCCTGGCTTCTTCGCGCTGCACGATGGGGGAGCGCCGGTCGTCACCATAGGTCTCGGCATCCTGCTGGAGTTCTGTCTTGATCAGGTCCCGCAGGCGCTGTTCAGAACCCAGGATGGCCTGCAGTTCGTCCCGCTCTGCGGCCAGTTCATCCTGTTCGCCGCGAATCTTCATCTCTTCAAGCTTGGCCAGATGGCGCAGTTTCAGCTCAAGGATGGCTTCGGCCTGATCCGCCGAGAGCGCAAAGCGGGCCATCAGCTCGGGCTTGGGCTTGTCTTCGGTACGGATGATCTCGATCACCTCGTCGATGTTCAGGTACGCGATCAACAGGCCTTCGAGCAGGTGCAGGCGCGCCAGCACCTTGTCGAGCCGGTGCTGAAGCCGGCGGGTGACCGTGGTTCTGCGGAAGCTCAGCCATTCGGTCAGCACGGTGCGCAGCCCCTTCACCGCCGGCCGGCCATCGTTGCCGATAACGTTGATGTTTACCCGGTAGGTTTTCTCCAGATCGGTACTGGCGAACAGGTGCGCCATCAGGCCGTCCAGATCAATCCGGTTGGACCGCGGCACAATGACCAGACGGGTCGGGTTCTCGTGATCGGACTCGTCCCGCAGATCCGCCACCATGGGCAGTTTCCTGGCCTGCATCTGCTGGGCGATCTGCTCCAGAACCCGGTTGCCCGAGACCTGATGCGGAAGATCCGTGATCACCACGTCACCGTTCTCCCGTACCCAGCGGGCACGCATTCTCAGGGAACCACGGCCGGTGTCGTACATCTGCCGCAGGTCTTTACGGGGCGTGATAATTTCGGCTCCGGTGGGGAAATCCGGGCCCTTGATGTGTTCGCACAGCTCATCGGTGGTGGCGTCCGGCTGATCCAGCAGCCGGATACAGGCGGCGGTCACTTCGCGCACGTTGTGGGGCGGAATGTCGGTGGCCATGCCCACAGCAATACCGGTGGTGCCGTTCAGCAGCACATGGGGCAGACGTGCGGGCAGGACGGAAGGCTCATCCATGGAACCGTCAAAGTTGGGCACCCAGTCCACCGTGCCCTGCCCGAGTTCGGCAAGCAGCACGTCGGCAAAGGCGGCCAGGCGGGACTCGGTATAACGCATGGCAGCGAACGACTTGGGATCATCCGGCGAACCCCAGTTGCCCTGACCGTCTACCAGCGGGTAACGGTAGGAAAAAGGCTGCGCCATCAACACCATGGCTTCATAACAGGCACTGTCGCCATGGGGGTGGAACTTGCCCAGTACGTCGCCGACCGTACGGGCGGATTTCTTGTGTTTGGAGGTGGACTTCAGGCCCAGCTCGGACATGGCGTATACGATGCGCCGCTGTACCGGTTTGAGCCCGTCCCCGACGTTAGGCAGGGCCCTGTCGAGAATGACGTACATGGAATAGTCCAGATAGGCCTTCTCGGTATAATCCCTGAGAGAGACCCGTTCGAAACCTTCATCGGTTGTCTGAAACTCTGGCATAGATGCCTCTTTGCCTTAACTGCCTGTTTTAAAATGTGGTCAGAATGGTAACCTCTACACCCGCTGTGCATGCCGGGCAACGACGGCACATTATATGGACGCCGGCTCCGATACACCAATTTCCAATAGCGGAATTCACGAATGGAGACTCTTTAACCCGGGCCGTATTCTCGCCACAGTGAGTAGAAAGCCGTCTTATCTTTAACCAAGCGGAAACCTATGAAACCCAATCTCAAAGCCTGCGGGCATGCCATGGTCACGGCCCTGGTCAACGCAGTTCTGGCGGTTGTCCTGATGCTGCTGGTGGAATTTGCAATCAGCGGTACGTTTCAGGTACCCGAGCCCTACTTATGGGCGGGTTTCGTTATCTGGCTCGTTGTTTTTTCGGGACAATTCTGGCGGCAGCGGTATTTGTGCCGTTCGGCGGAGGACACCGGTAACGCTCAAAAAAGCTGACCGGTGTTGAGAAAGAACGCTGATAAAAAAGCGGCCCGGGAGGATCCCCGGGCCGCTTTTTTTGTTGTCGCCGGTTTGCGGTTACTGGCGAATCCCCTCAACCGAGATCTCAATCTTCACGGTTTCTGAGGCGGGCCCCAGGTTCATCGGGATACCGAAGTCTTCCAGCGTGAGCTCTGTGTCGGCTTCAAAGCCCATCCGGTAGCCTCCCCAGGGGTCCTCACCGTGGCCCAGCAACTCCGCGTCGAGGGTGACTTCCCGGGTTACACCACGCAGGGTCAAATCGCCGATGATGTCGGCTTCGCCATCGTCATCCACAACCACCCGCTTGCTCTTGAAGGTGGCCTGGGGGAATTCGCTTACGTGCAGGAAGTCCTCGCTCCGCAGGTGTTTGTCACGCTCAGCGTGGTTGGAGTCGACGCTCGCGGTGTCGATGGTTACCGATACCGAGCTGTTCTCCGGATTTTCAGCATCGTAGGTGAACTCGCCGTCAAAGTCGTTGAACCGACCGTACAGCCAGCTGAACCCCATGTGAGAGATCTTGAAGTTGATGAACTGATGCGTGTCTTTTGCATCAAATGCGTAGGTACCGCTGCGCTCATCGGCCTGAACCGGACCCATGACCGCCAGTGACAAGGCCGAAGCCAACAGAACTTTTTTCATACTATTCTCCCGTTACACAGTTTATTTGAGTGAGTTAAACAAAATCCGGTGATCAGGCCCGGCCTGTCATCCGGCGCAGGGTGGCATCCCGGTCAATAAAGTGGTGCTTGAGGGCGCCGAGAGCGTGCAGACCGGCCAGGCCGATCAGGGCCCAGGTGCTCCAGTAGTGGACGGCCCCGGCCACATCTTCCATTCTCCGGACACGTCCGGTGACGGAAGGCACCTCAATCAGGCCAAAAACACTGATGGACGAACCATCCGCCGTGGTGATCAGATAACCGCTGATCATTGCCACAAACATCAGTATATATAGCAGCCCGTGAGCGGCGTGTGCGGCCATCACTTCCCAGCGCTTATGGGTGGACAGGGGTTTGGGCCCCCGGTTCAGCATCCGCCACACCAGTCGCAGCACAACCACCGCAAACAGGATCAGGCCGATGCTGCGATGCAGGTCCGGACCGGTGCGGTACCAGGGGTCGTAATAGGACAGCTCCACCATCCAGAAGCCCAGGGCGAACAGCCCGATGACGGCCACCGCAACCAGCCAGTGCAACACAACGGCCGGCCAGCCATAGTGATGTTCCGTATTCTTCAACGTCATACTGAGACTCTCCCGGACGAACGATCAAAACCTAACCTGGAACCAAGTCTAGTAAGCAACGCGGGGATAACCAACCGGAATGTTTTGCTGGCAAACATCAGTTTTTCTGACCAAGATCGAAAACAGGTTGACAGCTGCCACTTTTGGCGTATGCGCTTTTACGGATTGCCCGAATCTATGACGGAGATAAACTTTACCCATAGTTTAAATCCGCCCGCGCCCCGGGCCCGACCGCAAGAGAGGACGTGACATGGAACTTGAGTTCGACGAGTCCGTAGTAATCCCCAGCAACAACTAGATTCATAAAAAAACCGGCCACTGGCCGGTTTTTTTCATTCGGGTACCGCGTGCCGGTGCCCTGCCTAGAGCCCGTATACCAGGGCAATCACCGCGACGGTCGTCAGGCCTACCAGAACATTCATCAGTAACCCCACCTTGATAAAGTCCGAGAACCGGTAACCGCCCGGGCCAAACACCATCATATTGGTCTGGTATCCCAAAGGGGTGGCAAAACTCGCCGACGCCGCCATCATGACGGCAATCACAAAGGGCTCGGGCGCAACGCCCATGGTATTGGTCATCGACAGCACCACGGGCAGCACCAGCACCGCGGCTGCGTTGTTGGTGATGACTTCGGTGAGCACAGAAACCGCCACATACACCAGCAACAGGGCCAGGAGCACGTGGCCGGCACTGAGCGCCAGGATTTTTTCTGCCATAAAGGCCGCCGCCCCGGTCTGCTCAAGGGCGGCCCCGAGCGCAAATGAGGCGCCAATGGTCATGATCACCGGCACGTCTACTGCTTTCTGGGCCTGTCCCACGGTGCAGCATCCGGACAGGATCATCAGGGCAGCGCCCAGCAAGGCCGCATTCAGCATACTGAGTACCCCGCAGGCCGCCATGCCGACGAGAATGAAAAGAATACTCCAGGACAGCCAGGCGCGGTTATGGCGGGGCCGCTCAGTCTCCAGGTCATTAATCAGCAGGAAATCCCGGCTGTATCGCTGGCGGCTGACAAACGCGGGCCGAGCTTCCAGCAACAGCACGTCACCCGGGCTCAGGCGAATGTTGCCGAGGTTGCCCGAGACCCGCTCGCCGCCCCGGGCCACCGCCAGCACCACCGCCCCGTAGCGATCGCGGAACCGTGCGTTGCGGATGGTCTGGCCGAGTACCTCGGACTGTGGCGACAGCACAGCTTCTACCAGCCGGCGCTCCGCCCGGTCCTGGCTGAGGCTCGGCTCGTCGTCGTGCACGGAGGGTATAATACCGTTAATTCTGAGCAGGTCTGAAATAGCCTGGGTGTCGCCGGCAAACACCAGCCGGTCACCGTCCTGCAGCCGCTCCTCCGAGGGCACAGCGGTAACCACACTGCCGCCGCGCTCGATCTCTACCAGATACAGGCGCTCCAGCTCCCGCAGTCCGGCCTCGCCCACGGTTTTCCCGACCAGAGGCCCACCACTGGCCACGGCCACTTCCAGGGTAAATTCCCGCATCGAGCCGAACTTCTGATGATCCTTGCGATCGGGCAACATGCGCGGCATCACCAGAAACATTACCGCCAGCCCGATGACCGCTACCGGCAGGCCGACCGCGGTAATGGAAAAAATCGAGAACCCGGTCTCGCCGGTAAGCTGCTGATACTGGCCGTCAACAATCAGGTTGGTACTGGTTCCGATGAGTGTAAGGGTACCGCCCAGAATGGCAGAGTAGCTCAGGGGGATCATCAGTTTGGACGGGGCGACACCGATTTTTCGGGACCAGGCGTTGACGGCGGGAATCATGGTGGCAACCACCGGTGTGTTGTTCAGAAAACCGCTGAGCAGCGCCACCGGCAAGGCAATGCGGGTCTGCGCACCGCGCACGGTTTTTGGGGACCGCAGCAGGTGGTTTACCAACAGATCGACACCGCCGGAATTATGAATCCCGGCGGCCACCACAAACATCGCCACCACGGTAACCAGGCCGCTGTTGCTGAACCCCGCGAGTGTTTCAGCCGGTGATGTAATGCCCAGGACACTGAGAATCACCAGCACCACCATCATCACCAGATGCGGCGCTACCCTGCCGGAACTCATCGACAACAGTGCGCCCAGCGTCAGCGCCAGGGAAAACCATCCTTGCCAGTCCATAAATCGGTCTTTCCGGTTTAAAAACAGGCAGGATAACGAGAGATCCCCATTCTGAGAAAGAATAAGTACTGATTTTGATATTTACAAAAAGAATATCAAACCACGACGTCTGCCATATTGCCGTAGGTTTCAAGCCAGGCCCGGCGATCGGACGCGCGCTTTTTACCCAGCAGCATGTCCATCCGCTCGTCGGTGTCATCGCCTTCCTCAAGCGTCAGCATCACCAGACGCCGGGTATCCGGTGCCATGGTGGTCTCCCGGAGCTGCAGCGGATTCATCTCACCCAGTCCCTTGAATCGGGTAACCTGGACCTTGCCCCGGCGTTTCTCGGCTTCCAGGCGGTCGAGAATACCCTGTTTTTCGTGCTCATCCAGGGCATAGAAGGTTTCCTTGCCCAGGTCGACCCGATACAACGGCGGCATGGCGACAAAGACGTGGCCCGCCGATACCAGCGGGCGGAAGTGTTTGACGAACAGGGCGCACAGCAGGGTCGCAATATGCAGGCCATCGGAGTCTGCGTCGGCCAGGATACAGACCTTGTTGTAACGCAAGCCGCTGAGGTCGTCGGAGCCGGGGTCCACCCCGATGGCAACGGCGATGTCGTGCACCTCCTGGGAGGCCAGGATCTCACTGGAGTCGACTTCCCAGGTGTTCAGGATTTTGCCCCGCAGCGGCATCACCGCCTGGAATTCACGGTCCCGGGCCTGCTTGGCGGAGCCGCCTGCCGAGTCCCCTTCTACCAGAAACAGTTCGGAACGACTGGTATCAGCACCGGAACAATCGGCCAGTTTGCCCGGCAGGGCCGGCCCCGAGGTTACCTTTTTACGGGCCACTTTCTTGCTGGCCCGCAGGCGCCGCTGAGCATTGTTGATAAACAGCTCCGCCAGCACTTCAGCGATGTCGGTATGCTGGTTCAGCCACAGGCTGAAGGCGTCCTTGACCACGCCGGACACAAACGCGGCGGCTTCACGGGAGGACAGGCGTTCCTTGGTCTGGCCGGAAAACTGGGGCTCCTGCATCTTGAATGACAACACATAGGCCACCCGTTCCCAGATATCGTCCGGGGACAGTTTGACGCCCCGGGGCAACAGGCTTCTGAATTCACAAAACTCCCGCATGGCTTCAAGCAGGCCGGTGCGCAGTCCGTTCACGTGGGTGCCGCCCTGGGCGGTCGGTATCAGGTTGACGTAGCTTTCCATCACCGCCTCGCCGCCCTCAGGCAACCACTGGATGGCCCAGTCAACCGCTTCACGGTTACCGGCAAAGCTGCCACCAAAAGGCTCCAGGGGTACCGCTTCGATACCGGCCAGTGCCGTGCGCAGGTAATCCTGCAGGCCGCCTTCGTAGAACCACTCGTCTTTTTCGCCGGTTTTTTCCTGCAGGAACGTTACCTGCAGACCCGGGCAAAGTACCGCCTTGGCCCGCAGGTTATGGCGTAGCCGGCTCACCGAGAAGTTGGGGCTGTCAAAGTATTTCGGGTCCGGAGAAAACTTCAGGCGGGTACCGGTGTTACGCCGGCCCACCGTGTCGATCACTTCGAGATCGCTGGTTTTATCACCGTGGGCGAAGGTCATCCGGTGCAGCTGGCCCTCGCGTTTGATCAGCACTTCCAGATGGGTCGAGAGCGCATTCACAACAGAGACGCCGACCCCGTGCAGGCCGCCGGAAAAGTTATAGTTGTCCTGGGAAAACTTGCCCCCCGCATGCAGGCGGGACAGTATCAGCTCAACTCCGGGAACGCCCTCTTCCTTATGGATATCCACCGGCATGCCGCGGCCATCGTCTTCGACGCTCAGGGAGTTGTCGGCGTGAAGGATAACCTCGATCCTGCGGGCATGGCCGGCGAGTGCTTCGTCGACACTGTTGTCGATGACTTCCTGAGCCAGGTGATTGGGCCGCGAGGTGTCTGTGTACATGCCCGGACGCTTGCGCACCGGGTCCAGACCGCTAAGGACTTCAATAGCATCGGCGTTGTACTGTTGCTGGCTCATAACGACGGCAGGTCTCCGCAATGGATCGGAAAAGCTGGGCCATAGCTTAGGGATTCACGCTGAAAGATCAACGGTTGATTTGTGCTGCTGTGTGGCCGCTTCACTTTCCGGATGTTTTCACGATCGGGGTGGCGGTAAGGCCGGTAACCTCAAGCCGCTCCCAGGGCCCGCCCCGCACCCCGAGCACCACGCACGGAGAGGTGAGCACCTGAGCAACCATCATATCCGGTGCCGGCTCGCCGACCCTCATCTCCAGCTTCAGCGTCGGCTTCTCCCATTGGACGTCACGCAGGCCGACACTGTAGCCGGCCGTGGGCCGCTGCCCCAGGGTAATGATGATCAGCTGTTCGTGGGCCAGGTCTACCTGCCGGATCACACCGGTGGCCATGTTCTGGCCGCTCACGCCCAGCAGCTTGTCCAGTTCCCGGGACGAGTTGACCGGCGCCACACCGGGGCCGGTCAGCCCGCAATGGGCTGACTGGGTGAGCTGGCGCACCTGGGGCTGGGCCTGCACGTTATGGGGACTGCTGACGCTGCAGCCGGCCAGCAGGCTCAGTACAAACGCGGCTGCCGTGGATCGGGTAAACAATTGGCTCATGGTGTCATCCTGGTTGAAGTCTGGCTGTCGGTCGCCCCGGCCCCGGCATCCATCAGGCGGTAACCCTGAAACCCGGGCCGGGGAAGCACATCCGGCGATGCCGCCGAAATGGTTGGCCGGGAAAAACTGGTGGTCAGCCGCAGGTCCGACAGGCTCTGCCCTTCCCGGATGGTGATAATCTCCCGCATCCCGGCAATGGGATATTCGGCGCAGGCCTCGCCGGGCTGGCAAATGATACCATCCCCGTCCAGATCGCTGCCGGCCACCAGATAGTAATCACCCGGTTCCACTTCCTGCAACTGCCGGGGCTCTTCACCATCATCGGCAACAAAACGGAACGCATACTCACCATTTTCGGCGGTCACAGTAAGCTGGGACCGGGCCATATAGAGGCCGTCCTCATTCGGTTCGGTATCCACCAGGAGCACAAAGTGGCGACCGGCATTGCGGGCCTGACTATCACTGATCAGCTGGCCGATCACCGGGATCACCAGGGGCGCAGCTGCGGTTCCGTCTACCTGATAAGCCACGGTTACGGCGCTGCGTGCCGGTTCCCCCGGCGTGAGGTTATGTTTTCGCAAATCGATCCGGAGTGTGCAGGGCGGGCCGCCATCACAGCCAGCCACTGAAACCCAGTCTGCCGGCGCTTTGACCTCAAGGCCGGAGACCGCTCCGTCCCCAAAGATTCTCAAGGCCACCGAGGCCGAACTCTCCCCCTCGTTGCTCAGTGACACTACCGCCGGGGAGGCCGTCACGACCGTGTCGGCAAAACCCTTGCCCGCCACAGACACAGCCCGGGCGGCATCAAGCAATCCCCAACCGTAGCTGTCGCTACGCTGCCGGCGGCCGTCGGTCAGCTCACCCAGCTGCAGCCAGGCGCGCACCTGATTGTGGTTCAGGTCCGGCTGACGGGCTTTCATCAGCGCCAGCACGCCGGAAACGTGGGGCGCGGCCATGGAGGTGCCCTGCAGCCCGCGATAGCCCTCGCGGGCGCCACCGGAGGCGCGCTCGCCACTGGTACTCCAGACCAGGTCCGCGGCGCCGTCCAGATTACCATCCCGGCTGGCATCCCCGCCGGGGGCGGCCAGGTCTATCCAGTTTCCGAAGTTGGAATAACCGGCCAGCCGGCCCGCTCCATCGACCGCACTGACCCCCAGCACATGGCCGGAGGCGGCCGGATAGGAGCGGGCAGATGAGCCGGAGTTGCCGGCGGCAGCAACGAACAGCATACCCTTTGCCACACCCGCTGCGAGCGCCCGCTCCAGCGCCGGGATGGCCGGCAAACCGCCCAGGCTCATATTCACCACCTCGGCACGGGGCGCGCCGTTGCTGCCGGCGACCAGCCAGTTGATGGCAGCAATCAGGTCGGCCGAGGAGCCTGTGCCACCTTCCCCCAGAACCCGGACCGGAACCAGACCGGCACCATAGGCGACGCCTCCACTACCGCTGCCATTGACCACCGCAGCAATGGTGCCGGCGACATGGGTGCCGTGGAAGACATCGCCCCCAACGCTGCTGCCCGGGTCCACCGGTGCACCGCCGTCAACGTAGTCGGGGCCGATGGCGACCACATTACCGGCAAGATCCGGATGCCAGCGGCCTGGCGAAACCTGTAACAGGCCGCTGTCCAGAACCGCCACCCGCACGCCGGAGCCGCCGCTCCGCTCAAGCTGCCAGGCAGCCGGTGCGTTGATCAGGTCGTAATGCCATTGGCGCGGATACAGCGGCTCGGATACCGGGGTACCGGTTTGCTGGCCGGACATCAGGTAGTTGGGGGTGGCAGAGATAACCCCGGGCCGGGCCCGCAGTTGCCGCACCCAGTCGAGGGTTTCCTGATCGGGATCGCTGGCTGCAGCAGCGCGCAGTAACGGGGCCGGCCGGGTCATCAACCAGCTGCCCTGCCCCAGTGGGCGCCCGCCGGCAACCACCGATGCTGCGCTTGCCGCCTGCAGGTCATCACCGGTGGCCAGCTCCACGACGGCCTCTCCGGCCACCATCCGGTGGCGGGGCCAGTCAAACGCCAGCCCCCGGGCATCGGCTACCGCCGCTTTGAACAGAATGTAGCGGGCGGGCGCGCTGCCCGTGTTGCGTACGGTAACGCGGTAGTCCCGGGCCGGGGCGGTGTCTGGCAGCGAAAACCGGGCCAGCCCTCCGGCCACGGAACTGTTTCCGGGCGGGTGATCCTCTACCTGCAGTTCCAGACGCGGATCGGCTTCGCAACTGCCAAAGCTCTCGAGCACCAAGGTGTCACCAGGCCCCATGGGCACGGTGTACTGGTCCTGCTCGTCGGCCTGATAGTCAAAACCCTGACAACGGGTGCTGCTGGCCGGATAGACGCCAGCGGCACCACTGACGTAGCCAGCCAGTACAAAGCTGGCCGGCAGGGCCTGAACCCGGGTGGCGGGGCGGGCACCCTGCAGGCCGAGCTGGTCCATGGTGTCCTGATCAACCCGGCTCCCGGCCTCGATGTTGATCAGCCCGGATACGGGCGCAGGCGGCAGAGGGCTGTCGGCGCTGCCGGAGCCGCCACCGCCGCAACCCGCAAGCACAAGACCTGCGGACAGGCACAGAAAAATGCGAAATGTATGTAACACAGGGCTTCTATTCCTTTAGAGAGCAAAAAAGCCCGCGAGAGCAGATCATCGCGGGCTTTCCTTTGGACTGCTACGCCTATAAAGCGTAGAAAAGCATCGGCACAAATGCCACCAGCAAGAGTGTGGGCACCATAACAGCAAGAGGCAGCAGAAGTCGCTCATATCGATGCCAGAATGTGCCGGTACGTTCAGCTGCCAGAACTTCGGTCTCACCGACCACCTGGCGGGTGAGCAGGTGGTTGAGCGCCACCGGCGGGCTCAGGTAACCCAGTTCAAACGCCACCAGGCACACGATCCAGAAGTGCAGCGGATCGATACCGATCTGGATTGCCGGCTGGGCGATGGTGGCCGAAACCAGGATCACGGCACCGAAGGGGTCCATCACCATACCGATCGCCGTGAGCATAAACACCACCACAAGCATGGCCAGCCAGGGGCTGGTCAGCCCTTCCGGGAACAGCATGTGAACGATATCCGAACGCTCCAGAATCCCGCCCAGACAGATGGAGAAACCGATCAGCGCCAGCAGGGCTCCGATATGCACTGCTGAGTCACTGGCCGCCAGGCTGCTCCGGTCAAAAAACTCCTGTGCCCGGGTACGGCCCGTCTCGCGGGCGCCCATACCGGCGTCCAGCATCACAACGGCCAGCATCACCAGCGGCAGAATCAGCGGGGCGCTGTATTCATTGAACTTGAGCCCCAGCACAATCCAGATCCCGACAATCACTGCAGCCGCCACCAGGGCGTATGGGATCAGCGGGCCCAGACGCCGCACGGCGGCCCGGAAAGCGCCCGGAGCCGGCCGCGGCTTCCAGTTGCCTTCGGTCTTGCACACAATGATGGAGAACAGGGTGGCCGACATAAGGAATACCCAGAACCCCCAGCCGTACATCTCGCTGGTGGTGACTTCCTTGTTCAGCGCGGCCACCACCACGATCAGCAGGCACGGGTTAAGCACTACCCCGAGGCTGCCGGACATGGCCGTAGTGGCCAGGGACAGTTGCCGGCCGGCACCGGCCCGGCGCATCTCATCGTAAACCACACCACCAACCGCCAGAATAAAAATCCCCGAGGCACCGGTGAAGGCGGTAGGAAACGCCGTACCAAAGATAATCACCGAGGCCAGCATCGGTGCGGGCAGATTGAAGGGTTTGATAACACCCAGCAGCAGCTCGGGCACGCGGGTCTGCTTGAGCATCATGCCCACCAGCACATACAGGCCGATGTTGATGAACATCGCGGACAGGTTGGTCATCATGCCAAAGTAGATCGCCAGCCCGGACCGGTAACCGTCCACAAAGAAGAAGTAGCTCATGGCAATCAGGCCCATGACGCAGTACAGCGGTATCACCAGGCCGGACGACAGGGCCAGGGAGCCGGCTTTGATCCGCGCCGGCACGGATACAAAACGCACCGCGTTGATCACCATGAACAGCCCGAACACCACAGACCAGGCGTATTGCAGCAGGATGGCATCCGCCGTCCCCGGCGAAGCCTGCAACCGGCCTATGTAAGCGCTGAGCGAGATCGCCATCAGCCCGTTTACCACAAACTGAGAGCCCTGGCTCAGGCGCCATTCCGCACGGTTGCGGGGCAGGCGCAAGGCAATGTGGTCGGTGGTCAGGGCAGAAATCGCCGCGGCCATGGCAAACATGCCAATAAACAGGAACTTGGTAAGATCAATGTTTTTCAGCAGAAAGCTCGCCAGCCCCTGTTCGATATCCTTGAATACCCCCAGGGCCCAGGTGGCGTGCTTCTGGTTTTCGGCGTAGAGCAGGTGTCGCTGCTCGCACAGCGCCTGGTTGCTCTGCAGGGACTGCCGGAGCGCCTCCGCATTCGGGGGCGAGCTGAACAGATCGTCCGGATTGGGTTTGTAGGCCGCCAGCCGGCGCTCGACTTCCCGGTCGATATCGATATGGCGTTCACAACTGGGCTCTACCGCATTAGGGTTGAGCAGGTAATAGTTGGACCAGACCTGTTCTCCGACCCACAATAGCCTGGAATGGAGCGAGTTCCCCATACCCAGCGCCAGAGTCCCCAACAGTAACAACAGGAGGATCACCCCGTGCAGCCGGTGCACGGGGTAAAGCGACCTTGCGCCGGTAGCGGTCATCGCGCGCCAGTTCATCGTCGGTATCCCCGCTTATTCCCGGTTGCCCGCGGTACATTCCGAGGCGCCCGGATTGCTGGCACAGCGTATGTTGCTCAACAAGCTCATCATTTTGGGGTGGTAAACACTGGGGGCGTTGTTGACACCGTCACGCATCTCCAGCCGGTTTTCCCGGAACATTTCCTGATAGCCGACAATGTCCTTTTCCGGAATGCGAAGCCATTGCTTTTCAGGAATGGCCTGCTCATGGCTCCGGATCAGGTTCATCGCCTGCGGGAACATGCTCCAGGCAACTTCACGGCCTTTCTGGGCAAGGTCATCAGGGAGCACGTCGTCGCGGGCAACAATCTGGATGGTCAGCTGAGCCAGCGGGTAATCAACAATACCGCCCTTGTCGCCCAGGCCTTTATAGAGTTCCAGGGCTTCGTAGCCAAAGGCCGGGGAGTAAACGGCGTCTACCGAGCCGTTATTGAACTTGCCGGCAAAGTTGGTGATATCAGACGGCACAACAGTCGCCTTCACGTAGTTCACCATATGAATGGCGTCGCGCTGATAGTCCAGGGTGGCAATCCGTTTACCCGCCAGTTTGCCCGCGGTGTCGATGCGGCGATCGTTGACAAACAGATAGCCTGCTCCGGCCGGTACGATACCCAGCACCTCATAACCGCCGTCTTTCATCAGCGGTGCGGCTTTTTCCTGCGCCAGGGTGGCAAGCAGCGTTTTCAGGTCGTCGTAACTGGGCAAGGCGCCTACGGCACTGACGCTGCCGGTAAACCTGTTGAATGGACGAATCCGGATATCAGTTGCCGCTACGGCATCACACTGGCCGGCGTTGAAGTCGCCCACCGCCACGCCTTCATCAGTGTAGGGCCTGAGCTGGAAGTCTACGCCGTGAGCTTTCATTTCCAGCGCATAGTCTTTTACCAGGTTATAAACATCACCGTTCGCGCCGATAACATCAAATACGCACATGGAAACTGTCTGGGCTGAAGCCAGCGGCGCAGCCACAGCCAGGGTCAAAGCGGCAAGGGATTTGCGGATCATGACGACCTCCGGGTCATTCTTGTGTTTGTGTGTAAACTATTCATGTCGGACGGTTTGCTCAAAGCAGGCCGTCCAGATCCATTGTTTCTACGTTTTCGCTGGTGCTCTGGGGGCTCATTCTCCCGAAATAGGCTTTCGGTGTGCGGTGGCCATAGCTGGACGTCCAGTGCTTGTCGGACGAAAACAGCACCACGCCACGGGCAACCTCATCGACCAGCCGGAACTCATCCCAGACTTCAATCCGGCTCTCTGCTTCGGCGAAACTGGCAATGGCATCGGTCAGTACCTGTGGGCGACCAAAGGTTTCTGCAGCGATAACCTGCACGGCGTGCGATGCCCGGATACCGGACCTGACACCCTGCTCGGTGCTGCGCTCGAGGATCTGCCAGGGGTCGGACGCCGACGCCGGACGGCTATCCGGCAATAGCAGCCAAACCAGGGCGCGGACGGCGTTGGGCAGGCCACCCCACTTTTCGTTATCCAGGCAGCTGGCCGCCCGCTCGGCCTGTGGCGCTATGTTGCGGGGCACGCCCGCCATCGCGCCTGAGTTCGCATCGTTTACGATCGCCTGCATGCCGGTGAGCAACCCGAGCATGAAGGTCAGCTCATCCTGATCGTTGTAGAGGAACGGGCACTCAAGAGGTTCGGCGGCGGGGTCGAATTCATAGGCAGCCATGGCACGCTGAAAAGCGTTATAACGCCGCTTGGCCGTCTGGGCATGCAGGCGCTTGGCCTGCTCCCGGGCATCCTTGGCGGCCGGGACATCACCACTGTAGTCGGCACGCAAATAGGCGAGTTCAGCTTCCCAGGTGCGGTATTCCATGCAGTTGGCCGCCAGCAGCATGAGCAGGGAACCTGTGGTATCCGGAGCCGAGGTTACCCGGGAAAAAGAGTACAACAACGGGTCCACACCTTCCCCCAGGGCGCAGGCCATTTTGGGGTCAGACATCTGCATCACGTACGGGGTGGCTTCGGATTCTGAGTAATTGGAGAGCACGATACCGGTTGTTGTGTAGATCGGATTGGCTGAGCAACCGGCCAGAACCAGCGCAGCACCGGCCAGTGCGGCCTGGCGAAGGCGGAAAAACAGTGAGGAAATCATCATTCGACGACCTTTCTTGCTTTGTTGTTGTGGCTGCAAGAATGCGGTGATTGCTGACAGACAGAAATGGCTCGATTGCCGAAATGGGTATGCCGATCAGGCCAATGGCCTCGGGCGAATTACCGGCCATCCAAAATATCCCATATCAACCAGACAGTTAGAGCCGGCCGGACAAAATAACGTGAGGCGGGCATGTTATGGGATATTTTATAACTTCATGAATTCAAGAACCTCATCGGTGAGATCATCGAGCGTCAGCCCGCCTCTTTCCGGCCGGTACCAGGTCACCGTCCAGCTCAGCGCACCGGTGAGCATCCGGCGTACGATGAACGGATCGGCCGAGATCCCGCCCTGAACCCTGAGCTCCTGCAAGACGGAGAGCCAGAGCGCCTCGTAACGGTCACGCAGCGCCAGCACTTCGCTTCGCGACTCGTCGGACAGGCTGCGCCATTCATACACCAGCACCGCCATGGCCTCTCCGGTCTGGCCATTAATGGACTCCAGTTCGGCCCGGATAAGCGCTTTCAGTTTTTCCCGCAGCGGGCCGGCCTGCTCCATGGCCGCCTGCATCACCGCGGTATTCAGCCGGATGGCCTCAACCATCACAGCTTTCAGGATGTCTTCCTTGGAGCGGAAATGGTGGAAAAGACTGCCAGACTGGATACCCACCGCCGCCGCCAGGTCCCTGACGGTGGTGCGCTCATAACCCTTGTCGCGAAACAGCCGGGCGGCTTCCTGAAGCAGGCGCCCGCGCGCGCTGGCGGGGTCCGACACCTGTTGTTCGGCGATAAGAGATTGAAGAATCGGGTTCTGGCTCACTGCGGACTCTACCTGTTGGACATAAAGCGTCATTCTACCCGAAACTCTCCTGTTTACAAACCAAGCGCTTGCTTGGTATTGTCTCCTGTATCCAGGGAATCCCCCTCCGTTCCGGCGGGCACAAGAACAAGGCAGGCACTATGTCAAACGGCAACAAAACCATTCGCATCGGCTGCTCTGCAGCTTTTTGGGGCGACACGGAGACCGCCGCATCCCAGCTGGTACGCTACGGCAACATCAACTATCTGGTTGCTGACTATCTGGCCGAGATCACGATGTCGATCATGGCGGGCCAGAAGATGAAAGATCCCAGCCAGGGCTACGCCCGGGATTTTGTCCAGACCGCGATGGCTCCGCTGCTCGGCGAGATCAGGGAAAAAGGCATCCGGGTGCTGGCAAACGCCGGCGGCGTCAATCCGGTCGCCTGCCGCGATGCGCTTCAGGCCCTGTGTGAGAAAGCCGGTGTTGACCTGAAAATCGCACTGGTGCTGGGCGATGACCTGTTGATGAAGAAAAAGCAGCTGGCGGATTCCGGCATCACCGAGATGACCACCGGCCAGCCTTTCCCGGACATGATGGTCAGCCTCAATGCCTACCTGGGTGCACCCGGGCTGGTGGCAGCCCTTGACGCCGGCGCCGACATTGTGATCACCGGCCGGGTGGCCGACAGCGCACTGGTACTGGCTCCGCTGGTTCATGAATTCGGCTGGAGCTGGACCGATTATGACAAACTGGCCCAGGGCAGCCTGGCCGGCCATCTGCTGGAGTGCGGTGCCCAGTCCACCGGCGGAAACTTTACCGACTGGCACCTGGCAGCCGACGGCTTTGCCAACATGGGTTTCCCCATTGCCGAAGTCGGTGCTGACGGCGACTTTATCATCACCAAGGCGGAAGGCACCGGCGGCCTGGTATCCCGGGGCACGGTCAGCGAACAGCTGGTGTACGAAATCGGCGACCCCCGGGCGTATCTGCTGCCAGATGTGGTTTGTGACTTTACCCAGGTGAAGGTCATCGAAACCGGCAGGCATCAGGTTCGGGTAACCGGCGCCAGAGGCCAGGCACCCACAGACAGTTACAAGGTTTCCGGTACCTGGCCCGAGGGCTTCAAGTGCACGGTCACCTTTCTGCTGGCCGGCATCGACGCTCCGGCCAAGGCCCGGGCCGTGGCACATGCCATTCTCGCAAAAACCTCGGCGCTGTTTGCCGAGCGTGGGCTGCCCGACTACTCCGCCACCGATATTGAACTGCTGGGCACCGAGACCACCTACGGCCCCCATGGCAACGGTCAGAACTGCCGCGAGGTGGTGCTCAAGATTGCCACCGCGCACTCCCGCAAAGATGCTCTGGTCCTGTTTTCCCGAGAGATCGCCCAGGCTGCCACCGGGATGGCCCCGGGCATTACCGGAATTGTCGGTGGCCGCCCCACGGTCTGGCCGAAGATCCGCCTGTACTCCTGTCTGGTGCCCAAGTCTGAGGTGGCGGTCTGGGTCGAGCTCGGCGACGAGAAGACACCGGTAGAGATTGCCACTGACGGCGGCTTTGATCCGGGGCAGCTGTCACCCCAGGCCATCACCCCGGCGCGGGTGAAAACCGATACCACGGTCCCGCTGATACGGCTGGCCTGGGCCCGCTCAGGCGACAAGGGAGACCACAGCAACATCGGTGTGATCGCCCGCAAACCGGAGTACCTGCCGTTAATCGAAGCGGCCCTGACCGAGCAGAGTGTCGCCCGGTGGATGGCCCATACCCTCAACCCGGACACCGGCAAGGTCACCCGCTGGTCCCTGCCGGGCCTGCATGCGCTGAACTTCCTGCTTGAGCACAGTCTCGGTGGCGGCGGCGTTGCCAGCCTGCGGATAGACCCCCAGGGCAAAGCGTTCGCACAGCAACTGCTGGAATATCCCGTACCGGTGCCTGCGGGCCTGGTGCAGCCATGAACAACGGCCCGTTCAGAACCTCCCTGTATTCAGATAAGGATTTGCTATGAGTTACCAATCTGTTCTTCGGCCCGGTCTGTTTTCAGGCCAGGTGTTTATCGTCACGGGCGGCGGCTCCGGTATCGGGCGCTGCACCGCTCACGAACTGGCCTCGCTGGGTGCCCGGGTGGCTCTGGTTGGCCGCAAACAGGAGAAGGTCGACAGGGTGAAAGCCGAGATTGAAGCAGATGGTGGCATTGCCAGTGCCCACGCCTGCGACATTCGCGAGGAGGAAGCCGTCAAAGCCACCGTCAAGGCCATTCTTGCCGGACATGGCGGTCTGGACGGCGTGGTGAACAACGCCGGTGGCCAGTTTGCCTCGCCATTGACCGGCATCAGCCAGAAAGGCTGGGATGCGGTGGTGCGCACCAACCTGACCGGTGGCTTTCTGGTGGCCCGTGAGGCCTACACTCAGGCGCTGAGCCGGACGGGTGGCGCGATTGTCAACATCGTGGCCGACATGTGGGGCGGGATGCCCGGCATGGGTCATTCCGGTGCCGCCCGGGCCGGTATGGTGAACTTTACCCAGACCGCCGCGGTTGAGTGGGCCCCCTCCGGCGTGCGGGTGAACGCGGTGGCCCCCGGCTGGATCGCGTCCAGTGGCATGGACAATTACCCGGCCCATATGAAGTCCTGGATCAGGAGCCTGGCCGATTCGGTACCCGTCAAGCGCCTGGGTACCGAATCGGAAGTCAGCTCGGCAATCTGCTTCCTGCTCAGCCCGGGGGCAGCCTTTATCAGTGGTGACTGCCTGCGGATTGATGGCGCGGCGTCTCACGGCGGCCGTGTCTGGCCGATGCCAAAGGCGAAGAACAACGCTCCCTATAACGGTTTCCACCGGGCCGAAACGCCGAAGGTATTACGTAACGACTGAGGATTGGTTCATGCAGGTTCTGAAAACAACCGTAACGCCCCGGTCTGAGGAATTCCTGGCCAATGTGGCGGCCATGGAAGCCCACATCAGGACCTTCCGTGATGTCGAGCAGAAAGTGCTGGATCTCACTGAGGCTGCGCGGGAGAAATTCACCAAACGGGGCAAGTTGTTGCCCCGCGACCGGATCAACCGCCTGCTGGACCGGGGCAGCGAGTTCCTTGAGCTGTGCTCGCTGGCCGGTTACCGGATGCACGACGACAAAGACGGCTCCCTGGCCGGCGGCGGCATCATCGGCGGTATCGGCCGTGTTGCCGGCGTGCGCTGCCTGGTGGTCGCCAGCAACAGCGCCATCAAAGGCGGCACCATCACCCCGGCGGGGCTGGATAAAACCCTCCGCCTGCAGCAGATTGCCATGGAAAACAAGCTGCCGGTGGTATCCCTGTCCGAATCCGGCGGAGCCAACCTTAACTACGCTACCGACATCTTTGTGCCTGGGGCCCGTGGTTTCGCCAACCAGGCCCGCATGTCGGCCGCCGGCATCCCCCAGATCACCGTTGTACATGGTAACGCCACGGCAGGCGGAGCCTACCAACCGGGGCTGTCCGACTACGTCATTACCGTCCGCGACCAGGCCAAAATGTTCCTGGCCGGGCCACCTCTGCTGAAAGCGGCAACCGGGGAAATCGCAACCGCCGAAGAACTGGGCGGCGCCGGAATGCATGCCAGCGTAGCCGGTACTGCTGAATACCTGGCAGAAGACGACGCCGATGGTATCCGCCAGGCCCGGGAAATTCTGGGTGCCCTGCCCTGGAACGAACACCTGCCATACCAGCCGGAGCGTCACTGGGAAGAGCCCCTGTATCCGGCCGACGAACTGCTTGGCGTGATCCCGGCCGACGCCAGAAAGCCCTACGACGTGCGCGAAATTCTCGCTCGCATTGCCGATGGTTCCCGCTTTCTGGACTTCAAGAATGCCTACGATGATCAGACCGTGTGCGGCACCATCCGCATTCATGGCCACAGCCTTGGCATTATCGGAAACAACGGCCCGATCACTCCCGCCGGCGCTACCAAGGCGGCACAGTTTATTCAGCTATGCGATCAGGCCGGCACACCGATCCTGTTCCTGCACAACACCACCGGGTTCATGGTGGGCACGCACGCCGAACAAAACGGCATTATCAAGCACGGCTCCAAAATGCTGCAGGCGGTGGCCAACTGCCGGGTACCGAAACTTGCCCTGGTGGTGGGTGGCTCCTATGGCGCCGGCAACTACGCCATGTGTGGCCGGGGCCTGGACCCGCGCTTCATCTTTGCCTGGCCGAACAGCCGTACCGCGGTCATGGGCCCTGCCCAGGCGGGCAAGGTCATGCGCATCGTCGCCGAAGAGAAACAACGCAAACACGGCATAGAACCGGATGAGAAAACCCTGTCTTTCCTGGAACAGGCCACTGCGAAAAAGCTGGAAGACGGTTCTACCGCGCTGTTCGGCACAGCCCGCCTGTGGGACGACGGCCTGATCGACCCCCGGGATACCCGCCGGGTACTGGCCCTGGTTCTTTCTGTCTGCCGCGAAGCCGAGCAACGCCCGCTGCGCGCCAACGTTTACGGCGTAGCCCGATTCTGACTGTTTAGGAGAGCACTGATGAAGTTCACACCGGAACACGAGGCCCTGAGAAGAACCGTCCGTGACTTTGTGGAGAAGGAAATCAACCCGTACTGCGATGAGTGGGAAGAAGCGGGGGAGTTCCCCATCCGCGAGTTATTCAGAAAACTGGGCGACCTGGGCCTGCTGGGTATCCAGAAGCCGGAAGAGTACGGCGGCATGGGCCTGGATTACAGCTACAACCTGGTGGCGGCGGAAGAGCTGGGCATGGCGAAATGCGGCGGTGTACCGCTCTCCATCGGGGTACAGACCGACATGTGTACCCCCGCCATCGCCCGCTTTGGTTCGGACGAACTCAAACGTAACTACCTGACGCCGGCCATTGCCGGGGAGATGGTCGGCTCTATCGGCGTGAGCGAGGCCGGTGCAGGCTCCGACGTGGCCGGCCTGAAAACCAGCGCAAAAAAAGATGGCGATGACTACATCATCAACGGCTCCAAGATGTGGATCACCAACTCTCCGAAGGCCGACTTCATCTGCCTGCTGGCCAACACCAGTGACGACAAACCCCACAAGAACAAAACCCTGATTGTGGTGCCGATGGATGCCCCGGGAATCTCCCTGAGCCCGCACCTGAACAAGCTGGGCATGCGTTCGTCGGAAACCGCACAGGTGTTCTTTGACGACGTCCGGGTGCCACAGCGTAACCGCATCGGTGCCGAAGGCACGGGCTTCATGTGCCAGATGATCCAGTTCCAGGAAGAGCGCATGTGGGGTGCCGCCAACGTCATCAAGGCGCTGGAGAACTGCATTCAGCAGACCATTGAGTACTGCCAGGAACGCCACACCTTTGGCCAGCCGCTGATCAACAACCAGTACATTCATTTCCGCCTGGCGGAGCTGCAGACCGAAGTTGAAGCCTTGCGGGCCCTGACCTATCAGGCCTGTGAGCTGCACGTGGCCGGTAAAGATGTGACCAGACTGGCCTCTATGGCCAAGCTCAAGGCCGGACGCCTGGGCCGGGAAGTCACCGACACCTGCCTGCAGTTCTGGGGCGGCAACGGCTACATGTGGGACAACCCCCTGTCACGGGCTTACCGGGACGTGCGGCTGGTCTCCATCGGCGGCGGTGCCGACGAAATCATGCTGGGCATTATCTGCAAAACGATGGGCATCTTGCCCGGCAAGAAACGCGACTGACGTTTGGAGTTTGGAGTAAGGCCTCATGGGCAGGTCGGGCTTTCCGGGACACGCTGTAAATACATCCGTGTACGCTTGACTGCAGCATCCCTGCTGCAGACAGTCCCGGAAAGCCCGACCTGCCCACAAGGCCCCGAATATTGCCATGAGTACCTGACAGTACCTGATGCCCGGCTGAAACGGAGCCTGATATGGAACAGCAATTACCACAGTGTGAAACCCTGATTCTCGAAAAACAGGGCCCGACACTGTTCATTACCATCAACCGCCCGGACGTCCGCAACGCCATGAGCCTTCACATGGTCGCGGAACTGTCCACCGTGTTCAGCGAAGTCGAACACGACCAAAGCATCCGCGCCGTCGTCATCCGAGGCGCCGGTGGGCACTTCTGCGCCGGCGGCGATATCAGAGACATGGCCGGCGCCCGGGGCCAGGAAGCCAGCGAAGGCCGCGACGACCCGTTCTATAAACTCAACCGCGCCTTCGGCCGGATGATCCGGCAGGTCAACGAATCCGCCAAAGTCGTCATCGCCATCACCGAAGGCGCCGTCATGGGTGGCGGGTTTGGCCTGGCCTGTGTCTCCGATCTGGCCATCGCCGGGCCCACGGCCAGATTCGGCATGCCGGAAACCACCCTCGGCGTCATCCCGGCCCAGATCGCGCCGTTCGTTGTAGAACGCATCGGCCTGACTCAGGCACGGCGACTGGCGCTTCTGGGCTTGAGAATCGACGCAGCGGAAGCCGGCGCACTGGGTATCGTTCACCAGGTTGCGGAATCCGAAGAACAGCTGAACGACATGCTGCACCAGGCACTGGAGCGCATTCGCCTGTGCGCCCCGAATGCCACAGCAGAGACCAAAGCCCTGTTGCACCGGGTCGGCCATGAAGCCATGGCCGGCTTGCTGGATGACGCCGCTGAAAAATTCGCGGCCGCTATCCGGGGGCCGGAGGGCATGGAAGGCACCCTGGCGTTCATGCAAAAGCGTGAACCTGATTGGGCTGACAAACACGCAGGCGCGTTTCAGGACAGGTGACCTATAAATGCTGAAAAAACTACTCATCGCTAACCGCGGCGAAATCGCCGCCCGGGTTATCCGCACAGCCAGGGCGCTGGGCTACCGGACCGTTGCCGTCTACTCGGAAGCCGACGCCAACGCCCTGCACGTTGAACAAGCCGACGAAGCCGTCTGCATAGGCCCGGCACAGGTTGCCGCCTCCTACCTGAACGCCGGCGCCATCCTTGATGCTGCCGCCAAAACCGGCGCCGACTGTATCCACCCGGGCTACGGCTTTTTGTCTGAGAACGCGGGCTTTGCCCGAGCCGTCAAGGCCGCGGGCCTGACCTTTGTCGGCCCGCCTGAGAATGCCATCGAGCTGATGGGCAGTAAACGCCGCGCCAAAATCGCCATGCAGGAAGCCGGCGTGCCTGTGGTTCCCGGCTTTGAAGGCCGCCAAGCCAGCGATGACGAACTAGTGAACGCCGCCAAAGACATCGGCTACCCGCTGATGCTGAAAGCCTCCGCCGGCGGCGGCGGCCGTGGCATGCGCCTGGTCACAGACGAAAGCGAACTGGCTGACAGCATCAAACGTGCCCGATCGGAAGCCAGACAGGCCTTCGGTGACGACGAGCTGATCATTGAAAAAGCGATCATCGAACCCCGTCATATAGAAATCCAGGTGTTTGCCGACCACCACGGCAATGCCGTGCACCTGGGAGAACGGGATTGTTCGGTACAGCGCCGGCACCAGAAAGTGGTGGAAGAAGCGCCCTCCCCGTTCGTCACCCCGGAACTCCGTGAGGCCATGGGTAAGGCAGCCGTCAAAGCCGCCCTGGCCTGCGGCTATGAAGGCGCCGGCACTGTGGAATTCCTGGTCGACAAAGACCGTAACTTCTACTTCCTGGAAATGAACACCCGCCTGCAGGTGGAACACCCGGTCACCGAGCTGATCACCGGGCAGGACCTGGTGGCCTGGCAGCTGAGGGTGGCCGAAGGCCAGCCCCTGCCCCTGACACAGGACGACATCCGGTTTGACGGCCACGCCATCGAAGTGCGGCTGTACGCCGAAGATCCCGCCGACGGCTTTACCCCACAAACCGGTACGCTGCACCAGTTCCTCCCGGCCAAAGGCGAGGGGTTGCGGTTTGATACCGGCGTGCGCTCCGGGGATGTGGTCAGCTCCCACTACGACCCGATGCTGGGCAAGATCATTGCGTGGGGCCAGAGCCGTGACGAAGCCCGTCGTCGCCTGATCCGGGCACTCGAAGACACGGTGGTGTCCGGCGTGACCACCAACCGTTATTTTCTCAGCCGGATCATTGCCGATGCCACATTCGGCGCCGGTGCTGCCACCACTGCCTTCCTGCAGCAGGCGTTCCGAGACGATCCTTCGCTGGCGCCGCAGACGCCCGGTATCCGTGAACTGGCGCTCAGCGCCTGCATCCTGAGCATCAGCACCGGCGGTACCGAAGGCTGGAGCAATACCCCCGCAAGCCTTACCCCGATCAGGCTTGGCATCGGTAACGCCAGCGTCGACCTGCTGGTTCGCTACAGCGAAGGCAAACTGTGGCTAAGCCATGGCGAAGAGCAGTACGGGCTGGAGGTCCTGAGCCATGCGCCGGGCCAGTTGTGCATTATCGACAGGGGTGTTCGTCAGAGTTGCCAATACTACCGCGACGGAGATTTCCTATATTTGCAGGCCAGTGGCCTGTCCTGGGCGGTGCGGGATCTTACCCACCAGCCTGCAGCAGGTGTCACAAGTGCCGGCAGTGGCCACATCCGGGCCAGCATGGACGGTGCCATTATTGATGTGCTGGTCGCCCCGGGCGAGACCGTAAAGCAAGGTCAGCCCCTGGTGATCCTTGAAGCCATGAAGATGGAGCACCCGGTCAGGGCCGATCGGGACGGCGAGATTGCCACCGTCCTGACCCGGACCGGCGATCAGGTACAGCGAAACCAGTTACTCGTAGAGCTGACCCTTACGGAAACTGCCGACTAAGAAAAATAACAGAAGCCAGGCAGTTATCTGCCCGGCTCCATGAAAACGGATGCGCCATGAGCCAAGATATCGTAACCGCCAGAGATCTGATGCGCAGTTTGCCAGGCGTCCTGCGCCGGTTTCCCTTCATCGCCCGGGGGCTTTACTACTACGCGGTGAAAGACGACCGCAAACAGCTGACCCTGGGCAAACTGGTCGAACGTAACGCCGCCCGATACCCGAACCGGGCTGCGGTTCTGTTCGATGACTGCCTGATTACCTGGCAGGAGTTCGACGTCTGGAGTAACCGGATTGCCCACTATCTGAAGGACCAGGGCCTGGTCAAGGGTGACACCATTGCGGTGCTGCTGGAAAACCGTCCGGAGCTGCTGGCCACCGTGGCGGGTGCCGCCAAAGCCGGCGTCGCCTGCGCCATGCTCAACACCTCGCAAAAAGGCAAGGTGCTGGCCCACAGCATCAACCTCATCGAGCCGCGAATGCTGGTGGTGGGCGAAGAGTTACTGGAAAACGCCGCCAGTGTACTGGACGACATTGACCTCCGGCACCGCGACCCGCTGCAGTTTCTGGCCGACACCAACACCCTGAACATGTTTGGCGAAGCCCCTGAGGGCTATACCAACATGGGGTTAGAGGTAAGCCGGCGGCCGTCAACGCCTCCTTCCCTGAGCAATCCGGTGGTCATGGGCGATACCGCGGTTTATCTGTACACCTCGGGCACAACCGGCCTGCCCAAGGCAGCGCCGGGATCTCACCGCAAGTTTATCCGGGCTTATGGCGGCTTTGGCATGTTGTCGCTGGCCATGGAGCCGGACGACGTTCTTTACTGCCCCCTGCCGTTGTATCACGGCACCGCACTGCTGGTGTGCTGGGGTTCGGCTCTGGCCGGCGGCTCCGCCATTGCCCTGCGCCGGAAGTTCTCCACCAGCTCGTTCTGGAGCGATGTCAGGCGTTACCGGGCCACCACCTTCGGCTATGTGGGCGAACTTTGCCGCTACCTGCTGAACCAGCCGCCAACCGACCAGGATCGCCAGCACAGTCTGACGAAAATGATCGGTAACGGCCTGCGCCCGTCCATCTGGAAAGAGTTCAAACAGCGCTTCGGCATCGAAACAGTGGCCGAGCTGTACGCATCGTCGGAAGGCAATATCGGCTTCAGCAACTTCTTCAATATGGACAACACCGTCGGCTTTTCGACCGCGCCCTATAAACTGGTGAAGTTTTATGACGGCACCCGGGAACCGGTCCGCAACGAAAAGGGCCGGCTTGAGGAAGTTGCCAAGGGCGAGCCAGGCCTGCTGATCGGCGAGATCACCAAAAAGTGGGCGTTTGAGGGCTACACCCAGAAAGACGCCACCGAAAAATCCATTCTTCGGGATGGTTTCAAGGCCGGCGACGCCTGGTTCAACACCGGTGATGTGCTCCGGGAAATCGGTTTCCGCCATCTGCAGTTCGTTGACCGCATGGGTGATACCTTCCGCTGGAAAGGCGAAAATGTGTCGACCACCGAGGTGGAAAACATCATTGACGGCTCCGGCCTGGTGGAAGAAGCCATCGTTTACGGTGTGGAAATCCCCGGCACCAACGGCAAGGCGGGTATGGTCACGCTGGTTGCCGGTGCGGACTTTGATATCAGCCAGCTGTTCACTTATCTGCAGGACAACCTGCCGCGCTACGCCATACCGGTGTTTGTGCGGGTAACCGACAGCATTGAGAAAACCGGCACCTTCAAATACCGCAAAGTGGATATCCAGAAGCTTGGCTATGCCCTGGACCGGCCCGCCGACGATGTCTATGCATGGCTGCCGGGGAGCGAGGGATACACGCTGCTGACCCCGGAGCTGGTTGCTGACCTCGATTCGAACACCATCAGCTTCTGATCAGATCACCCGGGTCGGGCGTTGCCCGATCCGGGTGATTCGTCAATCATCCCTTGGCCTCCAGCGCCTGAGCCGGTAAGATTGCCGTTTTTTCACGCAGTTCACGATTCCGCGCTTCGCACTGTTTTAAACTCCAACCCTGGCACTCCCGAGAGGCAGACCCCCGTCATGCTTGAGCGATTGTTTCAACTCCAGGCCCACGGCACTACTGTTCGTAAAGAAGTAGTTGCGGGCATCACCACCTTCCTGACCATGGCCTACATCATCGTGGTCAACCCCAGCATGCTGTCCACCACCGGCATGGATTTTGGCGCGGTGTTTGTAGCCACCTGTCTGGCGGCCGTTATCGGCACCATGATCATGGGGCTCTGGGCCAACTACCCGATCGCTCTGGCTCCGGGGATGGGCCTCAACGCTTTCTTCTCGTTCACCGTGGTCGGCAGCATGGGTTACAGCTGGCAGGTAGCCCTGGGGGCCGTTTTCCTCTCCGGCCTGCTGTTCTTCCTGCTCAGTATTTTCAAGGTGCGTGAGTGGATCATCAATTCCATTCCGCTGTCGCTCCGGTTCGGGATCTCGGCGGGTATCGGCTTCTTTCTGGCGCTGATTGCGCTGTCCAACGCCGGCATTGTGGTGGACCATCCGGCAACACTGGTCAGCCTGGGTGATGTCCGGGTGCGGGAAGCCCTGCTGTTCTTCGGCGGCTTTGTGCTGATCTGCGCGCTCTCGTTCCGTCAGATCACCGGCTCTGTGATGATCGGCATTATCGCGGTCACGGCTATTGCCATGATGCTTGGCATGGTGGAGTACAAGGGCCTGGTGGCAGCACCCCCGAGCATCGCGCCGACCTTTATGCAGCTTGATGTGGCCGGCGCCCTGAACGTGGGCATGATCAGTATTGTCTTCGCCTTCCTGTTTGTGGATCTGTTTGACACCTCCGGCACTCTGGTAGGCGCCGCCCAGAAAGGCGGCCTGCTGGACAAGGACGGCAAACTGCCCCGCCTGGGCCGTGCCCTGATGTCTGATTCTGTCGCTACCATGTCGGGCGCCGCGCTCGGCACCTCGACCACCACCAGCTACGTGGAGTCCACGGCGGGCATCGCGGTAGGCGGACGTACCGGCCTGACCGCGGTTGTGGTGGCGCTGCTGTTCCTGGCCTGCCTGCTGTTCTCACCGATTGCCAGCGTGATCCCCCCTTATGCCACGGCACCGGCCCTGCTGTATGTTGCCTGCCTGATGGCCAGCGGCCTCAAGCTAATCGACTGGGACGACATTACCGACGTCGCTCCGGCCATCGTGACAGCCCTGATGATGCCCCTGACCTTCTCAATCGCGCACGGCATTGCCCTGGGTTTCATCACCTATGTGACCATCAAGGCGCTGGCTGGCAAGTGGTCTGACCTGAACTGGAGCGTGACCACCATCGCCGTGGTGTTCGTTCTCAAATTCATGTTCCTGGACGTCGCGTAACCCGGACCCATACAGGTGAGTTATGGATTATTTTTCCCAAAGCATCAAACAGGCCATTCGTACCGTGCCGGACTGGCCCAAGCCGGGCGTTTCATTCCGGGATATCACCACGGTTCTGCAGGACAAAACGGCATTCCGCAAACTGGTTGATGCCTTTGTTCATCGCTATCACGGCCAGCATATCGACGCCGTCGCCGCCGTAGACGCGCGCGGGTTTATTATCGGCTCGCCGCTGGCCTATGAGCTCAACGCCTCGCTGGTGCTGGTGCGCAAGAAGGGCAAGCTGCCGTTTGACACCGTTGTGGAAGACTACGAACTGGAATACGGCACCGCCTCGGTTGAGTTGCATCAGGATGCGTTCAGGCCGGGCGACCGGATAGTGCTGGTTGACGACCTGATCGCCACCGGCGGCACCATGCTGGCCGCCACCCGCCTGATCCGCCGCATTGGCGCAGAGATTGTTGAGGTGGCAGCGATGATTGACCTGCCTGACCTCGGCGGTTCCCGCAAGCTGCAGGAGGAAGGCCTGCAGGTTTATACTGTGTGCTCGTTCGACGGAGAATAACCACAGTTTCAGGAGGCGACCATGCCCGATTATCAGCACCACTGGAAAGACGGTTCACCCGTTCATCTGCCCCTGGGCAAAATCGTGTGCGTTGGTCGCAACTATGCGGAGCATGCCCGGGAACTCAATAATCCGGTTCCTGACGAGCCGCTGCTGTTTATCAAACCTGCCACGGCAGCGGTGCACCTCACCCGCCCCCTGGACTTTCCCCGGGATCAGGGCGAGGTCCATTTTGAAACCGAACTGGCCGTGCTGATCGGCCGGCCGCTAACGGGGGCGTCGGCCAGCCAGGTCGAAAGCGCCATTCTCGGTTACGGCCTGGCTCTGGACCTGACCTTGCGAGAGCTGCAAAACCGGCTCAAGCAAAAGGGCCAGCCCTGGGAGCGCGCCAAAGCCTTCGATGGCGCCTGCCCTCTCTCTCCGTTTGTGCCCGTTGATCAGTTACCGAAAGGTAACCTGCATTTCACCCTGGATATCGATGGCCACCGGCAACAAACCGGTGATACCCGTGATATGCTGAACCCCATCGTGCCGCTGATTGCCCATATCAGCAGCCAGTTTACCTTGCAGCCGGGGGACCTGGTCCTGACCGGAACACCCAAAGGTGTCGGGCCGCTGACTTCCGGCCAGACCCTTACCCTGGAGCTGGAAGACAGACTGTCTGTGGCAACCACAGTGGTGTAACACGCCGGCCTGAGCCGGGTACCCAGATACATTCTCCGTTTCGGGTGATACACAGCACCATGGCAAAGAAACCGGTAACCTCACGTACAGGTCGCTTTTTCAAGCTTGCTGGTATGACGGCTTCGGTGGCCGGGCAATACGCCGGGCAGCGGGCCCGGCGCATGTTTGGCACTGAAAACGACGAGGGTGCCCAAAGCGAAAGCTATACCCGCATGGCTGACCAGATTACCGATACTCTGGGCGAGCTCAAGGGTGCGGTGATGAAGGTAGGCCAGATCGCCTCCCAGACCCAGGATTTTCTGCCCAAGGAGTTCTCCCAGGCACTGGAAAAACTGCAGAAAGAAGCTCCGCCCATGCCTTTTGAGGTGATCCTCCGGCAGGTGGAAACTGAGCTGGGCAAACCGATCAGCGAACTCTTTGAATACCTGCAGGAGACCCCCTATGCTTCTGCCTCAATCGGGCAGGTGCACCGTGCGCGCCTGCCGGACGGCACCGATGTAATCGTCAAGGTGCAGTACCCCGGGGTGGATGAATCCTGCGATTCCGACCTGAAGCAGCTACGCCTTGCGCTCAGGCTCGGTGGCCTGCTGAAAATGCCAAAGGCCTCGGTAGACCAACTGTTTGGCGAAATTCGCGAACGTCTGAAAGAAGAACTGGATTACGAGAACGAAGCGCGCAATCTCAGGCTGTTCCGGGATTTTCACCGGGATCAGCCGTGGATCAGAATCCCCGACGTGATCGACAGCCATTCCACCCGCCGGGTGCTGACCCTGGAGCTGGTGGAGGGTGACCACGTGAGCCAGGTAACGCCGGAGCGCTACAGCCAGCAAACCCTGAACCTGATCGGCCACCGTACGTTTACCGTGATGGCGGATCAGCTGTTCCGCTTTCAGTGCATTCACGGCGACCCCCACGCCGGCAACTTTGCCTACCGGCCCGATGGCACCATCATCCTGTATGACTTTGGCTGTGTAAAAAAACTGAAGCCGGAGATTGTCGAGGCCTACCGCAAGGCACTGATTGCTGCACTGGAGGAAGATTACCAGGCGCTGGATCAGTACCTGATCGACCTGGGAGCCCGGGTGGATAACCAGCCGGCGGTGGATGAAGCCTATTACGCCATGTGGCGGGACATCCTGATCACCCCGTTCCTGAACGACGAGCCTTACGATTTTGCCGAGGCGGATATTCACAAGCATGTGGCCGCAAAGACCAGCACGGTGTTCAAGTACCTGGATTACTTCAAGCCGCCGGTGGAAAGCATTTTTATTGACCGGATGATTGCCGGGCACTACTGGATGCTGAAACGGCTGGGTGTGCAGGCTGCCTTCCGTGCCGAGCTGCAGAAATACCTTGACGAAGCGCCGGGCTGACCATGCCGGCCCGGCGCTGGTGAGGGTGTATCAGTCGAAGATTTTCCCCGGGTTGATGATGCCGTTAGGATCGAACACCTGCTTGATGGCCTTCAGGTAGGCAATTTCTGTTTCGCTGCGGGTGTAATGCAGGTACGGCTTCTTGGTGAGCCCTACGCCATGCTCGGCAGAGACACTGCCCCGGTAGCGCTCGACGATTTCGAACACCCACTTATTGACCTGCTGGCACTTGCCGAAGAACTCTTCTTTATCCATATCCACCGGCTTGAGGATGTTCAGGTGCAGGTTGCCGTCGCCAATGTGGCCAAACCAGATGATCTCGAAATCCGGGTAGTGCTCAGCCACCAGACGGTCGATTTCCTGCAGAAACTCAGGAACCCTGGACACGACGACTGACAGGTCATTCTTGTAGGGGATGCGCGGTGCGATCGACTCCGAGATACGCTCCCGTAACTGCCACAGGCTGTGGGCCTGGGTTTCGCTCTGGCTGATGACACCATCCAGCACCCAGCCCTCCTCGACGCACTGCTCAAACAGGCCCATGGCCTCGTCCATCAGTTGTTCAGAAGTGGCTTCAAACTCCAGCAACGCATAGTACGGAGCTTCGGTCTCAAACGGCGCCTGTACCTGGCCATGCGCCAGCACGTGGCCCATGGCCTCATGGGAGAAGAACTCATAGGCAGTCAGGTCCAGCTTGCTCTGGAACTTCTGCAACACCTCCATGGTGGTACCCAGATCACTCAGGCCCAGCACCAGCACAGTCAGGTTCTCGGGCGGGCGGGTCAGTTTCATGGTGGCTTCGGTGATAAAGCCCAGGGTGCCTTCAGCGCCCACGAACAGGTGGCGCAAATCGTACCCGGTGTTGTTCTTGGCCAGTTCCTTGTTGAGCTCAAGGATATCGCCTTTGCCGGTGACCACTTTCAGGCCGGCGACCCAGTCCCGGGTCATGCCGTAGCGGATAACCTTGATGCCGCCGGCGTTGGTGGAGATGTTTCCGCCCAGCTGGCTGGAACCGGACGAGGCGAAATCGACCGGATAGTAAAGGCCGTTCTCCTCGGCAAAGTTCTGCAGCTGGCCGGTAACCACGCCGGCCTGGCAGCGCACGGTACGGTCGTTGGCGTTAAACTCAAGAATCCGGTTCATATAATCGAACGCGATCACCACTTCCCCGTGGCCGGCCACGGCCCCCGCACTCAGGCCGGTACGGCCACCCGAGGGTACCAGGGCAATGTTATGCTCGTTGGCAAAGCGGACAACAGCCTGCACCTGCTCGGTCGTTTTGGGCAGCACAATGGCCAGAGGCGCCGGCGGCAGCACTTTGGTCCAGTCTTTACCGTAGCTGTCCAGGTCGGCCGGATCGGTCAGAACCTTGCCGGGTGCCTCGCCGCCCGCGACCAGTTCGTGAAGGGAAGCAATGATCTGTTCTGAATTCATGAGTGTGTTTATCTCTCAGGTTAAGCGCCACAGGTAGGAACAGGCTCACGAAGAGTTGATTCAGGTGAACCGGCGCGCTGTGATAATCTCCGTTTATGGTATCATACCGGCCCTGTTCTGTGAGCCGGGTTGACCATTCCCGGCCGCGGTGATTTCACGCGACGAAAGGTTCGGAAGCAAGCCCATGTCAAATACGTCTCTCGAAAAGAGCAAAATCCGGATCCTGCTGCTGGAAGGCGTGCATCAATCTGCCATTGATACCCTGAACGCTGCAGGTTATACCAACATCGAGTACCTGACCCACTCTCTGGGTGAGGAAGAGCTGATGGAGAAGATTGCCGACGCGCACTTCGTCGGTATCCGCTCCCGCACCCAGCTGACTGAGAAAGTATTTGAAGCCGCCAGGAAACTGGTGGCGGTGGGCTGTTTCTGTATCGGTACCAACCAGGTCGATCTCCAGGCGGCAACCCGCCGCGGCGTGGCGGTATTCAACGCACCTTTCTCCAACACCCGTTCTGTCGCAGAACTGGTGCTGGCACAGGCGATCCTGCTGCTGCGCGGTGTACCGGAAAAGAACGCCAAGGCACACCGTGGTGAGTGGCTGAAGTCGGCCAAGGACAGCTACGAAATCCGCGGCAAGAACCTGGGCATTATTGGCTATGGCAACATTGGTACCCAGTTCAGCGTGCTGGCTGAGAGCCTGGGCATGCACGTGTATTTCTACGACGTGGTCTCCAAGCTGCCGATCGGTAACGCCACCCAGGTGGGTACGCTGCAGGAACTGCTGAACATTTCTGACGTGGTGTCCCTGCATGTTCCGGAAACCCCGGCCACCAAATATATGTTCAAGGCCGAGCAGTTTGCCCAGATGAAGCCCGGCTCCATCCTGATGAACGCATCCCGTGGCACTGTGGTCGACATTGATGCCCTGGCTGAGGCCCTGAGCTCAGGCAAGCTGCTGGGCGCCGCGATCGACGTCTTCCCGGTTGAGCCCAAGTCCAACAAAGAGGAATTCGTGTCACCGCTGCGTGAATTCGACAACTGTCTCCTGACCCCGCACGTGGGTGGTTCCACGATCGAGGCCCAGGAAAACATCGGTCGCGAAGTCGCCGAGAAACTGGCCATGTACAGTGATAACGGCACCTCCGTCTCTTCTGTGAACTTCCCGGAAGTGGCGCTGCCGTCGCACCCCAACCAGCACCGGCTGCTGCATATCCACGAGAACATGCCCGGCGTGATGTCTGAGATCAACCGCGTGTTTTCCGACAACGGCATCAACATCTGCGGCCAGTATCTGCAGACCAAGGAAGATATCGGCTACGTGGTTATTGATGTCGACAAGGCGTATAGCGAACTGGCGCTGGACAAACTCCGGCAGGTGAAAGGCACCATTCGCTGTCGGGTATTGTTCTGACACAAAAAAGCCCCGGCCTGAGCCGGGGCTTTTTTTCAGACGTTGTGCCGGTGTTACTGCATGGGCACCAGCGTCAGTTCCACCCGACGGTTCTGTTCACGGCCGGAGGCTGTGTCGTTAGAGGCCACCGGATAACGCTCACCGTAGCCTGTCGCCCGGGTCCGGCGCGGTTCGATCCCCTGGTTCAGCAGAAAGTCGCGTACCGACGATGCCCGGCGTTCGCTCAATAGCTGGTTATAGCTGTCTGAGCCAGTGCTGTCGGTATGGCCTTCGATCTGAATAATGGTTTTATCGAATTCGTTCAGTACCAGAGCCACCGATTCCAGCGTGCTGTTAAAGCCGGTGCGGATGCTGGTCTGGTTGGTGTCGAAGGTGATGTTACCCGGCATGATCAGATCGATCTGGTCGCCGTTACGCACCACCCGCACGCCGGTGCCTTCGAGCCGCTGGCGCAGCTGGGCCTCCTGGCGGTCCATGTAATAACCAATACCACCACCCACTGCAGCGCCACCGGCCGCACCGATCAGCGCGCCTTTGCCGCGGTCACTTTTGCTGGATGTCGCCGCGCCCACCGCTGCCCCGCCCAGGGCACCGATGATGCTTCCTTTGGTGGCGCTTGAGGTTTTCTCGTCACCGGTATAGGGGTCGTAGGTCATGCAGCCACTCAGGCCCATGGTTGCTACTGCAAAAGCAAGGATGGTTTTCTTCATAGGTCTCTCCTGCGTCGGTTTTTGTGCGGCCCTGCCAGATCCGGCGCCGGCCTCAATCCGTGAATGTTTCAATGATGGTGTTAAACACCGCTGCCTGCAAATCCCGGGCTTCGTTTACCAGATGATGTCGACCGTCGGGTATCCGCCGCTCGGTCACCTCGGAAAACTTGTTACGGATGATCCGCAAATTGTGCTGCCAGTCAACGGTGGTGTCCTTCTCGCCCTGCACCACGGTTATCGGAAAGTTTACCGGCCGGGCAGACTCGATATGGGGCACCCACTTTTTCAGGGCCGT
>Ga0209075_1000183_pt1 | contig 57423 bp, 36 predicted proteins | sample Stecom2011_FD_187523 | JGI IMG/M metagenome (GOLD analysis project Ga0209075, IMG submission 187523) | Agricultural soil microbial communities from Utah to study Nitrogen management - Steer compost 2011 (SPAdes) (version 2) | ecosystem: Environmental > Terrestrial > Soil > Agricultural land...
GCCGGCGACGTGGGTATGCCGCCGGGCGGCGGCGACGGGGGCTGTGCGGTGAGCGATTCGGGCGCAATCCCGCCATTTTCGGCGCTGAGCTTGGCCTTTGGGCTCCTGGTGTTTACCATCGCAGACCGAAGGCGAATGAATCGAATCGACTGTGGAGATTAGGCAATGACAGAGTTTAGTCCTGAGCCGCTAAAATTAAGCGAGATTGACCCCAACCTTCATCGTCATGTGCAGGCGGACGCCTCGCCAAAGCTCAAGATGATGGCCGCCCGCGCGATGCTGCCGGCTCCGCCCGAGCAGATGCTGCGGGTGCTTTATCAATTGCAATTTGACGCCGACCGGGCCATCCAGACCAGCGCGCGCGAGTCGTTGGCTGAAATGCCGGTGGCGGTGTTGGCGCCCGCGATTCAAAACGCGTCGCATCCCGGACTCCTGGATTGGGTCGGTCAGGTCCACGGGCGAAATGACACCATCGCCCAGGCCATCGCGACCAATCGGGCCACCGACGACCATACCATCATTGGCCTGTGCGCCCACGCCGGGCGCCAACTCGCCGATATTATCGCGACCAACCAGGTGCGCGTGCTGCGCACGCCGGCCATCATTGAAGGGCTGTATAAAAACCCGGCGGTCAGCTCGGCGACCATCGATTCGCTGGTCGAATTGGCCCAGCGAAATAATGTCGAACTCAAAGGGTTGCCCGGGCTGAACGCCGCACTGCGTACCGGGAGCCAGTTCGTCAGCTCGAAGGGCGGCCTGGACGACCACCTTTTCACGGCGCTGCTGGCCGAGGAGGCCAACCTCGCCGCAGAAGAAGAAAAAGAGGCTGAAAAGTTCGAGAAGTTGAGCGAGAATTTGACCCGCTCACAGCTCGAACAAATGGGGGGGAAGTTGGACGGTGGCGAGGACGAAGACGAGCAACCTCGCGGAAACCTGACCTCCCAACTCAACGCCATGTCGATCGCCCAGAAAATTCGGCTGGCCACCGTCGGCAGCCATACCGCGGTCAAGGTGCTTGTGCGCGATCAAAATAAGCTGGTTCATATGGCCGCGATTCGAAGCCCGCGCATCAAAATCGCCGATATCGCACGATTTTCGACGGATAAGGCGCTGCCCGATGCCGTGATTGAGTATATTGCGAATAATCGCGATTGGACCCAAAAATATGATATCATCAAGAACCTGGTTCATAACCCCAAGACACCGCTGCGGGAGAGCTTGAAATTTTTGAATCACCTGCGCGCCAAAGATCTGCGCGATCTCAGCCGCAGCCGCAACGTGTCCCACCAGGTATCGCGCGCCGCCAAGGCCCTGGCCAGCAAGCGTAGTGGGGCGTAACGTCGTGCTTTTGAAGGGACTCTGGCTAATTTAATACGGCCTTTGGACTGACCCCCTGACCGAGAAATTCATGCAGGAAAATCTTCCCCCCTGTGGACTCTTCCGCACCACCGAAGCGCTCGAAGGCAAGGAGCAATGGGTGCGTGCCGGGATGCTCGTCTATTTTCATAATCACTCTCAACAGGGCCCTCCGCTGGTTTTATTGCCCTCGGAGAACCAGGATAATCGCTGGATTTTCCACGAAAAGGGCTATCTTATTCGGGACCTGGGATACTCAGAGACGCTCGAAGCGCTCAAGCCCGAGGGGCTGTATATCCTGGAGGAGCCGATTTATTTGTCGCGCGAGGAGTTTATCCCCGAGCAAACCCTGGTGCAGCTCGGCTATAATCGCAGCGCGGATCCGATCCTGTTTTTGGGGCAATTTGAGGATAATGCGATCTATTTTCCCGACAGCGGGCTTAAATGCACCGCCGAGGTTTTCGACCTGCTTCGGGAGGTCGAGTTTCGCCTGCCCGGCCAGGACGCGGACCCGCATCACTGAGAAGCCCCGCGGTTATAGGTGCGCCTGGAGTTCGGGGAGCAGGCGGTCAATCTCGTCCTGGAGGTCGCGAAGGGCGTTATCGGCGTCGACAAGGGATCTGTTTTTGCCCATTTCTGCCAGCCGGTAGGCGGCGTCAACGACGGGTTGGGCGCCGAAGATCGAGGCCGAGCCCTTCAGGGTATGCGCCGCGCGGTGAAGCGTCGCGTAGTCCTGGCGCGCCACGCCTTGCTCGATCTCGTCCATGATCTCGGGCCACTGCTGGATAAATATTTCGACCAACTCGATCAGAATCTCGCGGCTGTGGGCGACGCGCTCCAGCGCCGAATCCCAGTCGAGGGCGGGTTGGGCGGGGGGCGGCGAATTCGGGGGAAAATTGGAAGTCATAATGGCTCTCACTATCGAGGAGGATGATTGGATTCGGGGGCCGGATCGTCCTCGGTTTCAAGGACGCGTTGAATGACCTGCTGCAGGGCATCGGCCTTGATCGGTTTGGCGATATAGTCGTCCATGCCGGCGTCCAGGCAGCGCTGGCGGTCGCCCTTCATGGCATGGGCGGTCATGGCGATGATGGGGGTGTGGGTGGCGCTGCCTTTTTCCAGACGCCGGATCTTTTTGGTGGCCTCAAAGCCGTTGAGGTGCGGCATGCGAACGTCCATCAGGATCAGGTCGAATTTGGAGACTTCGAAGGCGTCAACGGCGGCATTGCCGTCCGGGCACAGGGTGATCTTATGCCCCCAGGCTTCGAGGACCCGTTGGATCAGGCGTTGATTGACGCGGTCATCTTCGGCGATCAGGATATGAAGGGCTTTTTCAGCGGGCGGCTCAACGGTGTCCGCTGCTGGCTGTGGGCGCTGGGGGGCGGGCGATTGCAGGCACTCGTTGACCGCCTTCCACAGGTCGATTTGTTTGACCGGTTTGGTCAGGCTTCGCATGATTTTAAGCGCTTTGAACTCCTCAAGGCTCAGCGAGGGAATGCCCTGCGAGGTCATCAATAGGATAGGAATCGCGGCGAGGTCGGGGTCCTGGCGGATCTGCTCGGCGACCTCGACGCCGCTCATGTCGGGCATGACCTGGTCGAGCAGCAGGACGTCAAAGCCCGCGCCGGACTCTTGCGCCTTACGGATGATTTTGAGGGCTTCGCCCCCCGACGTGGCCCCCCGGGTATCCATCTCCCAGTGGTCCAGGGTTTCCTTGAGCATGCGCATATTCATGGCGGTATCGTCGACGATAAGCGCGCGTTTCCCGGCGGTTGCTTCATCGCCAAGTTGCTCTTCCTGGGGCACCGTTTCGTATTTCAGGTGCAGGCTGAAGAGAAAGGTGCTCCCGGCCCCCGGGTCACTGTCGACCCAGATTTCTCCGTCCATGGCATGGACAAGGCGCGCGGCGATCGTCAGGCCCAGGCCGGTGCCGCGCCGGGAAAGCTCGGTGAGTTCGATCTGCTGGAAGGCGTCGAAGATCCGCTGTTGCTCGGCCTTCTCGATGCCAGGGCCGGTGTCGGAGACGGCAAAGGAAAGGACGATCGTGTCGTCGGTTTTCTCCCGGGTTTCGACCTGTACATGAACCTGGCCGTGGGCGGTAAATTTGATGGCATTGCTGACCAGGTTCTCCAGGATCTGGCGCACGCGCAGGGGGTCGCCGATCAGATAGATATTCGGCATCTCGGGGGGCATGCGGTAGCCCAGGTCGATATTCTTTTTATTGGCGTGGACCGACTGCGTTTGCAGGACCTGGGCGAGCACCTCGCAGAGGCGAAAGCGCGTGCTCTCCAGGGTCAGCTCGTCGGCCTCCATCTTCGACAGGTCCAGGATATCGTTGAGCAGGCGCAACAGGGAGTTCGAGGATTGGTCGACCAGTTCCACATATTCGCGCTGGCGCGGGTTGAGGTCGGTCCCCAGCAGCAGCTCGCTGAACCCGACGATGCCGTTCATGGGAGTGCGAATATCGTGGCTCATATTGGCGAGGAATTCGCTCTTGGCCCGGTTGGCCTTCTCGGCGCGCTCCTTGGCCCGGCGCAGCTGCTCGCGGGATTGGGCAAGCTCGAATAGGGAGCTGCGAAGCTTCTCCTCACGCTGATGTCGCTCGGTGATATCCTCAGATATTCCCAGCAGATAGCTGGGTGTTCCTTCGGCGTCAAAGATCGGGATCTTCTTGGTATGCAAGAGGGCTTCGTTGCCGTCAATGCTTAATTTTTCAAGCTCCACATCGACCATCTCCCCGGTGCGAAGCGCTTTCTGGTCGGTCTCCAGGAAGTTTTTTGCCTGCTCGGGGGGGAAGAGATCGGCGTCCGATTTTCCCACAAGTTGGTCTCGGCTATGGCCGAGTAGCTTCTCGCCGGCGAGGTTAATGCGCTCAAAAAGCAGGGTTCTGGCGTTTTTGACAAAGACCATCAGCGGGATATTTTCGATGATATCGTCGAGGAATTTCTCGGACGCCCCAAGCTCCTGGCTGCGCGTTTCCAGCTCACGATGGGCAACCTTGAGGTCACGGGTCGCGCGGGCGACTTCTTTTTGGACCCGGTCGGCGCGCGTGACCATGGAGACGGCCAGGCCGACCAGCAGCAGGGTGGCGATGAGCCCGCCGCCCAGCGCGACCTGGGGCGCCTGGGTGCGCCGCCCGTCCAGGTAGACCTTGGTGGGGGTAAACTCCAGAAACCAGCGCTGCCCGGGAATATCCATTGAGATGGAGTGGCGGGAGGACTGCGTGTAGATTGGCAGCTCAACCTCGCGCTGAAATTCATCCCCTGGTGATTGCGCCCAGCTCAGCGAGTAGAGCAAGCGGGCGCGCTGGCGCGAGATCGGGTCGAGCATGCGAATATTGATGGCCTCGGGCGGGTGGTCGTGCAGGGCATCCTCGACGATTTCCTCCAGATTATAAATGACCGCGACCCAACCGCGCAGGTTCTCGCGGCGCGCAGCGACTGTTTGCACCGCGCGGCTCGGGTCAAAAATGGGCTCAAAGCCGGCCACATAGGTGGCGCGCTCGGGGATGGTGGGAAGTTGGATAGGCGCGCTGACCATGGCCACGCCGAGATCGCGCGAGCCGCTGAGGGTGCGCTTGAGCGCGGGCAGCGCGCTCAGGTCCAGGCCGCGCAGCCACTCGGGGGGGGATTCGCGCAGTTCCACAAAGTCGATGGGGTAGTAGGGGGTTGATTTTTGGGGCGCCAGGTGGGCGCGCCCGGCGGCATCGAGCACGCGGATCTGGTAGTCGGGAGTGAGTTCCTGGCGAGCGCGGGTGACGTGTTCAGCGCGTTGGTGCGCGGCGACCCGCGACACCCAGATCAAGCCATGAACCGCGCGTCGGCGCAGCAGAAAACCGCTGCCAAACTCCCCAAAGTCGGTCTGGGTTATATTAGGGATCGCCAGGTACAGGGCGCTGAGCGCGCGCAAGACGGCGAGTTCGCGGTCGAATTCGAATTGGATTGCGTTGGCCTGCTGGCGCGCGATATTGCGAAATTGGGTATGGGCCATTTCGATATCGCGCCCGCGAAGCCACTGCCAGCCCGCGGTGGTCATGCCCAGGCTGACCAGCGCCACGAAAATCGGGATCAACCAGAGTCGGGCCCCCGCGCCCGCCGATGAGGCCGCGGTGTCGGTGTATGAGGGGGCGTCGGCCGATGCGTCGGCGCGGGGCCGGGCGGCGGCGTCGTTGTGAGAGCGGGGGCCTGCGGGCACGGGCATGGGCACTCCTGGGGAGCCAGAGTTCGGGGAGCGGTCGGGGCGGCGCGGCGTCAGGGGAAGAGCCCCCTTGCCAGCTTGGCCTGCGCCACGCGCCCGACCGCCTCGAGCATCGCGGCGCTGCGCAGGTCGATGGATTCGCGCTGAGCGCGCCGCCAGGTGCGCTCAAAGGCCTCCCCGAGCAGCTCAAGGAGACGGTCGCGAATCGTCGCCTCGGACCATCGGGTATGCTGGGTGTCCTGAAGCCATTCAAAATAGGATCCCAGGGCGACGCCGCTGGCCGACAGCAGGTCCGGGACTACCAGGACCTGGCGCTCCGCCAGGATCTCATCGGCATCGGCGCTGGTCGGGCCGTTGGCCCCTTCGACGAGCACCCGGCAATTCAGGCGCGCGGCGTTCTCGGCGGTGATCTGGGCCTGGTGGGCCGCGGGCACCAGAAACTCACACTCGAGTTCCTGCAGTTCGCGCACCGAGATCGACTCCCCCTCGGCGAAGTCCTTGAGCGAGCCAGTGGCCTGGACCCAGGCAAAGAGCGCCTGCAGGTCGAGCCCATCGGCGTTATAGATTCCGCCCGAATCATCGCTCATCGCCACCACGCGCGCCCCGCGTGCGCTGAGCGCCCGGGCTTCGTGGCGCGCGAGCTGGCCGATGCCCTGGATGGCGGTGCGCGCGCCTGTCAGGTCGATGCCGGTGTGCCGGGCGGCCAACTCGGTGGCGTGCGCCAGCGCCAGGCCCTCCAGGGTATAGAATCCGCGCAGCCCCCCCAGGACCTCGGGTTTGCCCGTCGCGACCTGGCTCACCGCGTAGCCCATTTGTTGGCTATAGGTATCCATGACCCAGCCCATGAGATCTTCGCGCCCGGCGAGCCCTGGCGAGATAATATCGCGTTGCGGCCCGATGGTGTCGGCGATTTCGTGGATAAATCGGCGGCTGAGCCGCTGCAATTCGTCGCGGCTCAGGGTTGCCAGGTCGATGCGCACCCCGCCCTTGGCACCGCCAAAGGGCAGGCGAAACAGCGCGCATTTCCACGTCATCAGACACGCCAGCGCCGAGATATCCCCCAGGCTCAGCGGGTCCTGGTAGCGCAGCCCCCCGAGCGTGGGCCCCATGGTCAGAAGATGCTGGACGCGGTAGCCGAAGACCGTCTCGATCTGGTCGTATTCATCGCGGCGAAACGGAAAACTGACCAGGCGGGTGCGCTGGGGAAAGAGCAGGCGCTGGCGCAGATTATCGTCGATCTCAAGCCACTGGGCGGCCTTCAAAAATTGCTGGTGCGCCAGGCGCAGCATCGGCGAGCTCCACTCGGTGGCGCGCGCGCGGGTGCGCTCCAGGACATAGCGCACCGCGCGGTCGAGCTGCGCGGCGCTCAGGGTATCCTTGAGGACATAATCGTGGGCCCCGGCGTTGACCGCGCGCACCGCGGTGCTCATATCGTCGATGCCGGTGAGCACCACCACCGGCACCGCCGGCGCGCGCGAGCGCACCCGCGCCAGGGTCTCCAGCCCCTGGGTTTCCGGCAGCACCAGATCCAATAAAATCAGGTCCACCCCGCCGCGATGAATCCGCTCCAGGGCCGTCTCCAGGTGCCCGAAGGATTCGATCACGTGGGGGATGCGGCTGCCCGCGGCCATCAGCCGCTCGATGAGCCGGCGCTGCAGCGCGTTATCCTCCACCAGCACGATCGTCGTTGTTGTCTCCGCCATGATCCGCTCGCCGCCCGGGAATTGGATGTCCTGCGCGTGGCAAGACACGCCCAATTTAGGCACCTCATGGGCCCGGGTAAGGCAAACGGGGCACCTATTCTGGGGCAGGCGCCCGAATCAGGTCGATTTTTGGCGTTTGATCGCGCGCTGAAGCTCTTCTTTGGACAGCCCCGAGTGCCCCTCCACGGTGATCGACTGGCTCTGGTTGCTATTGAGATCCCGGGCCGACACGTTGACGATGCCGTCGGTGTCCAGCTCAAAGGAAACTTCGATACGCGGCCTTCCCTTGGGTGCCGGCGGGATGCCGGTCAGGTTAAACATCCCCAGGAGCACATTGTCGCTGGCGATGGGTTCTTCGCCCTGCAAGACCGTGATGGTGACCATATCCTGGTTGGTCTCGGTGGTGGTGAAGACCTTGGTCTCGCGGGTGGGAATGGAGGTGTTTTTGGCGATAATCGGGCTAAAACGGTCGCCGGCGACCCGGATCCCCAGGCTTAACGGGGTCACGTCCAGCAGGATCACCTCTTTGACCTCGCCGCCCAGAATTCCGGACTGGATGGCCGCGCCCACCGCGACCACCTCGTCGGGATTTACGCCTTTGCTGGGCTTTTGCCCGAAGATCTCCTCGACCTTCTCCTGGACCAGCGGCATGCGGGTCATGCCGCCGACCAGCAGCACGTCGCTGATATCCGCGGGGGTGACCCCGGCGTCCTTCATGGCGGTGCGGCAGGGGGCTTCGAGCCGGTTGACCAGCTCGTAGACCAGGTCCAGCAGTTGCGAGCGCGACAGCGGCAGCGACAGGTGGCGCGGCCCGTTATCATCAACGGCCAAAAAGGGCAGGTTGATATTGGTTTCGGTGAGCGTGGACAGCTCACATTTCGCATTCTCGGCGGCCTCCTTGAGGCGCTGAATCGCCATGCGGTCCTCGGTGAGATCGATGCCCGACTCACTTTTGAAGCGCTGCAGCAAAAACTTCAGGATGACCTGGTCGAAGTCTTCCCCGCCCAGTTGGTTGTCGCCGCAGGTCGCCGCGACCTCGAAGAGCCCGCCGCGCAGCCGGACCACCGAGACGTCGAAGGTCCCCCCGCCCAGGTCAAAGACCACCAGGTTGGCGTCGTCGGTTTTGGCGTACCCATAGGCCAGGGCCGCCGCGGTGGGCTCGTTGATGATGCGGCGCACCGTCAGCCCGGCGATCTTTCCGGCATCCTTGGTGGCGCTGCGCTGGGCGTCGTTAAAATACGCCGGCACGGTGATCACCGCCTCGTTGACCTCTTCGCCGAAATAATCCTCGGCGGTCTTCTTCATCTTCGCCAGCAGCATCGCCGAGATCTCCGGCGGGCTGTAGCGCTGGCCGTTGACCTGCACCCAGGCGTCCCCGTTGGTATTCTCGACGATCTCAAAGGGCAGGGTGCTCGAAATCTCGCGCAAGATTGCCGAGTTATATTTCTGCCCCTGCAAGCGCTTGATATCGTAGACGGTGCGCTCGGGGTTGATGATGGCCTGGCGCTTGGCCTGCTGGCCCACGAACAGCTCGTCATCCTCGGTGAAGCCGACCATCGAGGGCGTGGTGCGCGAGCCTTCCGAATTCGGCAGGACCAGCGGGGCGCGCCCCTCAATGACCGCCACGCAGGAGTTGGTCGTCCCGAGATCAATTCCAATTATTTTACCCATATTCCTCTCGTACCTTGCGATGCACTCCACCCAGAAGCCACATGCGCTGCAAGCAAACCCATTCGTATCAATTTCTGCGGGCCCCAGCACCGTCGGGCATCACCAAAGTCCGTTGAGTGGCGTGCTCCTCGGGAACCCCGTGCGATTTTGCCGTGGTGGGGTAGTTTAGGTTGAAATCATTTCTTAAACAAGCTCTTCCAGAAGGGCGAGGCGTCGGAATCTGCGGCCTCGCTGCGGCGTTTTTCGTGCAGGCGAATGGCGCGCTGGGCGTCGCGGGATTTCGGGTTGAGTCGAAGCGCAATCTCGTAGTGGCGAAGCGCCTGGCGGTGCTTTTCTTTGACCGTGAGAAGGTTGCCGATAAAGACGTGGGCATCGGGCAGCGATTGGCGGTCCTTGAATTCCAGCGCCTTCTCCAGGATGCGCAGCGCGTCGTCGATATTCTGCGCGTCTTTTAAAAACAGGAAATACCCGTAGAACGTCATATACTTGCCGTTGCCGGATTCCAGGTTGTACGCGGTGGCGAAGCGGTCGGCGGCCAGGGCGATATTTTCGTGCTCGCGCCACGCGCTATAGCCTTCGTTGAAGGCCGCAGCGGCGGTCTCCACGGCGCTATGCGCGCCGGTGATGGATTTGCCGCTATTGGAGTTATTGCGAATTCTTTGAAGTTTCTCGCGCCGATCCGCGGTCGATTCGGTGCGCGCCCGCGGCGAGGTCTGCGTGCGGGAGGCGGAGGCGCCAAGGGGCACCGAGGGCTCGCGCCCCAGGCCGATGGGGGTCGCGCTGCGCTTGACCTTGAGCCGCTCGATACGCGACTGGCGCACCCCGTCGGCCAGCGGCTGCGCGGAGGTGCTCGTCGGGGTATTTATGGGGATGCGTGTGGTGGGCGCCTGGGCAGATTGGGGCGGCGGCGTACTGGCTTGGAGGCGCGTGGCGCCCGGGGTGCCCGGGGTGCCAAAGGGCACTTCGCTGCCCAGATCGGGTTCGGCACCAAAGGACGCTTCGGCGCCCAGGCCTTGGCCCGGCTCAACCGTTTGGGGCTCGGGGCGCGGGCGCAGCTGCTCGCGCTCGATCTTCATCAACTCATCATAGGTATCTTTGATGGTGATAAAGATCTCCTGGACCAGGCGTTTGACGTCCCCTGAAATATTGCCGCCGTAGACATCCGGGTGGTGTTGTTTGACCATGGCGTAAAACTTATCGCGCACCACTCTTTGCCCGCATCCTTCCCAGACGTCGAAGATCTCATAGGGGGTGGTTCGCTCCAGGCGCTTGAGAAGCTCGTTGAGCTCAACCTCCATGCTCGCCCGGCCGCTTCCCTGGGCGCGGTAGGCCTTCGAGTCCTTGCTCTGGTCCTCCACCTGTTGCTGGCGGATGCGGGTGATCTCGCGGTTATACTGCAGGGTGACGCTCTGGTAGGTCGGCTCGTCGCGAAGCACGAGAAGATCGGTTTCGCTGGCAAAGAGCGCGGCCTGAAACCCCCGGCTCGCGTCGGCCCCCAGGGAGCTGAGCGCGCGCTCAAGGCTGGTCTGCCCGTCGCAGGCCTGCATGAATCGGGTGAGCAGCGCCAGGTCGCTCAGCCCCTCGGCGCGCTCGGCCCACAGGTTGGTGCGCACCGGGTAGGCGCGCATATGCGGCATCATCGCCTGCATGACCTGGCGCGCGGGCATATGGCGCTCCATGCCCTGATAAATAAAGGGATAGGGATTCTCGGTATGCCCGCTGGGGACGCTGCCCTGGGCGAAGCGGTAGCTGCCGCTGGCCCAGGCAAAGCAGCTGGCCAGCACCGCCGGCGACGAAAAACTCGCCGCAGGCGGCGTTCTCAGCCGGCCATTATATACGGCAAACTGGCGCTCAAGCTTGTCATATTTCAAAAAAAGCGTGCCCGATGCGCCGGTATACGCCAGCGTATAAAGCGCGCGCGCAAGGCTGACCTGGGCGAAGGTTGCTTCGGGTTCGGTCTGCAGGAAAACGTCGACCAGCAGCGGGCCGACCACGCTGTCACCGGGGAGTTGCTGGGGGGCGCGCGCCGCCTGCGTCGCCCCCAGGCACGCGTCAAACGGCCCCTTGAGCGCCTCCACAGTCGGGGCCTGGCCGTGCAATTCGATGGGCGGGCCAAATGAGGCCAGGGAGTCGAGAAACTGGCGCGCGCGCTCCGAGGGTTTGCGCAGGATCAGCGAGGCGACGGTGCGCTCTTTTTGCAGCACATTATCCAGCAGGATAAACGCGTCCAGCCCCTCGAGCTTCATCACGCCGTAGTCGATAAAAACCGCGTCAAAATGCTCCTTAATCAAGATATCGCGCGCGTCGGACCAGCGGGCCGTGGTGAGCACGTCGATATCATGCGCATCGGCGCAGCGCGTGATTCCCTGGCGCAAAGTCGGGTCATCTGTGATGAGGAAAGCTTTTTTCATAGGTGCTTAGACGACTTAAAGGCGACCGCCGAGTTCTCCGATTTGCTGAATAATCTCGCGCTTGGCCCCGGCCGAGACCGACTGCTTCTCGGCCACCAGCGTCAGGTATTTTTTGAACGCGTCGATGGCGGCTTGTTTGCGATTCATGCGCTTATAAAGATAGCCCAGGGTCTGGAAAATCTCCGGGTCTTCGTGGCCGTAGCGCACCGCCAACTGCAGGTGTTCGGCGCCCTGAACCTCGCGGTTGGTATACATCAATGCCATGCCGAGTTTGTACTGGACGTCGGGAAGTTCGGCGTTCAATTTTAGGGCGCTCTGGAAATTCGCGATCGCTTCCTCGTAGAGCTTGTCGCGGTAATTCGACGCCCCCATGGCGACCAGTGCCTCGACCATATCCGGCGCGATGCGCAGCGCCTCGGCGATATCAGCCTTGCCCTTTTGAGAATACCCAAGCTTGGAGAGTAACTCCCCGCGGCGCACGAATATTTCCGGATTCTTCTGGCCGAAGGCTTCATCGACCACGGTCGCCTTGCGGTATTCGTCCAGCGCGGAGTTCAGCCGCTTTTCGGCCTCATAGGCGCGCCCCATCCAGTAGTGGAACTCCCCGCTATTGGGCTGGTAGTCCAAAACGTGGCGGAAGATCTTGAGCGCGCCGCTATAGTCCTGCTGGGCGAAGGCGGTGCGGCCCAGGTAAAAATAGGCCTGGTGGAAGCGGGTGTCGAGCTCATAGGCCTTGATAAAATCTTCGCGCGCGTTGTCGAAGTTGCCCTGGTCAAAATAGATGCGCCCGCGGATAAAGATATATTGCGGGTTATCGGCGTGCTCGGCGATGACGACGTTGATCTGGTCGACCGCCTTGGGGAAGTGGCGCGATTGGCGGTAGGCGTCGGCCAGATAGGCCGACAGGCGCAGGTCTTTGACCCCCACTGCCTTGGCGCGCTCCAGCAGGCTGAGCGCCTTCTCGTTCTCCTGGGAATCCAGGTATAGGCGCGCGAGCGCCAGGCGCGCCGGCCAGTAATTCGGGTGGCGCTCAAGCGTCTGCGCGTAGCGTGCTTCGGCCAGGTCGCGCTGGCCGCTCATCTGATAATACTGGGCCACTTCGGTGCCCACCGCCGCGCTGATGCGCTCGGGCTGGGCCTCCACGGTTTTGATATGCGCGTCGGCAGCCTGCTGATCCTTGTCGGTGATCCAGATCAACTGCGCCAGGGCGGCGTGAGCCGACAGCAGGCTCGGGTCGATCTTCAACGCCTGGGTGAGCGCCTTCTGGGCGTCGAAATAGGCCAGGCGGTCGCGGTGAAGCCGGCCAAGATATAGCGGAAAGCGCGCGTCCTCGGGGAAGAGCTTCGCCCCGCGCTGCAGCTCCTCGCTCGCCACGTCCCATTTCTCCAGCCCCATATGCGCGCGCACAATGCCGAGCATCACGTCCGGATTCTCGGCGCCCAGGTTCTTGTTGGTGGTGAAGAAATTCAGCGCTTCCTGGTACTTCTCGGCCGCCATATACTGCTCGGCCAGCGCCTGAATCGTATCGCTGCGCCCGACGTCCACGCTCAGCGCGGTGGTCAGCGCCTGAATCGCCTCGTCACTTTCCTGGCGGGCGACGTGGATCATGCCCAGCAGGTGAAACGCGCTGGCGCGCTCGTCGGGGGCGGCCAGCGACTCGAATTGTTCGGTGACCCCGCTCAACGCCTGCGACGCGCGATTGAGGTCGCCCTGCTCGTAGAAAAGCCTGCCGAGTTTGACGCTGGACGCGACGTGGCTCTCGGAGTCTTGAAGCGCCGACTGCCAGAGTTTAATCGCCGCGTCGGGCTGGCCGGTTTGGGCGAGCAGGCGCGCGCGCCAGTACTTGGGCGCGGGGGCGTCGGGCTGCAATTTTTCGGCCGCTTCCAGCGCGCTGGTGCCGCGCGCAGCGATGCGCCGGGCGGCCTGTTCGGTGGGGTCGGCGCTGTCGGTGGGGTCGGCGCTGTCGGCGCTGCCTTCTTCTGCCGCCGCCTGGGCGGGGGCGTCGGGCTTGTTCGCGGTCTGCCCAAATTGCTCTTCGAGCGCGAGCACATCGCCAATGCCCATCATCAATTGTGCATAGTAGCCTACCTCCCCCGCCTCGCCGACCAGCGGTTCAAGGTAGGAGCGCGCGGCGTCGGCGTTGGCATTCTGGGCCTCGAAGGCCCCGCGAGCCACGGCCTGCCAACCGCCGGCGGCCTGCGCCAGCGGTTGCGCCAGTGACTCGGCGTGCTTGCGGATATCCGCGTCCTCATAGCGCGCCAGCAAAAGCGATTCGCTCAGCAATAACTTCGGCAGGTCCTCTGCGCTGACCTTTTTTCGACGCGCATTGTCGATCAGCTTGTGAAGATCGCCGTAGGTATCGCTTTGGATACCCTGCAGGTCGACGCGCGCCGGCCCGCTCTTTTGTTGCACGACGACCGGGGCCGCCGAGTCGACCTCGGCGCTAAAAAAACTATTATAGATGCCAAAGGAGAGCCCGCCGACGAGTGCCGCGCCGACCAGTGAAACCCCGACGATCGCCATGGTACTGCGTTTTTTATCCGCCGCGTCGCTCGCCTGGGGGCCGGCGGGTGACTCGATGCCGCGCGACGCGGGTTGGCGCGAGGACAGATAGTCGGGGTCGGGGGTTTCGGCAGCAAAATCGGGGGTTCGCGGCGACGATGAGGCCGTCGCGCCCGCCTCCCAGGCATCTTCGTCCCAGCCGGCGTCGTCGTCGTGGCGTCCCGAGTCGAACGCGTCGATGGCCGGGGCATCGCTCATCAGGTCGTCGCCCCATTCTCCCGACATCCCCGCCAGATCATCGTGCGAGGGTTGAGAAGGCTCGTCCAGAAAAGTGAAGTTATTATTGTCGGAGAGAAAGTCATCCTCCTCGCCAAGCGCGCCCGAGGATTCGCCCAGGTTCAGGCCGCCGGGCTCAAAGAGGTCGTCGCTTTCCTCGGCAAGGCCGGGCGCCGCGAAGAGGTCGTCGTCGAAGTCATCGTCCGCCGAGCCCGGGGCGTCGAAGAGATCGTCGTCCTGGGCGCCGAAGGCGTCGGCACGCAGTGCGCCGTCCATTTCAAAGCCGGCGGCGTCGGCTTCCAGCGACGCGTATTGCTGTGAGGGAGCGTCCGAAAAAAGATCGTCGCTGCGCTCGACCGGCGCGTCAAAGAGGCTGTCGGCGGCGTCGTCGTGTTCCCCGAAAAGATCGTCGTGGGCCTGGGCGCTGTCAAAAAGATCGTCGTCGGCCTGGGCGCTGTCAAAAAGATCGTCGTCTACCCCTTGGTCGCCGAAGAGTTCGTCCTCCGCGTTGGAATGGCTGAACAGGTCGTCGTCCAGGCTGGCGTCGCCGAAGACGTCGTTTTTCTGAGTCCAGCTCTCCACCTCCTGGGTGGGCATTGCCGGCAGGTTCGCGTCACCCATTTGGCCGGGCAAGTCATACCCCCGGGGCTGGGGCAATGAGTCTTCGGCGCGCGCGCCAGGTAACTCGGCGCTGCGCTGCGGAAGGCCTGCGCTGCGCTGCGGAAGGCCTGCGCTGCGCTGCGGAAGGCCGCTTGCGGGCGCCGGCAAATCGGCCGCGAGGCCGGGCAAAGGGGGGCGCGCGGCGCGCGGTTTGGGCAAACCGGCGCGCAGACTCGGAAGATCGAGGGCGCTGCGTTTAGGAAGCTGCGCATCCGCTGCTCCCTCGCGGCGCGGTGCCGGCAGGCCGGGGGTCGGCAGGCCCGGAAGGCGCGGCGGGGTGGGCAGGTTTAGGCCGCCCGCAGAGCGCGGCAACTGGGGCGCAGCGGGGCGCGGCAGCTCCGGGATTTCCTGGGCCTCGCTGACTTCGCTGATGGCGCTCTCCTCGGAGTCAATCCACGCGCCGAGCATTGTCCCGCCGGGGCTGGGCCGCCCGAACCCTGGATTGAGCGCCGGGCCGCTGTCGCCGCTGGCGATCTGGGCGACCAGATCGACAAATGCCTCCACCTCGGCCAGCCCCTGCCAGTCCGTTTGATCGGGGGACACCTGCGCGTCGATGCTCAACTTTCCCGCATCAAGCATCGTGCGGATCGCGTTGACGTCGAAGGGACCAAAGATTTTTCCGGTGGGTCGTTTTATAAAATAGCGCGTATTGAGCGAGCTCGGGCGCCCAAAAGCGCCCCCGGAACTCGACGCCCGCACCGGCAGGCGCGCGTCGGCGGACTTGGGGGGGAAAAACAAAAAGGAATGCGCGCACTCGGAGCACTGGACTGTGCAGCCATCGGCGGGCACCCGAGATACGTCAACCTCGACGGGGGTTGAACAGGCGGGACAGGTTAAATTCATAAAGACCGCGTCCTTCGAAACGTCACAGCGCCAGATGGGTTGTCATGGAAGACCTGACTGCCGGATGAGGGCTTCAGCGAAGTTAATCACTTTCTACTTTACTTGCAGTGCCAGATGTTGACAAGCAAATGGTTTGGATTCTCTGGGAGTCTGCAGCCCGGCTAATTTCCCGCAATGACAACCAGTTGGAAGGCGCTGCCGAGAACCGCGCCGTATAGCAGATGCGCCACGATGGTCACCAGCGGGGTTCGAAACCCGTAATGAAGCGCAAAAAATCCGGGGGGTTCAAGTTGGCGCCGGCTGGTCGGCCCGCTGCGCTCGGAGGCCATGCGCGGATGCACGCTCGGAAGCAGCGGCGTCAAGATAAGCAGCACGAAGAGCGCGTGGATTAGACCAAATCCCATTCCCAGCCACCAGGTTGCCAGCTGAATGCTCTGAAATGCGAGCGCGTAGACCGCGGCGAGCCACCATCCATTGAGAGCGTGAAGCAGGACGCCCAAAAGTTCGGCGCGGTGGCGATCGGGGGTGAAAATCGTACCCAGTAAAAACGGCAGAGAGATGCGGGTGAGCCCCAACCAGCGACTCGCCCCGAGGATAAGCGACAGAATAATCGTGGCCAACCCGCCCCAGATCAGCAGGTCGATCAGGTAGATGGGCACACCGAGCAGGCGAATCACGACGGGTGCGAAGCTCATGGGTGCCTCGGCGCTGGCGCGGAATCTGCGTGATCGGCCGGGGGCAACTCACCATCGTAGGTTGAGGGCACCCCGGGCGGCTGGGTGCGCGTGTGGATATGGCCACGCTTCTGAGCAATGGTCAGCGCCGCGTTTATCAATCCGACATGCGTAAATGCCTGGGGGAAGTTTCCCGGCGCGCGCTCGCCGTTGCGGTCGATTTGTTCGGAATATAGGCCCACATCATTGGCATCGCCCAGCAGGCGCTCAAAAACAGCCTCTGCCCGGTCGACCTCGCCGCTGATGGCAAGCGCGCTGACATTCCAGAAACAGCAGATCCCAAAGGGCGCGCCGTCGCCGCGGAAGCCATCGTAACCCGGTCGGAAACGATAGATCAGACTCGGCGGAAGATGCGGGGCGTGCGTGATTTCCGCGGCGTCTCCGAGGTGCTCGCGCAGCCGCTCACAGGTCGCCACCACCCGCTCCCATGGGCCGCCATTATAGCCGTAGATCGCCATTAAGAAGAGCGCTGCGTCGAGGTGCTCGCCGCCAAAAACCCCGCTATAACTTCCCAGCTCTGCGTTAAATCCATGGGTTTCGATCGCCTCGGCGATCGCGGCGCGCGCTTGCTTATATTGCGCGACCGGCGCCGCGATATACCCCTGCTCGTGGAGGCGAATCAGGCGGTCCAGGGTGAGCCAGCACATAAATTTTGAGTGCGTATGGTCGCTGTTTTTCTCGCGCGTCTCCCAGATCCCGGCGTCCGCCAACGGCCAATCCTCACAGACCACCTGCCCGACGCCCAGCAGCATCTTGGCGTCGGACTTTTGAATCGCGTTTCGATGCTGGACGTGGTGGAAAACTGCCTCGACCAATTCTCCGTAGATGCCAATCTGAAGTTGGTCAAAGGCCCCATTGCCCCGGCGCACCGGGCGCGCACCCTGGTAGCCTTCGAGCCCGTCGATATCTTGCTCCCTGAGGTCGGCCTCCCCAAAGATATCGTAGACGACCTGCATGCGCGGGCGAGTGAGGCGGGTGGTGTCGAGCAGCCATCCCAGAAATGCGTCGCTCTCGGCGTCGTAGCCCAGTTCAAGCAACGTGCGCACGACCATCGAGGAATCGCGCAGCCAGCAATAGCGATAATCCCAGTTAAAGTCGCCGCCGGGATGCTCGGGAAGCGATGTCGTGGCCGCCGCGATGACCGCACCGGAGGGCGGATAAGACAGTAGCTTGAGGGTCAGCGCGCTGCGCATCACCGCGTCGCGCCACGGCCCGTCATATTCGCAGCGCCCCGCCCATTCGCGCCACCAATTCAGGGTGCGCTCGACGCGCCGCGCCGCCGCGTCGCCCAGCATGAGCAGGGCACACGGCTCGTTTCGGGTATAACTCAGCGAGACGAAGCGGCGCGCGCCCGCCGAAAGCGTCTCACACCCGCGGGCGCACGCGCGCGCCGCATCCAGCCCGAGTGCCACCTCCGATTGCAGCGCGAGCACCGCCGCGCCGATCTCACCGAATATTCCCAGCCGCCCGCGATCCTTTAGCGCGCGCGGGCGCTGCCCATAATGCGGGCGCGGGGCGAAGTGCACCTCGACCTCCACCTCACCCTCTATGCACTCGATCTGGCGCAGGATCTCGTGCTCCGGATGCAAGGCGCTGCGCTTCTGCTCGCGCGACCCGATGCACATCAAATCGGTCACGCGCAGCACCCCCGTCGCGGTCTTAAATGTCGTCTCCAGGATATTCGAATCTTCCAGATAACGCCGGCTGACCCGCATATCACCATCCGGACCCACGGGCCCCACCCGAAAGTGCCCGCCGCGCTTCGCATCGAGCAGTGCCCCGAAGACCGACGGGCTGGAGAAGTACGGCAAACACAGCCAATCCATCGACCCGCTTGATGAAACCAGCGCCAGCACCGAGGCGTCGCCGATCGCGGCGTAATCCGAGACCGGTCGATAGTCTGGTGAAGATTGCGTGGGAGGCACGGGCATCGCATTTTCAGGCATCGCAACGATCCTAAATGAGGTCTTGTTGAAGCTAAAACCCCTTTCTATTTTTCCAATAGATTCTTTTTCGGCTGGTGCAGCGAGCTGCAGATACGTGAGCAGCCATCCCCGCTCAAGACCGGCGAGAGTGCCTAGGTACTTCCAGATTGCTGCACTAGTCGGGTAGGGTGCGCGCGTGCGCAATGACTGTGGATATTTTGAGGAAGAATTTATGAAAATTGCTGTGGCCTCCGATTTACACCTGGCGCCCGGGGGTGCAAATCGCTGCACCGCGACGCCCGGCCAATTGCTCGACTTCTTCGACACCCTGGAATCCCAGGCCGATCGCGTCGTGCTCGCCGGGGACCTCTTCGATCTGGACCGCCCGCGCGTGCCCGGCGATTGGCAGGCGCAGTTGCGCGCGCTGCGCGCCGAGCAACCCGAAGTGATGCGCCGCCTGGACGCCTTCGACTGGGTGCTGGGCAATCACGACGCCGCGCTGGCGCGCCGCGGCGTGCCCCAGGAGCGCGCCGTGCTCACAGACCGGGCGCGCGTGCTGATTCGTCACGGCCACCAGTGGGATATGGCGCTCAAGAAGATCCCGGGGCTCGCCGCGGGGGCGAACTTCGTGGCGGGGTGGCTGCAGCGCGCCGAGTGGAAGGGCGCGGCGGGCGCCCTGGGCCAGGCGCCGCTTGCACTTGACCGGGTGTGGAACCGCCATGAGCGCCGCGACCGCTGCCTGCGCGGCGCCCAGGCGCTCATGGCTGGCGAGGACTGGGACGTGGTGGTCTGCGGCCACTCCCACCGACTGCGCCTGGTCGCCGGGCCCCACGGCCTCTTCGTCAACACCGGATCCCTATGCCTTGGCCACCTCGACTGGGCGCTCATCGACACCGACCCGGCGCGCCCGAGCGTCACTCTGTGGCGCGACGACCAGATCTTTCAGCGCGCCGAGAAGCGCGCATCCCACTGGCAGGAAATTGGGTCAATTTGACTTGACATCATTGAATTGAATCACTATATTCCCGGCCCGGTCGCCAAGCGCGCATTCTTTGCTCGCCGCGGCTGGTTTGGTTCTTACGGTGGGCGTAGCTCAGTTGGTTAGAGCGCAGGCTTGTGGTGCCTGAGGTCGCGGGTTCGACCCCCGTCGCCCACCCTTTCGAACCTATATCTTTTACCGCCCTATATTTTAGGGGCCTGAAAAAGAAACGGCGCCCGTAGCTCAGCTGGATAGAGTACCGGACTTCGAATCCGATGGTCGTAGGTTCGAATCCTACCGGGCGCACTTTGCTTCAACCCCAGCTCAGCCAGCCGAGTACGATTTTTGTCGGCTCGGCTTTCTTGTGTGAGCCTGGCGGCAACCCAGCGGCGAGGGTGGCGGAATTGGTAGACGCGCTGGATTTAGGTTCCAGTGGATAATATCCGTGGGGGTTCGAGTCCCCCTTCTCGCATCGATGAAAACGCCCTCCCAGACACGGTCTGGGAGGGCGTTTTTGGTTTTTTGGGTTCGCCTAGGCCCGGGGGCTGCTTGCTTTATGACGACCTTTTTTCTCTCCAATAACTTCTGCTCTATGTCTCTATGTAAGGCCTCTCATTTTTGAGAAGTCGCCTCCGGCGACAGAGGTCCAACTTCGCAGGACGACGCTACGGCTGCGCCTTCGCTCATTAACAACCTCCGAATCAACGACGCCGTTGCCGTTAATGAGCGAAGCGACGTGTGGTGGAGCGCAGCGGAACCACACCTCTGTGGCCGGGGTGACTGCACAGAACGCCAGAAGTCATTGAAAAGCAAAGACTTATCGAGGCGCCCAATGCCATTGCAAAGCAGGGAGTCCCCGGGTCGCGTGAGTCACACCTTGTATTGCATGGCGGGTCGAGAGACCCGCACGCCTAAATCACGCATTGCATGGCGGGTCGAGAGACCCACGCGCCTAAATCACGCCAAGCAGGGAGCCCCGCGCGCCTTAAACCCCGCATGCGCGCTTGCACTTGCGCCGCGAACGTGACAAAACGCGCACCGGAGTGATTTGTCGCTAAAATCACGGCTAAATTGATGTCTGAACCATTGCCCGAAATTGACTAACTCAACCCTACACATTTGAGGAGTTTCCATGCCTTACGAGGTGGAAGAAACCGGAAATCTCACCCGCTTGGTCACCGTGACCGTGCCGGCTGATGAGCGTAAAAGTCGCGTGAATAAAGAGCTGAAAAAGCTGGCGAAAACCGTGAAAATTCGCGGCTTTAGAAAGGGCGCGGTGCCCTTCGGCGAGGTTAAGAAACGCTACGGTTTTGAGGTTGACCGTGACATCGTCGAGAACCTGGTGCGCGAGAATCTCAACAAGATCGTTGAGGAAAGCGAGCAGACCGTGCTGCACCTGGGAAGCCCCGAGTTTGGCGACGCGGCGGCCGATGATGAGGGCGATATCACCTTCACCGTCGACGTTGAGGTTCGCGGGGATGTGGACCCGGTGGGCTATCTCGGGCTGAAATTGCAGAAGGAAAAGATCGAGATCACCAGCGAAGACGTCGACGCGCGCCTGGAGCAATTGCGCGACCGCTACGCCACGCTTGAGCCGATCGCGTTTCGCGAAACCATCGCCGAGGGCGACGTCGTCACCTTCGATTATGAGGCGCAAGGCGCCGACGAAAATCCGGAACTTGCCAATTTCAAGGGCCAGGGCGGCCAGCTTGAAATCGGCGTCGAGGGCAGCGCGATTTCCGGGCTTCAGGAAGGACTTGTCGGCCTCGCCTTCGACGCCACCAAGGTCATCGAAGTCAGCCCGGACGAGAACTTCGGCATCCCCTCGCTCGCCGGCGAGAAGATCGCTCTGGAAGTCACGGTCACCGAGGTCAAGCATAAGGTGCTGCCCGAGCTCGACGACGAGTTCGCCAAGGACACCGGCCAGGGCGAGACGCTGCTGGAGCTGCGCGCCAAGCTGCGCGAGGAGCTCGAGAAGGGCCAGGAGCACGATGCCATGCACGCGCTGCAGTCCCAGGTCCTCGAGAAGCTGCTCGCCCAAAACGAGGTGGAGCTGCCGCCGAAGTTCGTCCAGGAGCAGATCGATAACGAGCGAAATCAGCGCCTCAAGGCGCTCCAGCAGGCGATTCAGCAGGGCATGAACCCGGCTACACTCGGCATTGACCTGGCGACCTACGCCGACCCGGAGGCGTTTCGCCCCGAGGTTGAAGAGCAGATTCGCGTGGAATTTTTGCTCTCGGCTATTTTCCAAAAGGAAGGCCTCGAAATCGAGCAAGCCGACCTGATGGCGACCGTCGAGCATCAGGCGATGCACCAGCGTGTGCAGCCCCAGCAGTTCTTGCAGCAACTTCTCAAAGACCCCAATGGCATGGCGCAGATCCAGCAGTTGGCCATGCTTGAGAAGACGCGGATCTTCCTGGTGGAGAAGGCCGAGGTTGAGGAAGTCGAGGCGGGTTCGCTGAGTGACGACGCCGACGCCAAGCCCAAAGCGAAGACCAAGGCGAAGGCAAAGCCGAAGGCCAAAACCACCAAAGCCAAAGACGACACGGACGCCGACGCCAAGCCCAAGGCAAAAGCCAAGGCCAAATCGAAGTCGGCGAGCACAAAGGCCAAGACCACCAAGGCGAAGTCCTCCAAGGAGGACGACAAAAAGGCTGCCGACAAAAAGGCTGCCAAGCCAAAGGCCAAGTCGACCAAGACCGCCAAAAAGGCGGATAAGAAGTCGGACAAGGAATAACGGCCTGAAATAGCGTGGGCGCAGCGCCCACGCTATTTTTCTCGTCGTCTTTTGGACTGCACGGCGTCTCCCGGCAGGCCTCTTCCGGGCAAATCTTGCACCGCGTCACCTTTTATGGTGGAGTTCGTGGTGCATTATCGTTTAGGGGAAGCATTCGGGAAGAATACGCGCCGACCGATCGTTGGTCGGCAAGTGAATTCGTGGGGATACGAATTCTTTGACGGTGCTGGTTTAATTTCTAATTTCACGGACATCACGGCGACAGACTATGGCATTTTTACCACGCGTTATCGAACAGACTCACCGCGGCGAGCGCGGTTGGGATATTTATAGTCGTCTACTCAAAGACCGTATTATTTTTCTGGGCACCGAAGTCTATGACCAGATGGCCAATTCGATCATCGCGCAGTTGCTCTATCTGGAGAGCGAAGATCCGGACAAGGAGATCTCGCTCTATATCAACTCGCCGGGCGGCAGCGTGACCGCGGGATTGGCGATTTACGATACCATGCAATATATCAAGCCGGACGTCTCGACCATCTGCCTGGGCCAGGCGGCCTCGATGGGCGCGCTGCTCTTGGCCGCGGGCGCTCCCGGCAAGCGCATGGCGCTTCCCAACGCGCGCATCCTGATTCACCAGCCATTGATGGGCGGGCTCAGCGGGCAGGCGACCGATATTGACATCCAGGCGCGCGAAATTTTAAAGCTGCGCGATATGTTGACACAGATACTGGTGAGCCATAGCGGCCAAACCACCGAGCGAATCGCCAAAGATACCGAGCGCGATTATTTTATGAGCGCCGATGAAGCGGCCGACTACGGGATTATCGACCGGGTGATTGACGCCCATCGACTCAAGACTCCCGCGGCCTAAGGCGCCTTCAAGACTCACCCCGTGTCGATTTCGCCGCTGGTTTTGAGCGGCGCGACACGCCCGAAAGGACACACGAGATGACGAAGAAGGGAAATGACGGCGTACACTCCAACCTGTGCTGCTCGTTTTGCGGAAAGAGCCAGCATGAGGTCCAAAAGCTCATTGCCGGACCCACGGTCTATATTTGCGATGAGTGCATCGGATTATGCGGGCATATCATCGACGAGGAAGTTGAGCGCGACGCTGGCAGCACGCACTTTGGCGATGTCCCCAAGCCCATGGATATCAAGGCGACGCTCGACGAGTATGTGATCGACCAGGAGCGTGCCAAGAAGATCCTCTCGGTCGCGGTGCACAACCATTATAAGCGTATCAGCAGCCGGGTGGACGCCGACGAAGTCGAGTTGCAGAAGTCCAATATCTTGCTTATCGGCCCCACAGGCTGCGGCAAGACGCTTTTGGCCCAGACGCTTGCGCGCATCCTGGACGTCCCGTTCACCATCGCCGACGCGACCAGCCTCACCGAGGCGGGCTATGTCGGCGAAGATGTCGAGAATATCATCGTCAATCTCTTGCAGGCCGCCGATAACGACGTCGAGCGCGCCAGCCGCGGGATCATCTATATCGACGAGATCGACAAGATCGCGCGCAAGGGCGAGAACCCCTCGATCACCAAGGACGTCTCGGGCGAGGGCGTGCAGCAGGCGCTCTTGAAGATCATCGAGGGCACCGTGGCCTCGATTCCCCCCAAGGGTGGGCGCAAGCATCCTCAGCAGGATTTCTTGCAGATCGACACCACCAATATCCTGTTTATCTGCGGTGGCGCGTTCAGCGGGCTTGAAGAGATTATCAGCCAGCGCGTCGGCGACCGCCGCCTCGGATTTGGTGCGGACGTCAGCCAGAATAACAAAGAAATCAACTCCACCGAGCTGCTCAGCCAGATGCAGCCCGAAGACCTGATGAAGTACGGGCTGATCCCCGAGTTTGTCGGCCGTCTGCCGGTCATCGCGACCCTGGAGGAGCTCGACGAAGATGCGCTGGTGCAGATCCTCACCCAACCCAAGAACGCGCTGGTCAAGCAGTACCGCAAGCTCTTTCGCATCGACGGCGTGCTGGTGAGCTTTGAGGACGACGCGCTGCGCGCGGTGGCCAAGAAGGCGCTGGGGCACAAGACCGGGGCGCGCGGGCTTCGCACCATCCTTGAGCGCGTCATGCTCGAGCTGATGTACGAAGTCCCAGGGCGCGATGACTTCGGCGAGATTATCATCACCGAAGCCATGGTCGAGCAGGCCGACAGCGCCACGCTTGAGTTTGACGAACCCAAGGCCGAAACCGCCTGAGTCGGGCGTGCGGGGGCAACGAGTTCAGCCGGGATATCTTCGATATCCCGGCTTTTTTGGATAAGATTGCGCATTTTCTTTGCTACAAGCGCCTCCTCGCGTTATCAATAGAGTTGACATTCGAGCGCCCCAGGCGCCTCGGATATTTGCCCCTGAGCGCGCCCCGCCGGCCGATGAAGCAAGGAAATCATGTCGTCTTCCCAAGATTCGAATAATACTGCGGATTCCGCGATTCGCCGTCTTCCCCTGTTGCCGTTGCGCGATATCATCGTTTTTCCCGGGCGTGTGGTGCGCCTCTTTGTCGGGCGCGACAAGAGCATCCAGGCGCTCGAAGAGGCGATGAATACGCAAAAGGACATCGCGCTCGCTGCCCAGATCAAATCGAAGACCAATAGTCCGACCCCCGACGATATTTATACGGTCGGCACGGTCGGGCGCATCGTGCAATTGCTGCGGCTGCCCGACGGGACCGTGCGGGTGCTGGTGGAGGGGCGCCAGCGCCTGGAGATCGTGGGGTTTGGCCGGGATGAGCCGTATTTTGAGGTCGACGTGCGCGAGGTCGAAGACGTCGCGCAGCGCGATATTTCCAGCGAGGCGAAGCTTGAAGTAGAGCGGTTGGTGGGACGGGTGCGTGCGGCGTTTGAGCGCTATGTTCAGGTCAATAAGCGCGTTCCCCCGGAAATGCTCTCGCACGTCGCGCGGGTGAGCGACCCGGGAAAATTGGCCGACCTGGTGGTCGCACATATCTCGCTGAAACTGGCCGAAAAGCAGGAGATCCTGGAGGCATTTGAGCCGCTGGATCGCCTCGAAAAACTCTACGCGCTCATGCAGGCCGAGCAGGCGAGCCAGAAGGCCGACGAAGATATCCGCCGGCGGGTTAAAAAGCAGATGGAGCGCTCCCAGCGCGACTTCTATGATAAGCCCAAGGAGGGCGGCGCCAAGAAGTCATGGAGCGCCAAGAAGACTCAATTCGACGATGAGTTTGAGGAGTTGGAGGCGCGCATCGCCGAGAAGCAGGTTCCCGAGGAGGCGCGCGAGCGCCTCGACAAGGAGATGGCCAAGCTGAAGTTGATGGGGCCGATGAGCGCCGAGGCGACCGTGGTGCGCAACTATATCGACTGGGTGCTCGCCCTGCCGTGGGCGCAGATGACCGTGGACCGCCTGGATGTCGCCGAGGCCGAGCAGATCCTCGACGCGGACCACTTTGGCATGGAAAAACCCAAGGAGCGCATTCTGGAGCACCTGGCCGTGCAGGCGCTGGTGGACACCCCGCGCGGGCCGATCTTATGCCTGGTCGGGCCGCCCGGCGTGGGAAAGACGTCACTGGGGCGCTCGATTGCCCGGGCGACCGGCAGAAATTTTGTGCGCCTGAGCCTGGGCGGGGTGCGCGACGAGGCCGAAATTCGCGGGCACCGGCGCACCTATGTCGGCTCGATGCCCGGAAAACTCATCCAGTCGCTCAAGCGCGCCGAGTCTTCCAACCCGGTCTTCTTGCTCGACGAGATCGACAAGATGTCCACTGACTTTCGCGGCGACCCGTCCGCGGCGCTGCTTGAGGTGCTTGACCCGGAGCAAAACGCGACCTTCTCCGACCATTATCTGGACCTCGATTATGACCTGTCGCGGGTCATGTTTATCTGCACCGCCAACGACCTGAGCGGGATCCCCGCGCCGCTGCGCGACCGCATGGAGATCATCGAGTTGGCCGGGTATACCGACCGCGAAAAGTTGCAGATTGCCCGGCGCTATCTTATCGAAAAGCAGCAGAAAAATAACGGCCTCTCCGAGGTCGAGGTGAACCTGAGTGACTCGGCGATCAACCAGGTTATCGAGGATTATACCCGGGAGGCGGGGGTGCGAAATCTGGAGCAGAAGCTCGGCTCCATCTTCCGAAAGGTCGCGCGCCGGGTGGTCGCGCGCCGGGGCATCTCGGGCGAGCATGCCGGCAGCTTTGAGATCGGCCCCGACGATCTGGAGGGTTATCTGGGAGCGGCGCGTTTTCGCAAACGCGCGCTCGAGAAGCAGGACGAGATCGGGTTGACCAATGGCATGGCCTGGACCCAGTTCGGCGGGGTGATGTTGCACGCCGAGGCGACCGTCATGGCCGGCAGCGGCCAGGTCCTGCTCACCGGCAAGCTCGGCGAGGTCATGGCGGAGTCGGCGCGCGCGGCGATCACCTACGTGCGCACGCGCGCCGCAAACCTTGGGTTGCGCGAGGACTTCCACACCAGCGTGGATATCCACGTGCATTTCCCCGAGGCCGCGCTCCCCAAAGACGGGCCGTCGGCCGGGGTGACGATGGCGACCAGCCTGGTCAGCGCGCTCTGCGGGATTCCGGTGCGCCGCGATGTTGCCATGACCGGTGAGATCACCCTGCGCGGGCGGGTGCTCGCCGTGGGCGGGCTCAAGGAAAAATTGCTCGCCGCCCACCGCGCGGGGATCACCAAGGCGCTGATCCCCGCACCCAATATCAACGACCTCGACGAGCTCCCCGACAGCGTGCGCGAGACCCTGGAGATCGTCGCGGTGGAGAGCATCGATGAGGTGCTTGGCCACGCGCTGGCGCTGGCGGAGCCGGCGCGATTCCTGCGCCGGCTCCGCCAACCGCTCGGCGAGCTGCAGATTCGCCGCCTGGAGAACCCGGAGTTCGAACTCCAGGCGGATATCGACGATGAATTCAACGACTCTTCGCCTCGCCAGCATGTGCGCCGTCTGGACGATTCCCCCATCCATTAAGGGCGCGAAAGGCTCCCAAAATGCGGGTTTTCCCGACTTCTCAACATTTTTGAGCGAAAGAAGGCAAAATCGATAAAAACAACTTGACGTAACCGGCGACCTCTCGTAAGTTCCCGCTTCCGCTTGGACGGCGAGTTAGAAGCTCACCGTAAGGGCGCATAGCTCAGCGGGAGAGCGGCTGCCTTACAAGCAGTAGGTCCCTGGTTCGATCCCAGGTGTGCCCATGTCGCCGAGCAGAAGTTCTCCGATGCTTGGGGACACCGGAAGCAAAAATAGCAACACATCTTTCGAGATGAAAATGAAGTGGATTCGGGGTGGTAGTTCAGTTGGTTAGAACGCCGGCCTGTCACGCCGGAGGTCGCGAGTTCGAGTCTCGTCCGCCCCGCTTGTTTCACCCTTCCACTTTTTGTTGTATTTGATTTTTTTGCCTTCGAAGCAAGCCCTGAAAAGGGGTGGTAGTTCAGTTGGTTAGAACGCCGGCCTGTCACGCCGGAGGTCGCGAGTTCGAGTCTCGTCCGCCCCGCTTAATCTCCCATTTTTTGGGAATGAAAAGATTGCAAAGGCCGAATATTTCCCGGAATCCGGGCTGATATTCGGCCTTGGTGCTTCTTGTCGGCTCGGCGTGACCAAATCTGGCGTGATCTCGTGATGCCTGTTTGACACTGCGCGCGCGAGTCGAGTATGTTTTAGGCCAAGTTATGTGAATGTTGGCTGCCTGAATTACGCTGAAAGCACCGGGGAGTTGAACTCGGATTTAAAGTTCTCACAGGGTGTACGGCGCGCGTTATCAATAAGGAAATACGAATGCTTGCAGTTAAAAAAATCGTGCAGATTATGACGCTATTTTGTGTTGGCAGCGTCCTGGCCCTGAGCGGCTGCGGGGGCGGTGCCGATGCCACCGGTGAGACCGTCTTTATCTACGTTCTCAACGCCTATCCGGGGAGCTCCAAGCTGACCCTCTATGGCCCGACCGGCAAGGTCGCGTCGGGACTGCCCTACGGTCAGCGCACCGAAGAGGCCGTCCTTGTGGATCGCAACACGAATTCAGAAGAATTCCTGCTGCTGCTCGACGGGGCGCCCACGACCATTGAGTTCCAGAAGCAACTCTTCTCGCTCTACCCGCAGGAGACCGCGACGATGGTGATTACGCGCCGCTCCGGCGAGGAAGAGGCGGACGTGGCGATCTTCAGAAATACCCGAACATTCAGCCCGACCTGCATGATTTCTTTTGCGAATTCACTATCACTCGATAATAACTTCCTGGGCCAGGATTTTTCTTTTACCTACCAGACTGAGTGGAATATCGTGGACCAGACCTTTTATGACGCGAGCCAAGAAACCGTCGCGCATACCCGCTGCGGTCCCACCAAGATCCGCCCCAAAGATGTCACCACCCGCGGGAATGTTATCTCCGGGGTTAATGACGATCCCTGGTTTCACCCGGTCCAGGGCCAGGACAAGGGTCGGTATGGGCTGCGCTGGGCGGTTCGAACCAGCGATCCTCGTAATCCCGGGGAGAGAATCTCCATGGGCCTGACAACCAACGGAGCGGTTGAGGCGATGAGGGATTCTGTGGAATATGTGGAGTGTATGTCCGCGGCGGTGTCGGTGGTCCAGGAAGAAAACGCGAGCGATCCGGGTGATTCGGCCGCCAGCGAGGAGTGTCCGGACCCGTTGGATGGTGCAAATCTGAGCGCCGAGCAGGTGGTCTGGGATGAGTTGGCCGTGATGGAGTGCCATGAGTCGCTGGAGTATACCGGGTTCCCGATTACCCCGGGCTCCTCGCAAAACGTGCAGACATTTGAGCAGGGCGTCCGCACTGTAGACGGCGAGTTTGTCTGCGGATATCCAATTCGTGTGCGCACGCCGCTGCAGGATCTTATCTTCCAGAATCGTGACTCGAGTATCCCGAATTATGTCGAGAATCTCGGTGGGTTCGTCCAGGTGAACGTGCAGTATCCGATCTCGGAGCATCATTATTTCGTCCTCTTTGGGCGCCCGGTGAACCCCTTCGTGAGTCAGTGGAATACCGGCGCACAGTCGGTTCCTTATGATGGCGGAAATGGCGAGTTCCCCTATCCGGGCGATATTGTGCCGAGCTACTAACCCAGATATGACGTTTTTTTTGCAGACCTTCGGACGAGTGATTCACCCAACTAGAATGGGAGCGCTCGTCCGCATGGGCGCAATCGCACTAACCCTGTCGCTCGCGGCGGGGTTTTCTGCGTGTACGGATCTTCCTGCAAGCAGCACTCCCGTTGCGCTGCGCCCGCTGCAACCGCTGGTTTATACCGAGCAGCCGACCCTGAGCCCGGAGGCATCCGGGGTGCGTGAGCGGCGCATGCTTCGGCACTACGAGCAGGGCGCTAACGTGCGCGGAAGTTGGGGGGAGGCTCCCGAGCAGGGCGATGCTGCGCGCCCCTCGATTCAGGATGCGGGCGCGCTTGGCGAGGCGATTTTCAAGGCGCTGGTCGCGCGCGATGAGGCCGGGTGGGACGCGCTTTTCGTCGCCCCCGAAGACTACGCCGCTTTGGTGCGGGTGGACCTGGAGGATGCGCGCAAATTTGTCGACACCCTTCAGGCCTCGAGCCTGCCGGTCTGGCGCGGCTTTGAGCCGGGACTGACCTCCGAGGCGCTTGATGGTGGGTTGGGCGCGGTGCTCGAATTTGTCGAACTTGAGCTCGGTGAAGGCCGACGGGTTGACGGGCCCATCGCCCAGGAGGGCGAAGCGGTCGTGCAGCATTGGGGCAATATCCTGAAGTTGAGGCTGCGAGACAGCGATCTCGTCTTTGAGTTAAGGATCTCAAAGATCCTGCGTATCCAGTCGCCGACACATGCCCCCGGCGCCGCGGGGTTGAGCCTGGGCTCGCCGGTTGTGATGAGCCCACTGCTGGAGAGTTACGCCCGCGCAGGCCTGCACCTGAAGCCCGAGCTCCTTGAGACGCGCGAGTATCCGTATCCGCTGGCGGTCGGAAATTTCTGGCGCTACCAGCGCAGCCGAGTATCCCCGACCCAACGCGCGCACGCGCCCAGCGAAGCGCCCGACCCTGACAGCGCACCGGTTGTCGAGGACTCCGGTCAGGGCGCCGAAACCACGACATCTTCCCCCTTCGCCAAACTCGCCGCAACCGAGTCGCTTCTGGAAGTCGTCACCGTCGACCGCTACGGAAGTCGCCATCTGGTGACCCTTCGCCGCTCATATAATGACGAGGCGCTGAGCACGAGTTATCAGTATTTATTGCTCCTCCCCAGGCGCGTCTACAGCTGCTCCGCCGCGTGTCGCGCGCATATCAAGGACCTGCGCTGGCTCCTGGGGTATCTGGACCGTGAGACTCCTATTTATGTCTTCCCGCTGGGGCTACAGGAAGCCTGGGGCGCCGGGGGGGCGCTGCTGAGCGAAGACGGCGCAGCCAAGTCCCGCGTCGTATTTGAGGTGGGGGCGGATTGGCGCGATGTGAGCACCCCGGCGGGCACGTATACCAATACGGTTGAGATTCGCGGGCTCGGGCCCTATGGCGATATGGACCGCTATTATCGCGGGCTTGAGCAAACTCGCTATTTTGCCCACGGCCATGGGCTTGTTCAGCGGGTCCTGCGGGAAAACGGCGCGCCCGACGCCGAAGCAATCGTTGAGAAGCTCGTGGAGTCTCGGATTATGCCGCGCTAAATTATCTGGCATGGGACAAAAAAATGCCCCCGACCCACCGGTCAGGGGCATTTTTTGTGTCCGGGCCGAACGGATGCGGCCGGGTTAATTCTCGGCGCTCGGGTCCAGGACGCGCCCCACAAAGAGCAGGCTGCCGGTCTGGTTGGCGCGAATCATGAAAATAAACGGCTGGTCGGCACGAAACTCCAGCGGATCAAGGGGCACCGAGGTTGTGCCGGCGATGACTGCAGTTGCGGCGGCGGCTTCGGTGCCTTCCTCGTCAACCGAGACGAACGCCTTGTGCAGCACCCCGGTGATTTGCAGATCGCGCGCGCCGGTCATCCCCGAGAAGTCGGCGTTAGGGCTAAACGCATCGTGCATTCCCATGCTTTCAAGGGTTGAACCCAGCGGTAAGGAAAGGGTGAACTCAAACTTGGGAAGCCTAAGATGGACATTCTGTGTCTCAAGCGCCCCCAGTGTCGCGTCGAGGGTCTCAGGGCTCAGGTTCTGCTCGAAGGCGTCAAGGTCCTCGGGCAGCAGTACCAGCATGGAGACATTGCCGCCGTCATAGGGAAGCTCCAGGGCCTTATAGCCGTCGAGTTGCGCGTATTTAAGGTGGGTGGTTTGCTCCATGAACTGCGCGCTGACCGTGGAACCGTCGTTTCGGGTAAACGTGCCGGTGGTCGTTGCGTTTTTCTCAAAGGCGTAGAGCCAGGAGGCCTTGAAGTAAATGGCGTTGGTCAGCACCATCCGGGTGTCCGAGTTGACCGAACCCTCGGGAAGCAAATCCTTGATGCGCTCGTTGGTCTGTTGCTCAACCCATTGATTGATGGTCTGGCGGGAGTCTTCGGATGCCCCGATAAAGTCCATCGTATTCAAGCCCGCGCCGTAATTAAGCGCGAGTGCGTCGAGGAACTCGGCCTCAAAATGATAGCCGTTTTGTCCCCAGATGGAGTTGGCAACAGCCAATTCGAAGGCCTCTGAGCCCTCGTTGACCGGTGCCTCGCCGAGGCTCATGAGGTGCGCGTCGAGCCAGTTGAATCCCGGATGCACCCGGTCGTGCTGCGGGTTCAGATGCAAGGTGTCGGCCATCTGCGCGGCGGTTTCCCCGCGCGCCCCGGCGTAGGTCATGGCCAGGGCTTCGGAGATGCTGAATGGCGAGTAGAAGAGGTTTTGGTCGTCAGCCGAAATCTCGCGATAGAGGTCCAGGGCGAAGGCGGTATTTCCCGCCACGAGTGCCTCCCGCTCGGTCTGCGAGACATCCGGGTTCGCCACGCGCTGCTTCTCCGAGCGTATTTCGCCGGGCTGAGGGTCCGGCTTTTTTTCGTCCTTCGGGTCGACATTTGCATCGCTCGAGGTTGCGTCGGCGCAGCCAATCAGACTTGCGCCGAGGCTGCCGGCCAGAAGAAGGGCGAGCAGGGGCGGGGCGAGTCGGCTTCGCAGAAAGTAATTGGACATGTTTTTTCCCATCGCTGAAAGAAGTGAGTTGAATGGATTTGCAAATAATCAAAATATCAAAAAAATCGTCGACTGCGCTTAGTCCGCGGCGGTTGGGTCCAGGACCCTGCCCACGAAGAGCAGGCTGCCGGTTTGATTGGCGCGGATCATAAATACAAAGGGCCGGTCTGCGCGAAATTCGACGAGCTCGGGTGCAGGCGCCGAGTCTGTGCCAACGACCACTGCGGTCGCAGCCGCCGCTTCGGTGCCCTCTTCGTCAACCGCGACAAACGCCTTGTGGACGACGTCGCTGATAAAAAGAGTCGGGCCAACCGCCATGCCCGAGAAGTCTGCCCCGCTATCAAATGCTTGGGTCATGCCCATCGCTTTCAGCGTTTCGCTCAGCCCAAAATCGAGCGTGAATTCGAATTTAGGCAGCGTAAGCTCGACTTCCTTTTGCTCAAGCGCGGCGATCGTGTCGCGCAGAAGCTCGGCGTTTAATGCCTGCTCGAAGGCCTCGAGATCCTCGGGCAATAAAATCAGCATCGAGGCATCGCCGCCATCATAGGGGAGCTCTACAGCCTGAAAGCCATCCATCTGAGCGTAATTCAACGGGCTTAGTTGATGCATCAGCTCTGCGCTGACGGTGGAATCATCACGCAAGAAGAAGTCCGCGGGCGCGGTCAAATCCTTGTCGAACGCGTAGAGCCAGGAGGCCTTGAAGAAGATGGCGTTGGTCAGGACCAGCCGCGTGGTCGACTTGATAACGCCCTTTGGGATCAGATCTTCGATGCGATCGTTGGTCCTCTCTGCGACCCATGTATTGATGGTCTCTCGCGAGGCATCCGGCGCCGCCGAGAAGTCCAGGGTGCGCAGGCCGGCGCCGTAATTCAGGGCGAGGGTGTCGAGGAAATCAACCTCAAAACCAAAGCCGGTCTGCCCCCAGATCGCATTTGCGACCGCCAACTCGAAGGGGGAAGACTCCTCATGAACCGGCTCCTCGCCGAGGTCCATCAGGTGGGCGTCGAGCCAGTTAAACGCCGGGTGCACCTGGTCCTGGTCGCTGCTCAGATGCAGCGTGTCGGCCATCTGCGCGGCGGTCTCTCCGCGTGCGCCAGCGTAGGTCATGGCGAGCGCTGTCGAGATGCTGAATGGCGAATAAAAGAGGTTCTTATCCTCGCCGGCGATCCCTTTGTAGAGGTCGAGCGCGAAGGCGGTATTTCCGGCAACCAGCGCATCTCGCTGCTGTTGGGAGACATCCGGGTTTGCCACGCGCTGCTTCTCGGAACGAATTTCCTCGCCGGGCTGGGGGGTTGGTTGGTTGGGCGTTGTGTCCTCCTGGGCGGCATCTTCGCAGCCGACGAGTCCAGCGCCAGCGGTTGCGACCAGAAGAAGTGCGAGGAGGGGGGCAGCGTATCGAGCGGAAAGCGTATGCTTTAACATGGTCATCTTCCGATTGGTGTGGGCGAATCCAAAAAGATTGAGTTGCTCGAAAAAATCCGTCTGAAAACCTGGTGCTGCGCGCCAGCGCCTCGCAAATCTTTTTACTCGGAGGCGGTCGGGTCCAGGACACGACCCACGAAGAGCAGGCTGCCTGTTTGATTGGCGCGAATCATGAAGACGAAGGGCTTGTCGACGCGAAAGTCGACCGGGTCATCGGGGGAGGCCGATTCGTTCATGATCACAGCCGTTGCCGCAGCTGCCTCGGTGCCGTCTTCGTCCACCGCGACAAAGGCTTTATGGACCACGTTGCTGATGTGCAGCGATCGGTCGCCGGTCATGCCCGAGAAGTCGGCCTCGCCGCCAAATGCGTCGGTGATGCCCATCTCCTGGAGCGTCTCCGTCAGTGGGAGCGGGAGGGTATACTCGAATTTGGGCAGTGTGAGATTCACGCTGGTAGATTCGAGCGCGCTGATTGCGCCGCTGAGCACCTCGCTATTCAAGTTCTGCTCAAAGGCGTCGAGATCTTCGGGCAATAAGATGAGCATCGAGACGTCGCCGCCATCATAGGGGAGCTCAAGGGCGCGAAACCCATCAAGTTCGGCATATTTGAGCCAGGCCGTCTGGTGCATCAAATTCGCGCTGACGCTGGAGTCGTCGCGCCGGCGAAAGTCGCCCGGCGCGGTGCGCTCTTTCTCGAAGGGGTACAGCCAGGAGGCCTTGAAATAAATCGCGTTGGTCAGGACCAACCTCGTGCTTGAGTCGATCATCCCCCGGGGGATCAGATCTTTGATGCGCTCCTTTGTCTTTTGCTCAACCCAGTGATTGATGGCTTCTCGGGAGGCGTCGGGCGCCCCGCTGAAGTCCAAGGTATTCAGGCCTGCACCGTAATTTAGGGCGAGCGTATCGAGGAAATCCGCTTCAAAATGGTAGCCCGTTTGCCCCCAGATGGAGTTTGCGATCGCCAATTCAAAGGGCTCCGATTCCTCCAGAACCGGCTCCTGGGCAAGGTTCATCAGGTGGGCATCGAGCCAGTTAAAGGCCGGGTGAATCTGGGCGCTCTCCCCGCTAAAATGCAGCGTATCGGCCATCTGCGCGCCGGTCTCTCCGCGCGCCCCGGCGTAGGTCATGGCCAGCGCCTCCGAGATGCTAAACGGCGAGAAAAAGAGGTTTTTGTCCTGGCCGGCGATTTGTTTGTATAGGTCGAGCGCGAATTCGGTATTTCCCGCGACCAGGGCATCTTGCTCGGATTGCGCAACCTCCGGATTGGCCACGCGCTGCTTCTCCGAGCGAATTTCCTCGCCGGGCGCCGGGTCGTTATGAGTGGGGTTAGCGTCATCCTGGGTGGCATCTTCGCAGCCGATAAGCCCGGCGCCGATGCTTCCAGCGAGCAGGAGTGCGAGGAACGGGGTGCCAAATCGAGTTGAAATTGAGCGTATTGCCATGGTCGTCTTCCTGGTTGAATTAACAGCGTATTCGTAGAAATTTCGGGTGGTCGAATCATCTTTTTTAAGGCGCTTCGAGCCTTTCGCCACCGGGTATGAAACTCAAGCATGCACGTCGCATGCCAGTGGGTAATTTTGCGCCAGAATGACGCCGTCTTTGCACCGGAAAATCTGGCATTCGAGTGGTCTGGACGGGGATATTGGTCCGGGGAAAATAAAAAAAGACGCGAGCCCGATGGCCCGCGTCTTCCCCTCGCCTGGGCGAGGGGTTCGAAACCTCGGACAATATTGTCCGACGTGGATTTTGACCTCGTCTATTATTTGATTTCGTGGGTCGGGTTCGCCAGACGACCCACGAAGAGCAGGCTTTGGCTCTTATTATCGCGGATCACGAAGATAAAGGGTTTATCGGCGCTAAATTTGACCGGGTCGATGGGCATCGACGTGGTGCGCATGGTGATGGCGGTCGCCGCGGCGGCCTCGGTGCCGCTCTCGTCGACGGAGACGAATGCCTTGTGGATCACTTCGTCGATGCGAATATCATTGTCATCGGTCATCCCCGAGAAGTCGGCGGCCTGGCCAAACGCGTCGACCATGCCCATCTCCTGCAGGGTCTTATTGAGCGTGAGCGGCACGGTGAACTCGAATTTCGGCAGCGTCAAGTTGACGGTCTTTTGCTCCAACGCGGCCACGGTATCCTTGAGCAATTCGGGGCTCAGGCTTTGCTCGAATTTCTCCAGATCCTGCGGCAAAAGCACCAGCATCGACGCGTCGCCGCCGTCATAGGGCAGTGAGATTGCCTGAAATCCATCCATTTGCGCGTACTCAAATGACGATTGCTGATGCATCAAATCGGTGGTGACCTTGGAGCCGTCGCGCAGCGTGAACTCGCCGGGCTTGGTCGAATCTTGCTGGAAGGTCGCAAGCCACGATGCCTTAAAATAGATCGCGTTGGTCAGGACCAGGCGCGTTTCGCCGGTGATCGCGCCCTCGGCGAGCAGGTCTTTGATGCGCTCCTGGGTCTTCTCCTCGACCCACGTATTGATCGTCTGGCGCGCCGTCTCCGGGGAGTTTGCGAAGTCGAGCGTGCTTAAGCCCGCGCCGTAATTCTCGCCCAGCGTATGGATAAAATCGGCTTTGAAATCGTCGCCGATTTGCCCCCAGATGGCGTTGGCGATGGTCAGCTGAAACGGCTTCGAGGTTTCTTTTCGCGGTGCCTCGCCCAGGTTCATCAGGCGGGCGTCCAGGGCGTTGAACGCCGGGTGAAGTGCGCCGGGCACCTCGCCCAGATGCAGGGTCTTCAGGATTTGAGCCTCGGTCTCGCCGCGCGCGCCGGCCGAGACCATCGCCAGCGCCTCCGATATGCTGAACGGGGAGAAGAAGACGTTATCATCCTGGCCCGCGACCTTGGCGTAGAGGTCCAGCGCAAACTGTGTATTCCCGGTCACCAGCGCGTTGATGGCGTCTTCGGAGACGTCCGGATTCTCAACGCGCTCGCCCTTCGTGACGGGATCCTTGGTCTGGGCGACCGAGTCTTTCTGCGGCTCCTGGTTGCCCTCGGCCTCGGCGGCGTCTTCTTTGACGCTTTCATTGCCGGTTGCCTTGCAACCCAGCGCCGCGCTTGTGAGGCCGCCGGTGAGCAAGAGGATGAGAAGCGGCGTGCGAAGTTTTAGACCGTTGGACTGCTGAAACATTTTTCACTCTTCGACATGAGGATGAGTAGTTAACTGAAAGCGATAAAATTTATTGTGGCGAAAGCACGTGCGGCGTGCTGTGAATTATCAGATTCTGCGCCCAAATGCAGGCGTCGCGGCGCCGAAATTCGAATTCTGCGGTGCCTTGGGGCGAACCTAAAGGTGATAAAGTGGGCCCAGGGTAGCGCCGGTGCGGGTCACATCCCCGCGGTCGACCAACTCTGCCAGGTGCGAATCGATGAGCGCCATATGCACCCACCAGCGCGTGTCGGGCAAGAGTGCCTCGCCCCCGGGGGTGCTGCGAATTGCAAGCTCAAAGAGGTCAATAGGGCGCTCGGCCTCGGCCAGGATGCGGCGGGTCGTGCGCTCAAACTCATGGACAAATTCACGGCTTCGATCGAAGAGAATCTCGAGGGGAAACGCGGCCGTCCGGTGTCGATGCAATCCGTGACCCGGCAAAAATAGGGTGGAGGGCAGCGCGGCGAGGCGCTCGACGCTCTGGCGATACGCGCCGAGGTCATCGCCCATCGCGCGGCAAATGGGCGTGGGCACCGCAAGGATGACGTCCCCCGAGAAGAGCCAGCCGCGCTTGCGCTCAAAGAATGCGCCGTGGTGCGGGTCGTGGCCGCGCGCGTCGATAAACTCCAGGTTCAACTCGCCAATCTGGATATGCTCACCGAAGTCGATGAACTCGGTGCGCGTCAGTGCCGCCGGCCCGAATCGCTGCACGAGACTGTGTTTTCGACGCGCGCGGAGCAGGCGCTCGCGCTGCGGCGCGGCGAAAGCCTCGCGAATCCAGGGGCCCCAATCATCGAGCGAGTCCTGAAAATGATGCCACTTTGAGCGATATGCCGACAGCGACGTTGCCGCGATATGCGGGGCGTCGCTTCGCTGCTCAAGCAGGGCTGCCGCGCCCATATGATCGATATGCGCGTGGGTATATAGCCAATAGTCGACGTCGCCGAAGTCACGCGCCAGGCCAAGCTCCGCCAGGGCCTGGCCGAGTCCCTCGAGGGTGCCCGGCCACCCCGGATCGATCACCGCCAGGGTATTCGCGCCGGCATAGACATAGGTATTGACGATAATGCGCGCGCGCCCGCTCGGGTCGGGATGGCGCAGCCGAAGACGCCACAGATCTTCGCAAATCCGCAGGCCCGTTCCCCACGGCGCCTTGTGGATCTTCGATTTGCTCTCGGGAGCATCTATCATAGGATACGGACTTCCAAATTTGGGACCCCAAATGTCCCAGGTATTTCCTATTTAATCGGCGCGCTCAGATAGACCGAGCAAGGGCTATGCTTGACCACGCCTGCGGCGACGCTGCCCAGCAGGAAGTTACTTAACGCCGAGCGCCCGACGGTTCCCATCACAAGCACCTCGATTTCCTTGTCGGCGGCGTAGGCGACGAGCTCATGCTTCGGATACCCCGTGATCACTTCGATCTGCAATGGGATATTCGTGAGCGCATCGGCGCGCGGTTTCAGCAGCGCGTCGATATCCTCGTTGGTGCGGGTGCGCAGCCGCTCGATATCCAGGTATTGGCCGCCCGCGTAGGCAAGACTGCCGTTGGGCATGCTGACCGGGCCAGCCGGGTAGATGACGTGGACCAGATGAAGCTGGGCGGAGGTTTTCTGAGCCAGGGAAATTGCCAGATCCAACGCCTTCTCGCCGGCCTCGGAGAAGTCGATGCCCACCGCAATCTTGGGGGCGCCCTGCCAGTCCGGGGCCTTCTCGTGGGCGATGACGAGGTTGCAGGGCGGCGAATTCGCCAGCGTATAGGAGGTCGAACCCAGGGTCATGCGCACCAGGGCACCGCTGCCCGAGCGCCCCACGAAAAGCCAATCCGCGCCGAGGCGCTCGGCGATCTCGGCAAGCTTCTGGCGCGCGCGACCCTCTTCGATAATCAGGGTATAATCGAGGTTTTCGCCGGGCAGTCGGGAGAAATGCTCCTGCAAAAACTCGCGGGTATGCACCTCGATTTTGCGTCGATTGTCGGGGTCGTCCAGAATCGAATCCTCGTGAAGTGAGGGATGCCATGCCCCGGAGCCCTCGATATAGGCGACGAAGACTTCGACCACGTCCGACTCATCTTTATGGCGCGCGCGAAGATGCTCCGCCAGCGCAAAGCCCTGGCCGGCGGCGTGCAGGGATTCTTCGGAAAAATCGACTCCTATCAGGATTTTCATTACCAATGCTCCGCGGGAGGGTCGTATGGGCACGAATAAATTCTTATCTTGGGCCGTTCTTTTGCCGGCGGCCACGTTCCATGGCATCAATGCCCGGGGCGAGCAACCTAAACATTTTCGGGATAAGGTCCAGCACGCCGAAAAGATTTTGATAATCCCACGCGCCCCGATTTATTATCGTGAACAATTTGACAGGGCCAAACTCGCCGCTAGACTGGTGGCGTTGCATGGCTGCTTTCCTGCATGCCTCAACCCCATGAAATATAAAAGAAAATTGGATATGTCGCCGCGCACTAGAGGCTGAGGCGCGCGCCGCATTTGCTTTCGCCCCGAATCATTTTATATGGCTTTAATTCCCCAAGAGGTGATCGAAGAAGTCCTGGCCCGGGCGGATATTCTGCGCACGGTCCAGGACTATGTCAGCCTGAAAAAATCGGGGAGTAGCTTTAAGGGCCTATGCCCCTTTCATGACGAGAATACGCCCAGCTTTTATGTCACCCAGTCGCGCGGCATCTATAAGTGCTTCGGCTGCGGGGTGGGCGGCAATGTCATCAGTTTCTTTATGGCGATTGAGGGCGCAAGCTTCCCCGAAGCGGTGCGCAAACTCGCCGAGCGAAATGGCGTCGACATCCCGGAGCCGGACCCCGAGGCGGCCAAGCGCGAGCGGCAGAAGCGCCAGGGCAAAAAGCTCTATTATGATGTGATGGACGAGGCGCGCGCGTTTTTTGAGCAAAACCTGTGGGGCGAGCCGGGGCGCGCGGCGCGCCAGTACCTGATCGAGCGCGATATTGACCAGGAGACGGCCAAAAAGTTTGGCCTGGGCTACGCCCCCGACGCCTGGCAGGGGCTGCTGGATCACCTGGGCACAAAGGGAATGAGTCCGAAATTGGTCGAGCGCGCCGGGCTGGCGATGGCGCGAAATAATGGCAACGGCCATTATGACCGCTTTCGCCATCGCATCGTCTTTCCGATCGTCGATATCTGGGAGCATACCTTGGGTTTTGGCGGGCGCACCATCGCCGCCAACGATGACTCGCCCAAATATATCAACTCCCCCGAGACCAAATTTTATACCAAGGGCGCCGAGCTTTACGGGCTGCACGCGGCCAAGCGAAGCATCCAAAAAGAAGGCTACGCGCTGCTGGTTGAGGGCAACTTTGACGTCATTTGTTTGCATGCCAAGGGCATCGAGACCGCCGTCGCCCCGATGGGCACCGCGTTCACCGAGGAACAAGCGCGCTTGCTGGAGCGTTATTGCGAGCGCGTGATCATCGCCTTTGATGGCGATGAGGCCGGCGAGGAGGCCACGATACGCTGTTTGAAGTCCTTTTCGGCGACCAAATTAGAGGCGTTGGTAATTCGATTTGACGAATTAGAAGATCCTGATACCTTTGTGCGCCGCCGGGGCGCGTCCGCATTATTTGAAAAAATCGAGAATGCCCAACCCCTTGTGGCCTGGGCGCTCGACCGAATCTTGCGCCCGGCCGAAGGAGATAGCATTGATCGCAAGATCACCGCCCTTCAAGACGTCGCCGAGTTGCTCAACGGCATCGGAAATACGTTGGTCTGGGAGCATTACGCACAGGAGGTGAGCCGACGACTCACCATTGCTCCCGCGTTCTTAAAGGATTATTTGCGCCGGCCCAAACAACTGGCCGCTCAGGCCCGAACGGCTGTGCTTCAAGCGCATCGTCCCCTGGAAATTCAAGCCGCTGAGTACGGCATTTTAATGGTCTTGCTCAACCACCCGCGCTGGTTGGCTCAATTTTTAGAGGAAGAACTTGAGAACTTGCTCGCAACCCAGGAACTCGCCGATTTTTTGACCGCGATGCAGGCGCATTTTCAACAGCATCAGGAGATCAACGCGCCGGTTTTGCTCGCAAGCATCGAGCATCCGGCTTTTCAGCGCACCGTCGCTCAGGCGCTGGCCGACCCGGATTATTCACCTGAGATTGCGGGGCGTTTTTATCAGGATTGCATCCGCAGCCTCAAGAAGGCCTGGGCCACGCGCACGCTCCAGGCTCTGACGCGTCAGCTCGAAGAAGTTGATTTTTATAAGCAACGCAGTGAGTTTGAGGCTTTGATGCGCCAGAAAGAGGAGATTGCCTATTTTAAAGCCTCCCTGGATCTGGAGCAATCAGGTTGAGTGTTGAGTTGTATGGTATCGCGCAAAGGAATAACTCGGATTCATCGTGAGTTGGACGGCGGCCCGGAAGGCGCGCGTCAACGATGAAAAATTCATCGCCGCGCCGCAGACCGGGCCAAATCCCCGCGTCGCAGACGCCAAAACCCCAGGGTTTGGGCGCATGTAAGCTTGTTCATTAAAAGAAGCAAAAGTTATCAACAAGGTTTTTTAGACAACCCGCTTGTTTAACTGCGGCGCGTATAGAAGTTGCCGACAAATCAGTTTAATGGCTCATGAGTCGGCCCGTCCATAGGTTAGTAAGGAGTAGATCTTGATGCAGAAAGCCCGCGCAGAAGTTCGGATGACCAGCCTGCAGGTTCGCAAGCTGGTCTCGATGGGAAAGGAAAAGGGGTATCTGACCTTTAAAGAGGTCAACGATTCCCTGAAGCCTGGGGTGCTAACGAGCAACCAGATCGACGATATGCTGATGCTTTTCGAGGAGCTGGACATCCAGGTCATCGACAAGGCCAGCCAATACCAGCCGCCGGCCGAAGACCCCAATGGGGGTAAAAAACTGCGCGCCGAATCGCGCGCTTCCGACAAGAAGCGAAAGGGCGGGGACTTCGTCAAGGGCAATGACCCGGTGCGCATGTATCTGCGCAAAATGGGCCAGGTGCCGCTGCTGACTCGCGAGGGTGAGGTCGCGATCGCCAAGCGCATCGAAGAGGGGGAGCGCACGATCTTGACGGTCGTGTTGAGCACCACCGTCGGGGTGCGCGAGATGATCCTTTTGGGCGAGCGGGTGCGCAAATCCAAGGTCAAGCTGACCGACGTGCTCCAGGCGCCCAACCCCGACGACCTGCCGCGCGACGAGGAAGGCAACGTCATCGAGCTGACGATCGACGAGCGGCGCAAATGGTTCTGCGACCAGATCGACAAGGTGAAGGCGCGCTACCACGAGAATCGAGTCAAGGGTGAGATTCTGATCACGCGCGCCGGGCTGCCCGACGCGGATCGCCGGCGTCTTTGCGAAGAGATCAAGTCCAACCGCCGCGAGATGTTTCGCGTCATGAAGGGCGTTCGGCTCACCAAGAAGCATACCGACAAGATCGTCGCCAAGTTCAAGGCGCTGATTCACCGCACCGACCGCGCCGAAGAGGAGCTGGAGAAGCTTGAGCGCCTCTACCGGATCAAGTTCGGCGACGTGAAGGAATGCTCGCGTCTGTACCGCACCGAGTATATCGACGAGGCCGAGGCGCTGCGCCAGAGCATGGGGCTTTCGACGGCGCGCATGACGGCGATCTGGAAAGAAATGCGCGCGCTGCAGCGGCGGGTTCGCGCGGTCGAGGTCGAAGCCGGCCAGACCATCGACACCCTGCGCGTCACCCATCAAGCGGTGCTCGCCGGCGAGCGCATCGCCGAGCGCGCCAAGAGTGAGTTGGTCGAGGCGAACCTTCGCCTGGTGGTGTCGATCGCCAAAAAATACACCAACCGCGGCCTGCAATTTCTCGACCTGATCCAGGAGGGAAATATCGGCCTGATGAAAGCGGTCGACAAGTTCGAGTACCAGCGCGGCTATAAGTTCTCGACCTACGCGACCTGGTGGATTCGCCAGGCGATTACGCGCGCCATCGCTGACCAGGCGCGCACCATCCGTATTCCGGTGCATATGATCGAGACGATCAATAAGCTCAGCCGCACCGAGCGCTATCTTATCCAGGAGCTCGGGCGCGCCCCGCGCCCCGAGGAGATCGCCGAGAAGATGGATATGCCGGTCGAGAAGGTGCGCAAGGTCCTGAAGATCGCCAAGGAGCCGATCTCGCTGGAGACGCCCATTGGTGAGGAGCAGGACTCGTCGCTGGGTGATTTCATCGCCGATGAGCACGCGGTCAACCCGTCTGAGGCGGTCGAGGATTCCAACCTCACCGACCAGACCCGCAAGGTCTTGTCGACGCTGACCTCGCGCGAGGAGAAGGTCTTGCGCATGCGCTTTGGCATCGGCGGAAAATCGGACCACACGCTCGAAGAGGTGGGCCAGGACTTCAACGTCACCCGCGAGCGCATCCGCCAGATCGAGGCAAAGGCGCTAAAAAAGCTGCGCCATCCCTCGCGCGCCAAACAACTTGAGAGCTTTATCGACACCTGAAACCAGGTCGCGTCGCACCCGATAAAAGCCTGACATCAATGAACGCGCCTCCCGGGTTTTGGGAGGCGCGTTTTTTGCGTTTGTGTGCACTTTTGGGGAATGAATCCCTGGGCACGGGCGTTTCCTCGACGCATCTGGGCACGGCCGCGGGCGAATTTAGACTTGCGAAATACGTGACCTTTCGCTAGGTACACGGGTCCGCGCGCGCGGGTGGCCACTTTGTGGCATATTTGACCGAGGGTTTGACTTGCTCGGCAGGCACCCAACGGGCCCATAGCTCAGCGGTTAGAGCCCCCGGTTCATAACCGGTTGGTCCCAGGTTCGAATCCTGGTGGGCCCATAGCGCGGTTTATGGCTCAGTTGCAGTCCACGGTACTTGACTGGCCGTGGTGCTGGACAACGCAAATACGACGCAGGTTCAATGAGACTTCTCAAAGAGGATGGAGCGCGGCACATGCATCTTGTCGATATCCTGACTGATAGGAATATGATTGCTGAGCCTGCATCCGCGCTCTCACCGCGAGAAAACCCCGAAAACCGAGCCGCCCAGTCCATGCACAAACAACCCATCTGTTTGAGCACCTGCGCCGGGAAGAGAACCGCTGAAAAACAAGACATCGAAGACCGATTATTAACGCGAATTTCCAGGCGCCCGAACCTCATAGGTCGGGCGCCTTGGCATTTGCCCCGCCACTCCAAGAGGTGATCCATTGAAGCAGCAGCTAGCGCTACTTCGAGAACTGCAGCGTATTGACCTTCAATTCGACGAGTTGGAGTCTCAAAAAAACGATATCCAGCAGAAGCTCGAAGAGAATCGAGGATTTCTCGACAAACTCATCGATGATCTCGACCGGCAGAAGCAGGAATTTGAGGACGTTCGCAGCCTGCGTGGTCAAAAAAGGGCCGACATCGAAGATGTCCGCGAGAAGTTGGCCGCCAGCCAGGAGAAGCTCAAGCTGATTGGCTCCCAGAAGGAGTTCAACGCGGTTGAGCTGGAGATCGAGGTCCTCAAGAAGAAACTTGAGCGAACCCAGGAGGAGGCGATTCATCTCGACGAAGTGATCGAGACGGTCGAGGCTTCGGTCGAAGAGAAAGAAGACAAGATCGTGCAGCTTCGCGAGGGCATCGCCGCCGAGGTCGCCGAGGGCGAGCAGCAATTGGCCGACCTCGACGATGTGCTTGAGAAGCGGCGCAATCGCCAGGAGCAGGCGCGCAGCGAAGTTCAAAAACATATGCTTCGCAAATACGATTTCATCCGCAGCCGCCGCCCCGGCCTGGCTGTTGTGGCGGCCAAGAATGGCCACTGCGAGGGATGCTATATGGCGCTGCCGCCCCAGCAATTCATCGAAATTCAGCGCGGCGAGACCTTTGATATCTGCCCGAGCTGCCAGCGCATCCTGTATTATTGGGAAGAAGCTCTGGGTGAAGAGGGCGCGGCGCCCGCCGGTGACGAGACCGCAGAGGCGAGTTGAGTGAGAGGGCGCTCGCGGCGGCAGGGGCGACCTTAATGGGCGCGCTTGCTGGCCCGAGCGCTCCCTCGGCTGCGCCCGCCGGCGCGGCGCTCGTAAAGAATCGAAGAAGACCTCAGCTTTCCAAGGTACTCGCCGGGGCGGGTTTTCCCGCCTCGGAGGAAAGTCCGGACATCATAGGGCAGAGTGGTCGGTAACGCCGACCGGGGGTAACCCCAGGGCTAGTGCAACAGAAAACAGACCGCCACGCGCGACGTGGTAAGGGTGCAAAGGTGAGGTAAGAGCTCACCGGGGCGGTGGTGACACCGTCTGTCCTTGTAAACCCCACTTGATGCAAGGCGAATAGGCGTCGAATTCCCTTCGGGGAATTCCGGGGCGGCCCGTCCCGATGACGCCAGGTAGCTGCATGAGCCGTCTAGCAATAGGCGGCCTAGATGAATGAGTACCCCGCTTTTTAGCGAGACAAGATCCGGCTTATTAGGGGAGCTGAGGTCTTCTTCGAGGTTAAAAAACCCGCCCGGCCATTGGCCGGGCGGGTTTTTTGTGGCCCGGCATCCCATTCAAAAATAGCCGGCGCTCACGGTGCCTGGGGCGCGTTGGCCAACTTCTCGACCAGGCGCGGGTCTGTGGCAAGCGTCGCCTGGACATGCACCACCGCATCCTCAAGCGTCATGGAGTCGCTGAGTTCCACCGGGCTGAGCAGGTCCATGCGCGTGTCGGCGATGGACTCCATATTGATGAGAGTCTCGGCGGAGACGCGCAAAAAATCGACCTTATTTGCCTGCAATAAGCGGGTGAGCGCCTCATTGCCCACCGAGGTGTCGGTGGCAAACGGCGCCACGACGCTTCGGCGAAGCCGCGCATCTGCGCGCGCGCCGCGCGCCTCGACCATCAGCCCGGGGCCGGGTGCGACGCCCTCGGGAAGTCGAATGCACCAATTTCCGCCCGAATCGCTGCGCGTTTCGGCGATACTTTCGCCCACGCGCTCCCCGCGCGCGTCGACTTGATAAAGATATATGGGCGTATTCGGGACGGTGCGCTCGGCTTCCAGCGGGGCGCCGTGGGCGACTTCCACCAGCCAGTCGGGAAATGGCGAGCGCGCAGGCGGTGCGGGCGGGCGGTATGCGGCGAGTTTTCCGAAAGGGGCGAGCACCTGTCCGCGCAGAACGCGCGGGTCGGACTCGCCGGAATTATCGGCCATGCTGGGCGGGCGCGGCGTGCAGTCGCCGGTGTGGAGTCCAGGGGTTGATCCGGGGCTTGCGCCGTTGGAATCCGCTTGGTGATCGCAGCCGGTGCTCCCCAATAGGAGTGCCCCGGCGAGGGCAATAATTCGCAGGGTGGGGCGTGCAAATAATTGGTTCATGACTTGATCCCGAGTATGTCGCGCGCCTCGGCGCAGGTTGCCGGTTCGCGCCCGACCTCGCGCGCGATGGTGCTCAGCGCGCCGATAAGCGGTCCGTTGCCTGCGGCGCCGACTTTTTGGCCGTCCGGAAGATAAAATGTATCCTCGACGCCCGTGCGCAGATTCCCGCCCAATTCGGCGCTGCGCCGGTGGATTGGCCAAACTTCGGCGCGCCCAATGAGCACCGACTGCCAGGGGACCTCGGCGGGGAGCAGGTCGACCAGGATTTCGAGCAAATCGGCGCGCGCCGGCATGCCGCTGGCGACCCCCTGCACCAGTGATACGCTATACGGGCGGGTGAGCAGGCCACTCGCCTCGAACATCGCCAGGCTTCGCAGGATGCCGGTGTCGAAACACTCGCATTCGGGCACGATACCCAGCTCGTGCATGAGCTCCAGGAACGCGCGGACCTTGTCGACCGGGTTGTCGAAGAGCATCGGCGGCCAGGCCCAGCTGCCGTCGCGGCGCACCTTCAGGTAATTGAGCGAGCCGGCGTTGAGCGCGGCGATTTCGGGTTTGGTGCGCTCAAGCACGTCGAGGGGCCCGCGGATATCGCTGCCGACCACGCCGGTGGTCGAGTTGATGAGGATGCCCGGGCAGGCCTGGCGAATGGCGTCGACGCACTCTTTGGCGAGCGCGGGCTCCCAGCAGGGCAGTCGCCCGCCGGATTGCTCGCGATAATGAATATGCACCACCGCCGCCCCCGCGTTATATGCGTCGCGCGCGCTGGCCGCCATATCTTCGGGGCGATAGGGCACCGGGTGAGTTTTGGGGTCAGTGAGTACACCGTTGAGTGCACAGGTAATAATAATTTTATCGCCGCCGAAATCCATCCGATGCTCCACGCGAAAAGTGTCGAATCGCCGCTGCCAGCAGGCAGATATACCAACCCGTCGCGCTTGCAGCAATGCGGTGCGGGAAGACGAAAAAGATCGCGATATGATCTTCTGAGCAAAACCTTCTTGACACGACGGATCATCGCATCCTACTTTGGGTCCATGATCGCTCTAACGGTTTGAGATCATTCGATCATTTAGGGTTTTCCACAACCGATTGATTGCCGATTTTCCCGATCAATTCCAAGGACTTAGCCGGTTTTTTAAGTCGATTTGGAGGTCTCGACGCCGAGATCGCAGCGGGAGCCAGACCCTTGCAGTCCGCTGTGAGGTAGTGTGCGACGGCTTATCAAGGATGGATTCAATTCATGGCCACGGATGGCCCACTCGCATGGACGCGAGTTGAGCGCCGGGCCGGCCTGCAACGGATTGCGGGTCATACTTCTGACAAGGATGTCACGATGCAGCCTCTTGTACGCCACGATAGCGCCCTCGACGTCTATTATGATGACCCGCGCGGGTTCACCCTGTTGCGCGGGGATTCCCTCGAAATTCTCGAGCAGATGCAGCCCGAGCAATTCGACATGGTCTTTGCGGACCCTCCCTACTTTTTATCCAACGGCGGCCAAACCTGTAAATCGGGGCGGATGGTCTCGGTCAATAAAGGCCGATGGGACCGCTCTGAGGGCGTTGAGGCCAACCACGAATTCAACCTTCGCTGGCTCGCCGCCTGCCAGCGTCTGCTCAAACCCAACGGCTCGATCTGGGTCAGTGGCACCCACCACGTCATCTATAGCATCGGCTTTGCGATGCAGTCGTTGGACTTTAAAATCCTCAATGATATCGCGTGGTTCAAGGTAAATCCGCCGCCCAACCTTTCGTGCCGCTACTTCACCCACGGCACCGAAACCATCATCTGGGCGGGGCGCGACAGCAAGACCAAGCATACCTTCAACTACCAGCTCATGAAGGAGATGAACGAGGGCAAGCAGATGAAAAATCTGTGGAGCATCATGTCGCCCAGAAAAGCCGAGAAGAGCTTCGGCAAGCATCCCACCCAGAAGCCCATCCAATTGCTCGACCGCATCGTGCAGGCGGCGAGCAATCCGGGTGAGCTGATCCTCGACCCGTTCTGCGGCTCGTCGACCACGGGGCTCGCGGCGCTGCAGAACGGCCGGCGCTTCGTCGGCATCGACCAATCCGACGAATATCTCGAGCTGTCGGTGCGCCGCTTTGAAGGGCTTTCGGACTAATCCTGGCGCCCGAGTTTCAATTCCGGAGCGCGCCGCGGCGCGCTCCGGACTCTTCGGTAGCAACCTGAGCAATTATCTTTCGTAAATGAATTGGGGGCAGTGAGCGCGTGCAGTATTGAAGACTTGCGGGCGATCCCGTATTCTTTGAGGTGTCGAAGGCAATATTGCGCCGTATCATAGATTTTGACGCTACGAGCCGGCGAGCCAAAGGCGTTGGTCGTGCAAAAATAGTTTACGGTTATCGTTGAGCTGGGGGAGTTTCAACCCTATCGATGTGACAAGATGTCTCAAGCATAATGATTCTGCGCCCCTGAGCTTTTAATTATGGTGGATTATCCTACACCTTCCCCGGACTCGCCGAAGTTCGGTCAGACCCCGCCAACGCAACCCCAACCTGTCGCTGAAAAGGGCGGGTTCAAGGATGCGAAATGGCTATTTGTGGGCGGGTCTATCGTTGGAACACTGCTGATCGGATTTATCAGCGTCTATCAGTGGCTGGCGCCCATGATACCGGCGTCCCTCGCGCTCGGTATGGGCGTGCTGCTCAGTGGGTTGATCGCGTTTTTATTATGTGAGGCTGAGCGCGCGTCGGCGTTTGTTAAGGGTTTGTTGGTCTGGACTTTATTGGCCGCTCCGACCGCGCTGTGGGCGCTTGCGCCGGTGCGCGCGGCGGCCGTGGATATCTTCGGCGCAAAGCTGGCAAAGCCTGCGCAAACCGCCGCGCTAAGCGATCACGAGCCCCTGGTGCGTCTGCGCGCGTGCGTCGCGCTAGGCGTGGAGAATAAGGGGACGATGGCGCGCGAGATCATGGCGCGTTTTTATCAGACGCCCAAGATGAGCGCGCGATGCGTCCAGGAGGTCGCTCAGAGCGACCCGGACGGCGCGGCGCGCCTGGCGTCGGCATATGTTGGCGAGTGGCACGCGTCGCTGCGTGGCCAAGAGGATGCGGCGATTTGCCGGGGCACCCCCAAGGTGCTTGAGATGAGCGGGTATAGCGTCGCCCAACCGGCCATCGACCTGACCGAGTGTGCGGCGACCTACTCAAGTGACGAGGTCTCGGTATGCTGCGCCGATGCGCTGGCGGCCCATTATTCCGACCCCGCAACCTATGTCGACGCGCTGGGCTCCCCGGATGCGTTGCCGGTGACGCGGCGTGCGGCGCTTTTTACGGCACTGGTTCCCTACGCGTTCGTCAGTCTGGACGCAGATCGCCGGCCGCTGCCCGAGTTCGAAACTAATCTATTGAATACCCCACCGGGCAAGGCCTGGGTGCTGGCACTGGGTTGCGGGGGGCTGTTGGGCGGCGGCGGCGAGGAGTATGTCGAGGGGTTTGAGGCCATCGTCAGCCAGCAAAGCTGCGGGCCATCGGCCAGTGATGGGCCGCGATTGAATACATGGAAAAATATTTGCGCCGCCTGGTTCGAGCAACCCGAGCGCGACGCCGACCTATGCCCGGCCGTGGCCGCAGACGCCAAAGAGCAGGCGATTCTCACGGCGAGTGCGCGTGTTTATGATGCGATTCGTGCGCTCTATGCCAGCGAAACGGGGCAAAATATCGTCGATTTTGGCACCCAACTCGACAATTATAACCTCTCCGATGAAGCCCGTGGCGATCGTTATAGCCAAGCCTTTGGCCGCACCGCGCGCGACATCCAGGTAGATCCTCGGCTGCGGCGAATGGCCCGTGAAATCCATGGGAATCAAGGGGCCCGGCTGCGCGAACTTCAAGACGCGGCCGCAGAGATCAGTAAAAAGCCAGTGGATCGAAGTGAAACGGAACGAAACTTGCTTGATAGAGGAGCATTCCAGCCGGAAGCCTCGTGGCAGGAGATCAAAGGATATATCCCCACGGAGACCCGCAAGGATTTTCAAGAGCAGATTGACCGTCATCGCGATGTTTTGAAGTAAGTGCAAAACCTGATTTCATAACCCAGTTTAATCAAGAGTCGAGTCTGAGATGACACAATATCCGAATAGCGCAAGCAAATGGGGCCGGATTCTGATGCGTTTGGGTGTGCGATGTCTGCCCCATTTGCTCGGCGTTTCCTTGGTCGGGGTGCTTCTCTTGGTGCCGTTTCTCAACCGCGTGGCGTTCGATGCGATTGTGAGTTCGGCTCAGCAAACCGGATTTTTCGGGCTCATCTGGGTCGACCTGGCGCTGTATATGGGGCTGGCCGCCTGCCTGTGGGCGATGGTGGTGATATTATTTGAGGTGGTGACCTCGCGGCGCGCACCGGTGCAGAAAACGCTGCGTCTGCGGCGCGGAAGCGTGATGACCGAGACACTGATCATTATGCCAGTTTTCCTGCTGTTGACCTTCGGGATCGCGCAACTGGCGATCAATAATGTCGCCGGACTGCTGGCCAATACTGCTGCGTTCCAGGCGGGACGCACGGCCTGGCTGTGGACATCTGAGGCCGACGTCCAGCGCAGCGGTGTGACGAGCGAAATGGTTCGTGAGCTCACACGGGTGCAGGCGGCGGCCGTGCTGACGCCGGTCGCACCGGGCGAATTTGTTCAGGATGCGAGCGGCGGCTCCCAGCAGTTTAAGCAGATGCGCGGTATCCTGATTGGCTCGCAGTTGTTCAGCTTCTCGTCTGACACCGGAAATTTGGGCATGAACCAGGCGAACCTACTGATGGCGGGGGATAATATGTTGAGTTTCTCCGGCCGTGACTCCTCCTTTTCCCGAGCGCTCGACAACTCAAGTTGGAAGCAGCGGACCGCGCGAAAATTCACCTTTGCCTATCACGCGACCGAGGTGAATATTGTCGAAAATGGGGGGGAAGTCGGGGTGAAATTGACCTATCTTCACCACCAGGCATTCCCATTGGTCGGGCGAATCTTTGGCGACCCCCATTTCAATATCGGAGCGCGCAAAGGGTTTTATGCCGAGATTAAGCGCGAATTTACCCTGCCCAAGCAGCGTGAGCCAAATAAAGCAAGGCCGTGAATTCACCCGATTGTTTTGAAGAGCCCCCTGGAGATAGCATGAAGAATCCTTCAGTCCAAAAAATACGTGCCTTCCTTTTTCGCTCCAATGACGATGAATCCGGAGCCATCGCGCTCTTATGCCTGGCGGCGGTTTTAGCGTTAATGATGATGGCCTGGGTGATTCTCGACGCCCACAAATCCACCAAAGACAAGATCATGCTGCAAGGCGCGGCCGACACCGCTGCGTTCAGTCATGCGGCGGTCGAAGCCCGCTCGATGAATATGATCGCCTACGCCAATATCGCGAAGCGCTCCATTGTCGGGGTTCATTCGCTCTATCCGGCGATGTATTTTGCCTACACCACCTGGCTTTTAAGCCATATGGCGCGGTGTTTTAAGTGGCTTCCGAATCTGAGTTCCTGCGTGAAATTTTTCAATAACGTCTTTTCACCCTGGATGGCTGAAACGCTCGGGGACCATATGGACTACTCGGGCAATCCTTTTACGCCGTATCTTGCGGCAGGGATCGAAGGCATCAAGACCATCGCCAATTGGCTGGGTCTTGGGTTGGGGTCGGGCTCGAGTATGATCTATGGCAACTCAAAGAACGCCTACGCCAAAGACGTGAAGGCCCTGGATAACTACCAGAAATATATGGTGCATATTACTCCTTGGTGGGGATGGTCGGAGCAGCTTTCTCGCGGCTGGCGAAACGGCGCAACCGCCGTGGCGAGTTTCCCGCCGCCCCCCGGCGAGATCACCGTGGTGGCGGGCGCGGTCCAGCAGGCGATCAATACGATTAACTCGGTTTTGGGTGCGTTTGGGATGGGGCAAATCGATCTCAATACGTTCCACGGCTATGACAATCTGCCGCTGAAGAGAAAGAATTTCGATGTGCTTGATTGGGATATGCATTATCTCAGCGATCCCATCGCCATCGCCGAGCACGCGTTGAACGTGGTGGACTATACGATGAATTCGTCCAAGGGCGCCAAAGACTGGAGCGTCATTCTTGGAGGAAGTACCGTCAGCTTCGCCACGATTGGCATTCTTTATTCGAAGGCGGCCTTTGGCGACACGGTGGACCCTTACGTGCTCGACGACGGTGGCAGCGAAGGCGAGTGGCTCAAGCGAACCTCAAACCTGACCTTTGCCTATCTCAACGATATCGAGCGCATGGACGAAGACCGCAATAAATTTAGCGTACCCAGCAAGGAGTATTCCCATAGCGGTTTATCACTCGGTGGGCTGAATCCCCAGGATATGATCTACAAGACCGGCGGCTATTGGACGATGGCCAAATCTGAAATCACCTATAATACCAATGGTTCAGGCGGCTGGTTTGGCGGAGGCACCAAGCCCGATATGTGGCATCCGAGTTGGACCGCGCGCATGCGCCCGGTGCACCTGCCGGGCGAGTTTGCAGCCGGCAATTTTAGTATGTTCGATGCCTATATGCAGATGCTCCCCTATCTGGCGCTCAGCGCCCAGATTGGCAGCGTGAACGGATCGCTCACCGAAACCGGAGATGCGGTCGTCGAGTCGATGAAAGACATGGCGGTGCTGGGCATGCGCTCAGCCGCAATGGGGCCCTCAACCGCGGGAGGAATCGCAAAATGAGTGATATCATGGCACATCTTAATAACTCGGCGCAGCCGGCGATTGTGGGCATACGGCGGATTCTTGGAAAACTGCACCGTGCTCAGTCTGGCACAGCCATGACCGAGTTCATCATCGTATTGCCGATCTTTTTGCTCATCTTTAATGGCGTGATGATACTGGGGCAATTCACCCGCGAGGGGACCACGCGCCCCATCCGAGCCTATAAGGATACCTTCGAGAAGGTGCTGCCTTTTCAGAAGGATTTCCCCATGGCGACCTGGAGCATCAGCCCCGCATCGGGTGCCGTTGAAGCCGGCGTGCATATGACCAACAGCCGTTCTCCGGTTCATAATGTTTCGCCGATGGTGAAGGGAGCGGCCGTTGTCACCGAAGGGCTCACCTATACAGGCATGGGGATAAAAGGGACCATGGGCGAATCTTATGCACGAGCCAATGTGCTGACGCTCGTCCCCTCGATGAAATTGATGGGATGTAAGAAAAACGGGCCCGACTGGACCTCAGGTTGTACCGAACTCAATAAAACCATGGGTGGAACGGGTGATTTTAATAACGGAAACTTGACCGCGAATATCGACAAAATCATCGGAGACTCCGAGTACGCCAATGCGTTGCTCAATGATGCCATTCAGCCGGCCGCGTTCAAACCCGGGACCGTCTTATCCACGCTTATGTCCGGAATTACAGTGCTCGGGATTCGGCCCGCTCTGGCCGCAGGAATTCGCTACGGAACCGTTTACGGCAGGGCGGATGACTCCTATACCTTTGCCGGACAGACCATGGAGATGGACGCGTACTTTAGCGTCCTGGTTCCGCCCGCTACCCAGAGCCCAAAGCTTGACGCCGCCCGCGCCGGGCTTACCACGCGCGCCAGCATGCTCGGATTTGGGCATTACGAGAAGTTGCTGGGTATCAAGGGCAGCCAACCGCTGAAAAGCGCAAGTTTCAACGTCCCGAATTACCCCAATCCAAACCCTTGATTGGCGAATGCGAAATCTTTTTTCAAATAGACAGGTACCCTGAGGATATAAAATGAATACGACGAAATCAGCGCTCGCGGTTGGCGCAAAGCTGGGTCTGGCCGGACTGGTTATCTGTGCCGTTGCGTGGAGCGTCGTGGTCTTTCAACCTGATGGGACGGTGTCCGAGTCGGAAGCCGATATTCTGGACCTGAATTTTATCCACCTGTCCAACTCTGCCCGCTTTGCCCGCGGCCTCAAGCACCTCGGCCACGACTCGCCCCAGACCTTTGATATCAACGGCAATGTCGTGAATTTTTCCACTAACTTCAGCCGTAAGAGCCCCGAGCAATTATTCAAAGAATATCAGGATGAGTTTGTCCATCAGGGGCTCAACAAGAAGTCGTGGCCGCTGCGCGATCCCTCCCAGGACACCGAAGCCCAGGATGCCGAGCGGATCTTTGCGGCGATGACCGGGGGAGTCGTCCCGCTGATCAGCAACGAGAATATGATCGCGATGGGTGGTGTGCTGCCGACCAACGACGCCACCGACGAAGAAGGCATGAAAGAGCTCGCCTCCTCGACGAATCTGGAGGATAGAAAGATATTTAAAGGGCACCATTATATCGAAATGTTCTGGGACAAGGAGACCCACAAGTCGACCGTGCTGGCGTCGTGGAGCGATGAGAATTTCGATTATCGCAAAATGCGCGATGCCTATATGGCTGCCGACGCCCCGCCGACCCCTGGCGTCCCGACCAGCGGAAACTCAGTGGACACCGAAGTCCCGGCGTGCCCCGGATGCAGTCGAATCAACCGCGTGCGCGACCTGGACGCCACCCGCACCTACTCCTCCAACGTATTTGTCGGAGAGCGACCGCAGGCCGAGCTGATGGACTTCTACCGCAACGCAATGGTGCGGCGAGGGTGGCAAGAGACCGAAGCTTCCGAGAACTTGAATCTCGCACTTCCCTATGTTGAGCACAAAGGCTCGGCCTCCACGATGCTCAGCTTCAGCCAGGGCGAGCGCTTTTTGACCATCCTCGGCTACCCCGGCGACGATGGGCGTACCCAAATCCATACCTCAATCACGAAATAGGCCGCCGTCGCGCGCTCCCGCCGCACCTTCGACAACCTCGCCTGCGCTCGTTATGCTGCCAACCGCCGCTCCCCCAATCATAAGGGAGCGGCGGTTTCTTATTGCCCGCGCCCCCACGCCGTGCAATCAATGGGCGCCTGGCAACGCGGCCACGCGCTGCGGATCCGCTGCTCATCCTCACGTTTTTTTTCGATCCTGGCTTCGAAGGTTTCAGCATGAAATTTCACGGACTCACACTCGACGGTTTTCAGAAGACGGCGGTCGAAGCGATTGAGGCGGGCCACAGCGTTCTGGTGGCCGCGCCCACCGGCACCGGCAAGACGCTGGTGGCCGATTATCTGATCGAGAAAATCCTGGAGCAGGGCGGCGAGGTGATCTATACGGCGCCGGTCAAGGCGCTGTCGAACCAGAAATACCGCGAATATACCCGGCTATTTGGCCGCGATAAGGTCGGCCTGGTGACCGGCGATTTGGTGATCAACCGCGATGCCCAGGTGCGCATCATGACCACCGAGATCCTGCGCAATATGCTGCTTGAGGATACCCGCGCCGTCGCCGACGGCCCCGATGCCCCCGACGAGGCCGAGCGCGCCGAGCTCAACGAAACGGCGAGCCCATCGGATACCCAGATGCCCGAGATCAACCGTCTTCAGGCGGTGATTATCGACGAGATTCACTTCCTCGATGACCCCGAGCGCGGCACCGTCTGGGAGGAATTGCTGATCTATTTGCCCACGCGCATTCGCATCCTCGGGCTGTCGGCGACCGCCTCGAACCTTGAGGAAATGGCCGCCTGGCTGTCGGCGATCCGCGAGACTGACGTCAAGGTGGTGCGCGAGGATAAGCGCGCGGTGCCTCTTGAGATGTATATGGCGAGCCTTGAGACCCGTCTGGTCGCTCAAAAACGCTATGATACGATGTATAAACAGTGGCGAGATCAGCGCCGCGGCGGCCCCAAAAAATCGGGCTCGCGCGGCGGGCGCGGGCGTGGGCGCGGGGGAAAATATCAGCGAAATGACACGCCTAAAGGCGAGCCCACCCGCCATCATCATGTCATCGAGATGATGCCCGACAGCGGCTTTCCCGCGCTGTATTTTATCTTCAGCCGCAAGATGGTCGAGCAACTCGCCCACGGGCTTGCGCGCGGGCCGGTGGGGAAGCACCTGGGGCATATCTCGGACACCGCGGCCATCAAGAAACGCCTGCGCGAGTTCGAAAAGCAATTCCCGAATGTGCTCACCTCGCGCCATAAGGCGACGCTCAAAAGCGGCATCGCCTGGCATCATGCCGGAATCCACGTGGCGCTCAAGGCTCTGGTCGAGGAGCTCTACGAGGCGCGCCTCATCAAGGTCTTATATTGCACCTCAACCTTCGCGCTGGGGATCAATATGCCCGCGCGAACCGTCATCTTCGACGGGCTGACCAAGTATAACGGCACTGAGGTCGCGCCGCTGACGGTGCGCGAGTTCATGCAGATGGCCGGGCGGGCGGGGCGGCGCGGGATCGACGTCGCCGGCGATATCATCGTGCGCCAGGACTTTGAGCAATACGAAGAAGTGCGCCCGCTTTTGCGTCAACTTTTATCCTCCCAGAGCGAGCCGATTGAGTCTTCGTTCAACCTCTCGTTTCACTCGATCGTCAACCTGCTCGCCCGCTTCGAGGAGCCCGAGATTCGGGGGATGCTTGAGCGAAGCTTTAAGTCCTTTCAATCCGGCAATCAGGCCCAGCACCTGCGCGATCGCATCAGCGAGCGCCAGACTCAGATGGACGCGCAGCGCGCCGCGTCAAGCGATGAGGATGGCGGTGACTCGCGCACCGAGCGGCGCAAGCTTGCCGCCCTCAAGCGCGAGCTCAGCGAGCAGGAGCGCCCGCGGCTATGGGAAGACTTTCAGCGTAAAGTCCACTTTTTGCGCACCCATAAATACCTGGGCGATGATAATCGCCTGGAGGCCCCGGCGCGCATCCTGCGCAACCTGAAGATCGAGGAGGTTTTTCTCACCGAACTTATCCTCGCCGGGCATCTCGAGGACCTCACCCCCGAGGAGTTATTTGGCACCATGTGCGGGCTGGTCGTGTCGCTGCCGCGCTCCGCGCGGGTGCGCCGCCCCGAGGATGATAAGTGGTGGCAAATCTTTGCGAACTTCAACGCTGTTTTCGAGTCCGATATCATCACCCAGGCCGAGGCGCTGGTCTTCTCGGAGACTGTCTATACCCCGGAGGTCATGCCCCTTGGGGAGCGCTGGGCGCGCGGCGACCAGCTCGCGGATATCCTTTTGGATATCGATAACCCGACGGATCTTTCCGGGGACCTGGTCGGCGCATTTCGGCGGGCCAAGGACATGTGCGGCCAGATTCGGGACGTCTTCTTTAGCGACGCCCCGCGCCGAAAAGAGCTCACCCGCCTCATCCGCAAGGTCTCGCGCGATGAGGTCGAGGTGTTGGACTGAGCTCAGCGCAGATAGACCGCCAGGTACATTGAGCGCCCGTCGCGGCGCACCAGGATGCGCAGCGGTTTTTTTGCATCATGCGCGGCGAGCGCGCTATGTAAATCGCGCTCGCTGGCGACCTTTTTCGCGCCGATTTGCTCGATAATATCGCCCGGGCGAAGCACGCGTGCGACCGGGGAGGTGGGCTGCACGCTCTCGATGATGACGCCCTGGCCGGCGGTTGCGCCGAATCGCTGGGCGAGTTGCGCGTCGACCGGCGCAACCTTTAGCCCCAGAACCACGCTGCTCTGCGACTCCTTGGCCGGCACAACCTGCGGGCGCGCGGTGTCCGGGCGCTCGGC
>Ga0209075_1000184_pt1 | contig 57404 bp, 42 predicted proteins | sample Stecom2011_FD_187523 | JGI IMG/M metagenome (GOLD analysis project Ga0209075, IMG submission 187523) | Agricultural soil microbial communities from Utah to study Nitrogen management - Steer compost 2011 (SPAdes) (version 2) | ecosystem: Environmental > Terrestrial > Soil > Agricultural land...
CTATAGATTATATCCAACTTTCTGCAGATATGAATTTAAAGATTGCAATGCAGTTGAAATGTGTTTTTCTACAGTTTTTATACTAATATTTAGTTTCTCTGCTATTTCTCTATTTTTAAGGTTATCATGACGACTAAGCAGAAAGACTTCTTTACATCTTACTGGCAGACCGTCTATAATTTTTGTTATTTCACTCTCAAATTCAATCATATTTAGCTCGTCATGAGAAGTGAAAGTAGAGTACAATAAATCTTCAAGTACGGTTGTGTGATTAGAAAAGGGAATATTTTTGTTTTCAGAAAGTTTTAGAAAGTCAATGCTTCTGTTATATGCTACTTTATATAAATATGGTTTTATAGATTTAGATATATCAACATTTTTCCTATTTATCCACAGATCTGTAAAAACATCTTGAATAATATCTTCTGCAGCAGAACCGTCGCCCACAATACGAGAAGCAAATTTCATCAATACGTTATAGTATTTTAGATATATTATTTCGAATTCTACTCTACTCATTTTAATTCACAAACAAATACGACAAGGCCATAAAAGTCTGTTAAGCAATCAATATTTAAAATAATTAGGAAGATGCAAACCTATATTCAATAACCTCAATTTGAGCTACAAAGATATATAACCTAGTTAATATAAACAATTTTAAAAAATTAAATATTCGGTTGTAATATACTAAACAGTGATATTTAATTTAAACGTATTAAATTGAAAGTTACAACTACTTTAAAAGAAATTGTTTTGCATAAATATTCATTATGCACACAAACGAGCCTAAAAGCTCTGTTGTATGTAAAAAAAAACTATCTGCTTTGTTTAAAACTTAACAGATAGTTTTTTATTATTAGGTTGAAATACTTTATAAATTGTATTTCGAAAAATCAGCATTTATCATACTTCCTGTTTCCTTTAGAGAATGATGAAAAGCAAAACAACTATAGAGATCCTGTGGTATATGACCTTTAACCCCTCTATTAATATATTCATGCAATAACGGGCGATAATCGGGATGTGCACACTTCTCTATTAATTCTTCGGCACGTCTTCTTGGCCCTTTACCTCTTAGATCTGCTACTCCATACTCAGAAACCACAATTTTCACAGAATGTTCGTTATGATCTTCGTGTGTAACCTTTGGTACAATACAGCTGATAGCACCATTTTTAGCTGTTGAAGGAGTAAGAAAGATAGATAGGTAAGAATTACGTGTAAAATCGCCAGAGCCACCAATACCATTCATCATCTTTGTACCATTAACGTGTGTTGAATTTACGTTTCCAAAAATATCAACCTCAATAGCTGTATTTAAGGAAATGATACCAAGCCTACGTGCAAGACCCGGGTTATTTGATATTTCTGAAGGTCGGAGAACAAGTTTATTCTTAAAGAATGAGAGGTCTTCATAAAACTTATTTAACACTTCGTTGCTAACTGTTAGTGAACATCCACTGGCGAACGAGATGTTACCCTGTTGCATCATATCTATTACAGCATCTTGTATAACTTCAGTATAAACTTCAAAACGAGGAATTCCCGGATTATTACCCATTGAAGCTAATACGGCATTTGCAATATTTCCTACTCCTGATTGTATGGGTAAAAAATGTGCGGGAATTCTACCAGCTTTAAGTTCAGCTACAAAGAAATCAGCAACGTTGTTACCTATTCTTTCAGTTACCTCATCAAGAGGAGCAAAGCCTCCACCTTCTGCTTCTTTATCTGTTTCTACGACAAATATTTTTGACGGATTAACTTTCACATATTCAAGACCTATACGGTTTTGTACTTCATATATAGGAATTTCGCGACGCTTTGGAGGATCTTGCAACTCATACAAATCATGTATTCCACGTAGTCTAGTAGGCACTTTTTTATTTAGTTCAACTATTACTATATCTGCTAATCTACTAATGGTTGGAGTAATACCTACGCCCGAGGTAGGAACAATCTCTCCACTTTCAGTTACATCACAAGCTTCTATTACGGCTACATTTATTTTTCCAAGAAAACCATAGCGTATCTCTTGAGCAAGCTGAGATAGGTGAAGATCAAAATAATCAAATTCTCCATTATTAAGGGCTATACGCATATCTTTATTTGTTTGATATGGTGTACGCATTTTAATTGCTTTTGCACGCGTAAGTTCCCCGTCTATTGAATCTCCTGTTGATGCACCTGTAAAAACACCAATCTTAAAAGGATTACCTTTGGAGTGTTCCTCTTTAGCGTGTGCAGCTATTGCTACGGGAACAACTTTAGGACATCCTGCATGAGTAAAGCCACTGAAGCCTACATTATCATTATCTTTTACAAGTGATGCTGCTTCTTCAGCGCTAATAAATTTTAATGCCATATTAACTAACTATATTTTATTTACTAATTATTTTTTTGATTTAATTGAGTGTGGTATTGACTTAATTACGACTTTAACTCTTTCTCTTCAGTATTTCGCTATATATGATACCTTTAACCAATTCGTTTCTTTTATTATCTCCTGTAAGATCATTTATAATATCATTTCCTAATATAATGTTATTATCATATGTCTCCATTCTATTATGAGATTCTGTATCTTGTGTGTAAGTTTCTCCAGTATCATTTATGTATATTGAACTTTTAAGTGAAGATTCTTTACTAAAATCGGTCAAAAGATCCATTGACGACTGAAACACTGAACTACCTTCCTTCGAATATTTATTGGAAGTTTTTCGCTCCAACGATTTTTTTCTTTTTATGGTATTGGGATCTGGAGGAGTAATTTTTTTGTAAAGTGGTGGAATAACCTCAGGTTCATCTGATTGATAAGTATGAGTCTTTGGCAGTGATTGTTGCTTTTGTTCATTTTTTTTCTTTCTGGAATCATTAAAAAATCCCAATATCATAAAAAGTGAAAGAATGATTATATAAAACAGGTCCCCAATTTCCATAATTTGATTAATTTTGTAACAGGACAAAAATAGTTATTTTTTACCTGTTTAAGAATGTTTTGGAGAAAAAAAATCGAGAGCAACTTCACAGTCACTCTCGAGCATCTTTAACCAAAACCTTAACTATGAAAAAAATTTTATTTTTTCCTTATTACAAAAATAGGAAAAGAAACGTAATAATGCAACATAAGTGATTTAAAATTAATATTTAACTTTTCTTATTCGGTGTAATAATCATAATCACAGTTTTTAAAAAGTTTCAAAAGAGGTAAAGATGGATTCACAAAACATAAAAGACAAAAAACTATTTATAGAAACATACGGGTGTCAGATGAATGTAGCTGATACAGAAGTTGTAGCTTCTATTATGGAGATGGATGGATATACATTAACTGATGACGATAAAGAAGCTGATGCTATATTCGTAAATACTTGCTCTATCAGAGAAAATGCTGAACAGAAGGTAATTCAACGACTTGAATATTTCCAGTCGCTCAAGAGAAAGAGTAAGGAGAACATAATTATTGGCGTTTTGGGTTGTATGGCAGAGAGAGTAAAATCGGACCTTATAGATAATCATAATGTTGATGTTGTTGTTGGTCCTGATGCCTACCTGGATCTTCCAAACCTAGTTGGAGCTGCAGAGCAGGGAGAAAAAGCTATGAATGTTGAGCTATCTAAAACGGAGACATATAAAGATGTTATGCCTTTAAAATTAAACGGAAGTAATATTTCTGGCTATATATCTATTATGCGTGGGTGTGACAAGTTTTGCACATATTGCATTGTACCATTTACTCGTGGAAGAGAGCGCAGCAGAGAGCCTGAAAGCATACTAAACGAACTGCGTAGCATGCAGGAAAAAGGCTTCAGGGAAGTTATTTTGTTAGGCCAAAACGTAAATTCATATAAATTTAAAGATCAAGACAGAGTTATAGATTTCTCAGATCTTCTTGCCTTAGTTGCAGAGCAGGCACCTGAAATAAGGATACGCTTTACTACATCTCACCCATGGGATATGAATGACAAGACTCTGGAAACAATAGCTAAGTATAAAAATTTGGCAAATTATATTCACTTGCCTGTACAATCGGGCAGCTCACGTATGCTTAAACTCATGAACAGGAGATACGATCGAGATTGGTATATGGAAAGAATATCAGCAATTAAGCGTATCATTCCAAATTGTGGTCTTTCGACAGATATCATGTGTGGTTTTCATTCAGAAACTGAGGAGGATCATAAAGAAACACTTTCGTTAATGCGTGAAGTAGGGTTCGATTCTGCATTCATGTTTAAATATTCGGAGAGACCTGGTACCTATGCTGCAAAAAAACTGGATGACAATATAAGTGACGAAATAAAGTCAAGAAGATTACAAGAGATAATAGACCTTCAGTTAGAGCTGTCTCGTGAAAGCAATGAGAAAGATTTGGGTAAGGAATTTGAAGTGCTGATTGAAGGATTTTCAAAACGCTCGAGAGAACAATTGTTTGGTAGAAACGAACAAAACAAAGTTGTCATTTTTGATAAAAAAAATTATCGTATTGGACAATTTGCAAGGGTTAAAATAACAGGCTTCACTTCGGCAACTTTATTCGGAGAAACATTATAAAGAACTACAATTTGATCCAGTTCTCATAAACATTTTTGAATATGAAACGTTTTAACTAATACAAACCCCAAATAAATGGCTATAACACTGTTTTACTTGAATATAAATAAACAATCTATGATTGTAAACTACAAATAAAAAACCATTAAAGGAAAAAATTATGAAATCAGAAGCAAAATTATTATTAGGTCTCGGAATTGGAATGGCACTAGGCGCTGCAGTTGGCTATATTATGGGAACTGACAAAAGAGAGGAGTGGCTTGATCAGGCAAATGAGTTTGCTGACAAAGTTAGAGCTAATGTAAAATCAGCTGTATATAAAGGTAAAAGCGAAGTACACGATCTAAAAGAAGATATTGATGATCTGGCAGATATAGCGAAAAAAGAGCTGTCAAAACAATAATATCATCAAATTTGATATAAAATGGAAGAAAAAAAAGTAAGTACGTTATTTGAGGAGATGAGAGATGATATTGGAAGATATATCACTAGCACACTTGAACTCGGAAAACTATCAGCCTTCGAAAAAATCAGCTTAGGTTCATCAGCTTTTCTATATGGCTTAATGCTAGGTGGAGTAGCATTAATAGCCTTACTGTTTATCTTTGTAACTGCAGGACTTTATTTGGGAGAACTGCTGAATAGTTTTTGGCAGGGTTTTGGAATTGTTTCAGCTTTTGCTATATTAATATTACTAATATTATTATTATGTAGAAAGCCGATTCAAAATACATTCACAAATCGTATCGCCAGTTTTCTTATGAAACAGGATGATAAGGATGAAAAAACAAGCGACAAATGAGCAGGTATAAATTAAATCCACTTGAAGAATTGCGACTGGAAAAAAAACGTCACAAAGAAGAGCGTGCAATTGCCAGTCAGCGTTTATCCTATGAATTACAGTACCTGAATGACAATTGGGGATCGATGCTAACCAAAGGTGTTACATCATCCATAAGGTCTAAGCTTACAGAAACAGTTGACAGCCTATCAACTTCATCTTCATCATCAATTACTCCATTTGTTACAAAGGGACATACTTCTTGGCTAAACAATGCTGCACTGCAAATTATAATGTCTAATTTACCATTTATAGGTTCAGTTACATGGAAATTTGCGAAACCGGCACTATTTGCTTTTGGCGCTAAAAAAATAACATCTGTTTTATTTGGAGGTAAGCGAAAAAGAAGGTAACTCTAGATTCTTCTATTTTTAAATATTTGATCTGTGAACGGTGCTTACACCGTTCACTTTCGCTATTTTAGCACAGAGTTGATTTACCTCTTCGGCACTGTGAACATGCACATTAAATACACCCTCAAATATTCCATCATTTGAAGACACATTTACACTTTGTATATTTACAATAACATCTTCTGCAAGTTTAGCTAGTATGGAACCTAGTATACCTACTCTATCGATGCCGGTAAACACTATTGATGCTAAGAATGAGTATTGACGATAATCTCCCCACGCAACATCAATAATTCTGTCGCCATGATTCGATTTTATTCTCAATCCATTTTGACACGATCGCTTATGAACTTCAACCTCTTCTTTATCTGTCACATAACCAAACACATCATCACCTGGTAGAGGATTGCAGCAAGGTAAAATATTGAAGTTTTTCATGAAATTATGCTCCTCGAGTCTGTATATTGATTTTCTGTCAATCTTTGGTTTTTGCCGTAGTACAGAATTAAGAGTCATGTCTCCTTTATTTTCTACCAGCTCTACTAACTCATCACCCTCTTTATAGTTCTTATCTTTTGATTTGTGATCTGTGCCAGGCTTTTTAATGGCACTCATAGCCTGTTTCATATATCTTACAAAAAGATTGTCGCTCTTCTCAGGCTCTTCTTTAACCTTAATAAACATCTGCTTATCTTGAGGAAGAATAATTTCATTATTGCCTATAAGAAAATATAATTCTTCTTTATTCTCTGCATTATAAACATGCAGAATTTTATTAAATGTGGTGTTGTCAATAGGCTCATGACCAAATAACTCATCGAGTATATTTTTACCTTTTTCTGCTATTCGCCTTCGTTGACGCCTGAGAGACGCTTCTATCTTAGTTCTGGCTTTTGCTGTTGACACAAAATTGAGCCACTCTGGTTGAGGATGTACTGATTGAGATGTAATAATCTCTATTTGATCTCCACTGCTTAATTTCTGACTTAATGGTACAAGTGTATGGTTTATTTTGGCTCCAAGGCAATGATCTCCGATACGAGTGTGAATTGAATACGCAAAATCTAGAGCTGTTGCTCCTTGTGGAAGGGTCTTTATCTCTCCCTTGGGTGTGAAAACAAAAATTTCAGAGGAGAAAAGATTCATCTTCACTGTATCTAGAAAATCAATGGCATTGGGATTGGGATTTGATAATATCTCTTGAATAGTTTTGAGCCATTTCTCAAGTTCATTATCCTCCTCTATCTTTCCTTCTTTATATTTCCAATGTGCTGCAAATCCCTTTTCAGCAATATCATCCATACGACGGCTTCTGATCTGTATTTCTATCCACTTACCATCGGGTCCCATAACAGTAAGGTGAAGTGCTTGATACCCGTTTGCTTTTGGATGACTTACCCAGTCTCTGATTCTATCGGGGCGTAACTTATAAATATCTGTAATAGCTGAATATATATCCCAGCATCGTTTCTTTTCGTCAATCCCAGGGGTTAATTCAAAAACAATACGAACTGCAAAAAGATCATAAACCTCATTAAACTCGATACCTTTTTTTTGCATTTTGTTCCAAATGGAGTATACCGACTTAACGCGAGCATGCATTTCGTACTCTATGTCCATTTTATCGAGTGCTTCAACTACGGGTAACGAAAAGTTTTCATATATCTTATTTCTCTCTGGAGCAGTAACTTCTATCTTTTTTGTTAGATCTGCATATGTTTCCGGATGCTCATATTTAAAGCACAGTTCTTCAAGTTCAGTTTTTATAGCAAAGAGTCCCAACCGATGAGCTAATGGAGCATAGATATATAAAGTTTCACCTGTAATCTTATACTGCTTTGTTGGCGACATAGATGACAATGTGCGCATATTATGTAACCTATCGGCTATCTTTATAAGTATTACTCGTATATCATCAGACATGGTAAGAAGAAGTTTACGGAAATTCTCAGCCTGAGCCGAGACATTCTCTCCAAACATGCCACTGGATATTTTTGTAAGGCCATCAACAATAGATGCAATTTTATCGCCAAAAAGGGCTCTAATATCTTCTGCAGTATATTCTGTATCCTCAACAACATCATGCAATAGTGCAGCAGAAATAGATGTTGATCCTAACCCTATCTCTTTTGACACAATTCGTGCAACAGAAAGAGGGTGCAAGATATATGGCTCTCCCGAGCGACGGCGTGCACCTTTATGAGCCTCCTTAGCCATATTAAATGCACGAGTAATTATATCAACCTTCCTTCTGTGGTTAGAATTCAGATAATCGTTTAGAAGAGCTTGAAATTCATTTTCAATTATCTGATCTTCATCTACTACTATTTTATTGTTGTCTACCATATAACTGCTTCGACTTATTTACTCGACAGATGTTTAATACATATATTTATTGACGAAATTACGAATATTTCCAGATATTTATCAAAATAATAGTAAGTTTTTAACTCTCAAAAAAAAATCGATAATATTATTAAGTACTTATGTGAGATTTGTAGTGCTAACTTAAGATAAAGGCTTTTCTTTTAATTAATAAAAACAAGTGAATTTTTTCATATAGAGTGACAAGCTAATTTGAACAAAAAGGTTATAACTTTGTTTCTTCATACAACGGGGGTGCCCACTCATACGGGCTGAGATCATACCCAAATTACCTGATCCGGATAATGCCGGCGTAGGGAGAAAAGATCACAAAGAAGTGATTATTGGTATATATCTTATTTCAAACCCCTTTTTTATTTAACAAACCAGATTGACATAGCTACATTTATTTGTTTGCAATGTTTGTCGTAAATTTTTATTTAAATGAAAAAGGTTATCTTTTTATGTATGTTGATTGTTTTATCAACAAAAGGCTCTCAATTGTCTGCTATTCAACCCGATAGTATTAACCACATCAACCTCGAGGATGTTATTGTTTCAGGTACGCGTGCAGGAAGTAATACACCTGTTTCCTATTCAAATATATCGAAAACTGATATAAGAAAAGATAATGCCGCCAGAAATATCCCTGCTATACTCCAAACTACTCCATCGCTGGTGTCATTTACTGAAGATGGATTAGGTGTGGGAAATACTTATTTTAGAATACGTGGTACAGATGCTACTCGAATTAACGTTACTTTAAATGGGATGCCTCTAAACAACCCTGAAACACAAGAGGTATTCTGGGTAAATCTACCCGATCTTTCCAATTCACTACAAAACATACAGATACAAAGAGGAGTTGGTACATCAACAAACGGATCTGCTGCCTTCGGAGGAAGTATCTCTTTACAGACCACAGGTGCTCGATCTGTGCCTTATGGAGAAGCGTCGACTGCTGTTGGTAGCTACGGAACTTTTCTCTCAAATATTGCTGCGGGTACGGGGATTTTAGATAATGGATTTTCGTTTGATGCTAGCTTTTCTCGGGTGCTAGGCAACGGGTATGTAAGAAATGGAAGCGTGAATCACACGAACCTATATGCCTCACTATCGCATTATACTGATAGGCAGCTAATTCGTTTAAGTTATTTGAAAGGGGTTCAACATACAGGTATTACTTGGGAGGGAGTATCTGATGAACAGATGAGGGATTCTGTATATGGAAGGAAATACAATCCAGCAGGTGAATATTACGATGAAATGGGAAATCGTTTGTATCACGACAATGAAACAGACAATTACTACTCCGATATACTGCAGTTAATCTTTTCGAGAGAGTTTAATAAAAATCTTTATTTGAATGTTGGACTAAGTTATAATCATGGATTTGGTTATTATGAGAACTATCGATATAATCGTAAATACTCTGATTTTGGACTTGAGCCACAAAGTATCGATGGAGTTATATATGAACGTAGTGATTTCATTCGTCAGAAATTAATGCGAAATGATTTCTATGTAGCTAATATTGGTTTAAATTACATTAGAGAAAGATTGAATCTTACTTTTGGAGGAATGTATAGCTTTTATCATGGCGACCATTATGGTAAACTACCTTGGATAAAACATAATGAAAATATTACAGAGAATTTTCAATGGTATGAAAATATTGGGGATAAATATGAAATCAACTTCTTTACAAAAGCTGATTATCAACTGAATGATAAAATATCTCTTTTCGGTGACCTGCAATATAGGCACGTAAATTATGAATTTAGTGGTATAGATGACGATCTTGAAGATCTAACAGGCTTATTTACATACAACTTCTTCAATCCTAAGGCTGGTATTTATATGCAATTAAACAATTGGAGTCAGATATATGCATCTATTGCCGTTGGACAACGTGAACCGTTGCGTGCTGATCTGAAAGATGGCATAAAAGGGGGCTCTTCGGATCCGGTTAAACCTGAACGAATGATTGACTATGAGTTGGGATATAGCTATTACAGCTCGAGGGGGGTACAATTGGGAGCAAATTTATATTATATGGATTATCACAATCAGATGGTACAAACGGGTAAGCTCACTGATATAGGTTATAAGCTGATGGAGAATGTAAAAGACAGTTACCGTGCAGGCTTGGAAATCGAGACAGTAGTACCTTTATTGAACAATAAAATAGTAATTGATGCAAATGCCACTATTAGCAGTAATAAAATTAAAAACTACTTAGCTTGGTTTGATCATTATGATGATCAAAATAATTGGAATTGGGTAGGTCAGATTTCTGAAGAATATGGCAAAACTAACATATCTTACTCACCTAATGTAATTAGTGCAGTTGGAATTACATGGCATCCAACTTCGGTGTTATACTTTACGCTACGGGGTAAATATGTAAGCAAACAATATATGGATAATACATCCGACGATGATAAATCTATAGATGCTTATTTTGTAAATAACCTTTCTGCAGGATATACGTTTAATAAGACACCTATTGGTAAATTTAACTTGCAGGTTTTTGCAAACAATATATTTAATATTAGGTATGTTGCAAATGGATGGGCTGCAACAGATACATTTGCTGATGGGACTTCAATAAACTGGATTGGATATTATCCTCAAGCTACACGTAACTATATGGCACGACTCACTCTAACTTTTTAAATGATGATAAGTAAATTTTAAACAATAACTCGATTCTCTATGGTAGAATCGAGTTATATTTACTTTATAATTGATTATATTAAATGCAAACAATTGAAATAATAGGAGCAGTTATAGGGTTAGTTTACCTATATCTAGAATATAAAGCTAGTAAATGGTTATGGCCGGTAGGTGTAGTAATGCCTATAGTATATGTTTGGATATTTTTCCATAGTAAGTTCTATGCTGATATGGGAGTAAACATATATTACTTTTTCGCAAGTACATATGGTTGGATTTATTGGAACAGACACAAAAATAGTGAACATGGTGAACTGCCAATTACTCACACTCCTAAAAGGTTTATTTTGCCATTAGTATTAGCAGGGACTCTCACATTTTCATTAATATCATTTATACTAATAAGTTATACTAATAGTCCCGTGCCATACGGAGACAGCTTCACAACCACTCTAAGTATTTTAGGTATGTGGATGTTGGCTAAAAAATATGTTGAGCAGTGGTGGTTGTGGTTTTTTGTTAATATAGTCTCATGTGCGCTTTATATTTGGAAAGGTCTATTTCCTACATCGATACTATTTGGCATTTATTCTATTATTTCTGTTTTTGGCTATTTCAAGTGGAAAAAAATGAAGTTAAGCCAATCTCAACCTACAATAGCATCTGTTAATTCTTCAAGTGTGAATCCTGCAAAATAGGGTGTAAAATCAATAGATGAAAGTGTTTTGCTAACCTCCTCAGGTGAATACTTTATCCCTTTAAGCAGATTCTGAACCTCTGTAAGATCGCTTTTTACACCAAAAAAGGTTCCATAAAATAATATGTCATCAATAACCCCTTTTTTAGTATTAATAAATATTTGTGTTTTACCTGCAGGGTAACGTCTTTCTCGTATAATCTCAGCAATAGGATTTGAACCAAAATTCCAGTTCCAGTTGCCAAATTTCTCATGCCTGCTTTTTTCTATAGCTTGTAATTCATCTTCACTAAATACGTACTCCTGCATTTCAGGATACTTTTTCTTCATGTGATTTAAAATACTCTCTGAAAACTCTTTAATAGTTATTTTTTTCTTAAGATGGGGTAGAATATTTACTACTCGACTTCGAACCGATTTTACGCCTTTTGCATCTACAACCTCTTTTGAAGTTTCTAGAGCTTTAGATAACACCGATAAATCAACATCAAAAAGGAGACAACCATGGTGCATGACTCGCCCATCCAGGTAGGCTTGTGCATTACCACATATCTTTTTCCCGTTAATAGTAATATCATTTCTTCCAGTAAACTCAGCTTCCACACCTAATTCTTTTAGAGTATGGATAACAGGTTCTGAAAAAGCCTTAAAATCGAAATTCCGGCTATCCTTACTTTCATTTGAAATAATAGTGTAATTGAGGTTATTCAAATCATGATAAACTGCACCACCACCAGATATACGCCGCACTACATGAATACCGTTTTCATTAGTATAGTTCTCGTTTATCTCTGCTAAAGTATTTTGGTTTTTACCAACAATAATTGAGGGTTCGTTTATCCAAAGAATAAAGACCTTCTCAAATCTTGTTAGATGTTTAAAACAATACTCTTCAAGTGCTATATTAAAATCGGGTTTATTGGATTTATTTACTATGTAAATCATATAAGTAAAACAGTTTATTATTATGATTATCAAAAATCTCTAATATATCAATTGTAATAACCCGATCTGATATAAAATTCAAACCGGGTTATATTTAGAATAATAAAATATAATAAGGTGTTCTGCCTTATTATGTACTATTTCTTTTTCTTTGGCATAATATGTACAGCCTCACCCAGTACATCAGCAAATGCTTCGAATATTGCTTCAGAATAGGTTGGGTGACCGTATATAGTGTTTACGACCTCTTCAACAGTTATTTCCATCTCCATAATTAAAGATGCTTGTGTTATAAGTTCTGCTGCTGATGGGCCTAATATATGTACACCTAGAACCTCTCCATAGCGGTTGTCTGCAATAACTTTAACGAAGCCTTCTGCTTCGCTTGAAGCAAGCGCTCTACCGTTTGCAGAAAAATTAAACCTACCAATTCTGATATCATCGCCATATTTCTCACGAGCCTGAGCCTCTGTAAGTCCCACCATAGCCACTTCAGGCAAAGTGTATACAACAGAAGGTGTTGATAGAAGCTTCACTTTACGATGGTTACCTTTAACAGCATTCTCAGCTGCTACTTCTCCCATGCGGAATGCCACATGAGCAAGCATTTTTATACCATTTATATCGCCTGGCGCATAAACACCTTTAACACTGGTCTCCATATATTGGTCGACTTTAATCCGACCTTTATCGGTATCGAACTTAACTTCTCCAAAAGAATCTAAATCAGGAACTCTTCCAATGGCAAGTAGTGCTTTATCGGCTATTATAGAGTCTTTGCCTTCAATCTTGATTTCAAGTTTATCTCCCTTGTCAACAACTTCTGAGACTTTGGCTGATGTTACAACTTCAATTCCTTTCTTCTTGATTAATTTTGTAAGTTCTTCGGTAACATCATCATCAAACATGGATACAATATGATCCTGCATCTCAACAATTATCACCTTAGAACCGAGTCCGGCAAATGAAAGCCCCATCTCTGCACCAATAACACCGCCACCTAAAACAACCATTGTTTCAGGTACTTCTTTTATATCAAGTAGATCGTCACTGGTTAGAACTTTATCATTTTTAATACCAGGGATATTTATCATAAACACCTTAGATCCTCCGGCAAGAATTATCTTATCAGCTTTAATTATCTGACTGTCATCAACAACAACATCTTTATTCTTGTTAATTTTACCAAATCCTTTATAAATATCTACACCGTTGGCTTTTAGAAGAGCTTCAACTCCGCTGGTAAGTTTTTTAACAACCCCATTTTTGAACTCTACAACCTTTTTCATATCAATCTTTATCTCAGGGTTTTCAATAATGATACCCCTCGATGCGGCATTTTTGATATGTTCAACTATCTCAACATTCTTCAGATAAGCTTTTGATGGAATACAACCAACATTTAAACATGTACCACCGAAAGTGCCTTTCTCAACGATTGCAACCTTTGCCCCAAGCTGAGCAGCTCTAATAGCAGCAACATAGCCAGCTGGACCTCCTCCTATTACAACTAAATTATAGCTGTCTTCGAGTCTGATCATTCGTTTATCATCATCACTCTCTTCTTCACCTGTATCCTTAAACTCTTCTGGCATCAGTGTATCCACCGATTCATTTTCTTCACCAATATATCCTATCACCGTAGTTACTGGTACTGTCTCATCGTCATGGTGAACAATTTTTAGCAGGATACCAGAGGCCTCTGCCTCGATCTCCATACTAGTTTTATCGGTCATAATCTCGAGAATGATCTCTCCCTCTTTTACAGGATCACCCTCTTTCTTCAACCATTTTACAATTTGCCCTTCGGTCATGTCGATACCTGCTTTGGGCATGATTACTTCAAAAGCCATATTTTATTTTTTATTTTCTGTTGTCATTCTCACTTTATATACTTAATGTCAACCCGTTAAATAAACAGGGTCAAGGGATCCTCCATTGCTGCTTTAAGGTCTGTCATAAACTTAGCAGCTGTTAGCCCATCAATGATTCTATGGTCTGAGGTAAGACTAATTTTCATAATCGGGCGAATAACTATCTCACCATCTTTTGGAACGGCTCTTTGCTGGGTTGAAGAAACACTTAAAATTGCAGCGTTTGGCTGATTAATAATTGCTGTAAATTCATCCACACCATACATTCCAAGATTGCTAATTGAGAAAGTGCTTCCAGCCTGTTCATCTGGTAATAGCTTCTTTGAAATAGTACGTTCGGTTAAGTCCTTCATAGCAACAACAAACTCGCTAAGAGACATTTTATCTGCACCTTTCACAACAGGCACTAATAGTCCTTCATCCAATCCCACTGCCATTCCTAGGTTTACATAGTTGTGGAATGTTATTTCAGTGCCTTCTTTATTCATACTAGAATTGATGTATTTATGTTTTGGCAATGTCTTAATAACAGCCATAGAAATCAGGTCGGTTACAGTAACCTTTTTACCTGTTTTCTCCATAATTGGATCAATTAGTCGCTTACGAAGTGCTAGCAACTCCGTCATATCTATTTCCCAGGTCTGTATAAATGTTGGAATTCCAAAGAAACTCTCTGACATACGTTTAGATATAATCTTACGCATCTGAGTCATTTGAATTGTTTCTGTTTCACCATCCTGAGCAGATTCTTGAACCGGTTGCTTTTTAGATGTGTCTGCTGACTTATTAACAGGAGTTGTTTTTGTTGCAACAGGACCAGATGAAACCATCTGATATCCAAAATCATCAAGCATGAAGCGTGATTTTATTTCGGGATCATCAATAAGCTTAAGAACATCGTCCTTCATAATCTTATTGCGGTATCCTGTTCCGGTTACTCCTTTGAGATCTATATTATGTGTATCGGCAATACGTTGTGCAAGAGGAGAAATGTGTGTTTTGTCTTCATAATTGAAGCCAGCCACGTCATCCATATGAATCCTTCCCTTGTAACCTGTGCCGATTACGTTAATCAGATCCACACCCAAACGCTTAGCCAATACTCTTGCAGCAGGTGTTGCCCTCATTTTTTTATTTTCCATTCACTCAGTTATTATCGGTTATTGACTAATCTGAGAATATATTTCCTTATTCGTTCTACACTTGGAATCATCGCAGTCTCAAGAGTTTGATTATAAGGAATTGGAACATCCTCTCCGGCTAGACGAAGTATACGACCATCCAGATAATCAAATGCTTCACTCTCTGCTATTGTAGCAGCTACTTCTCCTATAAATCCACTTGTTTTATGTGCATCGTTAACTAAAAGTACTTTACCTGTTTTCTTTACAGATTGTATAACGGCATCTTTGTCAAGTGGAGCGAGTGTTCGTAGGTCAACCACTTCAACTTCAACCCCTTCTGCCTCATAAACCTCTTCGGCTGCTTGTATAACTCTTTCAAGCATACGTCCGTATGTTATTACAGTTACATCTTTACCCTCTCGCTTTATATCTGCTTTACCAATCGGAAGCACAAAGTTAGGATCGGTAGGTACTTCACCTTTCATATTGTACTGAGCTTTGTACTCAAGGAAAATTACAGGGTTGTTATCTCTTATGGCTGCTTTTAGTAAACCTTTCACATCTGCTGGTGTACCAGGCGCAATTACCTTGAGGCCTGGAATATGTGTAAACCATGCTTCAAGAGACTGAGAGTGCTGTGCGGCTGAACCAACTCCACCACCGGCTGCTGCACGAAACACTACAGGTATCTGCCCTTTTCCACCATACATATACCTTGTTTTGGCTGCCTGATTTACAATATTGTCCATCATGTAAACGATGAAATCCATAAAAGTAACATCCACAATTGGACGTAAACCTGTCATTGCAGCACCAATTGCAGCACCTGATATAGCATTCTCTGAAATGGGTGTATCACGAACTCTCTCCTTGCCAAACTCTTCTAGCATTCCAACCGATGTGCCGAAGTCACCACCGAATATGCCCACGTCTTCTCCCATCAGGAATACGTTCTCATCAAGACGCATCTCTTCTGACATAGCCATGATTATTGCATCACGGACAGACATTAATTTTGTTTCTTTTTCCATCTATATTTTTCTGAGCTGTTTTTTTATTTCTTTGAGACCATATAGGTCAATCTCTATAATAATAAATTTTAATTATGATTAGGGTGCAAAAATATCCTCAAAAGCAGACTCTAACGTAGGTTCTGGACTACTTAAAGCAAACTTAACCGACTCTTCAACTGCTTCCTCTGATGCCTTCTCTACAGCTTCTATATCTTGCTTTGTTGCAAGTTTATTATCAATCATATAATTTTCGAAGCGTGGAATCGGATCTTTTTGCTTCCACTCATCAACCTCATCTTTAGTGCGATATTTTCCGGGATCGGAAGTTGAGTGACCCAAATAACGATAGGTAATTGACTCTACCAACACAGGTCCATTTCCTTCACGTACATAATCAACTATCTCTTCAAATTTATTATAAACTGCCATCAAATCATTACCATCCTCAATAAAATGCCCTGGGATACCGTATGAAGCAGCACGTTTGTAGTTGTAATCAATATTAATAACACTACTAATTGGGGTACTAATACCATACATGTTATTAATAGAATAAAATATAACAGGTAATTTCCATATTGAAGCCATGTTTAGAGTTTCATGAAATGTACCTTCATTAGTTGCACCATCTCCAAAAAAACAAACAACTATTTTCCCGGTCTTTTTTATTTTTTGGGTAAGTGCTGCACCTATGGCCATACCCATACCTCCACCAACAATTCCGTTAGCACCTAAGTTCCCACCATCAAGGTCGGCTATGTGCATAGAGCCACCTTTACCTTTACAGGTTCCGGTTGCTTTCCCCATTATCTCAGCCATCATCTCATTTAAATCAATTCCCAATGCGATACTTTGGCCATGACCACGATGGTTGGATGTGATAAGGTCCGAACCTATATTTAGTGCAGCAACCGCACCTACGTTAGCTGCTTCTTCACCTACCGAGAAATGTGTCATACCCGGCACTACACCTCTTTTTACAAGACGGTTAACTTTATTATCAAAATTGCGGATATCTAACATCATACGATGCATTTCCAACAACTTTTCCTTAGACATTTCCGCCTTTTTCTTAGCATTTTTCTTTGCCATATTAGCTCCTTTAATGTATTCTTATTGTATGTTTTAATTAACTATAATGAGTCTTTATAAGAACAGTTTCTTGTTCCTATTGTTTGATATTGCCCTTTTTTTATGTTTTATTTAACTTTCAAAGTTAATCTAATCTCTTATGTAGTCTTATAAAATATTTTAGACAATTTAGTCTGAGATTAAAATATTAATATATCTTTGCTATTACATTCGTGATATTTTTAAAAGGGTTTAATCATAACATTTAAACTCCAAAAAGGTTCTCACTTATAATTAATAACAATATCCCATAAACGAAAGGAGGAGTATTTATGTTTTCAAAAACTTGTGAATATGGAATTAAAGCGGTTTTGTATATAGCATCACAGTCGTTAGAAAATAAAAGAGTGAAAATTGGCGATATAGTACAAAACATAGATTCTCCAGAAGCATTCACAAGTAAAATACTTGGTGTGTTATCGAAAAACGAAATAATTAGTTCACAGACTGGTCCTAATGGAGGATATGAGGTTAAAGATGAAAATATTCATTCACTAACTATAGCAGAAATCGTAAAAGCAATTGAGGGAAATGATTTTTTTGAAGGTTGTGTTTTGGGATTAAACCACTGTAATCCAAATGAGCCCTGCCCAATGCATAATACTGTAGACTCTATACGAAGTAAGATGAAAAAAGTTTTGCAAGACACCACAATTTATGAACTTGCAAAAAGTATAGAAAGCAAAGAATCAACTCTGATACGCTAATTAAGGACTGAAGAAAAGAATTTTAAGAAGCCGAAAAGAAGACTAATATAAAACTTAAGAGAAATATTATAACATTCTCATTTACGATGTTTTTGTCTTAGATAAGATATTTACTCTTTAATTCACATATGAAATCAAATTATTAACATAGTCAACTTTATTATTAACTTTTAATAAAAGATTCAGTATGTCACAAAAAAAACTTTGGATTGCTCTGGGAGCAGTGATTATCATATCATTTGCTGTACTACTTTATTATGGTAGTGAAATTTATCAAAAAGCTCCTCCTGTACCTGAACAGGTAGTAGACAAATCGGGAAATGTTCTTTTCACGGGACAAGATATTAAAGACGGCCAGAATGTATGGCAAAGTATTGGAGGTCAAGAGATAGGCAGTATTTGGGGACATGGCGCTTATGTGGCACCAGATTGGACTGCCGACTATCTACATATGGAGGCTCAGTACCTGTTAAATAAATGGTCACAAGAAAATTTTGGTGTTGTTTTTGAAGATCTAAAGAAAGATGAAAAAGCAACATTGGAAAGCAGGCTTCAAACATTTCTCAGAGTTAATACATACGATGAAACCTCCAAAAAACTTGTTATAGAAAGAGAAAGATATGAAGCATTTCTGCATATTCATGATTTTTACAGTAAATTATTTATGAATGATCCAGAGCTTAAGAAATTGAGAGCGGATTATGCAATAGCAGAAAACACAATCAGAGACGAAGGGCGCATGGAGAAAATGTCACATTTCTTTTTCTGGGCATCTTGGGCATGTGTAACTGAACGTCCCGGTTCTGATATAACATATACTCACAACTGGCCACCGGACGAACAGATTGGCAATGTTGCTACAAGCGATCTTATTTTATGGACAGGCTTCAGTATCGTTATGCTTCTTTTAGGTATTGGTATAATGATATTTGTGCAGGCACGTACGAAAGAGGAAGAGATCCTTAAACCGGTAGAAGACCCTTTAATGAATCAGGTGATTACTCCATCAATGTGGGGCGTAAAAAAATACTTCTGGATTGTAAACATTATGATTCTTGCTCAAATTCTATTGGGTGTTATTACTGCCCATTATGCGGTAGAGGGTGACGGTTTTTATGGAATAGATATTTCTAGATTTATCCCTTACTCCATAACTCGCACGTGGCATCTTCAGCTTGCTATATTTTGGATTGCTACATCGTGGCTGGCAACTGGTCTTTATATTGCTCCCTCACTCAGTGGTAGAGATCCTAAATATCAGAAGGCTGGCGTTAATGTGCTTTTTGTAGCACTTCTTATTGTTGTTGCAGGATCATTAATTGGACAGTGGTTTGGGGTTATGCAAAGACTAAGTCTCACAGACAACTTTTGGTTTGGGCATCAAGGATATGAATACGTGGACTTAGGAAGGTTCTGGCAAATATTACTTGTAATAGGTCTCTTTTTGTGGCTAGCTCTTATGGTTCGTCCAATAGTTCCAATAATACGAAAAGGCACTTCCGAGAAAGGGTTGCTTATAATGTTTCTCATATCCTGTGCTGCGATTGCGTTGTTTTATGCGGCGGGACTTATGTGGGGTCAAACAACCAACCTGGCAATTGCAGAGTATTGGCGCTGGTGGGTAGTGCACCTATGGGTAGAGGGTTTCTTCGAAGTCTTTGCCACAGTAGTTGCTGCATTCCTTTTTGTTAGATTAGGATTATTAGGTATAAAGTCTGCAACAAACAATGTATTATTTGCAACAATTATATTTTTATCTGGCGGTATCCTCGGAACATTCCATCACTTGTACTTCACAGGTACACCAACAGGTGTAATGGCAGTTGGGGCTACATTTAGTGCACTTGAAGTTGTTCCACTTGTAATTATAGGCTTTGAAGCATTCCACAATTACCGTTTGAGTACGGCAACCCTATGGATAAAAGATTATAAATGGCCAATTTACTTCCTGCTATCTGTTGCATTCTGGAACTTCTTAGGTGCAGGTATCTTTGGGTTCATAATTAATCCACCAATTGCATTGTATTATATGCAAGGATTAAATACAACACCAGTACATGCACACGCCGCATTATTTGGTGTTTACGGAATGCTTGGAATCGGATTGATACTCTTCGTGCTTCGTAGCATGTATAGAAAAGAAAAATGGAACAATAAACTTATCTCTTTCACATTCTGGTCACTTAATATAGGTTTAATGTTAATGTTATTACTCAGCCTGTTGCCTGTAGGACTCATGCAGACCGTAGCCAGCGTTAAAGAAGGCATGTGGTATGCACGTTCGGCTGAGTTTATGCAGCAGCCTGTAGTAAATGTATTTAAATGGCTACGTACGGTTGGTGATACCATATTTGCTATTGGTAGTCTTACTTTATTTTGGTTTGTATATCAGTTAACCATTAAAAAGAAAAGAGAGCCAAATGAGAGAAATAAAAAAACATATATTGATTTAGAAGAGAAAAATGATCTCTAATTTCGAGAACCATTTATTAGTAACAATTAAAAATAAATAGAATATGGAAATTAACAACCAAAGTATAATCGGAGAAATTGTAGCAGAAAATTACAAAACTGCCTCAGTATTTAAAAAGCATAAAATAGATTTCTGTTGTAATGGGAATCGTACAATTGCAGATGCAAGTAAAAAAAGACAACTTAATGAAGAAGAACTTATCAATGAGCTTCAAGAAGCAGTCGCACACAAGGGTAATGCTGAAATAGATTTCAAAGCCTTTCCACTTGATCTTTTGGCTGACTATATTGAAAAAACTCATCATCGTTATGTTGATTCAAAAATAGCAGAGATTACGCCCTATGTACAAAGAATTGCAAATGTACATGGAAATAATCATCCTGAACTATTAGAAGTGGAACGCCTATTTCTAGAATCTGCGGGTGATCTTTCTGCTCATCTTAGAAAAGAGGAGCTAATGCTTTTTCCATATATTCGACAGCTCGTAAAAGCTCAAATGTCGGGTGGCAAGAAACCTGTAACTAAAATGGGTGATGCAAAAGATTATATTGCACTCATGGAAGACGATCATTCAGTGGAGGGAGATAGATTCAGAACTATAAGTGATTTGACTGACAATTACAATCCTCCTGCTGATGCATGCAATACATATCGGGTAACATTAAGCTTACTACAGGAATTTGAAGAAAATCTGCATCGTCATATCCATTTAGAGAATAATATTCTTTTTCCTAAAGCAATTGAACTAACCGAGTCTATAGAAGTGTGATAAAAGGTGTTTCACTAACTACCAATTTAGAGAGGCTTTGTAAAGGCCTCTCTTTTTCATTTATAAAATAAGGTGATTATCTTTGTGGTATAAAGAATAATATATGACTGTAATAATTGCTAACGGAAGATTCCCTACACATCATATTCCACTTTCATATATCGAAAGAGCAAACTTTATTGTATGCTGCGATGGTGCAGCAAATGAGTTTATAGAAGGAGGAGGTAAACCAAATGCAATAGTGGGCGATTGCGACTCCATATCAAAAGAGAATAGTGTTCGATTTGCTGATATACTTTACATCAATAATGACCAAGAAACGAATGATCTAACCAAATCTGTTCAGTTTTGCGTAGAGAATGGCAAAAAGAATATCATAATTGTAGGTGGTACGGGTAAACGCGAAGATCACACATTGGGCAACATCTCTTTACTTGCAGAATATGTTTACATTGCCAATGTTGTTATGGTTACTAATTGGGGAATTTTCACTCCTTTAAAATCAACAACTCAGTTCAAAAGCTTTCGTGGTGAACAGGTTTCTATATTCTCTATTGATCAAGTAAATATATCTACTCAAAATTTAAAATTTCCTTTAATTAATAGAATTCTCTCCAATTGGTGGGAAGGCTCGTTAAACGAGTCGCTAGAAGATAATTTCACAATTAAAACAACGGGAAGAGTAATTGTTTTTCAAGCTTATAAGATTTAATTTTTTAGCTCATTTCTCTTAAAATATCAAGTGATTTCAACTTAGGGAAATCATACAGGTGTAACCTGTAATATTCGAGAAGATAATTAATTATTGTATTTCTATTATCACGAGATAATTTAAATTTTTGCATGTTACCGTAGTTAATTCGATTAAGATATTTCAGGTACATACTTTCTTCTGGTTTCAGATAATATGTATGTGAAGGAATATTATGTATGAATTCTCCATTAAGCATATCGAAATACCTGTCACTTTCAGCTCTATCCCAGTTTGGATATATTCCTAAAAAGCGTGTTAATCCAATCATAAAGGTAATGTGAAAGTTGGCAATACCACTGTTAGCTTCTTCTAGCGTCTCGACAGAATTCTTTATATATTGAAAAGTAATTTCATTGTTATCAGATTCACGAAGCACCCTAAATAGAAACTCCGACAAGAAGAATACAATAGACACTTTCGACATATCTGTACAAATCTCATAAAGTGGAATCAGTCTTTCTACCTCTTTCAATTTTTGAATATCTCTATTCGGCAGATGCTCAACCTCCATTCTAAGTATAGATAAAGGAAAGAAAAGAGAGGTCTTTATTTTTGCTTTTTTATTATTTACAAGTGGCAATAGGTAGGAAATAGTTCCATAATCTGGTGTATATACATGACTGATAGCATAACGGTCGCTATACCTTAATGTACTTAAAACGATACCCTCTGTTTTATGTAACATACACTTTTCGGATAATTAAATTAGACTACCAAAATTAATCATTCTAAATGTAGTTTCAAAGATAGATTAAATAATCAATCCTAATTATTTAAGACAACTAGATAAAAAAAAGCTCCGAGTAAATCGGAGCATTTATTTTTTCAGACGGTTTAGTATTAATATAATTTTTTCTTAATACGTGCAGCTTTACCACGTCTACTACGAAGGTAATAAAGTTTTGTTCTTCTAACTTTACCTTCACTGTTAAGTACTATACTATCGATAAATGGAGAGTTAATCGGGAAAATACGTTCAACTCCAACGTTATCTGACATCTTTCTAACAGTAAATCTTTTGTTATCGCCACTACCTACAATTTTGATAACCACACCGCGATACTGCTGAATTCTTTCTTTGTTTCCTTCAACAATACGATAGGCTACGGTAATTGTATCACCGCTCTTAAATTTTGGGAATTCTTTCTTTTGGCCTGCAAAAGCTTCTTCCGCTACTTTCATTAAGTCCATCTTTTTAAATGCTTTATGTTAATAATTAACCAGAGTAAAGCGCAATATAACGGAACTTCACCGACAGAGATTACGCAAAGCGGATGCAAAGGTAGCAATATTTTTTTTATTTGACACACAAAACTTTATTTAACAGCTATTTTGCTATTATTTTTTTTCACTCCTTGACACTATAGAGAAAAAGGTGTATTTTTGAATAATAATATAAAAGCAGCACAACAATAATTGTAATCATATGAATATAAAGCTATTATGGGTTTTTGCTATTACTATTTTTCTATCTTCATGCAAATCCCACTATCGTATTATGGATATGCAGGGAGAGATAATTGAAATAGATTCAACTTTCGACTCGAATCCTAACACCGATCTGCATAATTTGGTACTATCATACAAAACACAGCTAGATAGCGAGATGAATGTCCCTATTGGCACTTCAGTAAGCATAATGGAGTACAGGCGTCCTGAGAGTCTTCTCACAAATCTAACATCTGACGTAATGAAAGAATTTGGTGATGAGCATCTGCCAGATGGTGCTGATATTGGAGTAATGAATGTTTTCGGACATCGTGCAACTATGCCCAAAGGAACTATTACTGTTGGAAATCTTTTTGAGATTTACTCATTCGACAACACAATTACACTCTTAGATCTCAAAGGAAGTGATTTAAAAAAAATGTTTGATGCGTATGCCCGAATAGGTGGTGCAGGAATTTCCTCTAATGTGAAATTAATTATTGAAGATAGAAAAGTAAAAAGTGTATCTGTAGATAATTTACCTATAAACAATGAAAAGATTTATAAGATTGTGACACTCGACTATCTTGCTGAAGGGAATGACAACATGAGTGCTTTCCGCAACGCCATATCAGTCAATAATACAGGTATCACTCTTCGCGATATAATGATAGAGTGGGTAAAAGAACAAACTCGAATGGGCAAGGAGATAGAGTCGGTTGTTGATGGAAGAATTACAATAATTGAATAAAAATCGATATAATGAAAACATCCCTCAGATATTATATATTAACACTGTTTTTTACTCTCAGCCTGTTGGCATTCCCTCAAAAGGAACTTGTTATACTACATACAAATGACACTCATAGTAGAATTGAACCTCTCCCCGACACCGATAGAAACTTCCCGGGCAAAGGAGGAGTTGTACGTAGGGCTACTTACATAGATCAGGTAAGAAAAGAGAATAAAAATGTTCTCTTATTCGATGCGGGTGATTTTCTACAGGGAACACCCTACTTCAACCTTTTTAAAGGTGAAATTGAAGTTGAAGTTATGAACCAAATGGGATATGATGCAGCTACCCTTGGGAATCATGAGTTTGATTATGGTTTAGAGGTGCTGGAGAAAGTAGCACGTTTGGCAAAATTTCCTATTGTTTCCTCTAACTACGATTTCTCAGAAACTGTACTCAATGGATTAATTAAACCATATATAATACTTAAAAGAGAGGGAGTTAAAATTGGTGTTATTGGAATTGGCATTCAGCCAAATGGTCTAATTGCATCAAATAATTACAAAGGAGTTAAATATCTCGATCCCGTGAAAACTGCAAACAGCATGGCTCAAATGTTAAGAAGTGAACATAACTGTGATATGGTTATCTGTATTTCACACTTAGGTCATAATCCAGATTTAAATATGGCGGAATTAACAAAAGGTATCGATATTATTATTGGCGGACATAGCCATACATTCATGAAACAACCCACATTGCGTAAAAATATCGAAGAAAATGATGTGTTGGTATTCCAAACCAATGGAAGAGGAATTTATGTAGGGCGTATTAACGTAAAATTTGAAAAGGTAAAATGATGAAAAAAACTCTGATCCTATACATTGTTTTAAGCATATTCATAGCTACAGCTTCGGCGCAAGTAAACACAAACCTTTACAAACAAGCAGATAAACATAAAACAAACCAATGGGTGGACTCTGTATACAATACTATGTCCATAGACGACAAGGTTGGACAACTTTTTATTCCTATAGTTGAGCCAAATAGTAGCTGGAGAAATAGAATAGCAGGATATATTCAGAATTACAAGGTTGGTGGATTACTTTTTTCGAAAGGCACACTAGCAAATCAAGCCGATATTACTAACTATGCACAGGAGTTATCTAAAGTGCCATTATTGATAACTCTCGATGGAGAGTGGGGATTATCTATGCGCTTGCAAGACGCTCCTACTTACCCAAGAAACTTGGTAATTGGTGCGATAAGTGATAATGAAATAGTTCGACTTTATGGAGAGGAGATAGCTAGACAAAGCAAAGAAATGGGCATACATGTTAATTTCGCTCCCGTACTTGATGTACACAGCAATCCTGCAAACCCTGTTATCGGCACACGTGCATTTGGTGAGAACGCAAGAAATGTTGCTGAGAAGGGTTTAGCTTATGCTTTAGGGCTCGAGTCTAATGGTGTTATGGCTGTAGCAAAACATTTTCCGGGTCATGGTGATACTTCTGAAGATTCACACTTAACTCTTCCTACTATTAACCACGGAAGAGAAAGACTAAATCAAGTGGAATTGTTGCCATTTAAAGAGTTTATTAATGCAGGTCTTTCAGGAATAATGATTGGACACCTTAATGTACCTGCTTTAAAAACAAAAGGAATGCCTTCGTCTCTATCTCCGGAAGTTACAACTAAATTACTTAAAGAGTCAATGGGTTTCTCAGGACTCACCTTCTCAGATGGAATGGCCATGAAAGGTGTTTCGAATCAACCCGATGTGAGTGTAAAAGCTTTATTGGCAGGTAATGATATTATACTAGGAGTAATTAACCAGAAAAATGAATTTGAATCTGTTAAAAAAGCAGTTCAAAATGGTATAATATCCACTTCATTACTTGAGGAAAAAGTTAAGAGAATCCTTACTTATAAATTTATTCTCAATGCTCACAATTTTAAGCCGATAGATAAAGCAACCATATATAATAAAGTAAATTCCACTTCTGCCGAATGGACAAAGAGAAAGATTTATGATGGCGCAGTGACACTTGTAAAAAATGACAATAATATTATTCCGCTGGCTGAATTAGACAAGATCAAAATAGCCTCTGTATCTATTGGGGCATCTGCAACTAACAAGTTTCAGACATACTTAAAAAAATATACCAATGTATCTATTTTCAAGATAATGTCTGCATCTGAGCTAACTAGTTTAACACAATTAAGTGATTACGACAGAGTAATAATATCTATCCATTCCGATAAAATAGAAGACTCATCGGCACTACAAAAAATAGCTAAAGAAAAAGAGACCATATTGGTACACTTCACCTCTCCATATAGGCTAAGCACTTTCCAAACTTCAGCCAATAATGCCTCTTCGCTTATTGTTTCATATGATAATAGCGAATATGCACAAATGAGTGCTGCTCAAGGGATCTTTGGAGGAATAGGAATGAATGGAAAATTACCTGTCTCTTCTGGCACCTTTAAAGAAGGCACGGGCATTTCTACTAAAAAAACTCGTTTAAGCTATTCAATGCCCGAAGAAGTGGGAATAAACTCATCTAAATTTGAAAACATAGAACATATCGCGCTTGAAGGTGTCCGTCAGAGCGCTTATCCAGGCTGTCAAATATTGGTAGCAAAGGATGGGGTAATCATCTATGAAAGAGAGTTTGGCAACTTAAATTATGGAGACAGTCCCGATGTAACAACCGAAACTGTTTATGACTTAGCATCTGTTACTAAAGCGTCTGCAACCGTGCCTGCAATAATGAAACTCTACGACGAAAAAAAAATAGCACTTCAAGACAACATAGGGAGGTATGTAAAAGAAACAAAAGGCACCGATAAAGAAAATATACGCATACGCTCCCTACTTCTTCATGAGTCAGGTCTTACAGCGTTTATACCCTACTATACTACTGCAATAGATAAAAACAGCTACACCGGCTCACTATTTGGCCAACGATCACAGAGATACAACGCTAATTACGCTGGAGCCTGGGGAAGGACAGATTACAAATTTCACTCAGAGATGATTTCATCTAAACCTACTGAAATATTTTATCAGCCTGTTGCCAGCGATATGTATGCTAGCGATAAAATGAAAGAAGCGCTACTTAAGGATATCATCATTTCACCTGTGAGTAATAGAGGAAAATACAGATATAGCTGTCTCAATTTCATTTTACTAAAAGAGGCAATTGAAAATATTAGCGGTCTAAATCTTGACACTTATGTGAGAACAAATTTCTTCGATAAATTAGGGGCTAACTCCACGACCTATCTACCACTTAGATACATCCCAAAGGAAGTTATTGCACCAACAGAGATTGATCCTTTTTTTCGTAAGCAACATCTCCTTGGTTATGTACATGATGAAGGGGCAGCTTTATTTGGAGGCATCTCTGGAAATGCGGGACTCTTCTCAAACGCTAACGACCTTGCTAAACTGTATCAAATGTGGTTAAATGGTGGTGAATATGGTGGTGAACGATATTTAAGCGAAGAAAGCATCAAACTATTTACTACTACTAAGAGCAGTATAAGTCGTCGTGGTTTAGGCTTCGATAAACCCGATCCTCAAAATAGCAGAACAAATCCCACAAGTCCCGGAACACCCATTGAAGTATATGGTCATACGGGCTACACGGGAACAAGCTTTTGGGTCGATCCAAATAATAATATGATATATATATTTTTATCCAACAGAGTTAATCCTTCCAGATCGCCAAACCGTCTTTCTTCACTCGAAATCAGACAAAGAATTCAAGAAGAGCTATATAAAGCACTTAATTAAGAGTAACAACTAAATTAGAAATAATGCAACAGATAATAAAGACCACAAACATAAGTGTTGATACTGAAAAAGCGATAAAGAGTATTCGTCACGACAAACTTTTTATACTTACAGACAAAAACACTCACCAACACTGTTATCCACATATAAAAAATATTCCTGCTATTAGCGCAGCAAAACTAATTATTATACAAGCTGATGATAGCAATAAAACTATTGATAATCTATGCAAGGTATGGGAAGAGCTTACTTCCAATGGGGCTACACGTCACTCAATGCTTATAAATCTTGGAGGTGGTATGGTTACGGATCTTGGGGGGTTTGCTGCTGCTACATTTAAAAGAGGAGTTAAATATATTAATATACCCACCACTCTGCTTGGTGCTGTTGATGCTGCTGTTGGCGGTAAAACAGGCATTAACTTTGCAGGATATAAAAACGAGATTGGTGCCTTTTACCCATCTGAACAGGTTCTTATTTCAACAGAGTTTTTCCATACTCTCACACACGAAGCAGTTCTATCGGGTTATGCAGAAATGATTAAACATGCTTTGATACACTCATCAACCGACCTAGATAAACTACTAAAATTCCCTTTAGACAATATAGATTTTAAACAGTTAAATGAGTTATTATTTCGTTCTGTAGGTATCAAAAGAGGAATTGTTGATCAAGATCCTTTTGAAAAGAATATCAGAAAAGCCCTTAACTTAGGACATACCACTGCACACGCCTTTGAGAGTTTTGCTATATCACAAAAAAAACCGATACCACATGGTTATGCAGTAGCATGGGGAATAATTGTAGAGTTGTACCTATCTCACAGAATATGTAACTTCCCTAAAGATAAGCTTCAGAAGACAGTTCGATTTATTCATCAAAATTATGGGTCCTTTTATATAAATTGTGATGATTACGAAACGTTATTTGAGATTGCTAAGCATGACAAGAAAAATCAAGGTGATAACATCAACTTCACGCTTCTCTCGGAAATAGGGAATGTTAAAATTGACCAAATAGCTGAAAAAGAATTAATATTTGAAGCCTTAGATTTTTATCGCGACTCTGTCGGCATATAAATCAACTCTTTAATGAACATTTCTTCAGCCCGATGTACCCAGTCTCGAAAATCTTCGTCTGGTTTATATTCGGGGATAAATTCTATTAGTTTACTCAGGTTAAACTTTTTGGCAGTTATACCTGCACCTGACAGGCCTGCATCAAAAGCATTAAACTCCTGTTCAAGGTGAACAGGAATCATTAAAATTGGCTTACGATAATAGAGTGCTTCGCAAATCGATTCAAATCCTGATGTTGTAGCATATGCTTTAGATCCAGCCATGCTTTTCAAAAAAATCTCATCATTAAGAGTATACAAAATGAAATTGTTATCAATCTTTGTAATTTCTTCTGCACCTTTCTTATCCCAAAAAAATCTAAGTGGCACCTCAGGATTTTTCTCATGCCAACTAGTAACATCATCAAGATAACCTGAATTAACCATGTAACCATGAATGTAGTCACCAACCTTAGGCTCTATTTCAAAAACTTCAGATCGCAATAATGGCGGCATAGCTATTATTTTCCCAGAACGAGGAATATCTCTAAAAGATAGGGCCAAAATCTTCGATGCGCGATTAGAAGTTATTCGCGACAACATTCTCAGTAAATAATATTTTACATCCTGCTCCGCTGTAGTTTTATAATGCTGATTAAGTAGTACATACTGATGAGCAATGCATATCATTGGTATACCCAATTTCTTATCGAACTTATAAATTTCATAAGCCATTCCTGTAATCATCTCATAAAAGTTCACTACTACGTCGGGCCTAATATCTTTTATTACATTTCTTACTGTTTGTAAACTTTTACGGAATATAAATGGACGCGATATATTTTTTAAAACACTCATAAAAATATTAGGGCGTCTCTGTTTATAGAATGTGGTGAAATTTGGACTACTAAACTCGTATATAGGAGCTCCAAATTTATTCTTAAAAAATGGAGGAACTTGTCTGTTATCACTTGTACCAACAATAGCACCTACCACTTCATGCCCATGCTTGCGAAGCATGGCAGATAATGACAGGGCTTGAGTATAATGACCTCTACCCTCTCCCAGAACACTAAATAAGAATCTCACTAAATTAAATATTAATTAAACTCAAGTGCAAATCCGAACTTACTCTCAGAGATAACACCATTATCGTAAACAAGCTTTCCATTAACAAAAGTCTTCTTTACAGTAGTTTTAAATGTACGACCTTCAAATGGTGACCAACCACACTTATAAAGTATATTATCTTTAGTAACGGTATACATCTCATTGATATCCAGTAATACTAAGTCGGCATAATAACCTGTTCTGATAAAACCTCTGTCCTTTACGTTAAATAGTTTTGCAGGTGCATGACACATCTTTTCAACTACCAGTTCGGGAGAAATATATCCTTCATGTGCCATTTCAAACATCAACTGAAGTGAGTGTTGCACCAGCGGCCCCCCGGAGGCAGCCTTTAGACAACCACCTTCTTTTTCACTCAACAGGTGTGGGGCATGATCGGTAGCTACAACATCGAGTTTATTATTTAATAAACCATTTCTAAGAGCATCTCTGTCATCCATCGTTTTAACAGATGGGTTCCATTTTATTCTAGCCCCATACTCGTCATAGTCCTTATCGGTAAACCATAGATGATGCACACACACCTCACCGGTTATTTTTTTATCCTCGAGTCTGGAATCACTTAACAAAGTTAGTTCTTTTGCAGTTGACAAATGAAGCACATGTAGGCGCGACCCATATTTATCGGCCAGCTCAATTGCCTGTGCAGATGATCGATAACAAGCCTCCTCACTTCTTATAAGAGGATGATATTTTATTGGGATATCCTCCTCTCCAAACTGCTTTTTAAACGATTCAATATTCTCACGAATTATATCTTCTTTCTCACAATGAGTGGCAATAACCATATCCACCTCTGCGAATATCTGCTGAAGAGATTTTACATTATCTACAAGCATACTTCCTGTAGATGAACCCATAAATATCTTTACACCACACACATATCTCTTGTCAACTTTTCTCAATTCATCAATATTGTTGTTGGTAGCACCTAGATAAAAAGAGAAATTAGCAATTGATTTACTCGATGCTAATTCAAATTTTTTCTCCAACTCTTCAATTGTCACAGTCTGAGGATTAGTATTAGGCATCTCCATGAATGATGTAACTCCCCCCGCAACAGCTGCTCTACTCTCAGATAAGATATCACCTTTGTGTGTCAAGCCTGGATCTCTAAAATGCACCTGATCATCAATTACACCAGGTATCAAATACAATCCTCTTGCATCTATAACCTCACGACATTCATTCAACAACCTCTCAGGTATATCGTCTCTGTAAACATTTGAAATTCTATTCCCTTCTATTAATACAGAACCAATAAAAGAGTCGCCTTCATTTATAATTGTGGCTTTATGTATAAGAGTCATAAGTTTTTCGATTTAGACTTTATTTTTCCTGTAATCTTACGCCAGCGTAAAATGATAACTCCAAAAAAAGCTTCACCAAATATTGAAGTATTCATCTTAGATGTACCCAGTTGCCTGTTCACAAAAATTACCGACACCTCCTTACACTTGAAGCCCAAAACTGTTGAGGTATACTTCATTTCGATTTGAAAAGCATAACCTTTAAATCTTATATCATCCAGATCAAGTGTTTCCAAGACCTCTCTTTTGTAACATACAAAACCTGCAGTAGTATCCATGATCTTTAGTCCAGTTATTAATCGTACATACCACGATGCAAAGTATGACATCAATACCCGTCCCATTGGCCAATTGACCACATTGACTCCAGATGAATACCTCGACCCTACCGATAAATCGTAACCATCTTCATGACAGGCAGAGTATAGCCTGAGCAAGTCATTAGGATTATGTGAGAAATCAGCATCCATTTCAAATACATATTCGTAAGAGCGAGCCAGAGCCCATTTAAATCCATGAATATATGCTGTGCCTAGTCCGAGTTTACCTTTCCTTTCTTCAATAAATAGCCTGTCGGAGAATTCTTCAACAATTAATCTATGAACAATTTCTGCTGTGCCGTCGGGAGAATTATCGTCTACTACAAGAATATGAAACATTTTCTCAAGACCAAAAACTGCCCTGATAATATTCTCGATATTTTCCTTCTCTTTGTATGTTGGGATAATTACTAAACTGTCTGACATATTAAAGACGTATTTTGGTTCAAATGTACTGCTTTTAGAGTAGATTTAAAAAAAAATCGTCTATATTTTGGTATTTCAAAAACATTCTCTATCTTTGCAGTCCGATTAAGGAAAACAATATCGCGGAGTGGAGCAGTGGCAGCTCGTTGGGCTCATAACCCAAAGGTCGTAAGTTCGAATCTTGCCTCCGCAACTATCAAAAAAGCCGACTTTCAAATTGAAAGTCGGCTTTTTTATTCTAAACACTTATGGATGCTTAATAAAAAAGTGCTGAAATTTTGGATCCACATCCGCAACTTCAGCACTTTCAGTATATTAAATATCAGTAGATTACACCTTATTTATCATTTGATAATGAATAAGGAGCATCCGATTTATTGATCCCTCTCTTTTTATTAGGTTCTTCAGACATCTTAATATCTATATTAACTCCTTTCACTAGTTCTGAATGTTTGAAATAGTTCTTTGAATAATCTTTACCATTCATTTTGATGTTATCAATATATCTAGTAAAATGATTATTGTTAGGTGAATTAATCACAACCTTGTTGCCATTTTCTAAATGTATTGTTGCTTTTTCAAATAGTGGCGATCCAATTACATATTCATCACTTCCAGGGCAAACAGGATAAAATCCTAATGCTGAGAAAACATACCATGCAGAAGTCTGTCCATTATCCTCATCTCCACAATAGCCATCTGGATTTGGGGTATAAAGCTTATCCATTACCTCACGATTCCAGTATTGTGCCTTCCAAGGTTCTGCAGCGTAATTATAAAGATAAATCATGTGCTGTATAGGCTGGTTACCATGTGCATACTGTCCCATATTCATAATTTGCATCTCGCGAATCTCGTGAATCACACCACCATAATAGCTATCATCAAATATTGGAGGCATAATAAATACCGAATCGAGCATATTTACAAACTCTTTATTACCGCCCATTAAATCAATTAAGCCTTGTGTATCATGGAAAACAGACCAGGTGTAATGCCAGCTATTACCTTCAGTAAATGCATCACCCCATTTGGTTGGGCTAAATGGCGACTGGAATGTACCATCTTCATTCTTACCTCTCATTAATTTATGTTCAGGAGAATAAAGGTTTTTATAGTTTTGACTTCTTTTTGCAAAAAGATCTATTTCACTTTGAGGTCTTTTCAACTCTTTAGCGAGTTTGTAAATTGTCCAATCTGCATAAGCATACTCTAGGGTTCTTGCTGCATTCTCGTTAATGCCTACATTATATGGAACATAACCTATAGTATTATAATACTCATGCCCTAAACGTCCTGTAGAAGACACTCTTGGATGTACATTTTCTGTTCCGTGAAGCATGCCTTCATAAAGAGTTTCAATATCATACCCTCTTAAACCTTTTAGATATGCATCTGCAACAACAGAAGCTGAATTATTACCAATCATAATTCCTCTATGGCCTGGACTAGCCCACTCAGGCAAGAAACCACTCTCTTTGTAAGTATTTACCAATCCCTCTTGAATCTCCATATTAACAGAAGGATAAACAAGGTTCAGGAGTGGAAATAATGCTCTAAATGTATCCCAAAATCCAGTATCAGTATACATATATCCAGGAAGAACTTCTCCATTATATGGACTGTAATGCATAACTTTTCCATTAGCATCTATTTCATAAAACTTACGTGGAAAGAGTGTAGAGCGATATAATGTTGAGTAAAATGTGCGCTGTTGATCCAGATTTCCACCTTCAATTTCAATCTTGCTTAAAACCTCATTCCAAATGTCACGACCCTCTTGTTTAACAGTTTCAAACTCTTTGTCGGCAACCTCATTAAGGTTCAACCAAGCCTGCTCGTAGCTTATAAATGAAGAGGCCACCTTAGCAGTTATTTGCTCACCTTTTACAGTAGAGAAACCCACAAATGCGCCTGAGTGTTTTGACTCAGATTTTAAACCACTTTCTTGTATTTCTTTGTCTGAAACAATTCGAGTCAGTTCAAATGGTTTATCAAATACCACAACAAAATAGTTTTTAAAATTTGCTGGAACACCACCACTGTTACGTGTTGTATAACCTATAATTGCATTTTTATCTTTCAGTACTTCTATTGCTGAGCCTCTATCAAATGCATCTACAAGCACTATTGCGCTATCAGTTTCAGGAAAAGTAATCCTAAAGATAGCAGCGCGCTCTGTTGGCGTAACCTCTGTTGTAACGTCATAATCAGCAAGGTAAGCACTGTAATAATATGGTTTTGCAACCTCTGCTTTACGTGAAAACCAACTTGCTCTCTTTTCCTGATCAAATTCTATCTTATCAACCATTGGAAAAATCGAGAACTGACCGTAGTCATTCATCCATGGACTTGGCTGGTGTGTTTGTTTAAAACCGTTAATCTTATTATCAGTATATGCATATTGCCAACCATCACCAATTTTACGAGTTTGTGGTGTCCAAAAATTCATTCCCCACGGAAGTGCTATGGCTGGATATGTATTTCCATTTGATAAAGCAAACTCAGATTGAGTCCCCATTAGAATATTTACATAATCAACTGGAGTCTCATATGTTTGAGCTTTTAAAACATTTAAGCTAAAAGCTAAAAACAATACTAGTGTTGTAATTAATAATTTTCTCATTTTCATAAATCTCTTATATACTGTTTACTAAATTCATTTTACCTTTTCCCTCGAGATCGAGAATTAGCTCCCCAAACAATGTATTCACCCATGCAAACCATGTTCTGGTAAAGTCGGTTGGATCATTTTTATTGAACGACTCGTGCATAAATCCTGTGTCAGCGTCAGTATCACGTAACATTTGCAAACAATATTTGATTTCTTCATCACTTCTGCTTGTCTGCGCACGCATAATAATACTCATTGGCCAAACCATATCATAACCAATATGTGGACCACCAATTCCTTCCCCGGCCGTACCTTTAAAGAAGAAAGGATTATCTTCACTTAGTACAAATTTCCTTGTGTTCTGATAAATTCGGTCGTTCACATTCAAGCCTTCCAGATAAGGCAATGCCAATAAACTAGGAATATTAGCATCATCCATTAAAAATGCATTTCCAAAACCATCTACTTCAAAAGCATATATTTTTCCATACTTAGGATGTTTAACAATTGCATGCTTTTTGATTGCATCTTCAACCTCTTTAGCAAGAGTCAAACTTTTTAAGGCTAAATCAGAGTCCCCTGTTACTTTCTGTGCTATCTCGGCAAGTTGTTTAAGCGATGTCACGGCAAAAAAGTTAGAAGGGATAAGAAATTGGAATGTGGTAGCATCATCCGATGGACGGAATGAAGACACAATAAGACCAACGGGTTTAACAGGATTACCCCAACCATCATTATTTAATGTGTCAAGCTGACGCTCTGTCTTCCTTTGGAATTTATAAGGACCCGTACCATCTTTTCTTTGCTGCTCTTTAAAAGTTTGAATTACAAGATTCATTGCTTTTGTCCAGCGAGCATCAAAAACAGACGTATCACCTGTTGTTTTCCAATAATTATACGCCAAACGAATTGGATAGGCCAGTGAGTCAATTTCCCATTTACGCTCATGTATTCTAGGATTCATTTGCGTCAAATCACTCTGCCAATCCCCATCAGGCCTATCTTCATTATAGAAAGCATTTGCATATGGGTCAACAATTATGCATTCAGTTTGTCTATTAATAAGTCCAGCTATCAACTGCTTAAGCTTATCATCCGAATTCGCAAGGGGCAAATATGGCCAAACCTGTGCAGATGAATCTCTCAGCCACATTGCATCAATGTCACCAGTTATTACAAAAGTATCGGGTCTACCATTTTTAATACTGAAATTTACAGTTGTATCTAAGGTGTTTGGAAAACAATTCTCAAACATCCATGCCAATTTTGGATCCTTAATAAGAGGTTTTATTCTCTTGATAGTACTCTCAACGGCATCCGAGGTAAAATTACGTTCATTAAGAGGTAATCTCTTAGATACATACTTTTCACCCTGTTTAACCCCACTAACACTAGCGGAAGAGGTATGAGATGCAATTTTAGACGGGTTTACTGCAATTGCTGTTAAACCAATTGCAGTTTTTTTAATAAAATTTCTACGTGAAGTCACAATAGTAAATAATTAATGTTAATATTATCTTTAAAATTTTTTCTATAAAACTGTTTGATCTGATATAAAGCTTATAGGGAATCTTTTACTGAAAGCATCCTTAAAGCTTATAATTGTTTCAGTTCTCGCTAAACCTAAAGGCTGAAGCTTAGAGTGAATAATTCGTAGCAAATCTTTATTATTCTTAGCAACCACCTTTATCAAAAGATCATACTGTCCTGTGGTATAGTAACACTCTATAACTTCAGGAATCTTCTCAAGCTCCTCAACAACAAAGTCGAAAGTTGAAGGAGATGAAAGAAAAACCCCTATAAAGGCACAGGTTTCATATCCAAGTTTTTCGGGATTAACAATATACTCAGAACCTTTAATGATACCTAGATTGGTAAGTTTTTGCACCCTTTGATGTATGGCTGCACCAGACACATTACAAGCACGCGCCACCTCCAAAAAAGGAACTCGGGCATTTTCTACAATCATACTAAGAATTTTCTCATCCAGTTCATCTAAATCATGATGGGCCATACACCTACTTTTAAATTGTTACAAATTTGGGTTATTTACTGCAAATTTAATATATTGATTTCTTTTTTCAATAATAAAATGTGCAAATGATTAGTGTAATTTATGAATTACCAATCCCGACCGTAGTTTTGGTTCAAACCAGGTAGTTTTGGGAGGCATAATATTTCCAGTATCTGCAATATCCATCAACTGCTTCATAGATACCGGATAAAGCGCAATAGCAAAAGCCATCTCTCCACTATCTACCCTATGTTTTAGTTCATCCAGACCACGAATACCACCTACAAAGTCGATGCGTTTATCACTACGCAAATCTTTTATACCTAATATTTCATCTAGAATTAAATTAGAACTAATAGTAACATCAAGCTGGCCAATTGGATCATTGTCATCATAAGTACCAGGTTTGGCAGTTACACTAAATGACCGACCATCAAGATATATTGAAAAGTTGTGTAAGTTCTTTGGTCTTTCAATATCAGATCCTGTAGGCTCAACAATAAAATTTTTCTCTAATTTTTGAATAAATTCATTAGGAGTCAGTCCATTTAAATCTCTTACTACTCGATTATAATCTATTATGGTTAATTGACTATCGGGGAAGCAAACGGCCATAAAATAGTTATACTCCTCGTTTCCTGTGTGATCTAAATTCTTCTTAGCTTTTTCTGCACCTACAAGTGCTGCAGCTGCAGATCGGTGGTGACCATCTGCAATATATAGAGATGGAATTTGACTAAATGTTTCTGTTATTGAAGCAATATCATTATCCTCATCAATTAGCCAGAAATGATGTCCTACCCCATCAACAGAGACAAAATCATATTCAGGTTCACGCTGAATGACCTTTTCAACAACCCTGTTTATTTTATTATTATCGGGATATGAGAAAAACACAGGCTCTATATTAGCATCAGTTATTCTAACATGCTTCATTCTATCCTCTTCTTTGTCACGACGTGTAAGCTCATGTTTTTTAATCTTGCCAGTCATGTAATCCTCTACATATGCACACACTACTAGTCCGTATTGTGTTTTACCATTCATGGTCTGAGCATAAACATAGTAATGTTCTTTCTCGTCCTGCACCAGCCAACCATTATCACAAAACATCTTAAAGTTTTCGGCTGCTTTTTCATATACATCAGCATCATGCTCATCTTTGCCTGCAGGGAAATCTATTTCTGGTTTTATAATTCTATAAAGCGACCTCTCATTGCCTTCAGCCTCTTTGCGGGCCTCTTCAGAGTTAAGAACATCATAAGGGCGTGACGCTACATCCTTCACAAGCTCTCTCGGGGGACGGACACCCCTAAAGGGTTTTACCTTCATATAAATACTAATTTTTAAATTTAAACTTCATAGGGTAATTTCAGACAAATGTAACATTTTTTCCATAATAAACTGTTACTTTTGTTATCGAAATAACAATAGAACAATATGATACAGATTGAGGAATCAAAAATAATTGAAGCTGCTGAAAAAGGCATGGATGAATTTTTAAAATTATTCACCGATACATACCTAGAAGCACTTGGAGGTGATATTACTAATGATAACATAGAAATGCTCAACGGCTATCAGCACACATTGCTTGCCTTACGCTTCTTTATTGAAGAAGTAAATGAAGGTGGCTTTGTACAATTAATACAAAACGGTTACGGAGGCTATGTGCTTGACAACCCTACAGCCAAGTCTCTTAAACAAATCGGAGCAAAAGGCTTCTCAAAGATTCTATATAAAGCCAAAGACATTTATGAGAAATATCGCACAGAACTGGAGCGCGAGACCACCGAAGAAGAATTCATGGCTATGTATGAACAGTTTGAGCAATTCGATGAACTCGAAGAAAAATTTTTCTATATAGAAGAGGAAGAAACTCTAATAGTTGCTCAATATGTTGATGAAAATATTGAGGATTTCGCAGAAGTAATTAAGTAAGCACATTACTAAACAAATTTCTCACGCTTTTGCAGGTTTAGAAAACCGATTAGCAACCACACTATACCACCAATTGAAAGGAAAAGACGATTCTTTAAAAGGGTATTCTGCCAGATTAAGGGGTGGGTATCGTTAGGTATAGAAAACGGATTTAGAAAAGCATTCCAAAAAGAGTTGGATAATTGATTATTACTACCCATGAAAACAAACATCAAAAACCCTAACACAATTATAATCACTGCAGTACCATTTCCACTTCGTGTAATAGTCGAAAACATAAAAGCCATATTTCCGAAAAACAACATCGGAAATATGAGCTGAGCAGCCATCTCGAAAGGGTTTACAGGATAAAGCAATATAAGGGCAATGTAAGCAAAAATAACCAGGATGAAATAATTCGCTACATAAATCATAAGCATACGCACTCCCCATACTTTATATCGGTAGTTAGGTATTCCAAAAATAATTTCTAAAATACGGTTATCTTCATCGTTTTGAATACCAAATACAACCGGGTAGAATATAAGCAGCAAGCAAGGGAATAGTAACAATCCATAAATAGACCCTTCGTTAATCTCAGCCCGGTTCCATGCTTGCTGAAACATGAAAAAGGCAAAAAAAGCAAAAGCAGCCAGAAGAAACCAGAAGAATTTCCCAGCAAATATAATCTTTAAATTATACTGTACTATCTTAGTTGTTAAGCCTATATAATTTTTTAAACCCATATTATCAGATATTTTTCAGTAAACATAAGTACGCGTCTTCAAGATTGGGCTCTACTTGTACAGCTCCCGAGTATGGCTCATGCACCGATATATAACGTACCTGAATCAAGTCACCATCCTGGATATTATGTACCACTAATGATTTATCTAACTTTTCGTCGAACGACTCCTTATCTATCAAGAATTGCCACACCTTTCCCTCTGCCATTTCAAGCATATTCTCCGGTACTCCAAAGTATTTCAACTCCCCTTTGTCCACCACCGCCACCCGGTTACAAGAGCTGGAGATATCCTCAATGATATGAGTAGAAAAGATTACAATACGATCCTTACTTAACTCTACCAACAAGTTACGGAAGCGTATTCGTTCACGAGGATCGAGCCCAGCAGTAGGTTCATCAACCACTAATATACGAGGCAGATGTAAAAGTATCAAAGCTATTCCTATCCGTTGCTTCATTCCACCCGAGAAAGAACCTATCTTATCATCTTTACGTTCGTACATACGAACCGCTTTTAACACATACTCAATACGCTCATGGCGAATGTCACTATCTGTCAAACCTTTAAGGATTGCTTGGTAATCCAGAAATTCTAATGAAGACATGTTTTCATATGTCCCGAACTCCTGCGGAAGGAAACCGATTAAACTCTGCAATTCTTCGCGATAAACACGGGTATCCATCCCGTTAATCCAAATACTTCCATAGCTTTGCTCAAGAATACCAGTGATAATACGCATCAAAGTCGATTTTCCAGCTCCATTAGGCCCCAGCAGACCAAACATTCCAGTTTTTATTTCAAACGATACACTACGTAGTGCTTTAAATGGTCTACGACGCTTGCCAATGAAAGGAATACTAATAACCATTCTGAAATAAGCCCTCTTTAATCCTTCGAAACGACCAGAAATACGTTCGATGTTAATATTTTTCGCGTGAATGTAGTTAGAAGAGATATAAATTGCTATGCCCAATCCCCAAAGTGCTCCAATAATCAAAACCATTGGAAGATTATCCAGCATTTTATATAAACCAAACAAGATCAAAGGAGGCAAACTCCAAAACACAAAACGATTCAAGTATTTCACGGTCATATTACCTTCAAATCGATAAAACAAGTAAGATCTAATTTTGCGCCATAAGTACAAAGTAGCCGCATACATTACAAAAGACAATATGAAACCCCAAAACTTATTATTAATATAAAAATATGTAAAATAGAAGCCAAATGCCCAAAGGATAAATTGCCAGATAACGTTTGTGAAATCTTTTAGTGAATGATACTCGCCGCTCAAACCCAATCGTCGTCGTATTTCCAATCCACTGTTCCATTCACGTGAAAAACGGCCCGACCTATCATATATCTTCACAAGGTTACGTACTTCAATACTAATCTCCTGTTCCGGATCAACCACATTCTCTTTAGCACTACGTAAACTAGTTTGCATAAAAAAGGTCACTCCGGGGATAAGCACTGCCAGCGCCGTAATGTATAGTACCTGGTACAGCAAGTCGTCCACATACATGTAGATGCTAATCGCACCAACCACGAAAATGACAAGATGAGTAATCTTTATTTTTGGGGTCAAGCCACGATACCACTCCAACGTATTTTCAAGTCCCATATTCACAGTAGGGATAATCAATAGTGTCAGCATGGTTGAAAATGCGAGCCCCCCTATCACAGTTATGGCGAAGGGAGCGCCTATAGCTCCAGCGTATTCATTATCGCCCATAGCCAACGGGAGCATGGCAATAATTGTTGTGATGGTGGTAATCATAATCGGACGTATGCGCGACAATCCAGCGGACATCAACGCTCTTTCGCGACGGAACCCTCTCTTTCTCAATATATTCGAATAGTCGATTAAAATAATTCCGTTATTCACCACCACACCCAGTAATATAAGAAAACCCATTAGTGTATTAGCGTTAAGCAAGCTGTTTCCAGTGATAATTAGTGCTAACAGCGAACCAATGGCTGCCAAAGGAATAGAAAAAAGCATAACCAAAGGTGTAGTCACAGACTCGAACACCATTGCAAGTATCATGAAGATCAATAGAAAGGCAGCAAGTATAAGGAATTTAAAGTCAGAAAACTGATCTTCTTCATGTATCACCTCAATGGCTACACCTGCTGGTAGGTTATAGTTAGCGATCAACTGGTCGATATCGGCACGATATCCTTCAAGTAACGTTTTTGAGCCTGTAACGCTTCGAGAAAATCCGTACTGAACCTCTAACTGTTTATCTTGATTGACACGTGTAATACGGGAACGACCGTATCCTTTGTTAACAGTGGCAATGTCTATAAGGTCATGCAAGCCCCCACTGGTATTCATAATCTGTACGGCTTCGAGGTCATCTATTGTTCTTTGTCGCCTCTGTTGCTCTTCTTCTTCAGGCGTTTTGTCGCGAATAATAATATCATAAGACTCTTCGCCTACTTTGAAGGTAGTGCCAGACGAAAACTCGGTATTCAACTCCGAAAGCCCTGTTGTTATATTGGCACGAGTTATCCCATAAGAGGTAAGCAACAATTGGTCAAAATCGAGTAGTATCTCTGGTTGTCGACGTGTAAATGAAACCCTTGAATTCTGTATAAAATCCTGTTGTTCTAACTGATATTGAATATCATCAGCTACCAGCTCCATCATTTCGTAATCCGATCCTTTGATAATAATCCTCTCCTGATTATTCCCAATTCCCAGTAAACTCATAAATCCAACCATCCCGCTTAGACCACCACTGTTGCTTTGCCCGCCTCCCGTTGCATCCGCAACGAAAATTTCGCCTCCTCCAATATTCGGTATTTTGGTCTGTACATCCGCCTTAATATCAGATATTCCGCGTTTACCTATCTTTTGAAAATTCTCTTGCAATATGAGTGTCAAGACAGCCTCTTCTTCGTTAACTCGGCTGACAAGATCTTTCTTTTCCGGAATCTCTTCTAAACGTTCTTCTAGTACCCTAACCACGTTATCGGTACTTTCCAAAGTGCTTCCGGTAGGCATAGTAATATAAATATTAAAACGATCTGCATCCACTTCTCTTCGTTGTTGAGTTGCGGTGGAAAGAGATAGTATTAGAGTAACAAATAACAATATGACAGCTCCAAAGATAGTCACTCCAGGATTACGCATACAAGCTTTCAACAAGACAAGGTATACCTGAATCGGACGCTGTGTAAGCGATACTTTCTGATAAAAGATACTTTCGTTCCTTTTGCCTTTCAGTATAAAATAAGCAGCCATGGGGATGAACAATAATGCCACAGCCAATGATACCACGAGGGTAGAAATAATAGATACACCAATATGCATACCCATGAGCTTAAGCAAGAAGTTATCAGAGAAAAGGAAGGGTAAAAATATAATAACTGTGGTAAGTGTTGCTGCAACTATCGAACGCCACACTTCTTTTGTTCCCCTCTTAACCGACTCACCCGCCTGCATACCTGATCCAGACAATCGGTATATATTTTCCAAAACAACGATACTGTTATCCAACAACATACCTACTGCCAATGCCATCCCAATGAGTGTTAGACTATTGACGGAAATTCCAGCGTAATAAAAGAAATTAAAAGCCGTGATGACGGAAATTGGCATTGCGAGGGCAATTAAAAGTACCAAACGTAAATTTTTCAGAAAAAACCAAAGCATCATAACTGCCAACAATCCACCAACCAACGCGAGTCGAATGATCTGATTGATGTTGTTCTCCATAGTCTCGGCTGTATTGGAATCGACCACAATCTCCACATCTAACATTTCCAATCGCTCATTCAGACGATCCACAGTTGCTAATGTACGATGCGACAGGTCGATAAGATTAGTTTGTGCATCATTTACAAGCGAAACTGAAATCGCCTCTTTCCCATTAACGCGGCTATACGAGACCTCCTCTTTTAGATCGAAAAACAACGTCGCTACATCTTTCAGAAGGATAGGGCCAGGTGCAATCACAAGATTTTCAAGATCCGACACCTTTGTATACGATGAATTCACGTGAACAAAAAATTGATTGTGCGTTTCATTAACAGTACCCACAAACACTTTTTCACGTGCATTACTATTCAAAAGGCTACTTATCTGGGATGGTGTTATATTTAATGCATTACTCGCATCTCTATTTAACTGAATCTCTATAGCTCTTTCACGTCCCCCAAATACACTAACCGCAGCTATACCATCTATATTCTCTAGTTCCGACACCACTTCCTCATCCACTATATGCCGTACGCGATCTACTCCTCCAGAGCCACGAATTTGCAGCGACATGAACGTATTGCTCATCATAGACACGTCCATCTTTTGTACGCTCACGTTAAAACCGTCGGGAAGAGATGCCGAAACCTCCTTCATCTTCTCTTCCAATTTAAGCGAAGTGGTTTTGAAATTAACGCTACTTTTGAAGTCTACGCGTATGGATGATTGCCTGCTACTGATCTCCGATTGTATTTGGTCTACTCCACCTACTGAGCTAATGGCTCCTTCAAGGGGAATAATAACCTCCGATTCCACGTATGCCGGATCCATATCCTGTTGTGAGTTGACAGAAACGTACAGCATCGGCAACTCTGCATTGGGAAGCAGTTCTACCGGCAATTGCTTATACGACACATACCCCAACAAGGTAGTTGCGATAAACAGCATACTAATTGTTATTCTTTTATTTAAAAGAAAGTTCATCCTTTTCTCTTTGTTACCCTCAATTTCATCTGTTCAAAAACATAATACACGCACGGAATCACAACCAAACTCATCAACGTGGAAGTAACGAGTCCTCCTATCACGGCCACAGCCATAGAAGAGCGCATCGCCGCGCCTTCACCGAAACTGAAAGTCATGGGCAATAACACCAGGATAGTGGTAAGACTTGTCATGATGATCGGACGAATACGCTGTTGTCCTGCTTGAACAATAGCCTCAGTCAGATCCATCGTAGCCTTCAGCTGGTTTATGCGTCCTACTAAAAGGATTGAGTTATTGATAGCTATACCAGCCAGCATGATTATTCCCATCGCACCCATAATATTTAGGGGTGATCCGGTTATCAAGAAAATCATCACAGCCCCCACCAATCCAAAAGGTATGGTCAATAATATAGTAAGGGGGTGCAGCAATGATTCATATTGAGATGCCAGCACCATATATACTAGAACCACAGAAAGCAATAAAGCAAACACAAGGCTCTTCATCGACTCCTTTCGTCGCTCTTCCTCTCCCGTTACCGTGATAGAATAATTTGCAAGAAGTTCAATATCCTCTACAGACGCACTAATTTCCTGCGCCACCTTGTCGAGAGATCTATCTGACTCCATATTCGAAAGAATTTTATTGATTCGGCTTTGATTCCTGCGAAAGATTTCTTTTGGTGCAAGTGAACGAGTGATGGTGGCTATCTCGCTCAACCTAAACTCTTGATTTCCGCTCGTGATCATCAAATCTCCCAATTCGGTCGTGGTAATATCTGGCACTTTAATGACAATATCCCGCATCTCTCCACGGTAATCCATTTTACCTACATCACGTCCCTGTAGCTGCTGACCAATCTGCTGTATTACAGTGGCTACCGAGATATTGTTTATTCCCGCGATGGTGCGGTCAATATAAATATTAAGTTCGGGAGCCCCATCGGCCATCGATGATTTCACGTTATATATACCTTCCACCGATTCCATCCGCAACAACACATCGTCTGTTATAAAGGCAATCTCTTCGAGGTCTTCACCTTTGACCTCCACCACAATTGGCGCCTCATCATCCCCCAGAAACTCACCTAGAGAATGGTCGTCCTGCTTAAAAGAAAGTTCCAACCCCTCAATATTGTCGGTCGCTTCCACTAAACTAGCTATAACATATTCCGGAGTAGCCATACTCTGTTTAGATAGTATTACCTTCATTATCGCTGTATGTTCTCCTTCAAAAATCTCGTTATCCGATGAACCTCTACCTATGTGTGTGTATATTGTAGCCAAACTATCTTCACTAATAGTATGCAAAAGATACTCCAAATTATTTACAACTGCATCGGTTCGTTCCAACTGTGTCCCTTCCGGTAATTTCACTGATATTGTGAAACCTTTTCCTTCTGTACGTGGCATAAACTCGGTACCGATAAACGGAAATAAAAGTATAGTAACAAGCAAAATTGCCGCAGACACACCAATTACCCACCAACGATGGTTGAGCAATACTCTAAGTTGCTTGCTGTACCCTTTGAACTGCACCGCTTTTGCTTCGCTTTTCGTGTTTTTCCGTCGCATTAGTTTGTCATACAACATGGGAATCACCAGCAAAGCTACAAAAAGCGAGGATAACAAAGAAAATGTCACTGTCCATGCGAGGTCTTTAAAGAGCTCACCTGAAGCACCATGCATATAGACTATTGGGATAAATACCACAATCGTCGTTAAGGTAGAAGCGATTACTGCCCCCGAAACTTCCGTCGTCCCGTTGATTATTGAGCTTTTACGTTCCGAACCCTGTTCTCGGTTTCTGAATATACTCTCTATCACCACAATAGCGTTATCTATAAGCATTCCTGCTCCCAAAGCAAGTCCACTAAGTGTCATTACGTTAAGTGTAAGACCACTGAAATACATCATGGTAAACGTGGCGATTATTGAAATGGGTATAGAGACACTAACGATAAGAGTCGTTCCCATTCTTCTAAGAAATAAAAACAGAACCAAAACTGCAAGCAACATTCCAAAGAAAGCGCTGTTTATCACCTCTCCAATTGCTTGCTTAATAAAGGTTCCCTGATTGCTTATTACCTGAAAACTGTAACCTGGTAAAGCTTGCTCTATAACTGCAAGTTGAGCGGTTAACAAATCAACAGCTTTAACAGTATTAAAATTCATCTCTTTATAGACCGACAAACCTATACAACGCTCCCCGTTAATTCGCGTGATATTATCAGGACGTGCGTTTTCGAATTTCACGTTGGCTACTTCACGCAAATACAAGGGTGCACTTTCTGCATTTTGTGAAGACGCTCCAGACTCTACTAATTGTGTGGGTTTGTAACTTACTATTAGGTTTTCAAAATCAGACTCTGAGGTAAATAACGACGAGCTCTTTACCAGATACTGCAATCCTAGCTCGCTAACTCGCCCACCTGAAATGCTCTGATTGTTTGTTTCAATTCTCGAAGCTATTTCTTCCATCGTAATACCAAATGCATTCAAGAGGTACGGATCGGTTTCTATAGTTAGTACAGGTATCTCTTCACCCGATAAGGCCACCTCAGCGATTCCTTCGAGGCGAATAAGTTCATTACGGACATAGCTATTCGCCATTTTTCGCAATTCCGCCATGTCAGTAATCGAATTGTGTGACATTGCAATCAGCATTACTGGTGCTGTATTCGGATCGTGTTGAGTGATATTGATAGATTCTATATCTGGGTTCTGAGAAAACGGCACAATTGCTTTCTGAAGATCCAAAAAGGCATCGTCCATATCTTTATTTTGTACATACTCAACAGTTAAACGTGCAGACCCTGCCCTAATAACGGTAGATACCTGCACTACATCACTTTGCCGGATAGCCATCGACTCCATACTTTCGACAAACATTTTCTCTATCTCTTCCGGAGGGCGCTCACCGGCTTCGAACTCCACGAATAGGCGGGGCGAATTCATATCGGGCAATAAATCCACGCTTAACCTGTCGTATGAGATCTTACCCAACAGTAAGATTGCGAATACAATCATACTTATGGAAACGGGATTTTTTAAAGCAAATCGGAGTATATTTCTCATTTACTGTATTCTGTTATTTCAATACTTTTACGCGGCTGTTTTCACGTAACGTTTCGTAGCCCCTTATAATCAGGTTATCATTTTCGTTCAAACCCTGGGTTACTTCCATATTGTTTTCATCTTCAAGCCCCGTTTGAATATCACGTAGTATAGCAGTATTTCTTTCTACTATATAAACATACTTCCTGTTCCTTCTAGAAAAAACCACTTCTTTAGGAATAATAATAGCACTATCGGCTCGATTAACCACAATATCGGCTTTAACAAACATCCCTGGACGCAATTTCAATTGGTTGTTATCAATCAAAACCTTTCCATTGAATGTACGTGTTTCGGTGCTAATGGCTGGCGACAGTTCACTTATTTCACCCTTGATCGTATCATCTGGCAAGGTATAGTGAGTGATGTGTACCGGTTGATTCGATTGCACATACTCGATAGCACTTTCGGGGAGATTAATTTCCATATACATGCGTGAATAAGCCATCAGACCAACCATTTCACTTCCTTGTGTCACTCTGCTCTGGGGCGTGTAATGAGGCAAAGTGACTATCACCCCGTCAAAAGGTGCCCGCACTTCCATTTTTTGAAGGCTCAAGGCAGCGTTTTCTAAGTCGTAACGAGCATTAGTAACTCTTACCTCGGTATTGCGCATTTCGCTCAACGTAACTCCTCCCTTTTCGTATAGGGCCGTTTGTTTGCTTTGCTCTTGCTCTGCTATTTCAAGACTGAGCTTTTTAGACTCAATCGCAATCCCGTTTTCATACTCCTTATCTTCAAGGCGGATAATAAGCTGACCTTTTTTAACTCTATCGCCCAACTTATAAGGTTTTCCAGTGGAAGAATTTGTCTGAAGGTTGTAAAACCCATTCATCTCGGCAGTTAGCTCAGTACTATACGTTGCCAGTGCAGTTCCGGTTGTGTTAATCAACCTGCTGATGGAGCCTTTTTTAAGTTCCTGCACGGATACTGGTGTTTCGATTTCGCTTTGACTGCTCTGGGGTGTATTTCCACACGCCGTGAGTAAAGCAATTATAAGCGTAGATAATAAGATTCTGTACTTCATATAATTAAACTATTAATTTTCAACGGTTCCTGCCCATTCCTTAGTTGGTACAATGGGTATCTCATTCTCAAAGTCGTATAATGTTAGGATTTTCAGGTTAAGCAGTTCAATTTTATAATTGATCAGCGCCTGAGAGTATGCCATTCTTCTATTCGACAACTGTGTTTGGAACTGGCTAATTTCCATCCCGGTAAGGTCTCCCTCCCTGTACCTAGTTAAGTTAATATCGTATGTAAGCTGTGCATTTCGAACACTTTTTTCTGCTATGTCAATCTGAGTACGCAAATTTTCAAGTCTTCTCCATGTTTGTCTTACCTCCAGTTCAATATCAATTCTCAAGTTTTCTTGTTCAAGCTTTGCAAGTGTTTGTGCAACCTCTTGCGCTCTTACTCGTGCTTTTTTTTCTCCCCAATCAAATATTGGAACTGTCAAGCTTATTGCCACCCTAGGGTTTTGGGTAGGATTATCATAAATATTTTCGAATCTTTGGTGGTCACCTATAATCCCTACTGAAAGCGAAATATCTCCTCTGAACTCGTTTAGACTTTTGGTCTGTATCATCTGTAGTTCTGCGAGTTTGATATCAATTTCACGCTGTCGAAGTTCCATTCTCGAGTTTAGTCCACTCTGCACCGCTTGTAGCAAGTCTATAGCCAACGGACTCACTTCAATCTCTACTGTCACTTCAATATCTTCATGCAAAGGCATTCCTAACGTTTGTTTCAGTTGATCTTTTGCGTTTTCGAGTGAAACAATACGTTCTTCTACAGTGGACTGTGCGTTAGCAAGATTAAGCTCTGCCTGATACAGTTCTTCTCTTGCCGATAAATCAGCCTCCACCTTATTCCTTATTATTTCAAAACTCTGCTCTGTATTTGCGAGTTCTTCCCTACTTATCGATAAGTTGCTTTGAGCCATAAACACGGTATAAAATTGATTAGTAATACTTCTTTCCATGTTTAATCGTTGCAAAGCGTACCTGATTCCCGCATTTTCATAATCAAACTCAATCTGCTGCATTTCCATTTTGCGTCGATTATATGTAAAAATTGGCTGATTGAACCGTAAGTATAAATCGTTACTAAATGCCCTATTACTGTTATCCATTCCTTCTACCGTTGATTGGTTATCCTGCCATCCAAATGTATTAATAAGCGAAACTTCACCATCGGTAAACAAGATTGGTTGGGATATCATAAATGTCCCACTCGTGGCCAGTGTTTCATTCGTATACCACTGGGATAAACGGTTGTCAAATCTTCTCGACCTGCTGTAGTTGATTGGGTCAAGATCCAATGAGAACCTTGATTTCAACGAAGCACGTTGAGCAACAAGGTTGTATTGATATCGCTCTAGATTAAGTTTTGCAGCTCTCATATCGGGATTATTTTCTTCCGCAATATCCAGTGCTTGTTGAATGGTCATGGGTGCTTGAGCACTCATGTATGAAAACAATGATACTCCCGCCAATAAAAGCAGCATGCAAGAAAACCGTATCCTTAACCGTTTCATATCCATAGTTTTTTATTTAATTCAATTTTATTATGCGTTATATTACATCAAACACATGCGAAAGTACTGTTTATTTGTATTACCTCCTTACAATCTTTACCGCGTCGGCTGTTATAGATCGCAACTTCGAGTCATCACTCAAAACAACTTCAACCGTATCTTTACTGAAGAAGTAAGTTCCTAATATACTCCAACCCTCTTCCGAACTCTGTAAATTGATGAAAGCATTTTCTTCGTCCTCGTCATACCTCACTTTAAAGTGATATTCCGGATCTCCCCCTGAACGGCCGCGGCCCCTGCGGCCTCTGCGAAGTTCATCAGGCTTATATACCCAATAATACAATTCGTATTGTCCTGCATCCGGTACTGGAATTCTCCATGTCGCGGTTTGATTACCATTTCCGCTTTTAATCACGTAAGCAGATCGTATATGTGTGCCGTAATATTCATCATTCGTGGTCAACGTCCAATGTAACGGAGGACGCCAACTTGATACACCCGAATACCTAAACGAGTTATCATCCACCTGATCAAGCCATTGTGGCAATAAGCCTACCACCTCGGGTTCCGACAACACGAATAGTGTGGAATCTTCATTATCTACTATCACCTCACCTGGTATATTGAAAGATACATTCTCCACTATAAAATCACCTTCTTCCTCAACAGGTCTATTTTGTTCTCGCTCGATATTATTTATCGGGAGATTAACTATACCGGGTAAATTTGCAGAAATAAGCGTATTGATATTTATATTTCGCGGTGCTTCGTCCCATACCGAAACCAGGTTTTTAGTTTCACGTGCTTTAAGCGGCACAATACGTTTTGTTCGGGGGTCATATATAGCATCACCTGGCCTTCTTCCAAAATTTATTTCAAAGTCAATTACCCCATCGTGATCGGAGTCATTAGTAATCTGTAGCTTTACAACAAAAACTTCCCCATCACGGTTAGTAATCTGTGTGACATCGGGTGTACCTATGATATAAACAGGAAGAGGAATTGGTTGGTACCAAGTTTGAATGGGTGCACGTAAATCTACGTCAGCAATCATGCCCATAGTATCCAACAAGTTCTCGAACCTTAAATTAGTAAATATATTACGTTGCAAAACCTCACGAAGAGAATCCCTAAATTCTCTATACCCAACATTTTGCTCTGCATAAGCAAACAAATAATTTGCTTTTAAAGAGGTAACATTATCAAGCAAATCCTTATGATCTACATCTGAGAGAAGCTCCTTGAACGATGCCTGTTCCATCAGTAAATTTGCTTTTTCATTATTACTGATACCGTTCATTTGTCTGATCCAATTGTTATTATCCGTTTTATTCTGCAAGTACAGCTCGATAAGTCGATTGGAAACAGACCACTCGGAAGAAAAAACATTATACCGGAAATTATACAGTTGCGGGAACACGAAAAAAGGATTTGGTTTCACCGAAACATTTACCGAACCTCTGTCCTGCGACCAGTCAAAATCAGCTTCCGATCGTTCAAACTGCCACATGAACTGGTTAAGCACTCGCAACGCAGCTTCATCATCACTTATCTCCTGTCCATTTTGTTGCGCCCAGTTTTTAGCGTTACGCACGCCCTGAACCACGTTAGCAGTATTAACTAAACTTCCTTTTTCTGGAAATAATACCATCTCGGGTTGCATAACTTCCTGTGCTTGAGTCCATGTGCGTGCATAGCTATAAAACTGAACAGGTACCTCAATAAGTGAAAAACGATTGAACGAGTAGTCAAGTGAGTATGAAGTCTCAATTGACCTTCTACGTTCTCTTATTTGTGAAGGAATTGTATCTGTGATTGGGTTAAATATGGGCGTAAAATAATCGTGCCCTTTCAAATGCCATATACTGTAAAGCGTTTCGTCAACTTCAATGCTTTTTTGCACATAATCACCAATAATAAGTGTTATTGATGGGGTTAGAAAATCAGTTTCATAAATAAAAACACTGTCGTAAGTAACTTCTGTAATCACTTTCTGACTTGCAGTTTCTAGCTTATTGCTGCCAACTGTTGAGTCTTGCAAACTTCCCGCCCTTTGACCAAGAGTGTCTCTATTCGCCATTCTTCTTGGTCTATCTTGGCCGGAAGGTCGCTCACCACTTGTCCGTCCATCTCCTCGAGGCTGCCCACTTCTAGAACTAACTTCTCCGGCAGGTCGTCCTCTTCGTGATGCTCCGGGTCTAGCTAAAACTGTGTCGTTTTCGCGATTTATTTCTGGTTGCCTTGCATGTCGTCTATCTTCATACTCTGTTTCAACCGAGTCAACCGCAACTCTATTCACTACCGGCCATTTCATGATTCCCTGTGACAGAGCTTTAAGATTATTAATAGTCGTCACTTTTAATCGGAAATGACTAAAATAGGCCTGTTGCCAGTCCGGATTTTCATTACTGTACGACGTCCCCGGGCGCGGATACCAATATGTCTCTGGTGTGAAAAGTAAATAGTTTTCATTATGAAAACTGTATTTTTTATCTATTTTGAAAAGGTTACTTGCATACTCCTCCTCTAGGATTTCGGAAGGAATATCCAGATAAGAAAAATCTTCTTCAATAGTACCTGTGTATTTTAGCTTGAATTTAACAGGATCTCCAGCCTCTATCTTACGTCCAAAATCTATCAACAAGATTTGGTGATCCCTTGTAAATGACAATACATTACCGTTTTCGGTTACTTCACTCACTTCCAATCCAGGATTCAAAGAAAAGGTAAATATTTCAGAAGCTTCTAATGCTACTGCATCCATTTCAACTTCCGATGAGATTGTAAGAGGATGTTGGTTTAGGTTGATATCGTAACGGTCTATCACCATTTTAGGACTGTTTACGTACTTATTGTTCACGTCAGTATATATCTGACGCATACTTTCAGCTTTTAGTGTTTTGTTAACATGCTGATAGGAAGCCCAAACCCCTGCAGAAACAAAAATCAACGATGCAACTAGCCAACGATACCTTCCCCATTTTGTATTTGGCAGTCGTCGGAACAAAAAAATTGAAAGGCAAATAAACCCAAACCCGAGTAGAAGATATATCATGCGGTGATTAACTACTGTGGTCCAGTTCGAAAATCCAACAATTGAAGACTTTACTAACGGAAGGTTATATGCCATATAATCAAATAGATAGTAAAACTTATCCCCTATGTAAAACAATGTAAGTGCAATATACCCTAACAATATCACAAATGTAATAGCCTGGTTTTTAAGAACAAGCATAAGTCCGACGGATAAACCGAAAATATAAATCAATGTAGGTATACAGATAAGTAAAAAATAAACCAAATATGACATCCAATCGATGGATACACCTGACATAATATTAAAAGCTACAACCAGCACTATTATAATTAGGTCTAATCGAATAAAAACTCGTGCGTTCCCCCAAATCTTCCCTATCACGTACTCTGCGTTACTGAGGGGGTGCACATAAAAAACTTCTGAGGTGTCGAGCTTTTTATCCGACTTCAAAAATTCGGATGACAGAAACATGGCAATAATTGCCTGACCAGTATTCAAAAATAACAGGTTAATGTATGGTATATTTGCTGGAAGTGCCTTCATCAACCAGAAACCACCGCCTTCTTCAGAAATCAGTGCAGCAAAATTAAAAATGCATAAAAACAGAATCGCCATAATGAGAAAAATTCTGTAGAACCAGCTTCTCATTAAAAGCTTACTCTCATATTTTGCAACTGATTGTATATTATGCAATGCAAACATGCTTTATACCTTAATTTTATTAACCATCAATCCAACGATTTAACTTTTTCTCCATATAATATACGTATGCATGCTCTAGATTCGGCGGGTAGGGTTCTGCATCATATCCCACAATTTCGTCGGCCACAACCTGAATTTCCCACCCTGTGCCAGATGGTATTGTAGTAATAACAGGATATTTTTTATCTACAAGGGCCAATTCATCGCCACTAATCTTCATACGCCATACTTTACCTTCAGCTTGTTTCCGCATTTCCTCCGGTGAACCGAAAAAAGCAATTTCGCCCTGGTTCATTAATGCCATGCTATTACAGGTACTAGATATATCTCCAACAATGTGTGTTGATAAAATTATTGTCACATCTTGTTCACTGATTTTTGCAAGAAGGTTTCGGAAACGAATCCTTTCTTCGGGATCTAATCCTGTGGTAGGCTCATCAACAATAATCAATTTAGGGTTATGAATCAATGCCTGCGCAATGCCTAAGCGACGTTTCATACCTCCCGACAATCTACTGGCATATCTTTCCCTAACATCAAACAATCCAACACTTTCGAGCATTTCATCTACAGCTTGTCGACGCAATTTTCCGTTGTTCATTCCTGACAATCGTGCTGCATAGTCTAAAAACTCATACGTCTTATATTTTGCAAAAAACCGAAAATCCTGAGGTAAATAACCTAGTATACCACGCACCTCTTTACGTTCCTTCAATAAGTCATATCCAAACACATCCACTTCTCCCGATGAGGGCTCCATAAGAGCCACAAGAATTCTCATAAGTGTAGATTTTCCGGCACCGTTGGGACCTAGAAGTCCAAACATTCCTGTCGGAATTTCCATATTAATATTTTTTAATGCGTGGTTCCCATTCGGGTAGACCTTATTTAGAGATCGTATTGATATGCTCATTGTTAGCTTTTACCCGTATAATAATGTCTGACGGATTTTTTCACAAAGATTTATGTTTGACTTCAATTTTATGTTTACTACTGCAAGTTTAGTTAATTTATTTGTAAATATCACTTTTTTGACGTTTTTTATTTTGAAAACCGTCCGTTTTTAAGAAGGAGAACACGAATTGAAGAACATTATGCCAAAGCTAGATGAAAAACATCATCTCTTCATTATCCCTTCATTATCACCTTATATTTAAATGAAGGTATAATGAGTACATATGGCCTTTGGATAAACCTAGTTTAAACCTTTTCTGTTGTAGATTTAGTTATATTTAGCTATATTGCTAGAATTAGATTAATTAATATTATGGCAAATTCAAAAAACTTTATTTCTGGAAAAATAGGGAATGTTGTTTATTTTGAGAGAGGTGGGAAACAACTTATTAGAGAACATGTTGTGCCCAAAGACCCTCAAACACCGGCACAATTGACTCAGCGAATGAAGCTTAGTCTTGCAAACAAAGGACTTAAACCTCTAAAAGAGATAATCAAAGAGGGATGCAAAAATGATAAGAATGCATACAGATCTTTAGTTGGGTTGACGATGAAAGAAAATATTATCGGCGAATATCCTAATCTATATATCGATTACAGTAAATTAAAAATTGTAGAGGGAAGACTACAGCTGCCTTCTTATGTACAAATTGAAATTGATACTAAATCTGATTTAGCTAATATAAGATGGAATACACACAACAACTCAACTTTAAGATATGGAACTGAAAACGATATAGTGAAGATAGTTTGTTTAAATATTAAATATTTAACTGCATACCATGTGTCTACACATAAAATACGTTCAGAAGGGAGTGCTTCGATAACACTTCCGAAAGATTGGCAACCTAAAGACATTCATTTTTGGATGTATCTCACTTCACACGATATGCAACACAATAGTGATAGTGTATATATTGTTAATTCAAGAATGAAATGATGCTTAAACATCATTTTTGAACAAATTTCATTTATATAGGTTTATACTTCAAAATAGACATAAACTATAATGAAGGATTACAAAATTGATAATTCTAAGGGAATGGAGATTGGTCTTTATTCCCTTGGCGACTTATTACCAGATGTGCATACCGGCAATGCTGTTCCTGAGCAGGAAAGAATTCAAAATATAATTCAAACAGCAAAGTTGGCAGAAGAAGCCGGGTTAGATATATTTAGCCTTGGAGAGAGCCACCAACCCTACTTCATTAGTCAGGCTCACCAAGTGATACTAGCATATATTGCTGCAGTAACATCGAAAATCAAACTAACAAGTGGTGTTACGGTGTTAAGCACAGCAGACCCGGTGAGGGTATATGAGGAGTTCTCTACACTCGACCTGTTGTCTAACGGACGAATGGAGCTTATTGCCGGACGTGCTTCCAGAACAGGAGTTTATAAGTTGATGGGCATTAGTTTGAGGGACTATGAAGCAATATTTGAAGAGAAGTTTAAACTATTACTGCAACTAAACAATGAGCATGTGGTTAACTGGGAAGGTAAATATCGTGCGGCATTGGAGGATGCTGAAATACTACCTCGACCACTTAATGATAAGTTAATAATTTGGAGAGGTGTTGGTGGTTCGCCTGCAAGTGCAATTAAGGCAGGACACCAAGGTGTGCCAATGACACTTGCCACTTTGGCCGGACCAGCATCAGCATTTAAAGAAGCTATTGATGCATACCGTATTGTACTAGATAACAACGGATTCGACTCGAAGAAAATGCCCGTTGCAACAACTAGCCTCTGCTATATTGCAGATGATACAACCACAGCAATGAGAGAGTATTTCCCATATATGAGTCGCGGATTTGAACTTGTTAACGGACGACCCTTTTCGAAGTATCATTTTGCCGAAGCTAAAAACAGTAAGAACACCCTAATGGTTGGCAACTGGGAGTTGATAGTAGAAAAAATACTTTATCAACACGAACTGTATGGGCACCAGCGTTTTCTTGCTCAAGTTGATTTTGGAGGACTTCCATTCTCAAAAATTGAGAAGATTATAGATTTACTTGCAAATAAGGTTGCACCTATTGTAAGGAGGGAAACAAAAAAGGATTAAATTAAATATGAATATATTAGGAATTTCGGGCTCAATAAAGAGCCAAAAAACTATAATTGCAGTCGAAACAGTTCTGCAAGCAATTAAAAATAAAGATGAATCTATTCAAACCGAACTAATAAGCTTGGGAGACTTCGATATTGCATATAGCGACGGCAGGGATTATCGTGATTACGAAGGTGATACAAGTGTTGTAATATCAAAAATAATGGCTGCTGATGCCTTTATAATTGGTACTCCTGTATATCAGTCGTCCATTCCAGGTGTTTTAAAGAATTTATTCGACTTGCTGCCAAAGGATGCTTTTATAGATAAAGTGGTTGGCATTGTTACAACTGCTGGGTCGGATAAGCATTTCCTGATGGTGGAATCGCAACTAAAACCAATCCTTAATTACATGAAGGCTATAATTGTTCCCAAATATGTTTTTATAAATGAGGCTCTTTTTATTGACAATAAGATTGTGAGCGATGATATTGAGTTTCGTGTAAAACAGCTTGC
>Ga0209075_1000186_pt1 | contig 57199 bp, 47 predicted proteins | sample Stecom2011_FD_187523 | JGI IMG/M metagenome (GOLD analysis project Ga0209075, IMG submission 187523) | Agricultural soil microbial communities from Utah to study Nitrogen management - Steer compost 2011 (SPAdes) (version 2) | ecosystem: Environmental > Terrestrial > Soil > Agricultural land...
TGGTGGAGGCGAGGGGAGTTGAACCCCTGTCCGAAGATATATCAGTGAAAGCGTCTCCGAGTGCAGTCAGCGTTTTAACATTCCCTCTACTTAACTCCCACTGACAGGATTTAAGCTTCAGTAGCTTCATAAATCCCACCTGCTGCAAAGCTTAGGCAGGCTGGTTCCCCGCGAAGTTGGCGCCCGACCCCTATAGTGCGGGTGCTACAGGACGGACGTCACAGCATTAAGCTGCGAATGCTAAATTATTATCGTTAGCGTTTGTGTTTAGTTTCCAGGTTGTTGACGCGGCCCCAGAATCCGCGACTCGCTTCTCGCACCTCTACTATCCCCGTCGAAACCAGTACGCCCCCATATTTATATTATTCATCAGAACTTGTCTGAGCCTAACCACAAATTTTTTGGGCTAAAGGCAAATCATTTACTTATATGCTATGCCTTTTGTCTCTCACGTAGAGCTCTTTCCATATTGCGCATTGCATCTCTCTTGGCAATATCCGCTCGCTTGTCATATAGCTTTTTGCCCCTGGCAACTCCTAGTCTAATTTTGACTAATCCTCGTGTCAAGTAGACTTGAAGAGGTATTAGGGAATATCCTTTTTGTTGAATATAGCCAGTTAGCTTGTTTATTTCTCTTTTGTGTAACAGGAGCTTGCGACTGCGCATAGGATCACGATTATTAATGTTACCCTTTTCATAAGGGCTTATGTGCATATTGTGCACATATACCTCACCCTGCCTAATATCGGCATAGCTATCCTTTAGATTGATCCTACCCTGGCGGATGGACTTTACCTCTGTACCAGATAATACTATACCCGCCTCATAGGTCTCTTCTATAAAGTAATCGTGTCTAGCCTTCCTGTTTTGGGCTATTATTTTTATACCTTCACTAGCCAAGAAAATCAGCACCCAATCGATAAAATAACCCTATTTGACAAAAGTACAAATAGGGCGAAAGTCTTTGCATTGATAATATAACATTTTATTGACCCATTTGTCAATACTCTATTCTGGGCTATCTGGCTTTGCCAGACCTTTTCTTGTATTTTTTCCTAGGCCTATCCTTTTTCTCTAAGCTGTCTTCACTAGTATATGTTTCTGCTAAAACAAAGTCTATATTTCGTGAATTCATGTCTACATTAGCTACACGAACCTTTACTGAATCACCTAGTCTATAAACCTTTTTGGTCCGCATGCCCATTAGGCAGTAATGCTTTTCATTATATACATAGTAATCATCGTCTAAAGCGGTCATCCTAACTAGTCCCTCTACCGTGTTTTCAAGGGCTACATATATTCCAAAGTTAGTTACACCAGAAATAATCCCGTCAAAATCCATTCCAATCTTTTCTAGCATAAACTCTGCCTTTTTAAGGTCATCAGTTTCTCTTTCAACCTCATCGGCTAGTCTTTCTCGTTCAGAGCAATGAACCGCTATTTCTGGCAAGTTCCTTTCTAGACTTTCAATCTCATCTTTTGTCAGGCTACCCTTAATGAACTTTTTAAGGATACGATGAATTACTAAATCTGGGTACCTACGTATTGGTGCTGTAAAATGAGAATAGTATTTAACTGAAAGTCCAAAATGTCCTAAGAGTTCTTCGGAGTATTTAGCCTTTTTTAAGGACCTTAGCATGACAGCACTAATAATACCTTCTTCCTTGCTTCCCTTAATCTGGTCTAGTAAATTTTGTAGGGCCTTTGGATGGATCTGACCTCCTACACCCTTTAGGTGGTAGCCAAAATTTTGGATAAACTCATTAAACTCTAATAGTTTTTCCACACTAGGCTCCTCATGGACCCTATAGAGAAAGGGGATTTCATTCCAGCTTACATATTCTGATACAGTTTCATTACATACAAGCATAAACTCCTCTATCATCCTATCTGATACACCCCGTTCATAGGTGCTAATGCTCGTTGGTTTTCCCTCTAGGTTAAGGGTAATCCTAGCTTCATCAATATCAAAGTCTATGCTACCCCGTCTTGTCCTCTTAGCTCGCAGTATAAGACTTAGGTCCTCCATATGGCGAAAATCATCTACCAGGTCCTTGTATCGGTCTATCAGGCCTTGGTCATCGTCCTCTAGGATCTTGTTAACATCGTCATAGGTCATTCTCTCATTAGTCCTTATAACAGACTCTAGTATCTTATGATCTACAACCTCCCCACGCTTATCAATCTCCATTAGGACAGAAAATGCCAACCTATCCTCCTTGGGGTTTAGGCTACATATGCCATTTGAAAGCTCTTTTGGCAGCATAGGTACAACCCTATCAACTAGATATATACTGGTCCCTCTATCCCTAGCTTCTTTGTCTATTACACTACCCTCTTTTACATAGTAGCTAACATCTGAGATATGTACTCCTAATAGGTAGTTTCCATTTTCAAGTACTTCTATGGAAACCGCATCATCTAAATCCTTGGCATCTGCCCCATCAATAGTAACCATCTTTGTTGCTCTTAGATCAACCCGGTCTTTGATCTCACTCTCTGACACCTGTCTTGGTAGCTTCTTGGCTGCATTTATGACTTCATCGGAAAACTCCTCTGGTAGGTTAAATTGCCTAATAATAGACAAAACATCAATACCGGCCTTGTCCTTGTGTCCTAATACCTCTATAATGCCACCCTCTGGGTTGCGTCTGTTCTCTGGCCACCTATAAACCTCTGCTACGACCTTGTAGCCTGTCTTAGCCCCGTTTATTCTTTCCTTTGGAATAAATATATCCTGGCTTATCCTTTTGTCATCAGGTATAACAAAGCCAAAGTGTTTTTCTAGTTCAAAGGTACCTACTATAGTCCTATTAGCCCTTTCTAGGATACGGACAACCTCACCTTCCTTTGATCTGGCAAAGTCTCCGGTTGTTTTTAACACCTTTACCATTACCCTGTCCTTGTGTAGGGCTCCATTAATCTTGTCAGCGGGTATGAAAACATCCTCACTATCCTTGTTATCCGGTATTAAGAAACCAAAACCCTTGGCATTCCCCTGTAGCCTTCCTGCTAGATATCCAAAATCCTCTGGTATACCGTACTTTCTTTTCTTAGTTTGTATTAGCCTTCCCTCTTCAACCATGCTGACTAGACAAGCCTTTAGCTCATTTTTACTTTCATCAGCTATGGCTAGCTCTATATGAAGCTGGTCTTCGGTTAAGGGTATGCCCTCTTGTCCTTTTAAAATTTCTAAAATTTTGTTTTCTAAATTCAAATTACATCCTCCATTTGTTTTGCTTATTCCTTTTCTATCAATATCTTAACCTCTTTAATTGGCTTTAATCAAAAAGTTTTTATAAAGTAAAAACGGCCTTTAGTGGCCGTCTAGTTAGCTTGCTCTACAATAACATTGTCAATACTACTGTAACAACTATAAATGCTCCTGCAGCTATCTTGGTTGCTTTTTGTAGTTTTCCATCAAGGGTTTTGGCCTTGTTTTTACCAAAGAAGGTCTCAGCCCCACCAGCTATTGAACCCGATAGACCTGCACTCTTTCCTGATTGGAGTAAAACAGCTGCTATTAATATAAGCTCTACAATTACTAATATAACCACTAAAATAATTTCTAAAACACCCATAAGTATCCCTCCTCGAACAATCAACAGGCTAATTTTATCATATGGATAAAGTATATGCAAGTAAAGAAAATGAAAAAGCGGGGACTTAAACCCCGCTTAATGAGTTTATCTTACTTATTTCTTTTCAAGGTTGAACCAAGCATCTAGGCCAGGATATATTGCATCGTCTCCTAGGTCATCTTCTATCCTAAGTAGCTGGTTGTATTTAGCCACCCTGTCTGATCTAGAGGGCGCACCAGTTTTTATCTGGCCTGCATTCATGGCTACTACTAGGTCTGCAATTGTTGTATCCTCCGTTTCACCAGAACGGTGTGATATAACTGCTGTGTAGCCTGCCCTGTTAGCCATCTGTACTGAATCTATAGTTTCTGTCAAGGTACCGATCTGGTTTACCTTTATTAGAATAGAGTTTGCAGTTTTAAGTTCAATTCCCTTTTTAAGTCTCTCTGTGTTTGTAACAAATAGGTCATCGCCAACTAACTGAATCCTATCGCCTAGCCTATCGGTTAACATCTTCCAACCTTCCCAGTCGTCCTCTGCTAAACCGTCCTCTAGGGAGATAATTGGATATTTATCAGCCAAGTTCACATAGTATTCAACTAACTCTTCAGGTGTCCTTACTACACCTTCACCTGGGAAGTGATAGTTGCCATCTTCTCCATAAAGCTCAGTTGCTGCTGCATCTATAGCTATTCTGATGTCTTGTCCTGGTTTGTAACCTGCTTTTTCTACTGCCTCTAATATTACTTCTATAGCTTCTTCATTAGTTTTAAGGTCTGGAGCGAATCCACCCTCGTCACCTACTGCAGTGCTATAGCCCTTGGCGCTTAGAACTGCCTTTAGGTTATGGAAAATTTCTGCACACATCCTTAGGGCCTCTTTAAAGCTGCTTGCACCTACAGGCATTACCATAAACTCTTGAATATCAACTGTGTTATCAGCATGCTCTCCACCATTGATAATGTTCATCATAGGTACAGGAAGCATCTTTGCATTAGCTCCACCTATATATCTATATAGGGGTATATCTAGCTGTTCTGCTGCAGCTCTAGCTACTGCAAGGGATACACCAAGGATTGCATTTGCACCAAGCTTAGCCTTGTTAGGTGTCCCGTCTAGCTCTATTAAGAGCTTGTCTATTTCTACTTGGTTGAAGGCATCCATGCCTATTAACTGTTCTGCGATGATTTCATTAACGTTGTTAACAGCAGTTTGGACACCCTTGCCTAAGTATCTGCTCTTGTCACCATCTCTTAGCTCTACCGCCTCAAAAGCACCTGTAGATGCACCAGATGGAACTGCAGCTCGGCCAATTGCTCCACCTTCTAAGTAGACCTCGACCTCAACTGTAGGGTTGCCCCTTGAATCAATAATTTCTCTTGCATAAACATCAACTATAGTTGTCATTATTAAAACTCCTCTCCTTTGTTTATCAGGCTTTTGCCTGTCATTTCACTAGGTATTTCTAATTCCATTAATTCTAGCATTGTTGGTGCTAAATCTGCTAGTCGACCATCGCTTCTAAGCCTTGCTTCTTTGTCCTCACTTACAAAAATAAGTGGGACTTCGTTAGAGGTGTGGGCTGTATGGGGCTGGCCTGTAACAGGATCTATCATCTGCTCTGCATTTCCATGGTCAGCTGTAATTAGGGCCCTTCCACCTACTTTTCTAATTGCCTCTACCACTCTACCTAAGCAGCTATCAACTGTTTCTACTGCCTCTATAGCCGCCTTTATATCACCTGTATGACCGACCATATCACAGTTTGCATAGTTAAGTATTATTACATCATACTTTTGCGATTCTATTCTTTTTATAACCTCATCTGTAACTTCAAAAGCACTCATAGAAGGCTGCATGTCATAGGTGGCAACCTTTGGCGATTGTATCAAGACCCTATCCTCGCCCTCATTTGATAGCTCTACTCCCCCATTGAAAAAGAAGGTTACATGGGCATACTTTTCTGTTTCTGCGATCCTTAGCTGCTTTTTGCCCTTTTTACTTATGTATTCACCAAAGGTATTGGCTAGTGACTGTGGTTCAAAGGCAACAGCTAGGTTTTCAAAGGTCTCATCATATTGTGTTAGGGAGACAAATTTCACTGGGAAATAGCCCTTGGCCCTTTCAAATTCGTTAAAGTCGGCTTCTATAAAGCTTCTTGTTATCTGTCTAGCCCTATCTGGCCTAAAATTGAAGAAGATAATTGCATCATTTTCTTGAATCTTTGCAACTGGCCTGCCATCTTCCATGATTACTGTAGGTACAACAAACTCATCTGTAATATCTTCCTCATAGGATTTTTCCATTGCCTCTACAGCAGAGCTGGCATATTTACCCTCTCCGAGCACAAGTGCATCATAGGCTAGCTTTGTCCTATCCCACCTTCTATCTCGGTCCATTGCATAATACCTACCGATAACGCTTGCAACCCTGCCAAATTGAAGCTCTTCTAAGCCTTTGTCTAGGCCTGCTAGGGTGTCCTTGCCACTTGCAGGTGGTACATCTCTACCATCCATCAGGGCATGAATATATACCTGGTCTAGGTCTTGCTCTTTTGCAAGCTTAACCAAGGCATATAGGTGGTCAATATGGCTATGGACTCCACCCTCTGATACCAAGCCGATCAGGTGTAGTTTGCTATTATTTTTCCTCACAAAATCTATAGCTTCTAAAAAGGCCTGGTTTTCAAAGAAGTCTCCATCCTCTATGGCCTTGCTAATTCTAGTAAAGTCTTGATATACAATCCTGCCAGCACCTATGTTTAAATGGCCAACCTCTGAATTGCCCATTTGACCATGGGGTAGGCCCACATCTAGACCACTAGCTTTTATGGTTGTAAAGGGATAGCTTGCTTTGAGCCTATCATAGTTTGGGGTGTTTGCCATTTCTACTGCATTAGCCTGTTTGTTGTCACTTAGACCAAAGCCATCCATTATTATAAGTGCTGTAAGCTTGTTAGTCATTATAGTCCTCCTAATATAAAATGCCAGAATTAAAAGTTAATTATGTTGGCAAAATCTTCTGCCTTAAGGCTGGCGCCACCGACTAGACCACCGTCTATATCTGACATTGCCATTAGGTCAGCAGCATTTTCCGGCTTCATACTGCCACCGTATTGTATTCTGATTGCATTTGCAGCCTCTTCACCGTAAACTTTTTTAACAGTGCTACGAATATAGGAAATTACATTGTTTGCATCTTCACTTGTGGCTGTTTTTCCTGTTCCTATAGCCCAAATGGGTTCATAGGCAATAACACACTTCTTTACGTCGTCAGCTGACAATCCCTTTAAGGCAGCCTCAGTCTGACCTTGAACCAGCTCTTGGGTAATACCCTCTTCCCTTTGTTCAAGGGTCTCGCCCACACAGATTATTGGCTTTAAGCCATGGGCCAGGGCAGAATGGACCTTTTTATTGACTGTCTCATCAGTCTCAGCAAAGTACTCTCTTCTCTCAGAGTGACCTATAATAACGTATTCAACTCCTAGAGCATTGAGCATGGTCGGAGAAACCTCACCTGTATAGGCTCCATTTTCCTCCCAGTGCATATTTTGTGCCCCAACCTTTATATTGGTCCCAGCAGCTGCATCTAGGGTAGCTTGTAAAGATACAAAGGGTGCACATAAAACAATATCAATGTCTGAATCCTTTACCAAGGGAGCAAGCTCTTTTACCATGCTTGCAGCCTCTTCAGGTGTCTTGTTCATTTTCCAGTTTCCAGCTATAATTGGTTTTCTCATAGTATACATTCACCTCATACCTTTATTTTGGTCTTATTTATCATCTAGAGCAGCAACACCTGGTAACTCAATACCCTCTAAAAATTCAAGGGATGCGCCACCACCGGTTGAAATATGGGTCATCTTATCCCCATAGCCTAGCTTTTTGACTGCTGCTGCAGAATCGCCACCACCTATTATGGTTGTTCCAGTGCATCTGCTCATATAGTCTGCAATTGCCTCAGTACCCTTTGCAAAGGCTGGCATTTCAAATACACCCATGGGTCCATTCCAAACAACTAGTTTGGCCTTTAAAATCTCCTCACCAAAAAGCTCAACGGATTCGGGACCTATATCTAGACCTTCCCAGCCTACAGGAATATTATCGCTGTGAGCTATCTTGTGCTCTGCATCAGCCTTAAATTCCTTGGCAACAACATTATCTACTGGTAAAAGTAGCTTTACTCCCTTGTCCTTGGCCTTTTGCAATAGCTCTTTTGCAAGCTCTATTTTGTCTTCTTCTAGTAGGGAGTTACCCACCTCATAGCCCTGAGCCTTTATAAAGGTATAAGCCATAGCTCCACCGATTATTAAGGTATCTACCTTTTCGATTAAGTTGTTTATTACGCCTATCTTGTCAGATACCTTGGCTCCACCTAAAATAGCTACAAAAGGATGGTCTGGGTTGCTAACAGCCTTGCCTAGAATATCTAGTTCCTTTTGCATTAGATAGCCTGCAACTGCAGGTAAATGATGAGCTACACCCTCTGTAGATGCATGGGCCCTATGGGCTGTTCCAAAAGCATCATTTACATATACTTCACCGAAACTAGCTAAGGCTTTGGCGAAATCTGGATCGTTCTTTTTCTCCTCTTTGTGGAAACGTAGGTTTTCTAGTAAGACAACCCCGCCCTCCTCTAGATTTTCAACTAAGCTAGTTGCGCTCTCACCAATAACATCTGTGGCAAGGGATACTTCCTGGCCTAGTAGTTCTCCTAGCCTCTTTGCAACAGGAGCCATACTAAAGTCCTGCTCAAAGCCTTGTCCCTTTGGTCTACCTAGGTGTGACATCAAGACCAGCTTTGCATTATTCTTCAGCAGATACTGTATGGTAGGTAGAGCTGCTCTTATCCTAGTGTCATCTGTTATATTTCTTTCTTTATCTAGCGGTACATTAAAGTCAACTCTTACTAATACCCTTTTACCGGCTAATGAAACGTCTTCTAGAGTTTTTTTACTCATTTATAAACACTCCTTTAGTTATTATTTGGCGGTTTTTCCGCCTATTTAAGCCTTTAAAGCTTGTTATCCTTTGTCAGTTTTATTATTTGTCTAGCTGTAGCTTCATCAGTAACTAAAGTGCAGTTATCCCAACTAGTTAACACTGCAATTATGGCCTCTGCCTTTTGACTCCCACCTGCAACGGCAAGAGCTCTTGGTATGTTTTTCAGGTCATCTATATGTAAGCCTATTGTGCTAGTTTCTAACACAATATCCCCTGCTTTATTAAAATAATAGCCAAAGGCTTCAGCAACTGCCCCTTCAGCCTTGAGCATATCAAGTTGCTTTTTTGACAGGTTGCGCCTTACTGCCATTTCCTCAGCCTTGCCAATACCACAGACTAGTATGTCAGCCTTTTTTACATCCTCTATTACGCTTTTTATGTAGCTATCATCTAGTAGGTATTCAGCAGCCTGCTTTGTTAACTGGTCTGGCAGGTGGAGGAGCCTATACTCGCCTCCAAGCTTTTTAGCAAATATTGATGCAACAGTATTGGACTGGTTTTCAACCTCTTTACCAATACCGCCCCTAGCTGGTAAGACTATTATGTCCTTGTAAGTATTATGCTTAACCATGGCATTTGCTGTCGCCGCTAGACTTGAGCCTCCAGTTACAGCTATCCTTTGCCCGTCACTTATGATGTCGTCTAGTAGCACCGCTGCTGCCTTGCCCATGGCCATTAAAATACTTCGGTCTAAATCAAGGTTGCCAGGAACTATTATAGCCTCACTTATGCCAAGGATTGATTCAAGCTTTTGTTCTAGCTCATTAATCCCACCCAAGGCATTGGCATATTCTCGTAGACTATCTAGTAATTGCTCCCCTTCTTTAGTAATTACCATTCCAGCGGGCCTTATGTCTATTAAGCCAGAATCTTTGAGTACTCCTGTGTCGCTGCGAATAATCCTTTCACCTATGCCCATTAGAGCAGAAAGAGTCCTCCTACCAATAGGTTGGTTGGCATAAATCGTTCGTAGGATAGTATATCTTTTTCCAAACAAGCTTACCATTTCAGGAATGACCTTGCTTATTAAGCTGTGATTATCCATATATAAATCCCCTTGGACTTATTTTATCCCACTGTACATAAAATGTCCCACTCTTGGCAAAAAAATATTTAAGCACTCTATATATTTTATAACATTGCTTTTGCCAATTCAATACTAAAGGCAAATAAATAGGATTATTTTAGACAAGGTCTGGGAAATTTAATTGCCTTAGGGCCTCGTATACAAGTATAGCTACAGAGTTAGACAGATTAAGTGACCTTGACTCCTCCCTCATCGGTAGCCTAATGCAGGAATCCCAGTTAGTCTTTAGTAGCTTTTCCGGCAAACCTGCAGTCTCCTTGCCAAAAAATATAAAAGAGTTTTCCTTATACTCAACGCTAGTATAGGTCTTTTTTGCCTTTGTAGTTGCAAAAAAGAATGATCCACTAGGATACTTTATAAAAAAATCATCTAAGGATTCATGATACTCTATATCTGTATATTGCCAATAATCAAGCCCTGCCCGCTTTAAGTACCGGTCGTCTACAGAAAAACCCAGCGGCTTTACTAGGTGGAGCTTAGAGCCAGTGGCTGCACATGTCCTTGCTATATTACCTGTATTTTGTGGGATTTCCGGTTCAACTAAAACTATGTTTATTGGCATAAATATCACACTTTCATAGGTTCTAAGCGGCTATAAATTTACTATTTTTCTATGAACAAGATTCCTATGGTCCCTGGTCCACAATGGCTAGAGATCACTGTTCCAGCCTCAGTCGTCAAGACTTCCTTTATATTTAGCTCCTTTTCTATTCTTTCCCTAAAATACTCAGCTGCCCTTGGATTTGAGCTATGGGTGATAAATATACGTTCAGGATCTATATGACTGCCATCTCCAACAGTTAACTCATAGTAATCCTTTAAACAAGTCTTCCACTTGCCCCTAAATTTGGCTCCTACCGTCATGCCACCATCCTTGACTATAATCTGGGGATGGATCTTTAGTACATTACTAGCTAGTAATGTTATGGAGCTACATCTGCCCCCCATATGGAGATAGTTTAGGGTATCTATTATAAAGCTTGCCCTAACCTTGGGAGTAATTTGACTTAAATTTTCAATTATGTCCTTGATTGTAGCCCCTGACAAGGCCAACTCAGCTGCTTTAACAACCTGTAGACCTATACCTGTAGAAAGGTTTAGTGAGTCTACAATGTGTACTCTATCCTCACCTAGCTCTTTTGCAGCTAAACATGCAGCCTGATATGTGGAAGACAGTTTAGATGATATGCCTAAATAAACTATGTCATAGCCTTGTTCTAGATAAGGCTCAAAGGCATTTATAAAGTCTGCTATAGTTGCTGCTGATGTTTTGGGTAGGGTTTTGCTTTCCTCTACAATATCATATAGCTTTTCTGCGGTCATCTCTATACCGTCAAGATATGGCTTACCCTCTACAATTACATAAAGGGGGACAACTCCAATCTGATATTTCTCTATTAACTCCTTTGATAGGTCTGCTGTACTATCTGTAAAAACCTTTACTTTTCCCATATATGAATTCCTCCTAGAATAAGTGCAATGCTACTTTTATAAATATAATATAATGAATGCTCTCTATATATTATATAGGTTTTTCTAGTAACTACAACTTTTAAATGCCCAGCTAATGACTTTTATCCTCATTTTTTAGTAGAGAAGCTGGCTTTAAAATAGACATACCATGCTTGTTCCTAAGCTTGTCTGCAGTTTTTTCAAGTTTTTCTTCTCTATTATCAAGATAAGAGTCTAGCTGTTCAAACATGGATATCTGGTCTTTTTCTTCATCAAAACCTGTAATAGTGATCCCTAGTAGCCTCACTGCTAAGGCTGTGTCCCAGACTTGCTCAAGTAGTTCTTTGCCTGCCTGGTATATATGCTTTGTTAGGTTTGTTGCCTTTACACTCTTTTGGCGGGTTATGACCTTGAAATCAGAGTATTTTATTGTTATCTGAACAGTTCTGCCCTTTTTATTATACTTTCTAGCGGTTATACCTATTTGATCTGCAAGGCTAAGTATTACCCTTTTAGCCCGGTCTAGGTCTACTATATCCTCGCTTAAAGTAGTAGATTTGCCAATTGACTTTATATCGTCTTCTCTTCTTGGTATTAGGGGGTCTGTATCAATACCATTTGCCCTCCTGTGCATCTCAATCCCATGCTTGCCAAATCGATCAGCCAGTATCAACTGATCAAAGTTGGCTAATTGGCCTATGGTTTCAATACCAATATTTGCAAGCCTTTTAGCAGTCTGCTTTCCTATACCATACATGCTAGCTACAGGCAGGGGCCATAATTTTTCCTTGATCGAGTCTTGCCATAGCTGGGTGATGCCCATGGGTTTTTTCATGTCTGCGGCCATTTTTGATAAAAACTTATTTTCAGAAATCCCTATCGAACACATAAGATCAAGACTAGAGTGAATATCCTTCATTATAGTCTTAGCTGCTTTTTCAGCTGGTCCAAACAAGGCTTGGCAGCCTGTCATATCAAGCCAGGCTTCGTCTATACTGTTTTGTTCAATTAATGGGGTATATGAAGAAAGCAGGTCCATTACTTCTTTGGAAACCTTTTCATAAAACTGATGGTCTGGAGGGACTAGCTGTAGGTCAGGACATAGCTTAAGAGCATTGGATAGTATCATAGTTGTTCTTACTCCAAAGCTTCGGGCCTCATAGTTGGCTGCTAGTATTATACCTGAGCGGTTTTTGGGGTTTCCTGCTACAGCAACCGGTCTTCCCTTGAGGGCTGGATTTCTTGCCATCTCACAGCCGACAAAAAAGGCATTCATATCGACTAATAGTATGATCCTTTTGCTCCTAGACACAAGCTTTTACACCACCTTTTCCCTGTAGCTATTTGGATAAATTAGCTTTAGCCATAGTAACACAAGGCTGACCTATTAGTTTTACTATATCATTTTTTCTAGACCTTTTTAAAGTCATATGTATAAAAAGAAATAAGGCCCTGCTTCAAATTTAAGCAGGGCCTTACAGGCTTGTCTTATGTTAACTATTATCTAGTTTGTTTAAGAGTCTATATAGGATCAAAAGCCAATCTCCCTGAGCGACTCCTTTAGAGTATTTGCTGAGTGCCTAAAAAGCTCAATCTCTTTATCACTTAAAGGCAGCTCTAGGACCCTTTCAATACCCTTGTCATTGACTATAGATGGTAGGCTCAGGCAAACGTCCTCAACCCCATAATAGCCTTTCATAATTGAAGATACGGGCAATATTGAGTTATCGTTTCTTAATATGGCCTCTACAATCCTCCTTACAGCTAGGGCAACTGCATAATAGGTTGCTCCCTTTCCCTCTATTATCTTGTAGGCAGAATTCTTAGCTTCTTCGAAAATTCTTTCCTTATGCTCAGGTCTGCAATTACCCCTGCAGAACTGGCAAAAGTTTTCTATTGGTGTACCTGCTATGTTGGTAAGGCTCCAGGCTGGCAATTCTGTATCCCCATGTTCCCCTATAATATAGGCGTCTACATTTTGGCTAGCAATATTACAGTTTGCACTCAGTAAGTATTTTAACCTAGCACTATCTAGTACTGTTCCTGACCCTATGACCTGGTTGTCAGGTAGGCCAGATATCTTTAGTGTAGCATAGGTAAGTATATCTACAGGATTGGTAACCACTAATATAATACATTCCTTGTTGTTTTCTACTATCCTAGGTACAATCTGCTTAAATACCTCGATGTTTCTCTTTAATAGATCAATCCTAGTCTCTCCAGGTCTTTGCCCAACTCCAGCAGTAACTATCACAATATTGGAGTCTGCACAATCCTCATAGCTTCCTTCGTAAATATTTACAGGTGGCACAAAGGATATACCGTGGTTTAGGTCCATCACTTCTCCTGCCAGCCTCTTTTTATCTAAATCTATCATGGCAATCTCTGATACAGTTCCACCCGCCATAAGGGCAAAGGCAGTTGTAGAGCCGACCAGACCTGCGCCTATTATAGTAACCTTGTTGTTAACTAGTTCCTTTTTCATATTAAGGCCTCCTTTAGTAAAGCACTTGTTAGTCATCTGTAAAAGCTCACTTAGATCCTATAAAAGCTTTATACTTTCTAATATTTACCCCCAAATTGTAGCTTTAAACCAACAAGCCTCTAGGATTAGGAAAAAGGATTGATAAAAGCTCCTAATGTCTAGCCCAGTAATGGGTTCAGGTATAGGCTACCATAGGGTCTAAAACTTAGGACAGTAGCTGAGTTCTCACCGAATACTTCCTCGATAAAGGTCCTATATTCTTCAACCTGTTCTATTTTAATATAGGCTTGAATAGTTCCTGCAAAACCACCACCGTGGACCCTGCAGGCTCCATATCCCTTCTTTTTTATAAAGCCTTCTGTTAGCGCTAGAGCAAGGGTTAGACCCTGTTCCTCTGGTCTTTGATTGGTATAGACATTTTGTAGGTACTTCCATGAGCTATCAGCAGATTCTTTTACCATCCTGAGGAAATCCTCAAACCTGCCCTCCTGCAAGGCCATAAACTGTTCTTTTGCTCGTCTGTCCTCTGACAGGAAATGTATAGCCCTAAGGATAGCCCTGTCTCCAACTTTTTCTCTTAAGCTTTTGATATTTTTTATAAGGTCCTTGTCCTCAACCTCTCTTAGAACATCTTTGCCTAGGCTTGAGGCGACTTTTTTCATCTCTTGTGGTATGTTAGCATAATCCTCTGTTAAGTCAGCATGGCTACCCCCTGTGTCTACCACAAGTAGGCTGTAGCCTACCTTGTCTAAATCAAAATCTATCTTCCTAACAAAAGGCTTGCCCTCGTTCTTGAAATCTATACTAACTAGTCCTCCAACAGCACAGGCCATTTGATCCATAAGACCGCAGGGCTTATTAAAATAGACATTTTCAGCATACTGCCCTATCATAGCAAGCTCCTTAGCCCCCACCTTGTTATCATTATACAGTCCGCTTAGAATAGCTCCAATAAGTATCTCTATCGAAGCTGAGGAACTCAGGCCCGAACCCCCAAGTACATTGCTAGATACATAGGCATTAAAGCCCCCAATATTATAGCCAAGCTGTTTAAACCTAGCAGCTATTCCCCTTATTAAGGCATTTGTTGTTTCTTGTTCTGACTTATTCACTTCTAGTGAAGCTAGTTCTACTCTGAAAACACCCTCATAGCCCTCTGAATAAAGTGTTATTGTATTATCATCAGTCCTATTTACAGCGGCGATAGAGTCAAAATTAACTGCAGCTGCAATTACTCTGCCATGATTGTGATCAGTATGATTACCACCTAGTTCTGTCCTACCAGGACTAGAGAATAACTGGGCCTCATCGGCTGTATCAGTAAAACACTTATAGAAATTATCTATAAGTCTTATGTATCTGTCTACTTGCTTATCGATATTTTTTTCTCCGTAGAGCCTTGTAAAGAGGTCTCTAGCATGAGTTCCCTTAAGTTTTTCAACTATCCCTTGCCTCTTTATTCTAGTCATTTATGTCCTCCTGTTTCTAAGGTTTTTCGAACAATGGGACCCTAGGTCACTACAATTATAACTAGAACAAGTCCTCAAAAGCAAATAGATTTTAGGCCTATAAAATATATAGAATTATTGTAATAAGCATAAGCTAAGTTAACGCTAATATGAATTGAACCAGTCTAGATATCTTGATATAATCGACTGGGCATTTCATGGATTGATAGGAGAGATTGATATATGAAATATCTTGATTTATATGGTAAACAGCTGATAGAAGAGCTACTTGCTTATGCTATAAAAAACAGCCTTGTTAAGGAGGCAGATATAGATTTCACCCGTAACCGTCTACTAGAACACTTAGGGTTAGATGAGCCACTAGATAATCTAGAGCAGGCTGAAGCAATACAAGTTCCTGAATACCCCTATAGTATTCTAAACAAGATTTTAGACTACTCATATAACAAGGGGATCCTAAAAGAAAACACCCTAACCTATAGGGATTTACTAGATACCAAGATCATGGGGGTCTTTATGCCGAGGCCGTCAGAAATTGAGGATACATACTATCAGTTAATGAAACAGGAGGGGGCGAGGGCAGCAACTGAATATTTTTACAAGCTATGCCTCAAATCCAACTATATCCGTATGGAAAGAATAATGAAAAATATTAAGTGGACCTGCGATAGTCCCTATGGTCAACTAGAGATTACAATAAATATGACCAAACCAGAAAAAGACCCAAAGGAAATCGCTGCCCTCAGAAAAGCAAAGCAAACAGGCTATCCAAAATGCATGCTTTGTATAGAAAACGTTGGATATGCAGGAAGGCTTAATTTCCCAGCACGCCAAACCTTAAGAACGGTTCCTGTATCTTTAAACAAGGAAAAATGGCATCTACAGTATTCACCCTATGTCTATTACAGAGAGCATTGTATAGTCCTAAGTCAAAAGCATGTACCCATGAAGCTTAGCAGGGATACCTTTGTTAGATTGTTTGACTTTTTAGATCTTCATCCCCATTATTTTATTGGCTCTAATGCAGACCTGCCAATTGTAGGTGGTTCCATCCTCAACCATGACCACTTCCAAGGTGGCAACTATGTCTTTCCTATGGAAAAAGCAGGTATTGAGTATAAGCTCATACATGATAGCTTAGATGGAATCCAAGCAGGAGTAGTAAATTGGCCTATGTCTGTTATTAGGCTTTCGTCATATGACCGTGAAATCCTAATTGACATTGCCAATCATATCCTAGTAAAGTGGAGAGATTATGAAGACAAGGAAGCTGAAATAATACCCTATTCTACTGAAAAAGGGGGGCAAGCTGTAGCCCACAACACCATCACCCCCATAGCCCGAAAGAATAAAGAAGCTGCCTATGAGCTAGACTTAGTACTTAGGAATAATAGGACTAATGATGAACATCCCTTAGGGATATTTCATCCCCACAAGGACCTCCACCATATAAAAAAGGAAAATATAGGCTTGATCGAGGTCATGGGCCTATTTATACTACCCTCTAGGCTCAACCAAGAGCTAGGACAAATAAAGGCCTATTTGACTGGAGAAAAAACTAGTACTGTCGACCTAGCCAAGGATGACCATCCCTTGAACCACCACTATCCATGGATAAAGTACCTGTTAGAAAAGCATGGTTCAAGCAATGACAATGGGCAGGCAGAAGATATCATAAGAGCAGAGGTCGGACAAAAATGCCAGAGGGTTTTATCTGATGCTGGAGTCTTTAAAACAGACAATAAAGGGCGGCAGGCCTTTAATAAGTTTTTAGCAAGCTGTGGCCTGAGACCGGAGAAAAGTAAACAAAAAGTGCTATAGACAAAATCTATAGCACTTAGTTTTAGTTAACTCATTACTTGAAAACCCTAAATAGCCAGCTTTGCTTTATTACTATTGTTTCCTTAGGGCAAAGCTCTTGGCAGCAATAACATCTTATGCATTTCTTTAGGTCTATTAGTGGTTTCTTATCCTCCATACTAATTACCTTAGGCGGACAGTTTCTCGCACAGTCACCACAACCTATACAGCCCTTGTAATTTACGACAGGTCTTGGACCAAAATTAGATCTGACAAAGCTAGCTATCCTGCTATCGCCGCTTACATATTTCTCTACAAAGCCCTTTTTCTTGTGTACAGGGATCTTGTAATCTGAAATATAAAGCTCTTGAAAGGAATCGCCATATAGCTTTATGTCTTCAAGCTGGTCTGAGCAAAAGCCCCTCTCCCTTGCCTTTTGTATTGTGTATACCCTCTTTGTATCTATCCCAACAAGGGATGCTGCCACCACGTCGAGCTCATAGGGGCTTTGGCTTGCAATTATTGCTCCTATTTCTCTAGGCTGACCTGCAGAGGGTCCATCCCCTTCCATGCCTACAATAGCATCCATAATGGATAGGCTAGGCTTTACATAGCTAGCTATATCTACTAAGGCTTCAGAAAAGTCCTCCATTTTCCTCATCCTAAGGTGGTATTCAGCCTTAGCCGTACCTGGTATGACTCCGAAAAGGTTTTTTACTGCACCTGTGTAAAGGGTAAGGCCATGGGTCTTTAACTTGCAAACAGAAATCACAGCATCAACCTGGCTTAAGATTTTTATTACCTTAAGGTTTTTTAATATTTGTCCCTCTGGATGACTTACATCTTCAGTGTCAACATTGTAATTAAGGTCCAAACCATCCCTAATTGCAATATCCTCCATACCACATGCCCTGTAGACTCCCCTTAGGGCAGAGACATTATAAAGACCTCCAGGACTATCACCAATTATCGGGTGGGCACCTGCCTCTTTTACCAGCCTGCCTAAGGCAGCTACGACTTCTGGGTGAGTAGTTGCTGCCTGCTCGGGTTTTTTCTTCATGAGCAGGTTACACTTTAGTAGCACCTTCATGCCCGGTTTAATGTATTTATCAATACCACCTATTAGGTCTATACTCCTTTTTAAGGCACTATAAACCTTGTCTTGTGAATAATCCTCACACTTTACTATGGAGACAGCTGCCATATACCCAACCCCACCTATCTAGTTAATTTGCTCCTTCTAGGAACTGTACTGCATTTTCTAACTTGTTCTTTTCGTCCTCTAAATAGCAATAAGGAAATGCTTATGCCTGCCTACATATAGGCCAAGTAGGAAAATCACAATAAGTAGTGTCCATAGGAAAACTTTAAAGCCACCTACGCCATCTTCCTTGTAAAGGCCTAGACTGTTTGCAATCAAATAGCCTCCAACAAGGCCACCTATATGCCCCCAATTGTCAATACTTGGTTGAACTGAACCATAAAAAAGATTTATTAAAATTATAATGATTAGCTGGGGACCAAATATCCTCCTAAAGGTATCTTTTTTACGCTGCCTAAAATACAAAAGTGATCCCATTAGACCAAAGATCGCTCCCGAAGCTCCTGCTGCAGGATTGCTACTAAAGAGGTAGCTAGAAAGGCTCCCGTAGAGACCTGAACCAATATAAATAAGGGCAAACCTAGCCTTACCAAACAGCTTCTCTACTATAGGACCATATATGTATAGGGCATAGGAGTTAAAAAATAGATGGACCAAGCCTACATGCAAGAACATGGCTGTAAACAGCCTCCAGTATTGACCATGGGCTATCAATATATTGACTTTTGCTCCTAGGACATATAGTTGCTGGTTAAGGTCCCAGCCAAAAAAAAGGCCAATAATGGTCATAAGTAAATAGGCTATGATGTTACTGGCCAGTAAGGCATAAGTAACATAGGGCGGCTTGGGATCAGTTATTAAGTAAGGTCTCTCATAGGACTGCCTGCCCTTGTCCTCCATATCTCTTACCTCTAATAGCTCGTATTCACCCTCTATAAAGATATCTTTGTCCCTGTTATCAGACATTATATTCTCCTTGATTTACATAGTACTAATATATATAACTATACCATTTAAAAGCTTGCCTAATCAAATAAAGCTGCAATTTGTTCTAGGTCTGACTCTAGGTAACCCTTTAAGAGCAAAGGTTTTATCAGGTTCTTTTCCCTGTCCGGTACATAGGACCTGATTACACTTAGATTACCTTTTAAACTAGGCTCACTGAGGCTAGCTGGAATAAGGCATGAACTACCCTTGTTTAGCCTAATGCTTCCCTTTTTATAAACAAGGTCTCCTGAACCATCAATACATGTTAGGATCTGAAACCTTTTACCGTCTAGGGCTAGACTCATAGAACCACTAGTTATGAGCCTCTCAACAGCAAAATACCTATTGGCTATATAGACTGTTCTATCTCCTCCATCCTCTTTTACCCTAAGTCCCCTTATCTTATCCTGGTACTTACTATTAAAGCTTATTACATCCATAGCCTTTTCAACATGTAGGTCTCTCTTATGTCCATGCCTATCAACCCTGTCCCAATCATAAATTCGGTAGGTTGTATCTGAACTTTGCTGGATTTCGTACACTAGGATACCCTCTCCTAAAGCATGTACCATACCTGCTGGTATATATACAACATCTCCAGCCTTAACCTTAAGTTCCTTTAGGCAATCACCTATTCTATTTTTATCAACACAGGCCCTAAAATCTTTTTTACTTATGCCCTCTTTTAAACCATATACTATCCTTGCATCTTCTATAGCATCTATTATGTACCAGGCTTCAGTTTTGCCAAGCTCACCATTTTCAAATTCGCAGGCATAGTTATCATTGGGATGAACCTGTACAGATAGCCAATCTCTTGCATCTATTAATTTTACTAGCAAGGGGAACTTATTATATCTATCATTATAAATGGCAGAACCCAAAATCTCCTGGCCATAGTCACTTATTAGGTCACCTAAACTCTTGCCCTTAAAGTAGCCATTACTGATAATAGAATTGCCATTTTTATGACAGGCTAGCTCCCAGCTTTCACCTATGGGCTTGTCTCCAAGCTCTCTAGCGAAATTGACTTTCAGCTTATTTCCTCCCCAAATCCTTTCCATATGGATTGGATAAAAAAGCAGTGGATACAAATGAAAACCTCCAATTATCTCATTGTAACAATCAATATATTATCCTATCTGTTAAGGTTAAACAATAAAAATAAGGAACTTATCAAGACAAATCTATCTTTTTGCTCTAGATGTCTGATATGTTCCCTAGTATTAAAGCTAAATTATATATTAACACCCTATTTTGATCTCTTGTTACTCTCTTGCAGTCTGCTAAATTAGCTTTATATCTTCCCTAGTTTTAAAGGAAAGAGTAAACAAGCTATCGCTAATATGGGCATTTTCAACTACTACATCCTGAGGAACCTCAATATCTACTGCTGCAAAATTCCATATGCCCTTAATTCCAGAGGTGACTAGCCTGTCTGCTATTGCCTGGGCCTCTTGTCTGGGTGTTGTGATAACCGCAATGTCTGTGGGATTCATCTTGATATATTCCTCAAGATAATCAAGATCATATATCTTGATATCTCGAATAGTCATACCAATGAGTTTTGGATTAATATCAAATAAGGCCCTTATGTAAAAGCCCTCTTTTTCGAAAGCTACATAGTTTGCCAAAGCCTGGCCCATGTTGCCTGCTCCTATAACTATAAGGTTGTACCTTTTATCGAGTCCTAAAATCTTTATAAGTTCCTTTTTCAGCTCAGATACATTGTATCCATAGCCCTGCTGGCCAAAGCCTCCAAAGCAGTTGAAGTCCTGTCTGATTTGCGAAGCCGTCAAGCCCATCCGCCTGCTAAGCTCCTTGGACGAAACCCTCTCAATACCAACCTTTTCAAGGTCATCAAGATATCTATAGTACTTGGGTAAGCGCCGTATTACTGCCTCAGAAACATAAATACCTTCCTTTGACATATAAATAGCCTCTCCTTAATAATGACAATTATTTAACAATGATTTAATTGTACCATCTATACCATGCATATGTCAAACATATGTTATTTTATTACAATGTCGCCTTGCTTTGATTTATTAATACTTTTTGATATTATTATAGGGTCTAGTTCTTACTTAAGGAGAGGTATATGATTATTCTAACTTGCGATAAAATAAGTAAATCATTTGGAATAGACAAGGTATTGGACCAGGTATCCTTTTCAGTATACAAGGGTACCTGTACTGGTATAGTAGGTGGTAATGGTGCAGGCAAAACAACCCTATTTAAGATAATAGCAGGCTTACTTGAACAAGACCAAGGACAAATACATAAGGGTGCAGACATAAATATTGGCTATCTAGCACAAAACGACTCCATTGATTCTAATAATAGTATTTGGGAAGAGCTACTTGTGGTATTTAAACCCCTAATAGCCATGGAAGAGAGGCTAAGAGACTTGGAACTAGAAATATCCAAGCATACAGATACCAATACTGACGAATATAGGTGTCTGGCTGAAAAATATTCAAGCTTGATGGATGATTTCCAAAAGAAAGATGGCTATGGTTATGAAAGTCAAATGAGGGGAGTCCTAATTGGTCTTGGCTTTACTCCTGACGAGTTTTACCAACCCATATGGCAGTTAAGTGGTGGACAAAAGACTCGCCTTGCCCTAGCAAAATTATTGCTTAGCAAGCCAGATCTACTCCTCTTAGATGAGCCGACAAACCATCTTGATTTAGATGCTATCAAGTGGCTAGAGGGCTTTTTAAAGGCCTATGAAGGCACGATAATTCTAATATCCCATGACCGTTATTTCTTAGATAGTTTATGTAGCTCTATAATAGAAATAGAAAATAATAAGGCTACTGTGTTTACAGGCAACTATACAGACTACCAAAAGAGGAAAAGGCTAGAGTCAGAAAGCCAGGCCAAAAAATACGAGCTTCAACAAAAAGAAATAGCCAGGCAAGAGGCTATCATTAAAAGGTACAGGCAGTACAACCGTGAAAAAAGCATAAGAGCAGCTGAAAGCCGGCAAAAGGCCCTTGATAAAATGACACTAATTGAAAAACCAAGTTACAGCCAAGATATCCGCCTGTCATTTAAGTGTAAAAGCCAAAGTGGCGTAGATGTCTTAAAAGTAAAGGGTTTGTCTATGGGCTTTGATGATAAGACCTTATTTAGAGATATTAGCTTTCAAATACAAAAGGGTGATAGGGTTGGTATCATAGGTGGCAATGGCACTGGAAAGACCACACTTTTTAAGCTCCTGCTTGGTCAATTAAAAGCCCTAGATGGGACAATTGAATATGGCACGGGTCTTGATATTGGCTATTATGAACAGGAGCAAAAAGACCTCAATATGGCCAATAGCTTGCTAGATGAAATCTCAAACAGTTTTCCTTATTTAACAATGACTCAAATACGAAGCACTCTTGCCCTATTCCTATTTAAGGGCGATGATGTCTTTAAAAGGGTTGCTGACCTCAGTGGTGGCGAACGCGGAAGACTAATTCTTGCTAAGCTTATGCTTGCACAGAATAATTTCCTCTTGCTAGACGAACCTACCAACCACTTGGACATGGCATCAAAGGAGGTCCTTGAAAATGCCTTAGAGGACTATGATGGATCTATCCTAGTAGTTTCTCATGACAGGTATTTTCTCAATAAAATAGTTAACAGGATACTAGTCTTAGAAAATGAAACTATAAAAGAATACCTGGGCAATTATGATGACTATATTGAAAAGGAAAAGCTATTAAGACTTCAAGATCAAGAAAAAAACCTAGCAAAAGAGCAATTGACCAAGACAGCAATCAGAGAAGAAAGAAGAAAAAAGCAGGAGGCTATTCGTAGGAAGAGAGACCATGCAAGGCTTTTAGAAGAAACAGAAAAGGAAATAAAGGGGCTAGAAGATGAGCTTAAAGAGCTAGAAATAAAGCTGTCTGACCCAAAACTTTATGAAGACCGAGAAGTAATGTTAAAGACTCAGCAGCAATATAGCAAGGTCAAGTCGACCCTAGATGAAAGATATGAAAAATGGCTCGAAATGCAAGAAGGTCAGGACTAGATCTAAGTGTAGGTCCTGACCTTTAATTTTAGTTAGTCTTATTTTTTTCCTTTAGCAAATTTTCAAGGGCACTATTTACATGGTGAACCATTTTTTGCTCGGCTATATCCTTCTTGCCTGCTAGGATAGCCTCAAGGATTTCCCTATGTTCTTTAAGTGCCTGTTCAGCCCTTTTAGGAACCTTTAAGGAGCCTAGTCTGGCATGTTGAATATAGCGCATAAGAGACCTTAATATATGCCTTAGAACCTTGCTTTGGCAGGAATCATATATTAGGGAATGGAACCTAGCATCATATTTAGCTAGCTGTTGGTAGTCCTTTTTTTTAGTATAGTAGACCATCAATTCTGCTGTTTCTTCTAGGTCTCGTCTTTGCTCCTCATTTATGTTTTCTGTAGCCCACCTTACAGCCAAACCCTCTATTAGGGATCGGACAGCAAAAATTTCCTCTATGTCCTTGTCACTTATACCATTTACCACAACACCCTTGTTGGGGATTGAGGTAACAAGTCCATCTAGCTCTAGCTGTCTAAAGGCTTCTCTGACAGGAGTCCGGCTTACCCCTATTTCCTGAGCCAGCTTTGTTTCCACTAAGGCTTGACCCTCTTCATACTTGCCACTTAAAATATCCTCTAGTATATGGTTAAACACCCTAGACCTAAGTGACTCCTGGTCGAGATAATCTGATTTATTATATCTATAATGCAATGACCTGCCTCCTAAGGTCTCTACTAGGACCTAGTCTTTTTGGTTAGGTTTAATAGGCCTCCTGCTAAAATCATTTCTCTTTCTCTTGTAGACAGTTCTAGCCTTAGCCTTATGTCTATGTCCTTTGTTATATTCCTTATAGTAATTAGCCTTCCCGCCTTTACTTGGGAGATAGCATCTACAAGCTCTAGCCTATCATTTACATCAATCAAGTCATAATCCTCTTCCCTTTCAAATACCAAGGGCATTATACCTGAGTTTATAAGGTTTGATTTATGGATCCTGGCAAAGGACTTTGCTATGACTCCCTTGATACCTAGATACAGGGGTACTAGGGCAGCATGTTCTCGGCTTGAACCCTGTCCGTAATTGTGGCCAGCTACTAAAAATCCTCCCTTGTTTTCCTTTGCTCGGGCTGGAAAAGTCTCATCTACCGGTGTTAAGCAATAGTTAGACAGATGGGGTATATTTGACCTAAAGGGTAGTAGCTTTGCATTAGAGGGCATAATATGATCTGTTGTTATATTGTCCTCCATCTTAAGTAGTACTAGACCCTCTACCCTATCTGCAAGCTCAGAGCTTAAGGGAAAGGGTTTTATATTAGGACCCCTTACAACTTCAATTTCAGACCCATCATCAGCTGGTGGGATTATACTATTATCATTTACCAAAAAGCTCTTTGGCATGTCAAGCTCTGGTGCTTTGCCAAAGCCTCTTGGATCTGTTACTATTCCTGTGAGTGCTGAAACAGCAGCCACTTCTGGGCTTACTAAATAGACCTGTGCTGAGCTAGTTCCACTTCTTCCATAAAAGTTACGGTTAAATGTCCTAAGAGAAACCGCGTCCGTCGCAGGTGCCTGCCCCATTCCGATACAAGGGCCGCATGCTGATTCGAGTATTCTAGCACCTGCATCAATAAGGTCTGCCAAAGCTCCGTTTTGAGCAAGCATTGTGTATACTTGCTTAGACCCTGGTGCTATCACTAGGCTAACATCCTTGTGGACAGTTTTGCCCTTTAGTATTTTTGCCACCTTCATTAGGTCAAGATATGAAGAGTTTGTACAGGAACCTATTGCTACCTGGTCAACCTTTGTACCCTCTTCCTCTACTACGCTTACAACATTGTCAGGACTATGGGGCCTGGCTATCATCGGCTCTATAGTACTAAGATCAAGCTCAATCTCCTCATCATAAACAGCGTCCTCGTCGGCAACAAGTGGTATCCAGTCATCTTCCCTGCCCTGGGCCTTTAAGAATTCTCTAGTTTGCTGGTCACTTGGGAAAATGGAGGTTGTTGCACCAAGCTCTGCTCCCATGTTGGTTATGGTAGCCCTCTCAGGTACTGTCAGGCTTAAAACTCCAGGACCTGCATACTCTATTACTTTGCCTACTCCGCCCTTTACGCTAAGTAGCTGTAGGACCTTTAAAATAATATCCTTGGCTGAAACCCAGGGTCTGAGACTACCCTTTAGTGTTACCCTACATACCTTTGGCATGGAAAGGTTATAGGGCCCTCCTGCCATAGCAACAGCTACATCTAGGCCTCCAGCTCCAATAGCTAACATTCCAATACCGCCACCTGTTGGCGTATGGCTATCTGAGCCTAATAGTGTCCAGCCTGGCCTACCAAAGCGTTCTAGATGAACCTGATGGCATATGCCATTTCCTGGCCTAGAGAAATATATGCCATGCTTGGCTGCAACAGTTTGGATATATTTGTGGTCATCTGCATTTTCAAAGCCCTGCTGTAGGGTATTATGGTCAATATAGGCAACTGACTTTTTTGTCTTTACCCTAGGTATCTTCATGGCCTCAAATTGAAGGTAGGCCATTGTCCCGGTTGAATCCTGAGTAAGAGTTTGGTCGATTTTGATAGATATCTCCTGTCCTGCTATCATTTCTCCAGAAACTAGGTGTGATTTGATGATTTTTTGTGTGATATTCTCTCCCATTATATACCTCCATAAACATAACTTTTACCTTATATATGCATTTGTATTGTATACAATTATACAATCCATGTCAAATTGCGAATTTTGTTAAAAATAATCGTTTTTTCGATAAAAATTCGGATTATTTCTGCTAAAGTACTTTACTATAATATTAGCAAAATGCTATAATATTACATAGAAACTATCTGGAGGTAATGTTATGAGAAACTCATTGTCTGATAAGTTATTATCCTTTTTTGTTAAGAGACCTTACATAGTTGTAACAATCGTCGGTATAATACTGCCTATACTATTCAAATCAATATTTGTACCAGATTGGTCTTATTTAGGGTCGTCATTTCTTTTTCTACTAATATTTATGTTGGGTAGTTTAATAGGCTTAACGGCAATTCTGGTAAATGCAAATAATAACAGAATTAGGTCTATGAGCTACATGATGGACAGGATAAAGAACAAGGACCTTGATGAACAAGTCTTAAACTTAGCCGAAGTTGAAGGACTCGAAGATGTTTCAGCTAGCCTAAAGGAAATGATCATTGATATGCGGGGTATTATGCTTAGCTTTAATGATATATCAAAACAGCTACTAGAGACCTCCGATATGTTCAATAGTAACTATGAAAAGGTCAATACATCCATAGATGACATATCTATCACTATGAATGAGATTGCAAGGGGAGCATCAGAACAAGCCTCAGAGGCCGAAAAAGGCGTTAATATGATTATGAGTCTATCCGAACAGATAAACAATGTTTCAGAACATTCTAGCAACGTTGCTGAGTCTTCCAAGGATATGATAGTACTAAACTCAAGGGGTATTACAGCGATTAATTCCCTTAAAGAAGCAAACGAAGAAAGCTCAGACACAACAAACAAGATTTCCGAATTTATGAGATCCTTTATCGGTAAGTCAAAGGAAATAGGAGAATTCGTTACAACCATAAATACAATAGCAACCCAGACCAACCTACTTGCTCTTAATGCAGCAATAGAAGCTGCCAGGGCAGGTGAAGCAGGCCTAGGCTTTGCAGTAGTTGCAGACGAGGTTAGAAAGCTAGCTGACAATAGTAAAAAGGCTACCGATCAGATAGAGAGCATAATGGAAGGTATTATAAGAGAGGCTGACCATGCTACTGAGATATTAGACAGGACCTCTAGTGTAATGGAGCTACAGTCACAGGCAGTTGATAATACTATCAAAACCTTCCAGATGATAGCCGACGGCATGGACGTAATATCTAATAGGATTGACCAGGTTGTTGAAGCTACAAAGGTTATGGATGAGAGCAAGAATAACGCCATAACTGCCATACAAAATATTTCTGCAGTATCTGAAGAGGCTGCAGCATCTAGTCAAGAAGTAGCTGCCAGCACCCAAGAGCAAAGAGAGATTATTCTATCCATGACTAACTCTGCTAAAGAACTAAACACCCTGTCCCAGGAGCTACGCAAGTATGTTGAAAGGTACAAACTATAATAATACCTAGTATAAAGATATCTTATTAATATTAACCACCAGTGTACATAATAAAGGCCACCACTTGATTTATCAAATGGTGGCCTTGCGCTTTTCTTATTGTTTTTCTGGTGGACTTAGGATTATCCTATCAGAATCTAATTCAACCCGAATTTTGTTCTTCCCTTTAAGGCCAAGGGCATCTAGGTATTCTTGTGGTATTTGTAGCCTGCCTGCCCGATCTAGTACAGCTAACTCTTCATGAGTCTGGTCTGTATCGCTATCCTCAATAGCACGAAAGTCCTTGTAACTTGTAGCATCAGCCTGCAGGGGACTTACTTTCTTGCGCAAGAATTCACTACTGGTCCTACCGTCACTAATTGATACTACCCTATCTACCTTTCTAGATAAGAGCCTGTCATGGGTAACTATAACAATTGTAACTCCATACCTTTTGTTAAACTCCCTGAAAACATCTAAGATTTGGTCTGCTGTCTTGGTGTCAACTGCACCTGTAGGCTCATCGGCTAAAAGTAGCTTGGGCTTGTTGGCTAGAGCTATAGCTATGGCTACCCTTTGTTGTTCCCCGCCTGATAGCTGGCTTAGCTTATTGTTGTATCGGTGGGATAAGCCTACCATGTCCAAAAGCTCCATGGCCCTTTCTCTTTTTGCATTACCACTTATAACCATGGGTAGTTCTACATTCTCTAGGGCTGTTAAATAGGGTATTAGGTTTCTAGCATTATTCTGCCATACAAAGCCTACACTTTCTCTTTTATACTTGACTAATTGCTTATCTGTAAGCTTTAATAGGTCCTTGTTATCAACTATAAGGGTCCCCGCTGATGGTCTATCTAGACCACCTAGCATATTAAGAAGTGTTGATTTACCACTACCAGAGTTCCCTATTATAGCCATGATCTCTCCAGGTTCGACTGTCAAGTCTAGACCCTGTAATGCTATTACCTCTAAGTCAGGTGTCTTGTAAATCTTAACTAGGTTTTCGCAACGTATCAAGTCCTTACCTCCAAATCTTTATCCTACTATCCTACCATCTTCTAGACTATATAAACAATCTGCCATATCCATAATATTGGGGTCATGGGTTGTCATAACTATTGTCAGGCCCTCCTGCTCTGTTAGTCTTTTAAAAATAGCCATAACCTGTAATCCCATATTGGTATCTAACTCTGCTGTTGGCTCGTCCGCAAAAACTACCTTTGGCCTATGGGCGATAGCTCTAGCAATTGCCACCCTTTGTTGCTCTCCTCCCGATAGTTCTTGTGGCCTGTGATCCATTCTTTTTGCTAGTCCGACAATTGATAAGCACTCCTCTACCCTTTCCTTCCTATCCTTTGCCTTGTAACCAGCTACCCTGAGAGCAAAATCCACATTTTCAAAGGCTGACATAAGGGGCATAAGTGCGATAGACTGGAAAATAAAGCCCATCTGCTTCCTACGCAAAAGGTCCCTCTGCGCCTCCGACATGCTAGTGATCTCTTGCCCATCAAAATATACTTTACCCTTTGTAGGCATGTCAAGCGCTCCTAAAAGGTTTATCAGTGTCGTTTTGCCTGACCCAGACCTCCCCTTTAGTATTGTCAAAGAACCTTGATCAACGCTTATGCTGACATCACTCAGTGCATTTATAGTATCTCTCCCAGACTTAAATTGACGTGATAGGTCAAAAGTTTTGATGATAGCTGACATTTTAACGCCTCCGTGACTAGCTTGTTTGCCAATATTAAAGCTATATATATATACAACAAGTTCAATTATAGTACATATTTCCACATAATTAAAGGTAAAACAAAAAAGAACCTATATTGATTAGTTATTTTGTTTTTTATTTCAAGGCTTGCTGCTTAGGATAAATAGCTAGATGGAATGATTGAGATTTTGCTGGTAATACTAAGCCAGAGGTGATTTGTTTGTTATATAAAATTATAAAAAAAGCAGCCTGCCTAATCCTTGTTATCCTTTTTTCTATACAGGCTAGTGGCTGTGGAATTTTTTCGAAAAAGTCTGATGAGAATACTCAAAAGGCAGATCAGTTAAAAAACCCTCCCAAATCCCTAGTAAGTATGGAGGAAAAGACAGAAGAAATTGTGAGTCAAATCGAGGAGGTCAAAAAAAACAGGAAAAAGCAAGAACGTGAGCTAATCCAGCCATCAAAAGCTGAGCTAGAAAAGAATGACCAGGCTCAAGATCAAGAGTCAGATCAAAAACAGGATCAAAAGGAGAACAAGGATCAAAGTAAAGACCAAGAGGCCAATAAGCAAGATAAGGGTCAGGAACAAGGTGACCAAGAAAAACAGGTCAGTCAAGCAAAGCAAATACTTGTAAACTGGAATGAACTTGAGGCTAGTATCGAGCAAATCCATAAGATGTGGAATAGCTATGAGCCTGCAGCAATACAAGAGGGTATATTAGATGACCTGATTACTAGCTTTGAAGAAGACCTTAACCTACTTACTGAGGCAATCCTATCTAGAGATGAGGACAAGACCCTAAAAGAGGCCAATAGCCTATACTCCCATTATTCCTCCTTTTTAAACGCCTACAAGCACAGGCAACCTCCGGATATAAAACAGATGAAGTACCTGACTAGACAGGCTATCATATATGGACAAGAGGACAAGTGGGAGGATGCCAAAGTATTAATGCCTGCCTTAAAAAAGGCTTGGGAAAACTCAAAACTACGAATGAGTGAAAAAAACAATGAACTAATTAAAAAAATAGATGCAATAATTAACGATTTTAGCTTTTTAATCGATGCAGAAAAGATTAATTTAGCTCAAATCAAGGGAGATATTTTACTGAGTAATCTCGATGAGGTAGAATAAAAAGCTTATTTACTACCTAAAGGTCATACAGGACTTCACTGCCCTATCCCAGCCAGCAAGTTTTTCTACCCTATCCTTTTCCTCCATTTTGGGAGTAAAACTTCTGCCGCAAAGCCAGTTTTCCTCAATATCCGCCTTGTCCTGCCAGTATCCTATTTCTAGTCCTGACATAAAGGCTACACCCTGAGATGTAGTTTCGATATTTGCCGGCCTTTTAATATTGAGTTTTAGTAAGTCGGCTTGAAACTGCATAAGAAAGTTATTAGCAGATGCACCACCATCTACTTTTAAAACATTGAGTTTAATACCTGAATCCTGTTCCATGAGGCTCATTAAATCATGACTTTGATAGGCTATAGATTCTAGCGTCGCCCTAATAATATGCTTAAAATTTACGCCCCTTGTAATACCAAAAAGCGCACCCTTGGCATACATATCCCAATGTGGAGCACCAAGTCCTGTAAAGGCAGGAACCATATATAGGCCTTGTGTATCGCTTACTGACTCTGCTGCCCTCTCACTCTCAGCAGCATTTTCAAGTATACCAAGCTCATCTCTTAGCCATTGGATAGCAGCTCCCCCGACAAAGACACTCCCCTCTAGGGCATACTCTACTTCTCCGCCTATTCCCCAGGCAATTGTTGAAAGCAGCTTATGGTTTGACCTTACTAGCTTATTACCAGTGTTCATCAAAACAAAACAACCGGTCCCATAGGTATTCTTGACATCCCCACTATTAAAACAGGCTTGGCCAAAAAGGGCTGCCTGTTGATCTCCTGCAACGCCACAGATGGGTATTTCTTGGCCTAAAAACATGGGGTCTAGGTATCCAAAGTGCCCAACCGAAGGCCTGATTTCTGGCAGAATAGCTTTGGGTATGTCAAATAGTTCTATCAGGTCATCATCCCAGCATAGATCCTTGATGTTGAAAAGCATGGTTCTTGATGCATTAGTATAGTCGGTTACATGAGCCTTGCCCCTGGTCATCTGCCAAATCAGCCAGCTATCAATCGTGCCTGCTAAAAGTTCTCCCCTTTTTGCCCTATCCCTCAAGCCAGGATCTTTATCAAGGATCCATTTTAGCTTGCTTGCCGAAAAATAGGGGTCTATTACTAGGCCTGTCTTATCATATATCTCCTTTTCTAGACCCCTCTCTTTTAAGTCCTCACATATAGGAGCAGTCCTCCTACACTGCCAAACTATGGCGTTACCTATTGCTTGACCACTTGCCTTTTCCCAGATTACGACTGTCTCACGTTGGTTGCTAATCCCTATAGTAGCTATACTTTTTGCAGGAATATCATGCTCTTTTAACAAGCTTTTGATAACATATAGCTGAGTCTCCCATATTTCCATAGGGTCATGCTCTACCCAGCCGGGCTTTGGATATATCTGCTTAAACTCCTTTGACTTTGAGTAGCATAGCTGTCCATTTCTATCATATAGCATAGCCCGACAGCTAGTTGTGCCTTGGTCAATTGATAATATATACTTATCCAATCCACAATCCCCCTACAGACTATATTTACCCTTAAAAGATATTCACTAGCTGACCAGGGCCCACCTCAACTATTTTGTCTCCTACACAGAGGCTTATATCAAGGCATGAGGGGTTGTACACTAGACTTGTGTCTTCTGAAAAGTCCAAGCTTTCTAGGGCCTTGAGATACCTATATATCTCTATATTAGTAGCAAACCAGACCTGCTCCTTGCCCCCTACCTTTTTGCAAAAGTCCTCTAATAGGTCCCAGTTATTGTCATATTCAAATTCAAAGCTATGTCCCCAAACATAGAAAAGGTGTAAAACCCTATCGTTATTTATTGCTAAAAAGTCATCTGTTTTTTTCAATAAATCTTGCTTGTGGTGTATAGTTGGATTTAGCCTTAGGAAGTCCCCTGGAAGGTCAAAAGTCCCAGTAGAATGAACTGTCCTGCTATAAACAATACCTAAGGTCTTGAAAATATCTACTATCTTATCATTATATACTCCGAAGGGATAAGACATGCCCTTGATAGGATAGCCGGCCAAGGCCTCTAGATTTCTCCTGTCGTCCTGCACTTCCCTTATGATTTGCTCAGTTGGTATATTGGTTAGAAAAGGGTGGTTTAAAGTATGTAGTGATATCTCATGACCATCGAATAGGTCTTTTACTTCATCTGATCTAATAAAGCCCTCCTTGTCTAAAAGGCCTGAATTGATATGAAAGGTCGCTTTTATCCCATAGCGGTTGATAATCTCAACCATCTTTCTGTCCTCTATTCTACCATCATCATAGCTTAAGGTCAGAGCCTTGCTCTTGCCTCCAGGAAATCGACATGCAATATTCATAAAATATCCCCCCATATTTTTTATCTATACCTATAAGTTTATATCATGCATATCTTTATAGTCAAACCTAAAAAAGTCCTAGGCCACTACAATTTAATGCTAAGCCTAGGCCTTGTTAACAGTACGTCTAGTGCTGATTTTACTATTTCCTTTTCATTAAAATAAATGGCTTTATTCCCTATGACCTGGATATGTTCATGTCCCTTGCCTGTTATTAGTATAGTATCCCCTTCCCTGCTGTTAAAAATAGCATACCTAATAGCTTCAGCCCTATCTAGTATCTCGATATACTTAGTATCCTTGTTAAAGCCCTCTTTTATCTGGCTTATGATTTCTCTTGGATCCTCTGACCTACAATTGTCTGTTGTCAGTATGCATTCGTCACTATACTTGGCCGCAATCTGGCCCATAACCTTTCTTTTTGTCTTGTCCCTTTCTCCAACACAACCAAAAACCATAATAATCCTATTTGTCTTGGTCCTATCTATGGTAGTCAGTAGTTGCTCAAAGCCATCTGGAGTATGGGCATAATCAATAATAATACTTAAGTTAGGCCCAGCCCATATTCTTTCAAATCTACCTGGTATAAAGCTGACTGCCTCTAGACCCCTTTTTACCTGGTCTAAGCTCATCCCCAACTGTAGACAGCATGCGATAGCGGCTAAACTATTATAGATATTGTACTTACCTGGTAGCTTAAGATTTATGTCAGTATATCCCATAGGACTTACTAGGCTAAATTTACTGCTATAACCTATATATCTAATATCCTCGGCCCTAAGATCAGCCTTTTCCTCTATCCCATAGCTGACAAGTTTGGCCTTTTGGTCAGATAGATCATTAAGTAAACGGCGACCATATAAATCGTCAATATTAATAATATTTACATCCTCTGCCCTTAGGAATAGTTCTAACTTTGCCCTATAGTAGTTTTCCATATTCATATGAAAATCTAGGTGTTCATGTGTTAGATTAGTAAAGACTCCTATATTAAAATCACAGTCATTTACTCTCTTAAGCTTGAGCCCATGGGAGGATACCTCCATAACACACAGCCTAAGTTCTTTTTCAACCATATCTTTAAAGTAAGCTTGTAATTCAAGGGATTCTGGTGTAGTATGGTTTGTCTTTAGACTAGTGTTTAATAGGCTTACACCTAGGGAACCTATAAGGCCTACCCTTTCTTTATTGTGTATTAGTATCTGCCTAATAAGGTATGCTACACTGGTTTTACCATTGGTGCCTGTTACCCCTATAAGGCCAAGTTTCTCTGAGGGTCGAGCAAAAAAGGCAGCAGACAGACTACTTAAGGCAGCCCTAGTGTCCTTTACCTTAATAAGGGTAACCCCATTTATATCAATGTCCTTGCTTACAACTATAGCCCTTGCCCCTTTACTTATAGCTTCTCCTATAAAAGAGTGGCCATCTAGCCTCAAACCTTCTACAGCTACAAAGATAAAATCAGGACATACTTTCTTGGAGTTATAGGCTATACCCCGAACCTCAATATCAAGTCTACCCCTTACCCTTACTAATTCCAGACCTTTAATAATTTCGGCAAGCCTCAAGTGATACTCCCCTTTTATAAGTCTTAGGATTTTTGGGTAAAGATTATTTCCTTTTTATCTTACTCCTTAGCTAAATTTTAATACATTTAGGCAAAAAAATAGACCATATGATTAGCTAAAATTCATTAAATAATCATATGGTCTAAATCGTGTTGATAATGGTAAAAACATTATCATTTTTGGCACTCCCAAGGGGACTCGAACCCCTGTTGCCGCCGTGAGAGGGCGGAGTCTTAACCGCTTGACCATGGGAGCATATTGGCTGCGGAACTAGGATTTGAACCCAGACGCTGTGAGTCAGAGTCACATGTGCTACCATTACACTATTCCGCATCAATTTTTGTCGCATAAATTATTATAGCATCTTTATTGCTTTTGTCAATAGCTATAAATTTATCTTATTATAATAGGCCCCCAATATATTGAGGGCCTATTATCCCAAGATGCCGTTTACCTATCATTTTCAATACCCGCCTCTCGACAGGTGGGATACCTGTTGTCTACATCTACCTTCCCCTATGATAGGGCCTGGTATTAGGAAACAAACGCGGATTCCCATATTAACTCTGTGGGTTAAAAACAATAGACCAACGCACACCGCAGGATAATCTGTCTTCTACTATTATCATAATACAAAACAATGTCCAAATCAACTCTAATAAAATGGCAGTTTTTAGCCTTTATACTGATATTAATAAGCTTGAGCCATGATATATAGTAGCACATGAAGGACACTTGTACAAATGTGTGCAGCAGTTGTCACCAGTAGTAAATGTATCCCTATTGTCTTGGAAAAGGTCCATATCTATATATGGACTATAGGGACCCTTATAGTCTTCTATCCGTCCTAGCTGGACTAGTGGCTGCTGACACCTATAACAATACCGTAATGTATCGTATAGGCCATTACATACTGGACATATCTCATTCATCTGTCTATTTAAGCCCCATACCTTTAGTTGCTATTATCATCGGACTTGCCCTTCTATAAAGAGCATTAGAACTTTCTATAGTATTATTATCCCAAAAAGATCTATCTCCTATGCTGAAGGTACGCCCTCATTAAGCTCTTTTTCCTTATTCAAGCTTTCTATAGATGATGACCATTTACCACACCTGTCCCCCCATTTAGCTTTGACCTTGCTTCCAACCCTTATCTCAACTATTTCACAAAGATTTGGGCAGTCATGGCACTCATAGCTTTTTGTTGTAAAGTCCTTTTTAAGTGAGGCCAGTCCACTAAAGCTGGTTGAGCCTGTGGCTTTGGCCTTTCTATGGGCTAGTATGGCAGCCCCTATAGCTCCCATAACCTCAAAATTGTCTGGTACGATAATCCTTTGTCCTAGAGCCTCTTCAAAGGCCTTCTTTATGCCTATATTAGCTGCTACTCCCCCTTGGAATACAATTAAGGGCTGAATATCCTTACCCTTGCCAACATTATTTAAATAGTTCCGAACAAGGGCATCACAAAGGCCCTTTATGATATCCTCTGCACTGCAGCCCATCTGTTGCTTGTGTATCATATCAGACTCAGCAAAAACAGCACATCGGCCTGCTATCCTAACGGGACTTGTGGACTTTAGGGACAAAGAGCCAAAGTCCTCTATTGCTATCCCTAGCCTTGAGGCTTGTCTATCTAGAAAAGAGCCTGTGCCTGCTGCACATACCGTATTCATGGCAAAGTCAGATACCACTCCATTTCTAAGCAGTATTATCTTGCTATCCTGGCCCCCAATTTCTAATATAGTTGAAGCCTCAGGTATAAAATTTAGAACTGCAGTCCCATGGGCTGTAATCTCATTTTTAACTATATCTGCAGACAGCAGAGCGCTAGCCAAGAGTCGGCCACTACCAGTTGTACCACATCCCTTTATTTTAAAGCCTGGACCTATTAGCTGGGACAAATTTTCTAGACCCTCCTTTAAAACCTCTATGGGTCTACCCTGGGTCCTTAGGTATAGCTTTTCTATAAGCCTATATCTACTATCAATTAGGACTAGATTAATGCTAACAGAGCCAGCATCAACTCCTAGGTATAAATCTTTGCCAGTCATATTACCTTGCCTTTCTTTTGTTTTAATAGGTCAACAAAGGCCTCTAGCCTTGTCATATATCCCGCTTCCCCAGTTAGCTCATCTACAGAAAGAGTCATTATTGGTATCTGTAGATCTGTGCCTATAGTTGGCATTATGCTTTCTGCTACAATCTCTGGCATACATCCAAAAGGTAGGACTTGTATTATTCCATCTAGTCCCTTTTCATAAAAGTCTATTGTTGAAGCAATCGTTTCCCAGGCATGACCACCTATACATAGGTTTAGGTATGGCTCTGCCTTAGCAAGCATAGTCTTCCTCTCTTGCCTATACTTCATATCAAGGGACAAGTGGGTCTTTATCCAGTCCGTTAATGTTATACCCCTATGGACTTCGACTCCTAGCCTACCTAGCTTGCTCTCAATATTTAGGTTTACATAGGGCTCAATCAGGGTGTAAATTTCTCCAACTAGGCCAATAGTCAGTGGTTTAAAGCCCCTTTCTTCTCTGATATTAGATGCCCTTTCCATGAACTGCTCTGTTAAATCTAGTATCTGAGAGCTACCATGAACCTGCCTAGCCATTCTTTCAAAGCTAGCAAGACACCTATCTGCCTCTCCTACACGCGTCTCTCTAGCCCTTTTATATAAAAGTAGGTCTATAAGCTTGTCAACCTCTAGGGTGACCTTGTAGGCTGCCCTAAAGGCCTTGGCTAAGTCGGGTATACTAGAGTAGCCTGAAATCTTTTTAATATTATTTATAAAGTTTAGATGACCTGTTTTGGGTGCATCTAGGATTACTACTTCAATGTCGTATCCTAGGTCTTTTAGAATATCTTTTTCTACTACTCCATAATATCCAAACCTGCATGGTCCACAGCTGCCTGTCAAGACTATTGTATCGGCCCCCTCTTTTATGGCCTCAATGTAATTACCCATATTAATTTTAAGCGGAAGACAGGCCATCTCCGGAGATAGCTTTGTGCCTATCTCCAAGGTCTTCTTGCTTATTGGGGGTGGTATTACAGTTCTTACCCTTAGGTCGTCAAATAAGGCCTTAACTGATATATAAACCTTTCCCATGTGAGGAAATGTTATTACCATTTTCCTTCCTCCACTCCATCATATCTATAAAGGCTTCAAGCCTCGTATCAAAGCCGGCATGGCCACTATGCTCATCTATGGTAATTATGGTTAAGGGTTTTTTATAATCTCTATTGTTTTTTCGCTGTAGCAGCTCTAGTACAAATGAGTCAATACCACAGGCAAAGCTGGTCACTAACACAAGGCCATCTACTAGACCTTGTTCTAGCATATACAAACCACTGCCTAAGAGATGCTTTCCATAAGACCAAAAGAGTTTTTTAGGATATATGCTACAAGCCTTCTCTATTGCCTCAGGTCTTATATTTTCTGGGACTATCACCCTATAGTCATGGCTGATTAGTTTTTTATAGACATCCATACTAATATACCTATCGTAAATAAGGTATGGGTGGCCTATTAAGCCTATAGTACCCTTTATTTCTTTCCTTATAGAAAAAGTTTCTAAGCCCTCTAGTGCTAATAAGGGATTGCTCCCTCCTAAGAGGGCTCTCTCGTAGGCCCTTTGTTGTCCTAATGCCCTCTCTAAAGCTTGCTTTATGTCTTTTTTGCTTGAGCCTAGGTCACTAGCTAGTTTATAGTATCCCTTATAAGCCATATTAGTACTCTTTTTAGCATTGTAGTCCAAGACTATTAAGCTAGGACAAGGCTTTACTGAGTTTTTTATCATCTCCGGAATACCTATAAACTTGGGGCATATATATTCCTCTTGGCTAATAGAGATTAGTCTTGGAATAAAAACAGCATCACACCTATCTATTAGGTCAATAACATGACCATGCATTATCTTGACAGGCAGGCATGCGTCCTCCACGCAGGCCTTTGCCCCACTATCGAGTATTCTTTTATTTGTCCTAGTTGAATTAACTATGCTATGACCAAGCTCCTTAAAAAAAGTCTCCCACATTGGATAAAAGATAGGGTAGAGCAATGCCCTAGGAATACCAATTTTCAAAGAAAGCCTCCTTATTAGCCTTGCTAAAACTCTTATTATGCTATTGTGTCCATTAATCCTAATTGTATAATCCTTGAATAAGATAATTTGCTACTATGTGTTAGAAGATGGATTAATTATGTATAATAGTATTGCCGTTTATCCCTAATTGCGATATACTTAAAGCAAAAGTAAAATCTAGGAGGTATTATTTATGAAGACCGTTAATATTAAATTATCACTTGCTGAAAACGTTAAAAACTTTGTAAACATCGTAAACAAGTATCCATATGAAATCGACCTTCGCTCAGGCAGGCACGTAGTCGATGCAAAATCAATTTTGGGTATATTCAGTTTGGACCTAAGCAAGCCAATTGCAGTTGAAATTTATTGTGATGACTGTGATGATTTCCTTGAAGATATAAAGGATTTCTTGGTTTAGTCTTAAAATTTAAAAATTACTTAAATAAGGGCATTCTAAAAAGAATGTCCTTATTATTATGATATTTTTCTCATATACTATCCAGCAATATAGCAATACTTCCATATACTTTTTAGTATCTTTTATATAGTTTGTGGCAAATTAAAGTCAAGCCATTCAAATATAAAAGGAGGTAGTAAAGTGGCAGCTGGAAGCAAAAATACCGGGAAAAACAGACAATTAGTTAAAGGCGCCCATCAAGCCCTTGACAATATGAAATATGAAATAGCAGCAGAGTTTAACCTACCTGTCTATCAGGGTTCAGAAGACTACTGGGGAGATCTGACATCTGCTGACTGTGGTAGGGTCGGAGGCGAGATGACAAAAAGGCTAATTGCCATGGCTGAAAACAGTCTGGCTAATAAGTGATTAACTATATGACTAGTAAAGACTAATATTAGGCACAGGATTAAAATTTCCTGTGTCTTTTACTATTTATGTGTTGTATAATAGGATTAATTTAGTTTAGCTAGGAGATAGACTTTATGAGACGTTTAGATTTGGCCGATAATAAAATAACAATACTTTTCTTTGTGAACTCTCTAAATATTCCCCTTACAAACGAGCAAATTACTGAATTTTTCGTAAACAGATATCTGATGAATTATTTTGACCTCCAGCAACTTTTGTCAGAACTGTGTGAGACCAATCATTTATACTACATAGACAATCGTAACAGCCATCTTTACTCCATCACAGATACTGGTAAAGAGGCCATAGACCTATTCTCATCTAGGCTAGATTCCTATACAAAAGATATGATTTTGACCTATACTGAGCAAAACCGAGAAAGATTGATAAAAGAGAGTCAGCTAACAGCCGAATACAAAAGACTTGAGAACAATGAATATGTAGCCATACTCAGGGTCATGGAGGGAACCATTACACTTATAGAGTTAAAGCTAAATCTAACTACTATGGAGCAGGCTAAGAGTGTATGTGATAAATGGCAGCTCAAGGCCCCTGAAGTATACAGAAAAATAATGGAGTCCCTAATCTAGACTCCGATTTTACTTTAGTCCCTAGATAAAGTTAATCAGTATCTAGGCTCTTGCTAAAAATCCTTTCAGCCATCTGGTCTTTGGTAAGTGAAAGGTTTCTTTTCTTGGCCTCCTTGAGCAGATCAATATATGCTTGTTTTAGCCTCTCAATATTAAGGATATGGTCATTTTTCTTTGTGTATATATCTTGGTACATAAAAAGCTCTTCGGCTTCCCTCCATTTAGTCAGGGCTTCTTGTATAGCTTTTAATAAATGGGCATTGTCCCTGTCATCATCGACCATCTGTTACACATCCTCAAATTATAAGTATTATATCTTATGTTAAAGTAACCACTATAATGACAGCTATAAAATGATTTTATTGACGACTATCCTAGTACATAAAAGCTGCTAGTCTAAAAAGGCTAGCAGCTTTCTAAATTTTTCATCTAAGGATAGTAGGAACAAATTTAGGTGCCCCTAAAAAAGACTCATATCTCTTACTCTAGGGGCTGGCCCCATAGGACTCCCCTAGTGCCAGTGCCTATATAAAAACGTCCAAAGCATCTTGGGTCGCCACATATAGTCCTAATATCTCCAAACATTTGCTTTTCATTATTTATCCTTTGCCATGTCTTGCCCTCGTCAAAGGACCTGTAAAAGCCATACTCACCATCTATAATACCATTTACATAGAGTGTCTTTACTTGGCTGCCAGCTGCCTCCTTGCCCATGCCCTGCCTGAAAATATGGTCGCCTTCAGCTGACACCCTATTAAAGCTGGCTCTTTTCTCTTGCTTGTTAAATTCAACTTTCCATAAGCCCTTTTCTCCAGTTGATATCCATACTATGCCCGTCTTGCCTGACTCTGCCCTTATCTCCGCAGGCATCCTGCCGTCCATCCCACCTAGCTCAAGTAGTGGAAAGTCAGGACAGGCCTTTAGCTGCACAAAGCTTTTACCCTTGTCGGTACTTATGTAAAACTTGGACTCATCGCCAAAGCCATAAAAGACCGCTGGATCCACCCTATCTGATAAGACCTTTAGGGTATCTATTTCGTTTTCTACAAGCTCTCCCTTAAGGTCATAGATCCTTACTCTTTGCCAGGTCTGGCCTAGATCACTTGTATATACAACAGCATCTATTGGCAGCCGGTCTCCCTGGCCTACTGACCAGACAAGGTTTTCTCCATCTGCTGATATTGCCACCCAGCCAGAATTGGTATTTGGCTTTCTAATCTCACTTATCAGGTCATCAATCCGACTTGTAATACCCACTGGATCTGGCAACCGGGTCCAGGTCTTGCACTGGTCCTCTGACCAAATAAGGCCCCCTGTGGTTCTGCCTGTCCAGTTACCCCTTGCGGTTACTACCACATGGTAGGGGTTTGAGTCCGGAAAGTCTGCATTTAGACAGGTTATATACCTATTGCCGTCTTGGTCGTCAAAGGAATTGCCAGCTGCTTTGTTTAGATCTGCAAAGGCAAAGCCTCCTAGGTCACCTATTATATCGATAAGCTTTATATCACCAGCCGGTGGACTATAGACATTTAAATGAACCGTCTCTTCTAGACCCTTACAGCTTGGCCTCCAGACTACTTCTTGTCCCCTAGCTGCCTCTAAAAGGTTTTCAGTCATAAATATACCTGTACCTGTGTTAAAAACAGCTCGGTTGCTGTTAAAAGGATCAATCTTTATATCCGACAGCCAGTGGATTATGTTTCCACCACCATTGTACTTAGGATCCATATAGGGAACAGTGGAAAAGTCCATCCTACCAACTTCAAGACCATGCAATATAGGTTCCCAGCTAGACCCTCTATCTCTTGAAAGCATTACGCTGTCTCCATTTAGACTGCACTGGCTTGTGCATATCAGCCAATCCTTTTTGTCTGGAAATACACAAATACCCCCAAAGCTGTTGCTTGTGGCTATACCTTCTTTTAGTTCTATTATTCCTGCTATATTAGGGGTTATATTGGACCAGTCCTTTATGTCACCTGACTCATCAATATGATACCTTAGGACACAGCCATAATGGAGGCCTCCTACATCACAGGCATAACCTCTCCAGCCTGCCCATGACCTTAGGGCAGAGGCCATTGTTATATACAGATATTGTCCATCAAAGCTGGCCCTTTGGCCTACAAAGCCAGGGTATTCACCCTCTTTTGGTGGCTGTGGTTGTCCAGGCAATATTTTAAAGGTCTTGCCCCCATCCTTACTTATATAGAGGCTACTTGCCCTTATATTTTTGCCTGGCGAGTTTCCCTCGCCTGAGCAGGCTACCACTATGGTCTTGCAGGACCCATCCCTACCTGACCTAGGATCAAGCCACACAAAGGATATATCCTTTTCTACCTTTCCACCCTGAGGCTGAACAGCTAGGCTTTGCCAGGTCTCGCCATAGTCTTCTGATAGCAGAAGGCCTTCGGACTGGGAGCCAAAGTAAATCTTGTTAGAACTAACAGGGTCTACCACTAGCCTTTCACCAGTGCCCCTGCCTGGCGCATTACCGTGAACGCCTGCTGGTAGCCTAAAGTAATCAAAGGTCTCTCCCCTGTCCCTTGATCTTAATAGGTAGTTTTTCTCCCAATCCCCAGCTACAATGTATAGGTAGTCAGGATTGTTATCATCTAGTGCTATAGAAAGGGGATAGGTTTCCCATTTTTCTAAAGTTGTTACATGGTCTACTAAAGACCACCACTTATCATTTTCAAAATCATACCGGTATACGCCACCTATATCTGTCCTAGCGTACAAAATATTTTTTACTCTATTGTGAAAAACAAAGCCTGTTACAAATCCACCTCCGGGTACTGGGGCATGGTTATACTCATAGGCTATATATTCTCTTTTCTTTTGCATATATTTATCCTCCTTAGGTCCTTCTATTCGGATATTGCCTTAAATACATAGTTCACTCCAGGGGATATTCGAAGCCTAACGACCTGCTTGTCTCCCTCTGTTCTTGTACTATACTTTTGACCACTTACCAGATCCTCTAGGCCATTAAAGCCCTCCCTTAGCTCAAGTCTAGCCTCATCGTACCAGGGCTGGAAGGAATGAAGTACAAAACAGTCATTATCATAGGTAAAGATAGCAAGCTTTGATACTGCGTCTAACATAACTGGCCAATTGTTATTGAAAACCTCCCTTATTAGGTAGAGGATCTTCTTTGGGTAATTATAAAGATCACCATAGTCTTCAGGTACTGTTAGGATAAATAGGCGACCCTTTCCGTATTGCGTCTTTAAAAGTAGGGGAAAGCTATTATCCTCTCCAAAGCCTGCGGCCAATTCCCATGTATCATTAGTCATATATTCAAGCTGGGGAACCATAATATGCTTTGAGGATTCCTCACGACCTCCAAAGGATACACCCCCATTATCTGAGTAAGCATAGGTGTTTATTAGGGCCTTTCGGTCTGTATAGACTACATTAGCAAGTTCCTTATTAAAGCCTAAGTCTTGTGCAGCCTTAAGGAAACCTGAGGTCACAATAACATCACTGCCATTTAGTAAACTAGTCTTGATCTTTTTAATAATATCTTTGTCCCTTGTAGCCCCCTGGGTCAAAAAGACCTTGCTAGCCCCTTCTGGATAATGAGCTGTAGGCTCAAAGGGAATACCTATCATACCAAGGTAGTTATGTAGGTAATCCTCTCCCTGGCTATGAAATGGCAGGTAGGTTGCCACCCCTGTAGCTTGACCTAGCTTGCCTAGGTACTTGTCCATTTCCCTAAATATCTGCCCATTTATAGGTATACACAGGGAGTAATCAGGACTTAGCAAGGATCCTAGAGAAAACATCATAAGCTCTCCTGCTTTGGCTAGGAGGGTAAGGTAGGCCTGCTGGGCATAGGAGCTATAATTATAGGTGCACTCATAGGGGTCATACCAGCCTCCTATGTTCTTGCCATTAGATACATTTTCAAGATAGCGAACTATGAAATAGCTTAAGTATTTGGGAAGATGCTGCTGAGTATACATGGGGTTACGGGTTTCCGTTCCTGAATAAACATAGTCAAATATCCTAGGCTGATCCTCAATATTGTATCCTGCCTCCTGGTAATGCTCGTACCAGTTTGGATATTTGATTATGGTTTTTACCTTTGGATTTACTTTTTTAGCGGTATTGATGATATCTTGAGAGATTTTCTTCATCAAATCAGTGCGAAATTCATCCCAGGTCCTATCACCCTTTTCCTCTATACAGGACACACACCTACAGTTGGTAAAGTAAAAATCATCTAATATAAATTCATCAAATAGGCTGGCAGTAAGCTTAACTACCTCCCCTAGGAGTTTGTGTGTTTCTTTGCTAGTATAGCATAGGGGATCAAAACCACCTTCTCCATCAGGCGGTGCATCTGTTGTAATACCTCCAGATGTTTCTATACCCCTATCTTTAAAAAATTCGATGACCTTTTCCATCTTTTCGCGGCTAATAGTAGTGCCGTGTCTATAGGTTTCTAGGTAAACCTTGCCTACCTTGACATGCCCTTCTATCCATTTAAAACTATCCTCAAATGTATCAAGATCTAGGTCTATAAGGTTACCAACTGGACAATAAATTGCTGCCTTAAAATTCTTATACCCTTTCATCATTTATGCCTCCATTTCATATGCTAGCTAAGAAACTTTATCATAAACTAGCCATACCACTTACTTTAAAAAATATACCTTTATCAATCAGCCCTATAGTAGAGCCTCATATATTTTCTATTGTTTTATACTTGATTAAAATGCAAAAAGGGTTACCTAGTCCCAGGCAACCCTCCTTGCATAGTGATATTCATAGTGATAAAGCTTTTCTTTTTACCCTAGCTCCACCACGACCTTGAGGATAAAAGCTAAATATTCGTAAAATCCTCAAGAATATTTACCCTTTGGATAACCTAGCTTGGTATATTGGCCCACTTGTATATGGGCGATAAAAGATAATCTAGTGACTTTTATGAGCTAGTCCCTATATTGTGTCATTTAAAGAGCCTTGCCACAAAATTGCCTTGTTTTTAAAGCTTTACAGTCACAGGTCTATCGCCAACCTCTGGGCTTATGATTATACCTAAGTCATGGCTTTCATAGGATCCATTTTCAATACTTTCAAGGCTAGAAACATTACGCAGTAGAATGCTATAGGCCTTGGTATTCCCCTCTGCGGTAAAGACCAATGTATCATCCTTTCTTTCCACATGTAAGGATAGGTCTGCCTTGGCCTTGCTATTGTAGATGGTGGCTGAAGCCTTATTCCCATCCTCTATTTCAAAGACATGGAATACAGCCTTATCTGCATAGTCATAATCAGGTCTATCATCTACTGCTCCTACAGGAATAATTGAGTTTGCCTTTACAAGTAGTGGTAGACTCATAAAGCCATGGTTTTCTTTTATCCAGCTACCTCCTGTCTTGGTCTCACCTGTTACAAAATCAGTCCACTTGCCCGCTGGCAGGTAGTAGGATACATCCCCTGACTCTGTAAAGACAGGCGCGACTAATAGTGAATCACCTAGCATATATTGCAGGTCAAGATAGTTGCAGCCAGGGTCATCTGGGAACTCTAGTAGCATTGCCCTCATAACAGGTATACCTTCCTTTGATGCCTCTACAGACTTGCTAAAGATATAGGGCATAAGGGTGGATTTAAGCTTGGTAAAGTATCTTAGTACATCTACTGCCTCTTCATCAAATAGCCAAGGTACCCTATAGGAATTATTACCATGTAGTCTTGAATGAGTTGATAATAAACCAAAGGCAACCCAGCGCTTGTATACGTCTGGAGATGCAGTACTTTCAAAACCACTTATGTCATGACTCCAAAAACCAAAGCCGGATAAGCACAGTGAAAGACCGCCCCTTAGGCTCTCAGCCATGGACTCATAGCTAGATATACAGTCTCCTCCCCAATGAACAGGGAACTTTTGTGAACCTGCAGAACCAGAACGAGCAAATAAAACTGCCTCACCTACTCCTCTTTCCTTTTCAAGCATTTCAAATACTACCTTGTTAAATAGGTAAGAGTAATAATTGTGCATTTTTACTGGGTCAGATCCATCATGGTATACAACATCAAGGGGTATTCTCTCGCCAAAGTCAGTTTTAAAGCTATCTACGCCCATATCTAGTAGCTTTTTTAGGTAACCTGTATACCATTCACAGGCATCAGGATTAGTAAAGTCTACAATACCCATACCGGGCTGCCATAAATCCCACTGCCAAACATCGCCATTTGGTCTTTTTAGGAGGTAACCCTTTTCAACTCCCTCATCAAAGAGTCTGGATTTTTGTCCAATATAGGGGTTAATCCAAACACAAATCTTTAGACCCCTATCCTTTAGCCTCTTTAGCATAGCCTCTGGGTCAGGGAAAACCCTCTCATCCCATTCAAAGTTACACCATTCGTACTCCTTCATCCAAAAGCAATCGAAGTGGAATACGTGTAAGGGTAGATCACGGTCTGCCATTCCATCTATAAAGGAATTGACTGTTTCTTCATCGTAGCTGGTAGTAAATGAAGTAGTAAGCCATAGGCCAAATGACCATGCTGGTGGTAAGGCTGGTTTACCAGTTAGGCTAGTATAGTTTCTAAGGACATCTTTTGGACTATCTCCACCTATAACAAAATACTCTAGCTCTTCTCCCTCTACTGAGAACTGTGCCCTTGAAACTACCTCTGAGGCTACCTCATAGGATACACATTCCGGATGATTTACAAATACGCCATAGCCCTTGTTGGTCAAATAAAAGGGAACGTTTTTATAGGCCTGTTCTGAGGAGGTGCCACCGTCCCTGTTCCAGATATCTACTACCTGGCCATTCTTAACAAAGGGTGTAAAACGTTCACCTAGGCCATAAACGCATTCTCCTACCTGTAGGCCGAGCTGTTCTCTAAAGTAGGGGCCGTCATTGCTGGTAATATAGGCAAGGTTTCTCCAGCCTGAATTGGTTAAATAGCGATCCTTGTAATAAAAATCCATGGACCATTCTTCTTTGTTGATTACTACTGATGTATCACCGCTTTTAAAGATAAGGAAATCTTGCTTATCCTCAATAACTGGGTCAAGCTCGGTCTTGTTTAACTCAAAATTTGGACCTTTCTTAAGAATGCCCTTATAATGATATGCCTTTATTCCAATAATATCAGGAGCTGGAGAGCTAATCTCCATAGTTATTACTGGACCTGCTAGGGTCTGTCCCCTATTTTGGATCTTGGTATGAGGTAATGTCATAATTAGCTGCTTGTCCTCGATTTTATAATCAAAGACCTCCGCTGGGCTATATATTTCAACTCCCTCTCTTTTTAACCATAAGCCGTCGGTAAATTTCATGGTCTAGGTCAAGTACTCTATATAAGGCTGAGTAACTTGACCCTCACCTCCTTTTCTATTGTAATTATTTTTACTAAACATAACACTTTATATCATTTATCTAGCCTATTGGCCTTATGCCTTTACAATCCTGTAAAGACCGCCAGGCACGCAGTCAAAGCTAACTAGTCCCCCCTTCTTGTACTTACCTATTTTTAAACCATCCTTGTCTATAATTACTATGGGTCTTTTTGACCTTAATATACACTTTCCATATTGGCTGGCTAGTATCTGGCCAGACAAAAGGGTCCCGTCCTCCCACTTCATATCTATGGTATAGCCTCCTCGGCCCCTTAAGCCTTTTACTTGTCCCTTAGTCCAAGCTTTTGGAAGGGCAGGTAAAAGGTCAAGCACCCCTTCATGGCTTTGTAGTAGCATTTCTGCTATACCTGCACTAAAGCCAAAGTTTCCATCAATCTGAAAGGGGGGATGGGCATCAAATAGGTTGGGATATACTGACCTCCTAAGTAGAGTCATAACATACTTGTAGGCATTTTCTCCGTCCCCTAGCCTAGCCCAGAGATTGATTAGCCAGGCACAGCTCCAGCCAGTATGACCACCACCATGTTTAAGCCGCCTATTCAGTGTCTTATAAATTGCCTGCTTTAGCTCTTCATTCGCTATAGCAGGAATAGTCCAGCCAGGATACAGGCTATATAGGTGGGAAAGATGTCTATGGCCTGCTTCCTTTTCGTCAAAGTCAAAGAACCATTCTTGGACCTGCCCATGCTTTCCTATTTTAAACTTTGGTAGCCTGGCTAAGGCATCTTCAACCTCATCCCTAAGGTCTTTATCACAATCAAGGATGCTAGAGGCCTCTATAAACTGAATAAAAAGCTCCCGTATTATGGATATATCCATGGTAGAGGCAAAACTTACACTTGCCTCCTCGCCTTCAGGGGTAACAAAAACGTTTTCGGGCGAAGTCGAAGGACAGGTCACTAGACTTCCATCCTTGTACTCAACTAACCAGTCTAAGCAAAATAAGCTAGCTCCCCTAATAGCAGGATAAGCCCTTTCCCTAAGAAAATCAATATCCTTGTTAAACATATAGTGGTCCCACAAATGGGCGCATAGCCAAGGGCCAGCCATTGGCCAAAAGGCCCAGCTAGCAGACCCTTCAGCGGGTGTTGTAGACCGCCATAGGTCGATATTGTGGTGAGCAGTCCAGCCCCTTGCGCCGTAATGTATATCTGCTGTCCTAGCACCACTTATCATAAGGTCATCAATCATATCAAAAAGTGGCTCATGACACTCAGCTAGATTGCATACCTCTGCTGGCCAGTAATTCATCTGTACATTTATATTGCTGGTATAGTTTGAATTCCAGGCAGGCCATAGGTCCTCATTCCATATACCCTGCAGGTTAGCTGCCTGGGTTCCAGGTCGTGAACAAGATATCAGTAGATACCTCCCATACTGGAATAATAGAGAAACTAAGCCTGCATCCTCTCCACCTTTTTTGACATTCTCTATCCGTTTATCTGTAGGAAGGTCCTCTGCTTCGTCTTGACCAAGGTCTATATCGACCCGGTCAAATAAGTCCTTGTAATCCTCTACATGCCTTTTCTTTAGTTCACTAAAAGGCTTACTCGCTGCAAGGTCCATAGTTTTACTGCAAATGAGCTTGTAGTCCTTGCCCTCTAATACAGGGTCTTTATCAAATCCATTAAAGCTACTAGCTGAGCTTAGATAGATGGTTATTGAGCTTGCATCCCTAATAGATATAGACCCTTTATCCCCTTCAATTTGCCCATCATCGGATTTAACCTTTACCATAAGGGCAAATTCGATACCCTGTTTCTTTTTGTTATGTAGTCTATCCTTGCTTAAATATTTGTCTGGGATATCCGAAGGACATTGGCCCTTTAGCAGGAGACAGTCATCTCCCTGGGTTTTTACCTTGTGCTCTAGGAGGCTATCGACTGAAAGAGTAAGTGATAGGCTAGCCTCTTTAGAGCTTGTAATTTTTAAAGCTAAAACCTGGTCCGGTGCACTTATAAAGGCCTCTCTAGTAATTATAGCATGGTCTTGTTTATAGCTTACCCTTGCTATGCCCTCTCTTAGGTCTAACTCCCTTTTATATTCTGTTGCCTTAGCAGTGTTTGAAAACTGTAGGTATAGGTTGCCTAGAGGTTTATAGGCCTGGTTGTCAGGGCCTAGCATATTTTGCTCTATAATATCCTGTGCCTCTTTATACTTACCCTCAAAGATCAGACCTCTAACCTTATTTAAATACTTTTTAGCCTGATAATTATTTGTATCATAGGGCTGGCCAGACCATAGAGTATCCTCATTTAGCTGTATTCGTTCTTTTTCTACTCCCCCAAAGACCATGGCTCCTAGCCTACCGTTACCCAAGGGTAGGGCCTCAACCCACTCATTTGCTGCTTGCTCGTACCAAAGCTTTAAAGGTCTTATTTTATTATCCTTTATTGGGCTGGAACATTTCAAGTGCAATTTCCTCCTTATAATATACAGTATCTCATTAGTTTAGACTATTTGCTAGAATGCATGGTCTAACCCAAGCACCAGCCTATCGCATTTTTAAGCAGTCTTTGAAAGGATGGCTCTAGCCAAACCTCAAGATTGTGGCCAGGTGTAATTACACAGACTCGGCCCTTGCCCTGTTTTTTTATCCAGCCCCCTGGCTGACTGCCATGCTCAGACTCAGTAGTCACAAAAACATCGATATTATCATCGTTCATATCCATAAAATAATGCTCATCCACAAGAGTAAAGTCACTGCAGCCCTTTGTTAGTAGGTGATCATTTAAAAAACTAACCTTTACTGGGCATTGGTCTGGATGGTGGGCGAAAACTCCTCCTAAAAGCGGCTTTAGGTCTTTGCTATCCTCATAATCTGAAGTACCCGAGTGTAAGGCCAGCAAGCTCCCACCTGCCTCAACATAGTCCTTTATAGCTAGGTCAAGCTCTTGATCTAGCCATGGGCTTTCATCCTCTTGACTAACATTATTTGATTTACTCAAGATAATTATCCTGTTGTCCTTGAATAGTTCAAGAGAAATGTCTTGAGCATTTTCTAGAAAGTTAAAGCTATACTCTAGACCTTCTAGACCCTTTAGGCCCTTTTTAACTATATCTGCAGGATGCCACTTATCTCCGCATAAAACTGGAATAACCATAATGAAAATCCCAACCCTTCCTTGTACTATAGTCTAGCTGAGCTATTTGGCTTTGCCCATCATTTGCTAACAAGCAAGACTGGCCTATCCAATTATCACTTTTCCCACTTGCTTTGACTTATTCCATCATCTTTCTTATCTTATCTATTTGCTCTAATACACTAGCCATCATATCTTCGTATTTAGCCTTTTTCTCTTCTTCTGCCTTTACTATTGCAGCTGGAGCCTTTTCAACAAAGTTTGGATTAGATAGTTTTCCATTTACCCTATTTAGCTCGCCCTCTAGCTTTGCCTTTTCCTTTTCTAGCCGGTCTAGCTCGCTCTTAAAATCAACTAGGTCCTCTAAGGGTATATATATCTGGCCTATATCGACTACAATCGGTACTGCGTTGGCAGCTAGTTCATCCTTAGCCTCATTTATAATAATTTCAGAAGCATAAGCTAGCTTTTCTAAGTATACCTTGGCCTCCTCAAATATTTCTCTTTTATCCTCTTTGGCTACAATAATAAGCTTGGTCTTTCTTGAAGGATGAACATCCATCTCAGCTCTAATGTTACGAACAGCCCTGATGGTATCCATGATAGAATCCATCCTTGCTTCTGCCTCATCGTCTAGTTCTTCATCCTTTAGCCTTGGCCAGGAGGATACCATTATACTGTCCTCACTGCTAGCTGATAGATGTTGCCATATCTCCTCGCTAATAAAGGGCATAAAGGGGTGTAGGAGCTTTAGGGTATTAGATAAAACATATACTAGGGTATATAGGGCAGTAGACCGTGCTTCCTCGTTTGTTCCATACAATCTAGGCTTTACTAGCTCTATATACCAGTCACAATACTCATTCCAAATAAAATCGTATACCTTTTGTGCTGCTATCCCTAGTTCATACTTGTCTAGGTTTTCTGTTACCTCGCCTACAAGCCTATTATACCTACTTATAATCCATCTGTCAGCTAAGTCCATCTGTCCAGCCTTTAAGTCTTTACCTCCCATGTTTTCAAGGTTCATCATGATAAACCTTGTAGCATTCCATATCTTGTTAGCAAAGTTCCTGCTGGCTTCTACCTTTTCTATGTGAAAGCGCATATCATTACCAGGTGAAGAACCAACTATCAAGCTCATTCTCAAGGCATCGGCTCCGTATTCATCGATAATCTCCAAGGGGTCTACTCCGTTGCCTAGGGACTTGCTCATCTTTCTACCCTGAGAATCCCTTACCATACCATGAATTAATACATCCTTGAAGGGTACCTGGCCTGTATGCTCTAAGCCAGAGAAAATCATTCTGGCTACCCAAAAGAATATTATGTCATAGCCTGTTACAAGCACGCTGGTTGGATAGAAGTAGTCTAGGTCTTCTGTTTTCTCAGGCCAACCCAGGGTGGAAAATGGCCATAGAGCTGAAGAAAACCAGGTATCTAGAACGTCCTCATCCTGCCTAAATTCATCGTGGCCACAGCTACACTTGCTTGGTACTTGCTTGGCTACTATTGTTTCATTACAATTCAGGCAATAGTAAGCAGGTATCCTGTGCCCCCACCATAGCTGTCTTGATATACACCAGTCACGGATATTCTCCATCCAGTTAAAATAGGTCTTTTCAAAACGTTTTGGTACAAATCTGGTCTTTCCAGACCTTACTGCCTCAATAGCAGGCTCAGCTAAAGGCTTCATTTTTACAAACCACTGCTTTGAGATTATGGGTTCTACAACAGTTGTACATCTATAACATTCCCCTACATTGTGGCTATGCGCTTCGGTTTTCTCAAGTAGACCTAGTTCTTCTAAGTCCTTTACGATTGCCTTTCTAGCCTCATAACGGTCCATACCCTCATAGCTACCGGCCTCACTGTTCATCGTGCCATCATCGTCTAAAACTCGTATCTGGGGTAAATCATGCCTCAGTCCAACCTCAAAGTCATTAGGGTCATGGGCAGGTGTTATTTTTACCACTCCTGTACCAAATTCACTATCAACATAGGAATCAGCTATTATTGGTATTTCCCGGTTTACTAATGGTAGAATTACGGTCTTGCCTATTAGGTGCTGGTACCTTTCATCATCAGGATTTACTGCTACAGCAGTATCCCCTAGCATGGTTTCAGGACGGGTTGTAGCAACAACTAGACGGTCGTTACTGTCCTTTATGGGGTAGGCAATGTGCCAAAAACTACCCTGTTTTTCTTCATACTCTACCTCTGCATCAGAAAGGGCAGTTTTACATTCCGGACACCAGTTTATAATCCTATCCCCTTGATAAATTAAACCCTTATTGTATAGGTTTACAAAGACTTCGTTAACTGCATGAGAGCAGCCCTCATCCATGGTAAACCGTTCCCTATCCCAATCACAGGAGGAACCAAGTTTCTTTAGCTGATTTACTATAGTAGAACCGTATTTTTCCTTCCACTCCCAGGCCTTTTCGAGAAAGCCCTCTCTACCTAAGTCATGCTTGCTAATGCCTTGGTCTGCCAACTGTTCAACAATTTTTACCTCAGTTGCTATGCTAGCATGATCAGTTCCAGGTAGCCATAGGGTAGAATAGCCCTGCATACGTTTATAGCGGATTATAATATCCTGCCAGGTATTATCTAGGGCATGGCCCATATGGAGCTGACCTGTTATATTAGGCGGTGGTATGACTATAGTAAATGGCTCCTTTTCTTTACTAATAGTCGCATGGAAATACTTGTTTTCTAGCCAGCTTTTATATACCCGGTCTTCTACCTGACTCGGATCATAGGTCTTTGCTAATTCCTTATTAGTCTTCATAAATATCCCTCCAAAATAATAAAACCTTCATCCTAAAAGGACGAAGGTTACTTCGCGGTACCACCTTGATTCCTGCTACTTTGCAGGCCCTCTAACTCTTTAACGGGAGCTCCGTCCTGACCTATAATTATCTTTCAGTCAGAAGGCTCGAAAGCGACCTTCCACTATAACCTTGACCTAGAATCCCTTTCAGCCGGTGGAGATCCCTCTCTGTTGGCAGTCAATAGTGTACTCCTCTTTCTCATTGCCTTATATTTTACTTAATTATATCTAAGTTCTTGCTATTGTCAACCTTTTTTGCATTAAAGCCCTTTATCGTATACTGTATCAGGGCTAAGATGGTGCTTATTACAGCTATGGTAAGCACATGCATAGAATAGGATAAGTCAAACACTATGAGGGTTATAGCAAGATAAAATAAAACTGTAGCTACCTTTCCATAAATATTTGCTTGAACAACAACCCCATCTTTATACAAAAGAGCTGCCCCTATTATCATCAAAAGCTCCTTTAATGCCATTACTATAATTACCCACATGGGTATTGTCCCTGCAATATAAAGACAGGTCAAAACAGTAATTATCATTAGCTTGTCTGCTAGGGGGTCCATAAGCTTGCCCCATTTGGTAATTTGATTGTAACGTCTAGCAAGAAATCCGTCTAAGGCATCAGTTATACCTGCTATAACAAATACTACAAAAGCCCAAATTGTATTATGCTCTATTTCCTTGTCAAAGAAAACAAATACAAAAACTCCAATTAGTATAAATCTGATAGTCGTAAGAATGTTTGGGATATTCAAATGCAAAGGCCTCCCTTCGTGCCCTCTGTACAGTCTCCTACTCCATACTATTCGACTATACAGTAAGAATCCTCTAAATAAATTACTTTGCCTATATTATTAATTACTAAGCACTTTTTATTTCAATATTATAGTTAGATTTCTCTCTCTATAAGTAAATATTCAAAAAGACATCTTAAAAATTATATTGTATTTCCAAGCTAAAGTCAATAAAGATAAAAGTAACATGACCTACTTTGAGTCTATCCTATCCACTAGCTATAGAAAAGGGGCAAAAGATAATAGCCTATAAGGATAAGTTTGTTAGACCTTTCTTATATAATACATCCTACCGATTATAAAATAAAAGGATAGTCCCTATAAAACATAATGTCAATTACAGGACTATCCGATTTAATGCATTATATTAACTAAGGTTTTGCTAGCTTTGGCTAATTAAGCCTCGGTCTCGTCCCCTGTAGCTGTGGATGCATCTGTAGAGCTACCCTCAACTAAAGTATCTTGGTCATCTGCATCTTGATCCATAACAGGTGTCGAATCCAAGACCGTTGCTATAACTGTATCTGGGTCATTTATTAATTCTACATTTGGGTCCTTTGCAAGCTCTAGATCCCCAACCCTTATAGTATCGCCAATCTCTAACCCATCAAGGTCTATCTCTATTCTATCCACCATATATTTTGGTAATGCTCTGTATGTTACTTCAGACAGTGATTGTTGTAATAAACCCTTTAAGTTATCTCTGTTTTCAAATACAATCATAGCTACGCTTTCAATAACTTCATCTGCCTGTAAGGCTTGAAAACTTAGATGTTCTACCTTATTGCTTGCGGGTGTATAGTCAACCTCTCTTAGGAGGCTTATATGTTTTTCGCCATTAATATTTAGCTCGACCTTGCTCCCTGCAGTATTATTCTTTAATAGTCTTGTAACCTCCGACTCTGAAAACTGTATACTTATTGGGGACTCAAGACTTCTGCCATATAAAATGCCAGGAATAATACCTTCCCTTCTTAGTTGATTAGGCTTTTTATCCTTGCTTCTTACCTCTGTTTTTATAGTAAACATCTACATTCTCCTTTCGATAGTTAGTTTTGTTTATACTTATCTACCATCCCTATTTTATCAAAAACAGGGGGGCTTCTACTTACCTAGTATAACACAAGGAGAATATTACGCAAATTTCGAGGCATTTACTGGCTTTTTCTAAAAGGCGACAGCTTTCTTATCGCTGTTTGCCAGAAAGGTCTGATACTTGCATTTCGCACGCTTTGACAGATGAAATTTGTAAGGGCCCATTATCTAGACATAATAGATATCATCTGCTAAGTATACTTATCCCTAGCAAGAAACTATAATTAGTACTCAGTAAGATATAGAGTTTTTCAAAAAAGTACCCTTTTTCAAATCATCAAAAGCCTTGTAAAGTTCTTCTCTAGTGTTCATAACAATTGGCCCTCCCCAAGCCACCGGTTCATCAAGTAAAACTGAGCTAACAAAGAGTACTTGTGCCCTTTTATCCCTTGCCTCTATCTTAACAAAGCTACCAGGTGTAAGCTTGGCTGCGGTCTTTTCCTTAACAAGCTCAGTTCCGATATAAGCATCTCCTGCTAAGGTAAAGACCATTATAGAACGGTCTTTTTCTGTATCAACCACAACTGACCCCTTTGCCTCAAGCTGGATATCATAATAATCCAGTGGCAAATACTTGCTTGTATACCCCTGCCTGTCCTTGTATTTACCTGCCAATAATCTAAGTTTACCATTTTCTAAGTCAATCTCCTCGATATCAGCATTCTTTATTGCATGGTAGGCTGGCGGGACCATTTTATCCTTCCTAGGCAGATTTAGCCAAAGCTGTACACCAAGTAACCGGTCAGATGCAGGAAGCTTTTCTTCATGTAGAATACCAGAGCCTGCTGTCATCCATTGGACCTCACCATCGCCTATTGTGTCCTCATTGCCCAGACTATCCCTATGTGTCATCTGCCCTCGGTATACATAAGAAATTGTCTCAATCCCTCTGTGGGGATGCATTGGAAAGCCTGCTATGTAGTCATCTGGATTTGTGCTATCAAAAGAATCCAACATTAAAATGGGATCATAGTCCTTTATAGTGGACCCCCCTAAAACCCTTACTAGGCTAACGCCTGCCCCATCCTGTGTTCTGTAGCCCCTAACCTCTTTCTTTACTTTCCTTTCCATATGCGACGGCTCCTTTGCTTTTTAATTTTTGTAGATGACTAAGTGTGCTTTTCAGTAAACAAGTGCTTGTCTAATAGCTAGAGATATTTAGTAAGTGATAAAAACACAAATCATATATTGTTTATTTCGCCTATTTATATCTAAGTTCCTTCACTAGTCCCTAAAAGACAGATATTCCATAAGCCATGCTCTTCTATTTGTTTAGTTTTTCTATACTACTATATATAAATGCACTTTACATAGACAAATATGAGAGGGCATTAAACAGCTTATGCAATTAGCAGCTAATGTAATAAATATAGACCTGTCATAGACTCTATAAATAGCAAAAAAGCTATAAAAACCCTAGGCTAGCCTAGGGTTAAACAACTTATTTTTTCTTAACTTCTGGTAAGCCGGCAACCGAAGTCAGTAAGGATAGTATCCCCGCAAGCAGGGAGGAACTTAAAACCATTGTCCAGTCTACCTCACTAAGTACAGCACTTGTACCCATCGTAGCTGCTGCCGTCTGGGCGACTGTCTTTATTGCTCTTACACTAGCTGCCTTTAACCATTTCTTTTTATCCACAGCCTATCTCCTTTCCAACTTTTAATGTCACAGTCTTAGGGCGGGTTCTAGTTCCGATTCTTAAAAGTTTTATAATCACCATTTTGTTTTGTAGTAATTCACTTTCTCCATATTACTATTTTATTTCTATTAGTCTACAAATGTTAATACTAGGCATACAAGAATAAGCTTTATAAGACCAAAGATTTGGCCAATATGAAAAAACTCTTAGTGTTGACTAGCTAGTGATTTAGGGAAATTTTATAGCTGTGAATCTTTATGATAAGTGGATTTGTAAAGAGGTAACAAAAAAGATGCAGATAGAAAACAGCATTATACTTATTCTGTAAAAATGTCTGCCCATCTAAAAATATAGGTAATAGGTTGTTGCTCGCTACCATCCAATGTTAGCTCAAATCCATCATCTGTCCAATCAATGATATGGCTTCCAATTCCTCCGTCATCTGAAATAGATGTCGTTAAAAGACTGCGCATATTCAGAGAATCGTCGGATACTTTTTTATTTTTAACACTGATTTGAACATTCCTTGGACCAAATAATGCTAAAAAATCGTCACCTTTTTCGATGGATTTTCCAATTATCTCATATTGACCATCAGGGGATTTCTCAGTGAACCATACATTATATGTAGTTTTATCAAATGATAGTTTCAAACACAAAACTGCGGCCAAAATAATACAAATAATAAATTCTAATATTACGATACCAAGTAAGATTTTCGTCTTCAAATTTAGAACTCCATTCTGTAATAATATCGTATTTATTAATATACCATATAAATCCAAAGAAGTCTATTGCAAGCAATCGACTTATTTCGACAAATATTCTGGTCGGGGTGACAGGATTTGAACCTGCGGCCTTCTCGTCCCGAACGAGACGCGCTACCAAGCTGCGCCACACCCCGGTGATCTGGAGCCAACAAGGGGATTCGAACCCCTGACCTGCAGTTTACGA
>Ga0209075_1000187_pt1 | contig 57150 bp, 42 predicted proteins | sample Stecom2011_FD_187523 | JGI IMG/M metagenome (GOLD analysis project Ga0209075, IMG submission 187523) | Agricultural soil microbial communities from Utah to study Nitrogen management - Steer compost 2011 (SPAdes) (version 2) | ecosystem: Environmental > Terrestrial > Soil > Agricultural land...
TTATGGCACGTTTGATGTCGAGTACCGAGTTGAAAGAGCGCATGGATGAGAATCAGGAATTTGTCCTGGTGGACGTTGCCGAGGCCGAGGATTTTGCCAACGAGCATATCCCGACCGCGATCAATATTCCGTTGTCCAAGCTTGCCGAGCAGGTCAAAAAGACCCTGAGCAAGAATCAGCGCATCGTCGTCTACGATAAGAATCATGACGACGAGTCTTCCAACCGTGCCTCCGATGTGCTCGAGGCGATGGGCTACCGCAAGGTGGCCGACTTCGACGGCGGAATCTACGCCTGGAAGCGCGCTGGCTTTTTGACTGAGGGCGCCAACGCCAAACAACTCGGTTAATCCCAGGCGCCATCGCCGGCGTGAATAACGTCGACGAAAAAGGCCCGCCGAATTTGAATTCGGCGGGCCTTTTTGCGCGTTTTTTTGGCTCTCGACTCAGTCGTCGACCGCGATTTCGGCGCGGTACAGGCGAACATCGCCCTCCGCCTCATATAGCGTGGTGGAATACTCAGTCCCCGGCGGCTCCTCGCGCTCCGACCAGTCGGCGACGACCTCTTCGGCCTTCTCGGCGCTCCCCATCACCGACACGCTCACAAGGTCATCTTCGCGGTCAATGCGCACCACCACATGGACCATCTCGTCGGTGATATCGGAGGCCTGCAGGTAGGCGCCGCCCTCGATTGCCTCGAGCTCCATCAGGTCGACGATCTCCTCGCGCCCGTCGCTAAGCTGGCGCACCACGACGGCTTCGTCGTCGGCCTTGGCGACAATCACGACCTCTTTGGCGGGGTGCCCATCCTTGCGTGCGCGCCCGCGGTTTTCATGTTCCGTGGCGAGCAGATAGATGCGATGCGGCGCGATTCCGCGCGACTCCAGCAGCCGGTGCATCCGGTCATTCTCTTCGAGCAACTCCAGATACCGCTCGGCATCACGAAGGTTGGTGGTCCGAAAAACCACTTCGCCCTGCTCGTCGAGAATCTTACAGTGACGGCTGCCGCGGTCGATGCTCAGCCCCTGATAACTCTTCTCGTCAGACACGTTCAACCTCTCGGTGATGGATACGCTTTACGCTTGGACCAGGATTCTAACTCGCACGACCTCTTGTGGGCCGGGCTTAACCGCTGTTGTTTAGAGCACACGCACGGGCCTTGTAAAGAGGCGCGCACGATTTCCAGGCCCAACGCCACAATAAGTGCGCGTATTCCTGTCAATCCCGCCGATTTGCCCCGCGCCCCGGCCGATGACCGGGAGGCAACCTGGGATTCGAGCGAAATTACTGCACCGAGATCCCGCACCCGCGAAATGATTTCGCCCCCCTTGCGTACCTTTTGGGAACATGATTAAACGCTCGGGCGTTTCCCGCGAGCAACTGTGTCCCTTGTCCAGAAACTATGTCCCAAAACTCCTCCGAAAACGCAGCCTCTGCGGCGCAGAATAACTCCTCACGCAACCGACGGCTGTGGGAATTTTTCAAGGTCTACCGCGCCTGGTTCGGGTTCGGCGCGCTCTTGCTGCTGGCGACCAACGTGCTGAACCTGGCGATTCCGGCGTATATCGGCGAGGCGGTCGAGACGCTCAGCCAGGCGGTGGCAGACGGCGAGGGGCTGGCCGCAGGCGCCGAGGCCACGCGCGCCCAGCTCATCCAGATCGGTCTGTTCATCGTCGCCCTGGCGATTGGCGGGGGCATCACCCGGGCGCTGAGCCGCATCCTGATCTTCAACGCCGGTCGGCATATCGAGTTCGACCTGCGCAATGAGATCTACGATAAGCTGGCGGCGCTGGGCGCGCACTTTTTTGGCGGCATGTCCACCGGTGATATCACCAGTCGCTCGGCCAACGACGTGAGTTTTGTGCGCGTTTTTTTCGCGATCAGTTTTTTGCATATCATCAATACCACCATGGCCTATTCGATCGCGATGAGCCGGATGGTCGAGATCAACTGGAAGCTGACGCTGGTATGCCTGGTCCCGTATCCGCTGATCTTGTGGGTGCTGCGCTATCTGGTGCACGCGGTCTTTGAGCAGTCCCGCGAGGTGCAGGCGCAGATGTCGCAGCTCTCGACCAAGGTCCAGGAGAATATCGGCGGCGTCGCGGTGATTAAATGCTACGCGATCCAGGACCGGGAGATTGCCGACTACGCGGTGATGAACGAGTCCTTTTATGAGAAGAATATGCGCCTGGCGGTCCTTCGCGGCGGCATGCAGACCCTGATGATGCTGGTGGCGGGGGTCGGCACGCTCGCGGTTCTGATCGTCGGGACCACCATGGTGGTCAACGGGACGATGGCGCTGGGAGACTTCGTTGAGTTCAACTCCTATGTGGTCGCCCTGGCCTTCCCCACCGCCGCGATGGGCTGGGTCTTCGCGGTCTGGAACCGGGGTCTTGCCGCATTTGAGCGCATCACCGAGATCCTCGACCTCACCCCGCGCATCCAGGAGCCCGACGCGGCGCAGCGGCGCGCGTTGCCGGCGCTGGTCGAGGGCCGCGCGCGCGGCGCCATCAGCCTGCGCGGCGTCTCGTTTGGCTACCCGGATGACCCGCAGACCCGGGTGCTCAAGGACCTCAATATCGAGATCGAAGCCGGCTCCAGCGTGGCCATCGTGGGGCGCACCGGCTCGGGAAAATCCACCCTGGTCAAACTCATCGCGCGCCTTTATGACCCCACCGCCGGCGCGATCTTCATCGACGGGGAGCCGCTCGCTGACCTTGCGCTTCGCGACACCCGAAGCGAGATCGGATTCGTCCCCCAGGAGCCCTTTTTATTCTCGATGACCATCGGCCAGAACGTGCGCTTTGGCCTGGACGCCCTCGAGTTTGACGAGACCCTCAAGCGCACCGTGCCCGCTCGCCCGCTGCTAAAAGACGACGCGCGCGCGGAGATCTCACAGGCCGAGCGCATCGCCCAGGCGGTGGAGGTCGCCGGGCTTGGCCCGGATATCGGCGGCTTCCCCGACGGGCTTGACACCCTGGTCGGCGAGCGCGGCGTGACGCTGTCGGGCGGGCAGAAACAACGCGTCACAATCGCGCGCGCGCTCCTGATGGACCCGCGCATCCTGATCCTCGACGACGCGCTTTCCAGCGTTGATACCAAAACCGAGGGCATCATCCTGGACCACCTTGACGCGATCATGAAGGACCGCACCAGCATCATCTTGACCCATCGGTTCAACGCGCTGTCGCGGGTCGACAAGATCTTTGTCCTGCACGAAGGCCGCGTGGTCGAGGCCGGCACCCATCAGGAGTTGCTGGCCGCCGGCGGCATATTCTTTGAGATGTGCGAGCGCCAGCGCCTCGAGGAGAGTCTTCAGTCTTGAGTCCTAGAAATTCACAATCCGACACTCCATCCGCGCGCAAACACCGTCCGAGCACCGGCGGGGTCATTGGCTCCGGGTTCAAAGAGCAAAAACTCGGCAATACCACCGATCTGGGGCTGGCAAAGCGGTTGTGGAGCTTTATGCGCCCGTATCGGGTGACGTTTTTCCTCTGCCTGCTGCTGCTGCCGGTGGTGTCGGCCTTTGGTCTGATGCAGCCGCATCTTTTGCAGGTCGCGATCGACGATTATCTGGTGCCGCGAAACCTGGACGGTTTAGCCTGGGTGGTGGCCGGCTTTGGGGCGGTGGTCTTTTTGGAGGCGGGGGCGCGCTACCTGCAATTTGTCTTGATGCAAAAGGCCGGGCAGCGCGCGCTCTTTGACCTTCGCGAGCGCGTCTTTGGCCACGTCCAGACCCTGTCGGTGGACTTCTTCCATCGAAACCCCACCGGGCGTCTGATGACCCGGATGACCACCGATATCGAGTCGCTGCAGGAGGCGCTCTCCTCGGGGATGATCACGATGGTTGGCGATGTCATCACGCTGGCGGCGATCGTGGCAATCCTGCTGTATAAAGACTGGCAACTCGCGCTGATCAGCTTCATCGTGGTGCCGTTTTTGTGGGTCCTCATCACGATCTTTCGCCATTTTCTGCGCGCCGCATTTCGCGAAATTCGCGTCCAGATCGCGCGCCTGTACGCCCATCTTCAGGAGTCGGTGACCGGCATTGAGATCGTGCAGCTATTCGTGCGCGAGCATATCAGCGCGCGTGAATACCGCCAGATCAACAAGGATTACCGCCGCGCAAACCTCAACTCGGTGCGCTACGATGCGATGCTTTACGCCGTGGTCGAAGCCGTCGCCTCGGTCACCGTCGGCATCATCATCTGGTACGGCAGCGGCCAGGTACTCGACGAGGTGATGACCATCGGCCTGCTGGTCGCGTTCCTGGAATATATGCAGCGCTTCTTCATCCCCATTCGCGACCTCGCCCAGAAATACAACCTCCTGCAGAGCGCGATGGCCAGCAGCGAGCGGATCTTTGAGCTGCTCGACACCGATAATCGGATCCCGCAAAAAAGCGAGCCGACCCCGCTGCCAACCGCCGATTTCCGCCTCGAATTCGACCAGGTCTGGTTCTCCTATAGCGACGAGCCCGACGAGGATAGCTGGGTGCTCAAGGACCTGAGTTTCTGCATCGAACCCGGCGAAAAACTCGCCCTGGTCGGGCATACCGGGGCGGGGAAAACCACCATCACCAGCCTGCTCATGCGCCTTTATGATGTCACCCGCGGGCGCATCCTGATCAACGGCATCGATATCCGTGAGTTTGACCTCAACGCCTACCGGCGCTCATTTGCGGCGGTGCTCCAGGACGCGTTCCTATTTCGCGGGACCATTCGCGAAAACCTCACCCTGGGCGACGACACCGTGAGCCACGAGGAGTTGGTGGAGGCGGCCTCCATCGTGCACGCCCACCCGATGATCGCGCGCTATTCCGACGGCTATGAGCACCGGATTACCGAGCGCGGCGCCAACCTGTCCTCCGGCGAGAAGCAACTGCTCTCCTTTGCGCGCGCGCTCACCCAGCGCCCGCACGTGTTGATCCTCGACGAGGCCACCGCCAACGTGGATACCGACACCGAAGCCATCATTCAGGACGCCATCGACAAACTCATGGCGCGCCAGACCTCGGTGGTCATCGCCCACCGCCTCTCCACGATCCAGAAGGCAAACCGCATCATCGTGCTGCATCACGGCGAGATCATCGAGCAGGGAACGCACCAGGAATTGCTCAGCCTCGGCGGCCACTATCGCACCCTTTACCAACTCCAGTACGCCTACGACGGCAAGGACCCGGCGGGCACCGACGCGACGCTGGGCGCCTGAGACCTTGCTCTTTTGGCGCGTGTGATTATTTTCCCGGCTCGAAAGGCTATCGAGCCTCTTAAATTTTTCGGTTTTGGGAGTGATGAATGGACGCAAAAGCACAAGAGATCTGGGACTTCTGGTTCGGCGACGCCACCGCTTTTAGAACAGAGTGGTTCCAAAAGGATCCGGCCTTCGACGACACGCTGCGTGACCGGTTCGGCGAGGACCTGGAGCGGGCGATTCGGGGCGACTATGACCACTGGGCCGACAGCCCCGAGGGGCGTATCGCGCTGATCATTTTGCTCGACCAATTCTCGCGAAACCTGTTTCGCGGCTCGCCGAAGTCCTGGTCTCAGGACCCCAAGGCGCTTGAATTGGCGCAAAAAGGCATCGAATTGGGCCACGACCGCGCGCTCGGCCTGTTGCAGCGCTTCTTCTTCTACCTGCCGCTGGAGCACTCCGAAGACCTGGCCGTGCAGGACGAAGCGGTCGCCCAGTATCGCGCGCTGGTCGACGATTACCCGGCCCCCGATGGCCCGGCGCGCTCCGGTTTGGACTACGCCCTTCGCCACCACGTAATTATCGAGCGATTCGGCCGCTTTCCCCACCGTAATGAGGTCCTGGGGCGCGAGAGTACCCCGGAGGAAGTCGCGTTCTTAAAGGAGCCAAACTCCTCATTCTAGGGCGCAATCGGGTGAGCGCAAATCCGCGCTCGCCCTCTTCGGGCCCTCAAAGCAATCGTTGACAGAAATATACGCGGCTACTAGGTCTGAAACGATTAAATAATCCGGGAATTTAAAGGGCGCCGCGAATTTACGCGCCTGATCACCACACTTATGGATTGAGACAAGAAGATGAAATTAGGTACGATTAAAAACGGAACCCGAGACGGTCAGCTTGTCGTGGTCAAACGCGATAATAGCCAATATACACCGGCCACCGGCATCGCACCGACGATGCAGGCCGCCCTGGACGCCTGGGATGATGTGGCGCCCCAGCTCGAAGCGCTGGCCCAAAAGTTAGAGAGCGGGGAAGTTGCCGCAAATGCGGTTGAGATCGATAAATTTCACTCCCCGCTTCCGCGCGCCTACGAGTGGATCGACGGGTCGGCCTATATCAATCATATCGTCCTGGTCCGAAAGGCGCGCGATGCCGAGCCGCCGGCCACCCTGGAGACCGACCCGCTGGTTTATCAGGGCGGCTCGGGCGTTTTTCTGGCGCCGACCGACGGCATTCCGCTGCCTGACCCGGCGTGGGGGCTTGATTTTGAGGCCGAAGTTGCGGTCGTCCTGGGCGATACACCCCAGGGGGTCAAGGCCGCGGATGCGGGCAAGTATGTCAAGCTATTGATGATTCTCAACGATAATACGTTCCGAAATCTCATCCCCGCCGAGCTTGCCAAGAACTTCGGGTTCTTCCAGTCCAAGCCCGCCACGGCGTTTGCGCCCTTTGCCATCACGCCCGACGAACTTGGCGAGCACTGGCAGGACGGGCGGGTGGATCTGCCGCTGAAGACCGATTATAATGGCGAGTTTTTCGGCGACCCCGACGCCGGCCCGGCCATGCACTTTAGCTTCTTTCAGCTCATCGAGCATATCGCCAAGACCCGCGCCTTCACCGCCGGGACCATCCTGGGAAGCGGCACGGTATCCAACGAAGATCGCAGCCGCGGCTCCTCGTGCCTGTCCGAAAAGCGCATGATCGAGAAGATCGACTGCGGCGAGTTCCGGACGCCCTATATGCAGGTCGGTGATACGGTCGATATTCGGATGCGAAATAAGGAAGGTCTCAACCTTTTCGGGACCATCTCTCAGAAGGTCATAAAGGGCTAAGCCCATGAAACTATTCAGCTATTGGCGAAGCTCATCGAGCTGGCGGGTGCGCATTGCCCTTGATTTCAAGGGCATCGCCTACGGGTATGAAGCGGTGCATCTGGTGGAAAACGGCGGTGAGCACCACCGGGCGAGTTACCGGGCGCGAAACCCGATGGCCCAGCTTCCGACGCTCGAGATTCAGGGGGCGCAGGCTTCGGGCGGCGCGCCGCGCTATCTGGGCCAATCCATGGCGATCCTGGAGTACCTGGAGGAGACCCATCCAAAACCCGCGCTTTTGCCCACCGACCCGTTTTTGCGCGCGCGCGCCCGCCAACTCGCCGAGATCGTCAATAGCGGGATTCATCCCCTGCAGAACCTGCATCTGATGCAACGCCTCAAGGCGTCATTTCAGGTCGACGGCGCGCCCGTCGACGCGCGAAAATGGTGCGCGCCATTTATCGCCGACGGGCTCAAGGCCTTTGAGTTGCTGAGCGCGGAGAGCGCCGGGCGATTCTCGGTGGGTGACGCACTGAGCTTTGCCGACCTCTGCCTTATCCCGCAGCTCTATAACGCGCGCCGCTTTGATGTCGATTTAAGCGTGTACCCATTATTGCTCCAAATCGAGCAAAATTGCCTGGCCCTGGATGCCTTCAAAAGCTCGCATCCCGACGCCCAACCCGACGCCGTCATTGCGGGCTAGATGCGCCTATGATTTCGATCGACATCTCGCATTATCGCGATCTAAGCCGCGATGAACTCCACGATATCTTCTATCTGCGCGGGCTCGTCTTCGTCGTCGGCCAGAAAATCACCGCCGAACCCGAGGTTGACGGGCGCGACTGCGAGTGCGCGCATCTGATGCTCTGGAAGCATCACGAGGATGAAAATACTGCCCATCCCCAAGGCCAACTTCTTGGCACCGCGCGCATCTTTGTCGACGGCGCACCGCCCACGATCGGGCGCGTGGCGATTCATCCGGACTTTCAGGGTCAGGGTCTGGGGACGCGTCTGATGCGCGCAGCCCAGGCATCGCTGGCGGGGCACCCCGCGGAGCTTCACGCCCAGGCGCACCTGCAGGCCTGGTATACGAGTCTGGGTTGGCGGCGGGTGGGCGACGTCTTTTTTGAAGCCGATATTCCTCATATACTCATGCGATTCGACTCGACTTTAGACGATGATTCGGAATAACCTAGTAAATCGGTAGGGATTCGGAAATTATTTCGATTCTCGGGAAGGTCTGGGCCATTCGTTCTGTTGAACTCAGGAAGTGCACGGAAGGCCTATTTTAGGAACGCAAGCCCCTACGGGATATCATGATTAAAGGCGCGAAAAGAGCCGCTCGAGGGACCCAGACTGCGCACCCCGAGGCGCAAAATGCCGGCGCTTTGGTCGACCTTTTGACCGTCACGCGGATCGACTACCTCATCGGCAATACCCCCCTGGTGAAGCTTAACCGCATCGCCCAGGGGCCCGGCGCCGAGGTGTATATCAAGATGGAAAACGTCAACCCCAGCGGGAGCATCCGCGACCGCTATACCCGCGAGATCGTCACTCATGCGGTGCGTGCCGGGTATATTGTGGCGGGCGACTCCCTGGCGATCGCGGGCATCGACGACTCGGCGGTGGCCATCGCGCTATTGAGCAATCTGCTGAACCTGAAGTTGAAGATCTTTGCGCCCGCCAACTCCAGTCGCCGCCAGGTCAAGCTGATCGAGCGATTCGGGGCGGATATCGTGTGGACCCGCAAGGAAGCGGGCACCCAGGGGGCGATTGAGCAGGCGGCGTGTTGGTCGCGCGAGGCCTCCGACCGAATCTTTGTCGACGGGTATCGGCGCGAGGCGGTCAATGAGGCGTATCGCGAGATGGCCGCCGAGATTCTGGAGGCCATCAACGGGCGCGTGCTGGCGGCATTTGTCACCTCGGTTACCACCGGCGGCACCCTTCGCCACGTGGCCGGCCAGCTGCGCGAGACCCACCCGGACCTGCAGGTCGGCGGAGCGGTGCTCACCGACGAGGAGTTCCCCGAGCTCAGCGCGTACTCCTATAATCGACTCAGCAAAATCGGCCTGCAAGAGGCCTGGGAGATGCGCGATCATATCGCGCGCGAAGAAGGGCTCTTGCTCAGCCCCAAGGGCGCCGCGGCGGTGTACCTGGCGCTAAAGATGCGCCCCGACCTGCCCGAAGATCAGGTGATTGTTGCGCTCAACCCGGATTCCGGGCAGCGCTACCTGGGCTGGGAAGACAAGCCGCTTTTTGAAGTGACGTTTCGGCCCGAACTCTCCTGAGTCCGCCGAACCCACAACCCGCGATTTTTCGCGTATGATTTATTTTTTTTAATTTAGCCCCCACACAGGAAAGCACGATGGCCATTTATGTCCGAATCCCCACGCCTCTTCGAAAATATACCGGCGGTGAAGACCGCGTCTCCGTCGACGCGACCACCGTCGGCCAGGCGCTCTCGGGCCTCACCCAGGCCTACCCCGACATCCAAAGTCGCATCTTTGACGACGCCGGCGCGCTGCGCCGTTTCGTCAATGTCTATGCCAATGACGAGGATATTCGCTTCCAGAAGGACCTGGACACCGAGGTGCCCGAGGGCGCCGAGATCTCCATTGTTCCCGCCATCGCTGGAGGCTGATCTTGGTCGCAAACGCCCCAAAAAAGCGCGCCAACTCGGCCGAAAATGCCAGCTCATTACGAGTGCCGGGGCCGAAAGCATCGGTGCTCGACATGATCGGCAACACCCCGCTGGTGCGCCTCAACCAGGTGACCCAGCATTTGCCGCACTCCATCGAGGTCTGGGCGAAGCTCGAGTTTCTCAATCCCGGCGGCTCCGTCAAAGATCGCGCGGCGCGCGCGATTATCCAGGATGCGCTTGCCACCGGTGAGATGACCCCCGACAAGACGCTGATCGACTCGACCAGCGGCAATACCGGGATCGCCTACGCGATGGTCGGCGCCGCGCTGGGGCTGAAGGTCGCGCTGGTGATGCCGCAGAACGCCTCGGCTGCGCGAAAGCGCATCATGAGCGCCTACGGCGCCGAGATCATCTATTCGGACCCCCTGGAGGGCAGCGACGGCGCCCAGCGCCTGTGCAAAAAGCTCGTCGACGAAGATCGTGCGGGGAAATATTTTTACGCCAATCAATACGGCAACCCGAATAACCCGCGTGCCCACGAGACCACCACGGCCGCCGAAATCTGGCGCCAGACCGGCGCGCGCGTCACCCACTTTGTCGCCGCCACCGGCACCACCGGCACGATCATGGGCGTGACCCGCGGGCTAAAGGCCTTTAACCCGGCGATCCAGACCTTCGGCGCCCAACCCGCCGACTCCTTCCACGGCCTTGAGGGACTCAAGCATATGCCCACCTCGATCGTCCCCGAGATTTATGACGAGAGCCAACTTCAGGGCACCATCTCGGTCCAAACCGAAGATGGCTGGGATATGGCCGAAAAATTGGCCAATAAAGAAGGTATTGCCGCCGGGAATTCGGCCGGCGCAAATGTCTGGGCCGCCCTTCAACTCGCCGAGCAGTTGGTGCAGCAGAAACTCCCCAAGGCGGTCATCGTCACGGTCATCTGCGACCACGCCGACCGCTATCTTCTGGCCGAGTGACCCGCGCAAAACCCGGGCGCAAAAAGGATTAAAGATGTCTGCAAATCAAGTGGATCGGCAGCCTTTTCGAAAGGAAATTCTCGACAATCTCGTCGCCTGGCTGGAGGCGGCGTACCCGCTCGAAGGGTGCGGTCTCATCCTGGAGAAAGACGGCGAGTATCGCTTCCTGGAGTGCGAGAATCTGGCGGATAAATACCACGCGCTCGACCCCGTCAAATTCCCGCGCACCGCGCGCCATTTCTATATCATCAACCCCATCGAATTCATGCGCGCCGAGGACCGCGGCGAGCGCATCGCGGTGATCGTGCACAGCCACGCGGACGTGGGCGATTATTTCAGCGACGAGGATATCAGCGCCGCCACCCTCCCCGGCCCGACCCCCGAAGATCCGGTCGAGGCTGCCCACCCGGGGGTCGACTTTCTGGTGGTGTCAACGCGCGAAGACGGCGCGGATCACGCGACGCTCTTTCGCTTTGACCCGGCTCGCGCGCGATTCGACGCGGCGCTGAAGATCGCGATCGACGCCGGGAATTACGCATTTATCGACGGCTGATATGCGCCGGCAGGCGCCGGTAAATATGGCCTCACAGATTCAGCGCGACCGGCGTTGGCCGTCCGCGCTTGTCGAGCTCAACCCGCGCAAAGCTCGTTGTCGGGTCGTGCCCGAAGATCAAAATCCAGTCGTGTCGACTCGCCTCATATAAGAGCCCGCGCTTCTCCTCGACGGTGATCAGCGGCTGGATATCGTAGCCCATGACGTAGGGGTCGCGCAGGTGCGAAGTCGTCGGAATAAGGTCCGCGACATAGGCGTAGGTCTGCGCCTCGGTGGTGATCTTCAGCACCTGCATGCCATGGGTATGCCCGTGCATCGGCAGCACCTCGATGCCCGGCATGATCTCGGCGATGCCGTCGACCAACTCAAGCGGCGGCGCGGCGGCGTCGGTCTCAAAAAATGAGAAATCGATCGGCCGATAGCTGCCGCCATCGCGCGCGCTTGGCCCGTTGGCCCACGCCCAGTTGCGCCGCTGCACCCAGTGGCGCGCGTTCGGGAAGCTTGCGCGCACCCGCGCTTCGCCCGCCCCCGCCACCAACTCACTCACCCCGCCGGCATGGTCAAAGTGCAGGTGCGTCAGGATCACGTCGTCGATATCATCCGGGCGAAGCCCGTGGGTCTGGAGCCCCTCGACCAGGTTGGTATCCTGGGCGTGGATATTATAGATGCCGCGCTCCTTATCGCTCCACTTTGAGCCAATCCCGCAGTCAACCAGGACCTTTCGCTCAGGGTATTCGACCAGCAGGCAGCGGCAGGTCATGTCGATGCGATTCTGGGCGTCGGGCGGGTTGGTGCGCTCCCAGATTGGACGCGGTATGATGCCGAACATGGCACCACCGTCGAGCCCGAAGCGGGCTTCCACCATGGGCGTGAGGCGGGTTGGGAGAGTCTTGTTTTTCACGGCTTTCCTGTCGGGCAACGGGGGCTCAAACCTTGCTTCGCGGTGAAACTCATGCGAACTAGGTAGGCGCGCAGGTCTGGATGCGCAACCCATAAAGTTTATCGCTCTTCTAATATTCTAGCCGGAAATAACATGAATCGTCAGGCTCTGCGCACCTCATTTTTCGCACTTCTTTTCGGCATCGCCCTGGCCGGATTATTCGCTGCGTGTACCGCCTCCGATCTTGACGGCGACGGCATCGACGATATCGAGGATAATTGCCCCACCGTCCCCAACGGCGACCAGCGTGATCGCGACGGCGATGGGCTGGGCGATGTCTGCGATAATTGCCCCCTGGTGGCCAACCCCGACCAGCTCGACCGCGACAAGGACGGGGTGGGTGATGCGTGCGATAACTGCCCGGATATCCAGAATTTCAACCAATCCGACGTCGACGCCGACGGCATCGGCGACGCCTGCGATGAGGATATCGATAACGACGGGATTGCAAATGACGTCGATAATTGCCCGAATGTCGCCAACCCCGACCAGGCCGACGAAGACGGCGATGGCGTGGGCGATGCGTGCGATAACTGCCCGAGTATCGCCAACCCGGACCAGGCCGACGATGACGGCGACGGGGTGGGTGATGTCTGCGATATCTGCCCGAGCGACTCGGACCCCAACCAGCTTGAGAGCGACGGCGACGGCATCGGCGATGCCTGCGATAACTGCCCCGATATCAGCAATATAAACCAGGCCGACCGCGACCAGGACGGCGTGGGGAACCTCTGCGACAATTGCATCGACGTTAAAAATCCCGACCAGTCCGATATCGACGGCGACGGCATCGGGGATGCCTGCGATGATGATATCGACGGCGACGGAATCCTAAACGAGCAAGATAATTGCCCGATGCACCATAATCCCGACCAGCTCGACACCGACCGTGACGGCGTCGGCGACGCCTGCGACAACTGTGCGAGCGTGCCGAATCCCGACCAGCTCGACACCGACGCCGACGGCATTGGCGACGCCTGCGATGTATGCCCCGAAGTCGTCGACTATGACCAGAAAGACTCCGACAACGATGGTGTGGGCGACGCCTGCGACAACTGCCTGGATGTGGCCAACCGCGACCAGGTCGACCGCGATGGAGACGGCATCGGCGACGCCTGCGATAATTGCCTGAATATCCCGAATCCTGACCAGGCCGACAGCGACGGCGACGGCATCGGCGACGCCTGTGATAACTGCCCGAGCCTGCCCAATGACCAGCAGCAAGACACCGACGCCGACGGCATCGGTGATTCGTGTGATAACTGCCCCAGCGTCCCCAATCCGGCCCAGGAAGACACCAATGGCAGCGGCGTCGGCGACGCCTGCATGCCCGATTGCGGACCGCTGGACTCCGACGGCGACGGTATCTACGACCTCTGCGATAACTGCCCCGAGGTCTATAACCCGAATCAGTTGCCGGTCTGCCCGGAGTGAGGCCGGCTCAAATCTGATAGATCGGCTGAAAATCGTCGCCCGGGGTCTCCGGCACGGCGTCGGCGATCGCCTGGATGGTATAGCTCTGCAGGATGCGAATGGTCGCCTGGCCGATTTCCCGAAAAACCGGCTGGAAGGCAAGTTGGCGGGCGGTTGGAGAATTATCGACGGTCTTATCGGTGAGCCCGACCGGGGCGATGGGGCCGTCGAGGTGACGGATGACCTCGAGTATGGTGATCTCGCTGGCGGGTCGCGCCAGCAGGTAGCCGCCGCTGGCCCCGCGCTTGCTGCGCACAAAGCCGCCGCGCTTGAGGTCGGCCATAATCCCCTCCAAAAACTTCGCCGGAAGCTGCTCATCCTCCGCGATCGTCTGGATGCTCTGAGGGGTCGCCGTGCGGGCGTTGGCCAGGGTGACAAGGGCCCGAAGGCCGTACATCGTACGCGCGCTGATATCCATAATTCGATTATTTTCGCAAAAATTGATTAAAGAAAACCCGACAAAATCCCCCCCGCCCGACCCATTCGCCTCGATTCATCGAAGCCGGCAAAGCCATCAGAAATTTGGGTCTGCCAGGTAATCCAGGCGCATATTCTGGCCGACGTATAGGTGCTCCACGCCCTCGTAAATCCGAAGATAGAGCGCCAGGTAGCGGGTGACTTTCTTGGTATAGCCGCGCGCCTGGTCGAAGGGAATCTCTTCGACAAATTCGTCCAGCGGCATGTCGTGGCCGCGCTTGTCCATCCACGCGCTCACCCGGTGCGGGCCGCCGTTATAGCCGGCAATGGCCAAAAATTCCTGGCCGCGAAATTTTTTGACCAATTTGCCCAGATAAAACGCGCCGTGGCGCACGGCGACATCTTCGCTCAGCAGATCTTCGGCGCCAAAGGCCTGGTCGCCGAGCATCTCGGCGGTCTTGATCCCGGTGCGCGGGATGACCTGCAGCAAACCCAGCGCGTCGGCGTAGCTGATGGAGTCCGGATTATACGTGCTCTCAACGGTCATCACCGCCCAGACAAGATAGGGATTGACGCCATTTTTCTTGCTCTCGCGAATCACCTGGCGCGGGAAGGCGCGCGGGTAGGCCTGCATCCACTTGTGGCGCAGCACCCCCTGGGGGTCCTGGTTATACCAGGGGCCGGTGCCGAAGTTGAGGCTTCGGACCATATGAAAGTCGCCGACATCCTTCAGGGCATTAAGCACCAGCGGGGCGATCTCGGCGCGGCGATCATAGATCGCCTGCTGGCGCTCCAGCAGGGCCTGGCGCGCCTTCGCCGGGCCGGGGACCGGGAAGCGCGGCTCATTGGAGCTATACCCCCAGACCCCGGCCTTCTGGCGCCGGTTATCGATGAGATATCTCCAGCGAAGCGTGGGTAATTCGATCGGGCGGGCGCCCGGGCGGCCGGCGTCGCGCAAGCCAATATATTCCAGGGCGAGGTCGCGGATCACCCAACGCGCGTAGACCGAGTAGCCGGCGTCACGCAGCCAGCGCGCGCGCTCCAATTGCGGGAAGAGGTCGCCAATTTCGGCGATCGCGCGCTCCAAACCGTCCTGGTAATTATCTTCGTCATAGGCGAGCGGGCGCGCGGGCATCGGCCCGATGGCCTGGCCGGTGTCGGCGTTGACGAACGCCGCCGGAGAATCGCGGCGACCCTCCCAATAGATGCGCCCGAGCGTGTCGAAACTCGCGCGCGCGCTGGTGCTGCGGTGCTTGGAAAGCGCGATATCTCGTCGCGGCGGCGGCGCATCTTCGCCGCCGCTATCGCCCAGCTCGACCGCGTCGATGCTCGTATTCTCGTCGAGGATCGCCGCGGCAAGCTCGCCGGGCGACAGCGCGCTCACGCTGGTTGCCAACAAGCTGGTAAAGGGCAAATAGGGCGCCAGTGCGGACTCGAGGATCGCTTTTTTGGCGTCCTGGTTTTGCCCGACGAGCATCTCACAGAAGCGGCGAACCTGGGGCGACTCCCGGCTGCAGTCGATATCGCTGGTTGCCGTCGCCGCGACCGCTTCGGGTTGCACCGGGGCGACAAGCGACGTGCCGGTGCGCGGCACGGTGCGCGGGTCCTGGTACGCGTGCGCGGCCAAAGCCGCCGAGCTTTTCAAACCATCCTCAACCTGCTCCATCGCCGCCAGGACCTCGCTTGCCCCGTCGACGATCCCGCGGGCCTGCGCGATCACCCGATCATCGACCGCCCTGCCCTGCTGAATATCAAGCAGACGATTATGGGCCTGTATGCCATAATAGCCAAGCTCATAGACCCGCGCGACGTCGCTATAGATCTTGGTGGCTTCCTCGATATTGCCATCGAGCGTGAGGGTGCGCGCGGCCCAATACATATATTTGGCGCGCTTCTGCCCGCTTGAGCGCTCCGCCAGCCGGGTCAGGTTCTCATAGGCCTGCTGAAAATCGCCGGTTTTATATAATAACCAGGTATAATCCCAGCCGAGCTTTTTCCAGTCACTATAGGTCTCATCATAGATCTTCTTGGCGTCCAGATAGCGCCCGTGATCCTGGAGAAACTGCGCCTTCTCGGCCAATTGAACGCTTCGACTCGAGCCGGCGACCTTGGTCTCAAGCGCCTGCATTGACTTGTCGAGGTCACCAAGGCGCGAGTAGGTATGGCTCAGGTAGGCGTAGAGCATCGAGTGGCTGATCCCGTCGGTATGCCCGGCTTCGTAGGCAGACTTGAGTTTTTGCAGCCACCCCATCGCCGCCTCATTATGCTGGGGCACATAGCTATTGAGCACCAATTGCATCAGGATTTCGTGCTCAAAGGCGGAGTGTCCGTCCGGGGTCTTATTGGCTTCCATCAACTCCAGAAAGAGCTTCTCGGCAAGCTCCCAGTGCTTGTTGATGCGCAACAGGCGGTAGCGCTCAAAGAGCTTGGTGCGCGAGAGCGGCGCGGGTTCGTGGCCGGATTTGGCCAGTCGGGCCATCGCCTCGCGCGCCTGGGCGCCCTGAATCTTGTGCGGAAACTCAAACCACGCCTGCTGGTAGGCGCGCGCGGCCTCGTCGAAGCGCTCAAGATGCTCAAGCGCCTGGGCGCGATAAAATAAGATCCGGTAGCGGCGCGGATAATTTGGCAGGGCTTCGATCACCTGCTCAAGCACCGGCAGCGCGCGCTTCCAATCCTTGGCCTCGGCCAGCGCGTGCGCGTTTCCGACCTGCGCGCGCAGCTTCACCGGCGTGGTGTCCTGGTCGAAGGCCGCCTGCATAAGCGGGGCGGCCTGCGCGGGTCTTCCTGCCTGGCGAAGCGCCTCGGCGCGCAGCCAATAGACAAAGTCATCGACCCCGGTCTTTCCCTCAAGCTCCCCGAGCACCTCGGCGGCGGCCGCCGGTTTCTGCTGTCGACTCAATACATGCGCGTAGAGAAACTGCGCCTGATACAGCTCCTTTTGCAGCGCGGCGCGCTCGGCATCGGCCAACCCATCGTCGTTGAGCTGCGCCTTGCGATGCGGGATCAGCGCGCTCAGGATCTGTGCGGCCTCGGCGTCGTATTCCCCAAAAAACGCGCGCTGCGCGCTTGCCAGCGCCTGGGCATCGCCGTGCTTGACGCTTCTAAGCTGCGCCGCGCCGCGCGCATCCTGCAAGGCAAGCCCTGCAATCGTGATGACCCCCGGCAGCTGCAATTGCTGGTGAACCGCAGCCAGCGCCGCCGCGTTCAGCGGGCTGTGCGGCGCGCCGCGCAGACCCATGCCGAAGCGCTGCGCCGCAAGATCGGGCGCCGTCCATAGCACGACGGCAAAAAACCCAATGCCCCCCAAGACCATGAATAACCGCAGCCTTTTCTTCCAATAAATCGGATGCACCCTCATAAACGCGCCCTATAAAACCCGTGCGGTGGCCGCCGACTCCGTGTCGTGCTGACCTCAAAAGCCCCGCTATTTTCCATTATAGATCATATGGCTGCCAACGCCAGAATCCTCCGTGCGCCCGCGCCATGCCGACCTCCATCATATATCCCCGGATCTTAAACGCCCCCCGGCACGCGACAAATTCCATGGCCAAGAAACACAAAAGCCGCTGCATCTGCAGCGGCTTCGCCTCAAGTTTTATGACGTGCTCACGATGTCCCAAACTCGAGTGGTTTCAAGCGGTTTCTCAGGTCGCTTGAAGCAGCAGGAGTTGGTCTTTAATCGCCAATTTTCTCTTCTTGATGACCTGCACCTCCGCCTCTTCTTCGGCGGAGAGCGCCGGCGGCCGATTCAGCGAATCCAGGCGCTGCTCCAGGTCTTTGTGTTCGCGTTGCAATTGTTCTAAACCGTACTCTCGGTCCTTTTGCGATCGGGATGCTAACTTCGCCATACGCGTCTCCTTCGTTCACAGGAATGAGAAATGGAGTGGTCACCGCCGCGTCGGGCCTGCGCTCAAACGACCTGATACCCATCATCAGGCCAATATATGTGGAGCGAAAATAGCGGAAGTGGCGAGGACGCGCCTCATACTATAGAAACCCCCGAGGAGCCTGTCAAAGCGCAAGCGCAAACATGGATCCCCGCGATTTTGGAACTTTCTACCCACCATTCGACGCCTTATGAATACACTCGCCGCACGATATACTGTGGTCTGCGCCCTGGCCGCTTTGCTGATGCTGGGCGGCTGCGCCTATGGAAACCAGATCGAAAAAGGCGACGCCTATTTGGAGCAGGGCCAGCTCGAAGAGGCGTTGCACGCGTATCAGTCCGCCCAGCAGATCGACCCCGACGCGCCCGAGGCGCACGATAAGATCGCGCAGACGCGGGAGCGCCTTGCCGATGATTATTGCGCGCGCGGCGAGGCGTTTCTCGCGCAGAACGACCTCTTTTCGGCGATCGGCGCGACCTCAAAAGCCTACGAATTTCACGCGCAAAGCCGGTGTGTCGCAGCGCTGGTCGAGCGGGTTTCAGAGCGCGGGGAGCGCGAGGCTGACGCGGCGAATTCGCGCGATGATTGGGGGTATGCACTGGCGATCTTCGAGGCGATCTCCGAGCATATTCCTCCCAAACGCACGATCTTCGGGCAAAAGGCGAGTGCGGCGCGCGCGGCCTGGACCGACGTTCTGCTGGCGGGGGCGCGCGAGGCCGAAGACGCCGATTTGGAGGGATTGGCGCTGCTCTATTGGGGCAAGGCGTTTCAATTGAGCAGCTTGGCCGAGGCGCGCGTGCGTTTCACCGCGCTTCGCCAGAAGCTTCGCGCGGGGTCGATCTATCTCGCGCGGGTCGACGGCGATCGCGATAGCGAGGCCTTTGGGGTCATCGCCGCCTCGCTGGCGCCGCCGCCGGCGAGCACGCTGCGTATTGAGACTCAGAAGTCCGACGCAAAGATCGACGCCGAGGTCGAAGTCACCCTGAGCGCGCCGACCTTTGAGACCAGCCAGAACTCGCGCAGCGAGTCGCTGACCTATCAATCCGGCACGCGCATGGTGAAAAATTACGCCTACGACGGCGCCCAAAATGACCTGACTTACGAAGAACGCCAGCTCGTCGCTTATCAACGCGACCTAAGCCGCGCCCAATCCGAGTTGGAACGCGCGCGCAACGCGGTCGCCCGCCAGGAGCCCTCCGATACGAAGACCTATGCGGAGTACGCCCTGGACCGCGCACAAGCCGACGCCGAGCGCGCGCGCGACAAGGTTGCGACCCAGCGTGACCGGGTTCAGTACGCCCGCGAGAACCTCGCCGCCACCGAACCCTATGTCGAAGAGCCGGTCTATCGCACCTTGCAATATGCGATCACCACCCATTATCGCAGCGCGGTGAGCATCGCGGCAGTTCATATCGAACACCGCGACGGGCGCGCCGCAATTCAAGGCGTTTATACCCTTCACAGCGCGCATCAAGACGACGCACACCGCGCCTATCCCGAAGCCGGACTCGGCGCGGACCCGCTGATGCTCGCCTCCGAGCGTGACTTGCGCGCGCGCATCTTCGCCGATGCGGTCGAGCCGATCGCCCGGGAGATTGAGAAGAGTTTTGAGGGGTGGCGAGACGGAATTTTGAAGCGGGGAATCGAGGCAGAGACGAATCGCGAACGCGTCGATATCTATGTGAAGTATATCCTCACCAATCCCAATTCAGTGGATCGCGAGGTGGGCGTATCACTGCCCATTCTGACCGGAATCCCCGACGCGCTAGAGATCCTGCGACCGTAGCGTCGGGGAAGTCCCGTTGGTCATTCGAGGCCCGCACCGCCCAGGTCGCCGGCGGGCGCGGGCGCGGGCGTCGCCACAAAATCGGCGGGCGTGAAGTATTCGGCGTCGCGCCGCGTGGCGGAGTCGGAGCCGAACCCGCCGGCGAGCAGGACCTTCCCATTTGCCAGGAGCGTCGCGCTGCCATCGGCGCGCCCGTTGACCGACTGGGTGCCCGTGGCGCTCGCATGATAGGCGCTCGCCTCAAGCAAGCTGTCGAATTTAAGCACTTCCGCCCCGCTGGCGCGCGAGTTATCGGCCTTTCGCCCGCCGAGCACGACGATATCGTGGGAATTGGGAAGTTCCACGGCGTTTAAGTTTCCGCGCGGCGTCGCCAGCGCGCAGGACGCACACGCCGCGAAGCTATCGCGCCCCAACTTGCCCAGCTCCACGCTGCCGGTGACCGCGCCGCTAAGATCCGTAAATCCGCCCAGTGCCACGACCACCAGGCCGCCTCCGGCGAGGTCGGAGGCGCGCAGCGCCTTAAAGCCGTAGCGCGCCTGGCCAAGCGTCGCGTCGGCGCTCACAGTCCCGCTCAGGGCGATGGTCGCCGTGGAACGCAGGGCCTGGGAGGAATCACGCCCACCGAGCACCCAGATCGTCTGGTTATCGGGCATCAAGACCGCTTCGTGCTGCGCGCGCGGCGTGCTCAACGCCGTGCCCTGCACGACCGAATTGCTATTCAAATTGATAATCTCCACCGAGGCGAGCGCATCGTTCGGGCCGCCGCTTCCCACGCCGCCGACGACCACGACACTATTATCGGCGGGCCGGTAGGTCGCGCTATGAAAGACGCGCGCCCCGCTGAGTTTGAGCGGCCATCCATCGGCGCCCGAAAGCTGCTGAACACGCGAGCCCGGCGCGAGGTTCAGGTCAATCAACTCGATCGAATCCAGCACGCCCAGCGCCCCATTGACCTCGCCGTACCCGCCGATGACCAGGAACTTATTCTCCCCAATGCTCGTCACCGTATGGAAGGCGCGCGCCTGGGTGAGGCGGTCGCCGCCCCCGGGGAAGACGCCGTTGGTCGCCGGGTCAAAGGAAAGATCGCTGAAATAACCCGTATTGGGGTCAAACTCCATCAGGTCGTCATGCAAGGCGAGCGCGCGGCCATTGCTGCCCTCGCGAAAATTCGGCTCCGCGCCGGCGTGCACCGTCGAGATGGCGTCGCCCCCGCCGACGATCAGCGCACGATTTCCGCCGTCAAAAACCACCGCCTCGTGCCCCACACGTCCCAGCCAGCGCTCGGTGCCCATCGCGCTGAGCGCGCGCGCATCAAAATTCGTCTGACTGAGCGCCCCGCTGAGGAGCGCCCCGACCGGCGCAAAATCATTGACCTTATCGACCTGAATGCGGAAAGTCTGCACATAATTATTCCCGCTGAAGCTAAAGAGCGGGGTCGCGCCAAACGCCACCGGCTCCCCGGTGGCCCCGAGCAGGTCGAACTGCATGCGCAGGCCCTCGCCATTTTTCAACTTCGGAAGACGCGCGTTTCGCTGGGTGACCGGGAAGGTTTCGCTGGCAATGAGCTGTCCGCTGGCCGGCTGGGTGAGGTTCACCCGCACGCTCTGCGCGCCGGCAAAGTTAGGCAGCGCGGTCTGATAGCCGAGCACACCGTCGGCGCCGGGGCCCCAACCGATGACATCGACCCGAAGGCTGCCGTCTCGCGTGTCCGCGTCGTCGCCGCATCCCAACATCGCCGTGCCGACCGAAAGCAGTAAACAGGCGGGAAGAATATATCGCTGAAGATTCGCCATTTTATCTATTATCACAGTATAAATTTAGATTCTCGGACCATCCGGCGCACGGCAAGTCCGGGCGCCGCACGCCTCTGCAACACCCACTTACCAGGACAGCGCCGCGTCAAATTTGCCCGCGCTCGAGGGCGCATCGTCGGACATCAGCATGACCCCTCCCACGACCGCACCGGCGACCAAAACGGCCGCGCCGCCGATGCCCACCCACATCCACATATTCGAATCGTCCTCGTCGGTGTGCGCCGGCTCGACCGGCGGCGGCGGCGTCACGGAGCGAGCGTGCTCCGCGGGGGCTGGCTCAACCGAGGTTTTCGCGGCGGGCTCGCTGGGTGCGCGCACCGGTTCAGCGGGCGCTGGGGCCGTCGCCACAGCCGCGGGCGGCGGCGTCGTCAAATCGACCGACGCCACGGCCTTTTCGCCCGGCTCGGTCCCCACGGACCCGCTGATCGCGTTTGCCAGAGAATTCACGCCTACTCGCAGGTTCGACAGCGCCAGCGTAAAGGAGACCTCGGCTTCGCGCACAAGCTGCCCGCTTTCGACATGATAGATAAACGGGACCGCCGCATAGCTGGAGCGCTTCTTTACCATCACCACCCACGCCACATATTTCGCCCCGGTGCGCGAGTGCAATTCGTCCAGGTACGGACGAAGTTGGGCATCGCTAAATTTGCCCGCCCCGATCGCCGAGACGAGCCCGGTATAGAACGCGGGTTGGTTGGAGGCGGGGGCGTTTGGATCGACGTTCGAAGCGCCGAGTTTGGCCGCAAAACTCTGCGCCTTGCCGCGCCCGCGCACCTGAATCTTCTCGCTCCACACCGCGCCGCCCGGCGCGCGAACCACCAGATAATGATAACCGTAGCCGATATCCGTGAGCTCCACGGGTGCCTGCCCCTTGTCGACGCCGTCGACAAAAACGCGGGCATTGTCGGCATCGGCGCTGATGCTCAGTTTGCCCGGCCCCGCCTTCTTAACCTTGTCTGCCTCGGCCTGATAAACCTCGCGCAATTCGGCGGGGAATTTCTCGGCCTCCAGGGTCGCATCGGGGCGAAGATTTGCGTAAAGCTTCATCTTATTTCGCGCGTCAAAATCAAAGCCCGCCAGAAAATAGGCCAGCGCCATATTGCGGTAGGCGTCGACCAGAATATTGAAGTTATCGAGGTCGCCAAGGTTCTTCTCAAGGGCGTCGACCGACTTCTGAAAGCTGGTGGCCGCCCGGTCATTCTGCCCGGCGGTCAACAGGCCGATACCCGAGGTATACATGCGCTCGGCATCGGCGAGCGCGGCGTTCGGATTGCCGCCGCCCTGCTGCATCAGGGCATCGTAGGTCGGCAGAAGCACGGCGCTGCGCTTATCTTTGAGCTGCGCGCGCAGCATCTCCCCGATACGCTCGGGGATAATCTGGGACAGCTCGTCATTGACGCCCTGAGTCGGCAGCAAAAAGAGCGGCGGCGTAGGCCCCGCGGGCTTTGCAGCGGCAGGCGCCGGCGGCTCGGATGGCGCTTCTTCGCCGGCTGACTCACCGGCCGGCGGCGCGGCCTGCTGGGCAATCGCGGCCAGCGGGGAGCACACAAATGCAAGCGTGGTCGCGACGGCGCATACCGCGCGCATCAGGCGCGCGCGCGCGTCGCTATGCCGCACGACTGGCGAGGGCGCCGACTCGGTGGAAATCTCATGGGTTACTAGAGTATCGGGGGCTTCTGAAGCCCGATTCATGATCATGATCGCCGTCGCATATTCAATAGATTTGGGTCAATAATACTTTAATCTGGCGCACGGGCGCCCTCTATGCAGCCCACATGGATAACACGAGCCAATTTTAAGCGTCAACACGGTGTATCCGGGCGCAGCGCTGTGTACCCTAAATTGCAGCGCTCCGTGCGCCCCGCCCGAGGCGCGGAATCAACAAAGCCGAGCAGCGCGCCGCTGGGGCGCACTGCTCGGCCGAGTCGGTTGCTCGCGAAGAAGTTGCTCGCGAAGAAAGATGTGCCGAATTATTCGGCGGCGTCTTTGCCCTTCGCCTCGACTTCGCTCTTGGCGGCTTCGATCGCGCCGATAATCGCATTCTTCTCAATGCCGCCCTGATACTGGCGCCCATTGATATATAGCGTCGGGGTGCCGGTCAGCCCGGCCGCCTCGCCTTCCTTGCGGTCACGCGCGATATGGGCGGCGACTTCCGGGCTCTTCATATCGGCCTTGAACTTCGACAGATTCAGACCAATGCGCCCGGCGAATTTTTCGTAGCTATCCGCAGCAAGCGTGCGTTGATTCTCGAAGACCAGGTCGTGCATCGGCCAGAATTTACCCTGATTATGCGCGGCCAGGGTCGCGGTCGCCGCGCTCATCGACTGGTTATGAGCGTTGAGCGGAAACTGCTTGAAATAAATGACCAATTGGTCGCCGTATTGCTTCGAAATCTCGTCCAATAATCCCGAGGCGACCTTGCAGTGCGGGCACTGAAAATCGGCGAATTCGACGATCGCCACGGGCGCCTCGACATTCCCCTTGAAGGGGACGCCCTTGAGGTCGAAGGAATGAAGCTTTTTGGCATTGGTGACAAATTGGGCGATCACGTCCTGAATTTCGGCTTTCGGCGCGCCCGCATGGACCCCCTGGGCCATCATGGACGCGGTTTGCATGGCGAGCGGGCAGGCTTTGGCGGTGTCCTGCAGGCACTCGTGCAGACTTTCGGTGGCGCCCTCACAGGGGCAGAGTTCGGCCTGGGCAATCTCGGCGAAAGTCGCGCGCTTGGCGTCGCTCAACTGCCCCATATTCATGCCGGGATAAATATCGATGGGCGGCGCGTCGACGACGGCCTCCTCACCTTTATCGGCGGCCTCGGGCGTGGGTGCCTCGGCCTCGGCCTGAGCGCCATCTTGCTGGGTCGAATCCGGCGCGGAGTTATTGCTTTTGCAGGCTCCAAGGGAGAGCAAAAAGAAGAGCGCGACCAGCGCAAGCAAGGTGGCACGGCGACGAGAATAATTCAGAGAATGTGACATCGGTTTAATTCCGGGTTCAGAGAATAACACCAGCGGCCTATAACACATGCAGCCGTTGGTTATAAAGACAAGATGGCTCACCAGACGAAGTTGGCCAGAAATGACCCCATGCGTGCTGGACGTTTGATGCCAAATCTTTATAAGTAATGCGGCAAACTCGGCGGTGCCACACCGAGCGTGCGCGTCTGCTGCAGCGGGCCTGGCCCCTGACGCCAGTTGGGCGCCTGGCATCGCGGCTCGAATATCGAAATAGATTCCCGAACTCCGTTCTTCCCCGAAGGTTCCCACATGGCTGAGCAAGAAAAGCAGGACGTCGACCCAAAAGATGACTTATACCGCGTGCGCCACTCAACCTCGCATATTATGGCGACGGTGATTCAGCAGATCTTTCCCGACGCCAAGTTTGCCATCGGCCCGCCCATCGCCGACGGGTTTTACTACGACTTTGAGCTCCCGCGCCCCATTTCCACCGATGATTTCGGCCAGATTGAAGGTCGCATGACCCAGGTCATTCGCCAGAATCAGCCATTTGAGCGCGAAGAGTGGACCAAAGAAAAGGCGCGCGAGTTCTTCGCCGACCAACCCTATAAGCTCGAATTAATCGACGGCATTCCCGACGAGACCGTCTCGATTTATAAGAACGGCCCGTTCACCGACCTGTGCGCCGGGCCGCACGTCGAGTCGACCGGGGCGTGCGCGAACTTCAAGCTGCAGAAAGTCGCCGGCGCCTACTGGCGCGGCGACGAGACCAAACCGATGCTCCAGCGAATCTACGGCACCGCGTTTGAGACCGCCGAAGAGCTCAAGGACTATCTATTCATGCTCGAAGAGGCCAAACGGCGCGACCACCGCAAGCTCGGCCGCCAACTGGGCCTGTTCGACTTCGACCGCCTCTCGCCAGGGTCGGTTTTCTGGCGCCCGAAGGGCTGGCTGGTCTACCGCAAATTGCAGGATTATTTCCGCGAAATCGAAGAGAAAAACGGCTATATCGAAATCAACCACCCGCTCCTTTATAATAAGGAACTATTCGAGCAATCCGGGCACTGGGAGAATTATAAGGAGAACCTGTTCACCTTTGAGGCCCACGACCAGACCTATTGCCTCAAGCCGATGAACTGCCCGGACACGATGTTATTCTTCAAGAGTGACAAGCGCTCGTACCGGGAGCTGCCGCTGCGGGTGGCGGAGTTTGGCACCCTGCACCGAAACGAGATGCCCGGCGCGCTTTCGGGCACCACGCGGGTGCGCCAGTTCTGCCAGGACGACGCGCATATCTTCTGCACCCAGGAGCAGATCGGCGATGAGATCGCGCTCTTTCTGAAGATGGTCGACCAGACCTACGCGCTCTTTGACCTGGACTATGATATCGAGCTGTCCACGCGCCCGGAGAAATTTATGGGCGAGGTCGCGGTGTGGGAGCGCGCCGAAGCCGCGCTCAAGGACGCGCTGGACGCCACGGGGCGCCCCTATCGCATCCACGAGGGCGACGGCGCGTTTTACGGCCCCAAGATTGACTTTCAGGTGCGCGATAGTCTGGGCCGCAGTTGGCAATGTGCCACGATTCAGCTGGACTACCAGCTCCCGCTTCGCTTCGAGCTGGGCTATACCGACGCCGACAACTCCGAGAAGACCCCGGTCGTGCTTCACCGCGCGCTCGCCGGCAGCCTGGAGCGCTTTATCGGCATCCTCGTGGAGCATCTGGCCGGTGTCTTTCCGACCTGGCTTGCCCCGGTGCAGGTCAAATTATTGACCATCACCGACGAGCAAAACGACTACGCCTGGCAGATTGCAAAGGCGTATCGCACCCACGGGATTCGGGTCGAGGTCGACGACCGCACCGAGAAGATCGGCTTTAAGATTCGTGAGGCCGAAACCCAGAAAGTCCCCTATATGCTGGTCATCGGCGCGCGTGAGGCGGAGGCCGGCAATGTCGCGGTGCGCAGTTATTCTCAGGGACAACTCGGCGTGATGACCCCCGACGCGGTGCGCGACGAAATCCTGGCAAAGGTCCATAACCGTACCCTGGACGTGCAGATTCAGCGCTCCAAGATTGCCACCGACGCCCGAAAAGCAGAGGGAACCGGCGACGATATGATCGATCGCGGCTATTAAACCCCGGCAACCAGCCCGTCGCGGGGCGAGTGCAAGGAGCATCGGCGCTCGCCCCGCAATATCCTGAAAAAGACATCTTGACGTACGGATTTAAGACGCTATGGTCGCCACGGATTGCAGTGTTTTCATGATAAAAAATTTGACGGGACATTTTTTGGTGTCACGATAAACCGTCCAACTGCAGTCAGGGAACGGCACGTGCCGGCCCGAATTATTGAGATGGTCCATTAACTACGCTGTTAACCAGTAGGAACGAAATGAAGAAACAATTGATGTTGCTTGCTATTTTCGCCATGACCACCTTTGCGTTTTCCTCCTCGGCATTTGCTCAAGGCGAGCGCGCGCCGGGTAACGCCCTTTCGGCCGGCGAGCACTCCCTGTCCTTCTCCGTGCCGGGCGGCGGAAACCCCTACGCGGGCGGCGCCTTCGGCTATTGGATGATGCTCACCCCCAACGTCAACCTCGGCCTGAACGTCGGCCTTGGCATCGACCCGCGCGAAGGAATTGATCCCGACAACGGTGAGGAGACCACCAACTATTTTTGGAATATCCTGCTTGCGCCGACGCTGAAGTATTATCCCAGCACCCGCGGCGACGTGGCGATGTTCTACTTCGGTCAGCTTAACTTCGGCATCGGCGGCGGCGCCGGTGAGACCGACGACCCCGGATTCGGCATCGCCGGTGGTGTCGGTGTGGAGTGGTTCCCGGTGACCCGTTTCAGTATCTCGGGTCAGGCAGGTCTTGGTATCGATATCGTGCGTCCGGGCCTGGAGCCCTTCGGCGTGGGTACCTTCACCTCGGCACTCGCCGCGAATATCTATTTCTAAGCCCTTCTGCTTAGGGACGCATCGGGGATGCTTTGCTGGAATTACTCAAGTCTTTCCGCTATCGTGAGGCATCCCTAACGCTGAGGCACCGCCGCGTTTTGTGTGGTGGTGCCTTTCTAATTTTACACAATGAGTCAATGCTTGGAGGCATGTCATGAAAATGCGATTATATACTCCGATCTCACTGCTTCTTTTTGCGGGACTCGGCGCAGCTGGCTGCGCGGAATCTTTCGAAGACGCACCCGAAACGCACCAATCCAGCCATGAATTGGTGCTTTTAAGTGCCCAGGATGAGGCCCCCGGCGCTCAGGCAATGAACCTGGTCTACTCCCAGGCGCGCGGTTGGCATATGAGCTTCACCGCGAACCTCCAGGAGACCAACCTTCCGGGCACCGAGAACTATACGGTCCGCGAGCAGCCCCTGGATTTCAGCTTTGATGAGGACGATGAGCAACCCGGCCAGGGCAACACGCCGGCGCCCTCGCGCTTCAGCACCTCGCTGGCAGGTCAGACCCGCTTCTCGGCGAGTGTTCCGGGCGCCTACGGCTTCAATAGCGCCGTGCCGGGCAGCTCGTCTTTCTCGAGCAGCTTGCCGACCTCGTATAGCTTCTCGACCGGCCTGTCGACCGGCGGCTCATGCTCACTGACGGGCCTGTGTGACTTCGTCGAGACCCTGTGCAGCCTGGCGCCGGGCGCCGAAGGTTGTGGGGGCGCAGAGATCGCCCAATGCCGCAGCCAGATGAGCCGTGCACAGGCCGATATTCCGGCGGAAGCTCGCCCGTTCGTCTGCGCGCTTGGCAATTACTTCACCTGCGCCGCCAGCGCGCTTCGCAGCGGCGGCAACGCCGAGGCCACCATGCAAGCCTGCACCCAGAATAATGCCGGAGCGGGACTTCTCTTCTTCCTGCTCTTCGCAGCTGCGATGGGCGCCTAATCGCCCCTCTTTGAGCCCTCGCCCGGGCTCATAATTCGCACTTAATGCCGTCGCCCCCGCTTTTTGCAACCTGGGGCGACGGCATTTTGCCTCTGCCAACAGGCACGCAGGCTGTGATTAAAAAAACAGAGATAAATTAAAAATACGCGTTCAGTCGGTTCACTTAATTCGGAGCCGGCCCCTCTGGGGCTGGCAAGCAAATAACCCTCTGCCAGGCCCGGAGGGCCTCGCCGCGGATCTGGACATCGCCGCCGTTGAGATTTCATAAGCCAACTGAACGCCAATAAGAGAATACCCATAAAAAAAGCTCGCCAACTTAAGAATAAGTTGGCGAGCTTTTTAAATTTAAGCAGCTCGACCTCTGAGCGGTCAGCGGACACTCCGTGTCCAGTCCGCTGCTCCCTCCCGGGCCTGACGGGGTACCGGATCGGTAGTCCCGCTGACCGCTCAGAGGTCGAACCATGCTGCGCAGGACTAAGCAAAATCCTGCGGGTTGTCAAAGCGAAAATCATCAAGCGGAGAGAGGGGGATTCGAACCCCCGATACCGTGAGGTATACACGCTTTCCAAGCGTGCGCCTTCAGCCACTCGGCCATCTCCCCGAAGGAGGGAGGGGGATTCGAACCCCCGGTACCGTTAGGTACATTTGATTTCGAATCAAACGCCTTCGTCCACTCGGCCATCCCTCCGCAAAGAGAAGGAGAGGTGCTTATGCCTTAGGTAGCTGAACTACTCCGCTGTCAAAGAACGCTTCTACTCGCGTCTGGCCTTTCGGCGTTGGCGAATCTCTTCAAAGAAATCGGTCAAAAGTCTGGCACATTCATGCTCCAGACAATATTCGGTCACATCGACCCGATGATTGAGCCTGGGGTCTTCCAGCATCGCATATAGCGAGCGGGCAGCGCCAGCCTTGGCATCGCGCGCGCCGTAGACAACCCGCGGAACCCGCGAATTGAGAATGGCGCCTGCGCACATCGGACACGGCTCAAGCGTGATATAGAGCGTGCACTCCAGCAAGCGCCAGCTGCCGATTTTCTCGGCCGCGCGCCGCATGGCGATAAGCTCTGCGTGAGCGGTGGGGTCCTGCCAGGTCTCGCGACGATTAAATCCACGAGACACAACCTGACCGCCGAATACAACCACCGATCCTACCGGTACTTCTCCCAGATCCGCGGCCTTTTGAGCCTCGGCAATCGCTAGCCTCATGAAATCCTGATCATCGGCCACGATTGAATCATCTAAAAAGAAAGACTTAAATACCGGCTCTCGATTCCATCGACTTTCGAGAAAGTCATTACTTAAAAAAAGGGAAGCACCTAACAGGCGGTTCCCTTTTTTCATGCACTTGGAAGGACTTGAACCTTCAACCTACGGTTTCGTAGACCGTTGCTCTATCCAGTTGAGCTACAAGTGCGTCTTTTAAACCCGCGTTGTCTGCGGGAGACACGGTTTACATTCATCGAAGATGAATTGCAACCCGTATTTTGGATTTGACACATCATAATTCCAATAAATAAACGTATTGAAATTATGATGCATATCGAATCCAGCGGAGAGGGAGGGATTCGAACCCTCGATACGGGATAAACCGTATACTCCCTTAGCAGGGGAGCGCCTTCAGCCTCTCGGCCACCTCCCCGGATACAAATCGATCCAGGTAAACAACATTTTTAGCCCGAGATAACACGAATTGACTTTGCTGCTACAAGGCCAAGGTTATCTCAAATGCGACGCGCCCTTATTTCACAAAAGCAGCGTCTTTCCAAGTGGAGGAGGTGGGATTCGAACCCACGAACGCCGTTAGACGTTGCTGGTTTTCAAGACCAGTGCCTTCAACCGCTCGGCCACTCCTCCCGAGTTTGGCGTCCATATCGACGCCTTTGCGATGGGCAAAATCGCAACCCGTGAGGGCCGCCGATAATACCCATGCGGGTGCGCAGGTCAAGCGTGTTTTTCGCCTTTTGCCATAATATTTTTTGACCCCATCCCCCCGGGCTACCCAAGTCGCTGAAAGTTATTGGGAATCCAAATATACGGCCCATTCAACGAACGTTCATCGGCCCGCAGACCCGGCGCGGGGCGCGCGCCAATAGGGGCGCGAATCCCCATGGACGCAGGCCGGGCAAAACATGTATATATTTGGCAACTATTGCTTGCATTCCCTGCTGCCCTAAGGACGATGATGTTTTTAGCCCGAGTTTTCCCCCCTTCCCTTATTATTATTGCTGGCGCTCTTTTGGCCCCGACCACCCTTGCCTGGGCCCAGGAGGCACCGTCTTCTGGCACCGAGGCTGTCGGCCTTGCCGACGATATGCCCACTCCGCAGCTCAAAGATGTCGCCCCGGCGCCCGAGGCCGACGCGAAGGCCGCATGGACCTTTGATTTCAACGGCTATATGCGCGCGCGCTATCGCACGGTACAAAACGACCCGAATTATACACTGATCGGGCGGCACGACGGGTTCTCATTCGCCGACGTCTTCCTCGGCGTCGATGGCAGCCACTCCAGTGGCGTGGGCTTTGAAGTCGCGATCGAAGCCGCCGCGTCGCTACCTGAGGACTCCGGCAACGATGCCGGCGTCGAGGTGGGCGCGCGCCTGCAGGACGGCTTTTTATACTGGGCACCCCACGATTTGCTGCGCGTCTCGCTCGGCCAATTCAAGGCCCCTTTTGACGCCGAATCGCTCGAATCATCCTCCGCGTTGCGCTTCGTCGATCGCTCGGTCGGAATTCGCGGCGTCCCCAGCCTCGAGGGGCTACCCGCCGTGGGGCTCGGCCAAGGCCGACAGCTCGGACTTCGCCTGGATTCGCAACCCTTCTATTTCCAGAAGACCTCGCCGGAGGCGCAGCCCGAGGGCCTCGGTGTCAGTTATGCTGTCGCCGTGACCAACGGGCGGCGCAGCACGCTCAAGTATAACGATAATGAGAGCCTGGCCTTTTACGGGCGCCTCGATCTGCACTGGGGCGAGCTGCTTCGCCTGGGCGGCGGCGCGTTTCATAACGAGCGCTCGCTGGGCATTGAACCGGATCTGCTCAACGAAACAAACGCCGGCTGGACCGGCGATCTGCAGGTGCGCGCCTTCGGGCTTAGCCTGCTCGCCGCGATCGTGCAGATGGAGATCACCCCTGCCGCCGAACTTAACGCCGAGCAATCGCGCAGCGCGCGCTCCTTGCTCGCCCAGATCGCCTACGAAGAGCCTTTTTTCGGTTTTGAACCCGCGTATCGCTTCGCCTATTATGACGCAAATACCGCCGTCGACGCCCCCGACAACGCCGCCTATGAGGCGCTCACCTACCATACCTTCGGGCTCAACTATAATTCACGCGCATTTCCAATTCGCCTCATGCTCAACTATACGGTGACCGGCGAGGAGAAGCGCTCCATCGATAATAACCGCTTCGACGCCCTCGCCCAGATCAAGTGGTGATCCTGACACGCTCTTTTGAGCCTCTGATTCTGCCAGATTTCATCTAAAAATTTTGGAAGTGATTGCCTCAATGCATTATACCTCGCCACGCGAAAGGTCATCCTCCGATACACGCCATTCGGTGCGGCGACTTTATCGCCGGGCCGCACGGCTTATTGCCATTCTTTTCGTGCTCAGCGCTGCGCTCGGCCTGGGAAGCTGTCTGCCCGACGGCGAAACCCCGGCGCGCGCCAGCGCCAAGCGCATCACCAGCCACGATGAATTAATCGGCGGGCCCACCGCGCTGGGCGAAGTCGGCGACTTCATTTTGATGAACGACAAGATCAAGGTCATCGTCGAAGATGTCGGCTTTGCCAGCGGCAGCGGACTTTTTGGCGGCTCGCTTATCGACGCCGATCGCATCCGCCAATCCTCGGATCCCGACCAGGTTGGCGGCTCCGGCCAGGATACCTTTGGGGAGTTTTTCCCGGCGTTTTTTCTGGAAATGGTCGACCCCGAAGAGGTCGTCGTACTCAATGATGGCAGCGACGGAAAAGCCGCGATCGTCGAGGTGCGTGGGCGTGGCGGGGAGTTCGTCACGATGCTGCGCTTTATCAACCAGGTGATGATCAACAGCTATGAGGCGGACCTCGGAAAGCTCCTCAATGGCATCCCGGCCAACTCCGAGGGGGTCCCGCAGATACGCTTTTCGGTGCGCTATATTCTGGAGCCCGGCGCAAGTCATATTCGCGTCGAGAGCACCCTTGAGAATGTCAGTGCGCTGCCCCTGGGCTTCCCGAACACCACAATCCTGAACGTCCTGCAATCCTTTCTGAAGCTCGACCTCAGTGGTTTTACGGTCCCGGTCGGCGCGGTGCTCGGCTTTGGCGAGCTCAACTCACTCTTTTTGCCGGGCGTGGGCTATGACCTGCGCTGGGGGCTGGAAGATAGCTATCGAAACGAGATTCCGCTGCCGGCCTTCCCGGGTCTGGTGACCGATTTTATCGCCTCTTCCAACACCCATGGGACCAATTACGGATTTATCTCGGAGCAAGCGCCGGGGCGAAATTTCGTCGCCAATAAAGAGGCTTATGGCGAGCGCGATGACGACGATATGCTGGTGCTGTTTTACGCGGCCGGATTCAGCGGGGCGTTCACCCACGATATCCCCGAGACGCTTCAGCCGGGGCAGGTTTTCACCTTTACGAATCACCTGATCGTCGGAAAAGGCGACGTCTCAAGCATCCTGGACGAAGTCTATCGCATCCGCGAGACGCCCACCCAGAAGATCGCCGGGCAGGTCTTCGACGCCGCAAGCGGCGCGCCGGTCGGCAAGAATACCTCGGTGCTGATCTATACGGCCCGCGACGATGACGCCGCAAATAACGGATGCGCCGTCGACGGCGAGGGCTTCGAGACGCGCCGCCCCGCGCCTTATAGCCAGGCGTTCACCAGCGCCGAGGGCTATTTTCAGTTCACGCTGCCGGCGGGAAGATATTGCTATCGCACCCGCGATGACGGGCGTCCGCTGAGTGAGTATACCGCCTTTGAAGTGCGCAATAAGCCGGTCTACCTGCACGCACAGGCATCGTCGAGCGCCTCGATCTCGGTGCTTATCCGCGATGAGATGGGTAATCCCATGCCCGCAAAGATCATGCTGGTCGGCACGCATCCGGCGCGTGGTGAGCTGCAAAAACGCTTCTATTTATATGACTTGCAGGCCGGCGAGCCGTGGCGCACCAGCGATATGGTCGCGGATGACCCGGATGATCCCGCGACGCGTCAGTATCTGGAGGCGATCGCCTACGCCTCGGCCGACGGCATCGCGCGCCTGAGCGCCCGGCCAAATACCTACGATGTCTATATCAGCCGCGGCATGGAGTACGAGCTGGTTCGAAGCCAGAATATCACGCTCACGCCCGGCAAACCCCAGCGCCTCAGCGTCACCCTAAGGCGCGCGCTCGATACCACCGGGTATCTGAGCGGCGACTTCCATATGCACGCGCGCGGCTCGATCGACAGCGGCTTGAGCTTCGATGAGCGCGTGATCAGCGTCGCCGCCGAGGGCCTCGAAACCGTGGTCTCAAGCGATCATAATCATGTCTCTGACTATCTTCCCTATATCGCCCGAAACGGGCTGGACCCCTGGCTTAAATCGGTGGTGGGCGTTGAGTTGACGACCTTTGAGTTTGGCCACTTCAACGCCTTTCCCATGGCCTATGACGTCGGGAGCATTAACGGAGGCGCGGTCCCCTGGCAGAACCTGCCGCCCCAGCAGATCTTCGATGAGTTGCGAAAAAATGGCGCGATCTCCCCAGAAGATACCATCATCCAGGTCAATCATCCGCGCGACACCATCATGGGGTATTTTAGCCAGTATAATGTGGATCCCTTTAGCAGTCAGGTCACCCTGCCCTTCCAGGAGCTCACGGGGACCGACCAGCTTATGGCCACCGTGGCGACCCCCAGCGGGCCGAGTTTTTTTCGCGACTGCCGAAGTGAGGGCGAAACGTGCCGTGGAACCGAGAAGTTCGAGTCGACGCTCAGCTGGGATTTCGACGCCATCGAGGTCTTTAACGGCAAGCATCTTGAGCTGCTCAGGCATTATCGCGTGCCGTATCGCGACGCGATCGGCGGCGCCGACGGATGGCCGCAGGCGCTCGTCGATGAGCTTATCGACACGACCTGCGCCGACGAATTCGGCGGCGAGCTCAGCCAATTTTGCGTCGATAACGAAATCGCTCCCGCCGACTGCGAGGCGCCACTTGCCGGGCACCCCAGCGCCGACTGGTGCTCCTTTGACGCCGCCGCGCTCTTTGCCCGCTACCCGCAAGACTCGGTCTTATGCGACGGCGATGCGGTCGCGTACCCCGGCGGGCTCGATGATTGGTATAATACGCTCAATTACCCGCGCCCCTTCCTTCGCGGCGACGCCTCGCCCGCGCAGCGCGTTTATAAGCGCTATACCGCGACGGGAAACTCCGACAGCCATACCGCCGGGGTCCCCGAGTTCACCCAGCCGGGCAGCCCGCGCAACTTCTTTTATGTCGGCTATGATGACCCGACGAAATTCACGTCCGCCGACCTCGTCAAAGCGATGCGCAGCCATCACAATATCATCAGCAACGGTCCCTTCGCGTTTATGAAGATCGGCGAGGCATCGATTGGCGATGAGATCACCATCGCCGAGCCGCGCGTAGAGGTCGAAGTCGTGGTGCGCGCGGCAAGCTGGGTGGGGGCAAATCGCCTGCGCATCATCAAGAACGGCGAAGCGGCCGTGGTCGACAACGACGCGACGCCGACCGTCCATGAATTTAACCTCGACGAAAATGGCGAGTATCGCACCACCGTTTCGCTTACCGTGGACCAGGATTCCTGGCTGGTGCTCGAGGTTGAGGGCGATAATAGCCTCTTCCCGGTTTATACTCCCCAGGAGATCCCCGAAGTGAACTTCCAGGCGGCGATCGGCAGCATTGCAGGCACGCTTGGATTTGGCGGCGGCGTGGAGGGATTGGCCCCGCAAGATACCTTCCAGCTGACTCCCTTCGCCTTCACCAATCCGATCTGGTTGGTCTACGATCGCCCGGGTGATGCCGACGGCGTTTTCACGCCGCCGGCGCCCGCCGCGCCGAGCTGCTCGGCCGGTCAGATGCAACTCAACGCGCTGATCCAGGCCGGGGTTCAAACCGGCGTGGATATCGCATCCCACACGCCCCCGCGGCGCGTGCAGCGCCTCGACGCGGTGCAACTCCCGGCATCGCTTAAATCACACGCCGGCCCCAACGCGCTGGAGCGCCAACCGGGTGCGTACCGCGACCTGCGCACGCGCTTTCAGAACTGGCATACGCATTAATCTACGGGCAATCATTCCATGGGCTCAATCTATCTTCGGCAGGCGTACTTTCTTCTTCTCACGATCTTTCTTCCCACAGTCTTCGCCCTGCTGCTTTGCCCCGGCCGCGCCCAGGCGCATGTGCTCCCGCAGGAGCGAAAGATCATTGCCCAGATTTCGGCCGACCGTGTTGAAATTCTGGTCGAATTTCTCGAACCCCCCAATGAGCGCGCCAAACTCCTGGTGCAACGCTTTGACCTGGACGGCGACGGCGAGTTGCGCGGCCCGGAGGCGACGTTGGCCGGCGGCGTGTGGATCAAATATATCCTGAGCGGACTCCAACTTGAGGTGCTCGGCGAGGCACCGGCCGCCCACGCGCCGGAGATTAAGTTTCATCGTGAGAAAAAAGGCGCGCTCACCGCGCTTCTCTACCTGCGCTGGGATCTTCCAAAATTGGAGCCCGCAGCCATGCGCACGCTTCGAATCAAACTGCAGCAGGACGAAAAAACGGTCCCCACCGCCCTTTCCTTTAGCGAGGGCGAGCACACCGAGATTCGCGAAATCGCGGTCCCTCTGCGCTTTAAAGGAAATATCGACGCCGCCGTGTTGAGCCCGGGAGACCACGCGCACCTTCGCGTGCAAGGCCAGCAACTCGACGCACCGGCGATCCTCACCGAAAACTAAAGCGTTGCTCATCGATCTTTATTCGTCTTTGGGTTTGACGGAAATTCAGGGCTGTCTAGGTTTGAGATCAAGCGAGCCAATCGGCGTGAGCGCGTATTCGACAGAAATTCGACAGAAATTCGACAGAATAAGCCTTCACAATTTCCGGCAGTGGCCAGACGGGACGAATATCCGGCGCAAAACCTTGCGCGACGGCCATGTGTTCGAGGCTCGCAATTTTGGGCAACGCTAGGGTCTGGGGGCGTCTCTGCGCCATGAAAATGGCATCGGAGACGACTAGCGGTAGGGCTGTCGGAACGATTCCGGCAGCCCTCTTTTTTTTGCCGATCTATTTAAGATCATTTTGGCACCTCATGCGTTTCAGTCTCTATGCCCCCTGGCGGGCACAAAACATGGACCCCGCGAAAAAAAACAGTCACTGATTGCAAATTGATAGTGAGTGCCAGACGAATAGGAAATCCCTTCGATGAAATTTATCAAATTATTTCTGCGCATCACTCGGGGCTTCTACGATATTCTGGCGAGCTATCTGCTCGGGTGGGTCTTGGTTTTTGCGCTCTTTTCGTTGGGGCTGCACCTCGGACTGGAATCCCTGGCGCAGGGGCGCAATTTTGAATCTGCTGACGCCCTCTGGCGCGCGCTCACCTATGCGCACGGCGAGCGCGCGATCTTGTGGCTTCGCATCGTGTTATTCGGCGCGCTCAATGCCGGGTTGATCTATCTTTTTCGCCGCCCGCTTCGCGCCGTGCAGCGCGCGATTGAGTCGGGCATCGACGGGTTGATTGGCTTTTTCCAGTATTTTACGCACGCCCGGCCCAGGGCGCGCGCGCTTGGGCATCTATTCTTTAGCCTCAGCGTCACATCTCTATTGATCCCCTTTGTACTGCAACCGACGCTCGTGGCTGATTATCGCAGCCAGCGCGGCTGGCTTGAGCGCACGGCGAACCTCGTCGACGGCAGCGCGAGTCGCTATGTCGCCGACTCGGTGCTCGGGCTATATCGAAAGTTTTATGCCGCGCCAGTCAAAGCAGTCGGCGGGGTCTCCAACGCCGAAGTCGCCCTGGCCCCGCGGCCAGACGCCGCTTCGACTCCCGCAAATCCCATATATTTTCCCCCGGCGGCCTCGGCTCCTCAACCGATGATGGACCGCTGGGACCCCATGATCTGGCGTGCAGCCGAGGGCGACCCGGAGCGATTCGCGATGATCAAGGCGTTTATCTGGGTGGAATCGGCCGGGCAGCAATTCGCCGTGAGCACCACAGGGTGCAGCGGTTTGATGCAATTTTGCGCCGGAACCGCGCGCGCGCTCCCCTTTCGCGAGATCTTCGGGGTCGGCCAGATCACAACCTGCAAGTGCGATGGCCCGTGTAGGATCGACAAAAACACACGCCAATCACTGGAAACAGGCGAAAAAAATGCAGCCCAGGTGGGCGGCGCATTCCCCTGCAATCCTGCCGACGCGCGCTTTGACCCTGAGCGCAGCATCCGCGCCGGCGCCGCCTATATCGCGCAGCTCAGCGCGCGCTTTGGCGATAATATCTATTTGATGTATATCGGCTATAACTCGGGCCCGGCGGTCGCCGCGCGGGTCTATGAGCGCCTCGGAAAACGCCCTGATGCGACGCTCAGCGATATTCAGGGACACCTCGAAGCGGCCATGCACCCGTATTACGCGGCCTCGTCGGCGCGCCGGGCGCGCTCGCTTTTGCGCACCCATCTCCCCAAAATAGAGCGCGCCTACCAGCGCTACCAAACCCCACCCCCAGCGCCCCGCCAGCTCGCCATGCGCTAAAACTTGCGCGGGCGCGGCGCGCCCGCGCAGTCGGCGAAAGCGCCCCCTGAACTCGCCTGCACGCGAGCTTGACCATGATCAACTCGGCTGCTATTGCCTAGCCTTCTTGGACCGCGCTGTTTTTTGCGGCTATATCCAGCATTCTTGCGAAAGAACCTCGCACCCAGTGAGAAACGACTCATGTGGAACACGATTGTCATCGCTCAAGGCGCGCCCGAAGCGTCATTCCTTATCCAAATCATGCCATTTATTCTCATTTTTGGCGTCTTCTGGTTCTTGGTGATTCGGCCGCAACAAAAGCAGCAACAAAAACACCAGCAAACCCTCAATGCCCTTAAAAAAGATGATAAAATCATCACCAATGGCGGCATTTTTGGCACCATCGAGCGAGTGGATGGGCAGGTTATCGACTTGCGCATCTCGCGCGACACCAAGATCAAGGTTCTTCTTTCGCAGGTAAAAGGTCGCCAAGAGCAATTGCTGGGCGCCGAGACCGCCGAAATCGAAGACAAATCGAGCAGCGACAAAAAGAAATCAAAGCCCAAAAGCGATGACTCAGACAAGGCCGACGACGCAGCGTCGGAGGGCACTGAGGACTGGTAATTTTTTAATATCTGGTTGCAGCTCGCCCGGGGAGTGACCTCGCGCGCGCTGCCGCCAAATCGACCTCCGAGCGGAGTTTCGGGATTATGAGCGCCAAGACACTTAAGTGGATCTTCACTATTTTTGCCATTTTACTGGCGCTTTATGCGCTGATTCCCAGCGTATTGGACGGGGCCGATGGCAAATTGGACCGAAATGTCGAGAATTTCGACGGACCGGCCGTTGACTGGATCATGGAGAACGGCAAACCCCTGACGCTCGGGCTCGACCTGCAGGGCGGATTGCTGCTGCAATACGGCGTGCTGGTCGACGAGGCGGTCCAGGATAAGCTGGAGCGGATGTCCGACGATCTCCAGGCGCGCCTGCGCAGCGAGAATGCCGGCCTGGAAGTCAGCGCCGAGCACCCCAAGGATGCCCTCTACGTTGATATTCGCTTCGCGGACCCCACGAAGACCAACGTCATCAACGACGAGTTCATGAGCTTCTTCCCAAGCATGAAGCAGGTCGATATGGGCTCGGGCGTGATTCGCCTGACCATGACCGGTGACTATATCAAGGAGACCAAGGAATTCGCGGTCACCCAGGCTATCGAGACCATCCGTGAGCGTATCGATGCGATTGGTGTGGCCGAGCCCAGTGTCACCCGCCGCGGCGATAACGGCATCGTGGTGCAACTTCCGGGTCTGAAATCCGACGACGTCGACCGCGCCAAGGGGCTGATCGGCCAGACCGCCCAGCTCGAGTTCAAAATGGTCGACGACGAGGGGACCTCGGCCTTCTTCAGCCAGTTCCAGGCCGGCCTGCCCGCTGGCTTTGACCTGCGCCGCATCAGCGATGGCAACCTGTCGGTCACCTCCAACGACAAAGATAAACTCATCGAGTTTCTCGAGTCGAAGATCGACTCGAACCACGCAATCGGCGTTGAGTTCAACCCAATTTACGAGAATGCAGTCGAAAAAACCGGCCTGGACACCGAAGCCTCGTACTGGAAATCCTATTATCTCTTCCGCAAGGTGGAGCTGACCGGTGAGTATATCCAGGACGCGCGTGTGGCGATGGACCCGCAGTTAAATAAACCCTATGTCTCGCTGACTTTTGACTCGCGCGGCGCCGAGCTTTTCGGCAACCTGAGCGCCAATAACGTCGGCAAACGCATGGCGATCATGATGGGCGACGAGGTCCAGAGCGCACCGGTCTTCAACGAAGCCATTCGCGGCGGGCGCGCCCAGATCACCCTGGGGTCGATGCAGGGCCCCGCCCAGATGCAGCGCGACGCCCAGGACCTGGTCATCGTGCTTCGCCACGGCGCCCTGCCCGCCCCCATCGAGATGCAGTACCAGACCGTCGTCGGACCGACCCTGGGCGCCGACTCCATTAAAACCAGCCTCGAAGCGCTGGGCTTTGGCGCGCTGCTCGTGATCATCTTGATGTCGATTTACTACCGCGGCTCCGGGGTCATCTCGGTCGTCGCGCTCTTCCTGAACCTGCTCTTTGTCACGGCTGCGCTGGCTTCGCTGGGTGCGACGCTCACGCTGCCGGGTATCGCCGGAATCATCCTGACCATCGGTATGGCCGTCGACGCAAACGTGATTATCTATGAGCGTATTCGCGAGGAATTACACCTTGGATATTCGCCCTATGATGCCGTGCGCCTGGGGTTTGGCAACGCATTATCCGCCGTCATCGACGGCAATATTACCACGGCCATCGCCGGTCTGGTGCTTTTGCAATACGGCACCGGCCCCATCAAGGGCTTTGCCGTCACGCTGCTTATCGGTATCGGCAGTACTCTGTTTTGCGCCGTCGTTATTACGCGCCTGATCTTTGACACCTTCGGAGCCGGGCGCTCCAAGGATGTCGAATCAATCAGCATCTAAGCGCCTGGATGCACCCATAACGAAGTCGCAAAATTGGAATTCTGACCCCAGAAACGTTTTAAGGAACCCTCGATGTTCGAAATCATTAAACCCGACGTAAACTTCCAGATCGTCCCAAAGCAGCGCATCTTTCTCGCGGTCTCGGCGATCGCGGTTTTATTAAGCATTGCGGCCATCATTTTTATCGGTCCCACCTACGGCATCGACTTTAAGGGCGGCAGCGATATCGTGCTGCAATTCACCGAGACGGTCGACGCCGAGCAGGTGCGCGAAGCCGCCGATAAAGCGGGTCTGCCGGATGCCCAGGTCCAGCGCTACGGGACCGTGGAGCAGAATACTTTCCTGGTCCAGACCCGTGCTGCATCCGTCATGGATGAGGCCAAGTCACAGGAAATCCGCGAAGGACTCGCCAAACTCGGCACGATGACCGAATTCACTTGGAGCGAATCCCGCCCCAATAGCGCGCGCGTCAGCTTCGAGGCGCCCGTGGCTCTCGACGAAATCAAAAAAACCGTCGAAAAATCCGACCTGCAGGGTGTTACGGTCGCTCAATCGAATAACTCCCGGATAAACCAGTACGATATCACCTTCGAAGACCTGCAGACCTTTGTGACCGATGCCTTCGCGGAGCAATTCCCGACTCAATTCGACCCGTCCAGCGGCATCGCACGCATGGAGACCGTCGGCGCACAGGTCGGCGCACAATTTCGAAACGCGGGCATCCTCTCGCTGCTGGTCGCCATGCTCGCCATCATGCTCTATGTCGCGGTGCGCTTCGACATCCGCTACGCCCCTGGCGGCGTCATCGCCCTATTGCACGATATCATTATCGTCATCGGCATTTTCACCGTCATTCAGCACGAGATCAGCCTGCCGACCATCGCCGCACTTCTGACCATCCTCGGCTATAGTATCAACGACACGATCATCATTTATGACCGTATCCGCGAAAACCTCGCCGACGCCTCCGACGATGTGTCGGTACCCGAAGTTGCCAACCGCAGCATCAACGAGACGCTCAGCCGCACGATCATGACCAGTACGACCACCCTTGTGGCGATTTCGGCCATCGCCTTTTTGGGTAGCGGCCTGATTCAGGACTTCGCCCTGGCGCTTATCATCGGCATCGCGGTCGGCACCTATAGCTCGGTCTTCGTCGCCTCCTCGATCATGGTGCGCATCGACGCCTTCCTCACCGCGCGCCGCGAGGCCCAGGAGCTCATCAATAAGCAGGCCGCCGACTCTGCGACGACCGCCTAATCCACGCGCTGCGGCGAGCGTAGTACACCCCAAAGGCGACCTTTTTACGAAGGTCGCCTTTTTTTCTTATATTCTCCCGTCCCTGGGGCCGCGGCCTGGCAGTATGTGAGCACTGGCTGACGCCCACTTGGTCCTATGTTAGAATTTTGAGGCACCTTGCGAGCGCCGCGTTATTTTGAGATTCTCGCGCCTCGCGCTGCCAAAATTACGCACGTTCGCCCTATTTTTGACCCCGCTCCTCCAACGGTTCGCTGCATGACCTGGGACTCCGACATGGCTGCATACCCGCGCAGGTGGGTCCTGCGGCGCAGCCAACCCGCTCAGTGGCGTGCGCTGCAAAAGGCGTTCGATCTGCACCCGATCACCGCGCAGCTGCTCTTTCAGCGCGGCTTCTCCGATCTCGATAAACTCGACGCCTTCTTGAATCCCTCGCTGGCGAAGATGCACGACCCCTTCTTGATGAAAGATATGGCACGCGCGGTCAACGAAGTGCTGCGCGCGCTCGACGGCGGCCAGCGCATCATCATTCACGGCGATTATGACGTCGACGGGATCTGCAGCGTGTCGGTGCTCTACTCGTTTTTGCGCGCGCTGGGAGCCGACGTCGACTATTTTATCCCCACCCGCGAACAAGACGGCTACGGCATCGCCGAGACGACCGTCCAGCGGCTCGCCAAGGAGGGCTACGACCTGCTGATCACCGCCGACTGCGGCGTCTCCAATGTTGAGGCGATTGCCCTGGCGCGCGCGCTCGACATGCGCGTGGTGGTGGTCGACCACCACACGGTCCCCAAAACTCTTCCCCCCGCCAATGCCATCCTCAACCCGCTCCAGCACGACTGTGAGTTCCCCTTCAAGGAACTCGCCGCGGTCGGGGTCGCCTTTAATTTCGTGGTCGCGCTGCGCAAGGAGTTGCGCAGCCGCGGGGTCTTCGCCCACGTCACCGAACCCGATATTCGCGCCCTCCTGGACCTGGTCGCCATGGGCACCATTGCCGACGTCATGCCGCTGATCGACGAGAATCGGATCTTCGTGCGAAGTGGGCTGGAGATCCTGGGCAGCAAGAAGCGCCCGGGTGTCGCGGCGCTCATGGAGCGCATTGGACGCCCCGAAAACCCGGTCAATACCCAGACCGTCAGCTACGGCATCGCCCCCCGGCTCAACGCCGCCGGGCGCATCGGCGACGCCTCGATCTGCGTGGAATTACTCACCACCCGAAGTTATCAGCGCGCCCTGGAACTCGCCGAACAACTCGACGCGATGAACCGGCAACGCCAGGAGGTCGAGCGCGGCATCCTCGATGAGGTACTCACCAAGGCACAGGCCGAAGTTGCGCTGAATCGGAAGATTTTGCTCATCGCAGGCGTTGATTGGCCGGGCGGCGTACTTGGCATCGTCGCCAGCCGGCTTACCGAGCGCTACCACCGCCCCTCTATCATCGTCAGCCTGCAAGACGGCGTCGCCAAGGGCAGTGCGCGCAGCATCGAGGGTTTTGATATTTTGGATCTCCTGCGAAAATCTGACCACCTGCTGTCTACCTACGGCGGCCATACCGCCGCGGCGGGGCTGTCTTTTCGCACCGAGGTTCTCGACGCGCTGCGCGATCGCCTCAATCAAAGCGCCAATCAGATGCTGAAAACCAACGGCCTGCCGACCCCGAAGATCCTGCTGGACGGGCGCGTCGAACTGGGCGATCTCGACGAGCGCTTCATCCGCGACCTCGCGCGCCTCGCCCCATTTGGCATGGCCAACGCGGAGCCGATCTTTTTGGCCGAGCATACGGTCGCCTCGCGTGCGCGCGTGGTTGGAAGCGATCATTTGCGCGCGCGTTTTCGCGACGATACCGCCGCGCTCGACGCCATTGGCTTTTCGCTGGCCGACCGTGAGCCGCTGCTAAGCTCCGCGGTGGCCATCGCCTTCTCGCCGCGCCACTCAACTTTTCGCGGGCGCGCGCGCCTGGAGATGCACCTCAAAGACATCCGCAGCGCGGTCGACGGTGAGGCCAACGACGTCTTCGATGACTTCGAGAATCACGGCGATTCAACTTCCTGAAATCTGAACCCCTGACCTGGCGCGCTCCGGCGCTCCCCCATTTAAAAGCATTCGAATTATGGCAATAAAACGACGCCGCAGCGCCAACCGCTGGTTGGTCATCACCCAGATCATTATCCTGAGCCTCGCCCTGGTGATGCTGCTCTTCTTCCGCGGTCTCATCGCCAGCGGGGCGAGCAGCGTCTTCGGCGCCTTTGGCAACGACGATATTCAGGTCCAGGCGCCCGCCGACCCCACCCATCCCGCCGCGCCCACCAGCGACCCCAGGCCGCTCGACGTCGAGCTGGATATCGACCGCCCCGCCCAACCCGGCGCCGCCCCGGCCAAAGCCGCCGAGTGACCCACGCTCATTGCGCCTGTTTGATCGACAGGCTGATGCGCCCGCGCGTCTTCTCGACCGCCAGCACCATCACCTTCACCTGGTCCCCGACGCTCAATACCGCGTGCGGATTCTTGACGAAGCGCTCGGCCATCTCACTGACATGCACCAGGCCGTCCTGCTTCACGCCGATATCGACGAACGCCCCAAAGTCGATCACATTTCGCACGGTCCCAGTCAGGATCATCCCCTCCTCAAGATCATCCATCGACAGCACGTCACTGCGAAGCTGGGGGCGGTCAAAATCATCGCGCGGATCGCGCCCCGGGCGCAGCAGACCGTCCACGATATCCTCGAGCGTATATTTGCCGACATGATGGCGCTCGGCGAGCGCCGTGAGCTCTCCCGAGGTGCGCAGGCGCTCCAACCCCCTGGCGACCGCGGGGTCGCCGAGCATCGCACTATCGACGCCTGCCTGCGCGAGAATCGCCCGGGCGAGCTCGTAGTTCTCCGGGTGAATCCCGGTGCGATCGAGCGGCTCCAGGCCCTGACGAATCCGCAAAAATCCTGCACATTGCTCAAAGGTCTTCGCCCCGAGCCCGCGCACCTTCTCCAGCTCGGCGCGCGAGCCAATCTGTCCGACCTTATTGCGGTGGCGAATCACCCGCGCGGCGAGGGTCGGACCGATGCCGGCAACCCGCGCCAGAAGTTGCTCGGAGGCCGAGTTCACGTCGACGCCCACCCCGTTCACAACATCCTCAACCACCGCGTCAAGCGACTCCATCAGCCGCGTCTGATTGACGTCATGCTGATACATCCCGACGCCGATGCTCTTCGGGTCGATCTTGACCAATTCGGCCAGCGGGTCCTGGAGCCTGCGCCCGATCGAGACCGCCCCGCGCACCGACACATCGAGATCCGGGAACTCCTCGCGCGCGACATCCGACGCGCTATAAATACTCGCCCCGGCCTCATTGACCATCGCATAGTGCACGCTGCCTTTGGGCGCGCCGCTTCGCTCCAGATCCCTGATCGCCTCGGCCGCCGCCTGCTCGGTCTCCCGGCTCGCCGTGCCATTGCCGACGGCGATCACATCGATCGCATACTTCTCGACCAGCGCCCGAATAATCGCCGGCGCGTTCGCCTTTCGAGCGTCGTGAATATGGATCATCGACGTGCCAAGCAGTGCGCCGGTCTCATCGACCGCGGCGATCTTGCACCCGGTGCGATAGCCCGGGTCGATCCCGAGGATACGCTGCCCGGCCAGCGGCGGCTGGAGCAGCAGGTTCTTCAGGTTTAAGCCGAAGACGCTGATCGCGTGCTCCTCGGCCTTCTCCTCAAGCTCCCGGCGCAGATCGCGCTCGGTGCTCGGGTGAATCAGGCGTTTGAACGAATCCTCAATCGCCTCGTCGACGAGACGGCGCCCGGGGCCTTGAACCTTATTTTTTTGCCGCGAAATCCAGCGAACCATCGCCTCGGCGTCGACCTCGAGCCCGGCGCTGAGCACCTTCTCGTTCTCACCGCGTCGAATCGCCAGTATCTGGTGGGGCTTGGCATGGGCAAAAGAGGTCGAAAAATCAAAATAGAGTTTGAAATTCGGGTCTTCCTCACCGCCACGCCGCCGCCGGCACCCCAGGCGCCCGTTCTTTCGCGCCTCGTTTCGCACCTGCTCGCGCACGTCGGCATCGTCGGCGATATCTTCGGCGATAATATCCTTGGCCCCGCCGAGTACTTCCTCCACGGTCGGAAAATCATCGCCTAAATGCGCGCCGGCGAGCTTGCGAAAATCTGCGCCGTTGAGGATTGCCTCGACCACCGGCTCAAGCCCGGCCTCGCGCGCCTTCTGCCCGCGCGTTCTCCGCTTCTGCTTATAGGGCGCGTAGAGGTCGTCCAGGCGCGCCATCGTCTCGGCCTGCAAAAGCTGCGCGCGCAGCAACTTCGTGAGCTTTCCCTGCTCCTCCACTGTCTTCAGGATCATCGCGCGCCGGTCCTCCAGCTGGCGAATTTCCACGGATGCCGCAGCCACATCGCGAATCTGGACCTCATCAAGGTTGCCGGTCGCCTCTTTGCGATAGCGCGCAATAAAGGGCACCGTATTGCCCTCATCCAAAAGATCCACGGTCCCGCGCACCTGGCGGTCACTCAAGTTCAAAAGCGTTGCGATACGCCCGATAAGATCGCGCGCGCCCTGCGCGCCGGAGTCCAGTTGCGACGATAGATTGCTCATTTTATATCCTTGATTCTAAACGATTATCATAACTTTATTCGGCGCTTTCGCACTTATATCTCAACCACTTCAAGGCCCACCGCGTCGAGAAAATCGCGCGGTTCAAAAAGCGCCGCCGCCGAGGTAAATCCGCCCTCTTCGGGGGGATTTGCCAGGGTGCGGCGCGCGGCTTCGGCGATGATGCGTGCGGTCGTCAGGTAGGGATCGCCGCCGGCGATGCCCACGAAATATTGCGCCTCATCGGGGTCAAATGCGGTCACCAAGAAATCGGGCCGCTGCTCGCCGGTGCTCACCGCATCTTCATGCGGGTCGCCGCTACTTCGGTCAATCAGCCGGTCGAGCAACGGTCGCGCAAGGCCAAATGCCGGGCTCATAAGCCCCAGCCCGCGCTTTAATAATTTGCTCGTGCGCGCCCCGACCGCCAGGCAGGTCTCGACCTGGGAGATATGCTTTGCAAAGAGCGGCACCTGGAGCGACTCGCCGCCGGGAATCCACACGGCATGAACGTCTGGGCGCCCCGGGCGCGGCACGTCAAAAATGCGGTAAGCCATCTTCGTTTTCACAAGCTTTCCGCCGACGAAGGTATATCCGGGATTGGCGAGCGCGCGAAGCACCGATTTTTTGGTGCCATGGGACATGCCGGAGTTTCGCTGCGCGTAGCAAACGCCCAGACGGTGCGCCCCGGCCTTCACCGCAAGGCGCGCAGCGAAGCCGCCCACCGCAAACTCATAAGCCGTCGCCGGGGCGAGGACGACGCCGCCGGCGCGCGCGCGCACGTCGAACTCCTGCTGCACCTGGCGCATAAATGACTGCTCACCGGTGGTATCAAAATAGTGCACGCCGTTTCGAACGGCCGCCGCCACGACCGCAAGCCCCAGGTCGCCAAACGGCCCCGCGCAATTGATCAGCACGTCCACCCCGTCGAGCATCGCGTCGAGCGAGGCCGCATCGTCGACCGACGCCTGGCGCGTCTGCAGCGCGACCTCTGCGCTCACGCGGATCTCACGGCTGAGCGCGTCGAGCTTGGACTGCGTGCGCCCGGCGATAATCATCGCATTGGCAGAGCGGGCCAACTCACGAACGACCAGTTTTCCGGTAAATCCGGTGGCACCATAGACCGCGATTCTGGGTTGATTCGTCATACTTATTCGCCCGTTTTACTGAAATTATTGTGGTTTGAGCACGCGCACGGGTTTAAGGCGCGGCGCGCCGCAATCTTCGCCAAACCCCTTGACCTGCGCAATCGCCACCAGCTCAGCGGCGGCATCGGCGATTGCGATATACGCATTCAATTCAGCATCCAGGCCGACCGCCTGGATTTGCTGCCCAAAACCGAGCGCCCGGCACTGCGCCTCATCGCCAACGAAGGTCTTCATCCCGCGCATCATCTGCATCGGGGGGCGCAAGAGGCCGGCAAAATTCTCGGCGGTGATATCTTCAAGGCGCGTGGCCTCCGCGAGGTCAAAATCACCCACACGGGTGCGCCGGATCAACGTCGTATAGGCGCACGAATCCAGGGCGCGCGCGATATCGCGCGCCAGGGAGCGCACATAGGTGCCCGAGCCGCAGCGCGTATGCAGGCGCGCCCGAGGCAGCACACACTCCTGGAGCTCAAGCGATTCGATCGTGACAGGCCGCGGCTTCATCGCAACCTCCTGCCCTTCTCGGGCCAACTTATACGCGCGCTCCCCGTTGATCTTGATGGCCGAATAAACCGGCGGAACCTGGGCAATCTCACCGCGAAATTTAGCAAGAACCTGGGCGAGCGCCGCCTCACTGACATGCTCCCATGCGCCCTCGGCCGATGTCTCACCCTCGGCGTCGCCGGTGGTCGTCTCGCGCCCAAACTCCATCTCAAAATCATATTCTTTGGTGTCGAGCGTCAAAAAACGCGCCAATTTGGTGCAACTTCCAACCACGATCGGCAACAGGCCGGTCGCCAGCGGGTCCAACGTCCCGGTATGCCCGACCTTGCGCGTTCGCCCGACGCGCCGAATCTGGCGTACCACGTCGAAGCTGCTGATTCCGGCGGGTTTATCGACAAGCAGTAGACCGTTCATATTCTAAGTCTTCTCGAATCTGGAAAATTTCGACCCGGTGTCACGTCCCTACGCCACACCAAAATACGCGCCCGGCTATAGCACGGTGCGCCCATTGTCGCGCGGATCATTTCGCCCCGAAACACAAACGCGCCCCGAAACACAAACGCGCCCCGAAACACAAACGCGCCCCGACGCATCAAGAGGCGTCGGGGCGCGAAGATGCGCGTTATAAGGTTGCTTCAACCTTAGGGGCTCGAAGGCGTATCGAGCAGGTCGACAAGCGCCTGGCTGAGCTTCGAGACGATCTCATCGCTGCTGCCAACGATGGTGCAACCGGCGGCGTTATAATGCCCGCCGCCGCCAAACTTGGCGGCCAGCGCCGACACGTCGACCTTGCCGCGCGAGCGAAATGACACGCGCCAGGCGCCGCCGCCGGCTTCGCGGATTTGGGTGGCGACTTCGACGCCGCGGATGGCACGCGCGTAGTTGATAAACCCATCGGTGAGATCGGTTTCGGTGCCGGCGGCGGCGAACATTCGATCTTCGACGCGCAGAAAGGCGAGGCGTCCGCAGGCCGAAAATTCCAGGGTATCGAGGACCATGGCGAGCAGCGTGAGGCGCTCGCGCGGCTGGCTCTCGTAGATCTCGGAAGTCATCTTCCAGGGCTCGACACCCGCTTCGATCAACTCACCGGCGATTCGAAACGTGGTGCGCGAGGTATTGGAGTAGCGAAAGCTGCCGGTATCGGTCAGCAGGCAGCAATATAACGCCTCGGCAAGCCCGACACTCATGCGGACACCCGCTGCGTCTGCGATTCGCCACACCAACTCGCCGGCGGCTGCCGCCTGGACGTCGCGCACGTAGACGTCGGCAAAATCGGGGTCCCAGGTTTTATGATGGTCCACGACCGCAACCTTCCCGGCGCCGCGCGGCGTCGCCCGGCGAGCGCCCAGCCAGGCCGAAAAATCATCGCCCACCCGCGCGGCCTCGGCGCAGTCCAGAATCACCGTCATATCAATCGGTGCGTCGGGAAGTTCCTGGACGATGCGCTCGGCGCCCTCCAGGAACTCAAAATTATAGGGCACCGGATCCCGATTATAGACGAGTACATCTTTGCCCATCGCCTCCAACAAAAGCCCCATCGCAACGATCGAACCAATCGCATCGCCATCCGGCGAGGTATGCGAAACGACAAGAAAGCGCTGATTTTGAGCCACGTGACTCAAAAAGCGCTTTATCGCGTGATCAAGAAGTGAAGATGTCGGGACGAGTTCGGGGGGCGCATAGTTGCGCGTAGACGAAGTCATGATCAATCGGAGCCAAATAATGCAATGTGAATTGCTAAAAATCTGAAGTCTGGACGCCCCGAAAATTACACGTCTTCGTCGGGGATGTCCAGATTCGAGAGCAATTCATCCATATGCCGACCGCGCTCGACGGACTCGTCGTAGATCCAGCTCAGATGCGGCATATAGCGCAGGTCCAGGCGCTTGCCGATCTCGTGCTTGAGAAACCCTTCGATGCGCTCCAGACCCGCCTGAGTCCGGGGGTCCGCCTCACGCTGGTCGAGCAGTACATAATAGATCTTGGCGCTGGTCAAATCTGGGCTGGCTTCGACCGAAATCACCTGGACCTTCTGCACCCGCGGGTCATCCACGTCACTCAGCAGAAGCATTGCGATAACTTCGTGCAACTGCTGAGCGACGCGGGTGCTGCGCTTATATCCTCGTTTTGCGTGAGCCATTCATTCTTCCTGTGCAGACGACCGAATTATAGGGTCGCGGCGACTTCGATGAATTCATATGCCTCAAGGATATCGCTGATTTCGAAATCATTATATCCGTCAACCGAGATGCCGCATTCGAAGTCTTTTTTGACCTCGTTGACGTCGTCACGGAAGCGACGCAAAGAGCTAATCGTGGATTCGTGAACCGTCTTTCCGCTGCGAATGACACGCACATGCGCGTTTCGGCGCATCACCCCGTTGAGCACCATACAACCGGCGACCATGCCGGAGCGCGGGGTGGTAAACAGGTCGCGCACTTCGGCGTGCCCGGTAACCTTCTCTTCGACCAGCGGCGAGAGCAGGCTCTCAAGGATGGCATTAATCTGATTGATCGCGTCGTAGATGATGCTGTGTGTCAGCACCCGGACGTGTTGGGCTTCGGCAACAGCGGCAGCGCGCGAATCGGGGCGCACATTAAAGCCGACGATGACGCAACCGGACTCCGAGGAGGCGGCAAGCTGCACGTCATTTTCGGTAATACCGCCGACGCCAAATCGAATCACGTTGACCCGAACTTCCTTATTGCCCAACTTCAAAAACGCGTCGCGAACCGCCTCGACCGAACCCTGCACGTCGCCCTTGAGGATGACGTTGAGCTCCTTGACCTCGCCTTCCTCGATGCGCTTGGAGATATCCTCCAGGCTGCCGGTTGTCGGGCGCGCGCGCTGGGCCATGGCCTCTTTGCGCCGCTGGGAGGCGACGTTATCGGTGATGCGCTTGGCGTCCTTTTCATCGGGCACCGAGAAGAAGGGTTCGCCGGCTTCGGGAATCCCGCCCAGACCGGTAATCTCAACCGGCGTGCTGGGACTGGCCTCTTTGGTGGTCTTTCCCTTGTCGTCGTACATCGTACGCACGCGGCCATAATACTGACCACTGACAACGATATCGCCCTGGCGAAGCGTCCCGCGCTGCACCAGCATGGTGGCCACCGGTCCGCGACCGACGTCGAGTTCCGCCTCGATAATCACACCCTGAGCGTCGCGATCCGGGTTGGCCTTGAGCTCTTCGAGCTCGGCCTGCAAAGCGATCATCTCGAGCAATTCGCTCACGCCCAGCCCGGCCTTCGCGCTGACTTCGGCAAAGAGCGTCTTGCCGCCCCATTCCTCCGGGATCAGCTCATACTCAGTCAGCGCCTGTTTGATGCGCCCCGGATTGGCGGTGGGCTTATCGATCTTATTAATCGCCACGATGATCGGCACGCCGGCATCGCGGGAGTGATTGATAGCCTCGACCGTTTGGGGCATCACGCCGTCGTCGGCCGCGATGACCAGCACCACGATATCGGTGGCTTTCGCACCACGTTGGCGCAACTGCGTGAACGCCTCATGGCCCGGCGTATCCAGGAAGGTCATCTCATGACCGTCCTCGTTGCGCACTTTATAGGCGCCGATATGCTGGGTGATTCCACCGGCCTCACCGCCAATCACATTGGCGTGGCGAATCGCGTCGAGCAGCGAGGTTTTTCCGTGGTCAACATGACCCATCACAGTGATGACCGGCGGGCGCGGCTTGAGCAGCTCCTCGGCATCTTCGGAGGTGTCGTAGAAGTTGGAAATATCAAATGCGACGTTCTCAACGGTATACCCGAATTCGTCGGACACCAGCGTGGCCGTATCGTAGTCGAGCATCGTATTGACCGTGGCCATCATCCCCAACTCAAGCAGCTTCATCGCCACTTCGCCGGCCTTGATACCCATCTGATGGGCGAGGTCACCGACCGAGATAACGTCCTCGATTCGGATGACGCGCTTATGCTCGGCGGCCTCGGTAATGATGGTCTTTTGCGGCGCTTTACGCCCGCGGCTATTGCGCTTTTTACGCTTGCCGCCGCGCTTTTTGCCGTAGAGATCGCTGCCTTCAACGACGCGTTTATGCGAGCGCCCGCGGCTGCCGGCACTGCCCGGCCCGCGCCCGGTCGTGGATTTTGACGGCCCCGGGCTAAAGTCCTTGCCCTCGGCCGACAGACGGTCCTTGACGACGTTGGTGTCGATCTGGCCAAGAATACGAGCGCCGCCACTGCCGTCATTTCGCTTGCGACGGCGTCTCGTGGCCGGTGCTGGCGCCTTCAGGTCAGACTCCGGCGTCTTCTCGTTGGCAACCGGCGCGCCGCTATCGACAGCAGGCGTTCCCGGTTGCGAGCTGACAGCTTCGGTGCTGGTGCCACCGCCCTCCACGGCGACCTTGGGCGCAACCTCGGTGGATTGCGCATCTTCGCTGGCCTTGGCCGCTACAGTCTCCGACGTCGCCTCCTGGGCGTCGTCATCCTGGACGGAAGCATCCTCGCCACCGGCCTGCACGTCCGTGCTATCGACCGGCTCCGAAGCCGCGTCGACCTCTTCACGAGCGACTTCCTCGGGCGCAGACGTCGACGCGGCCTCCTCGGAAACCGGCGTCGTTTCGGGTTGAGACGGTGCCTCGTCATCTTGGGTCGCCTGGGCGTCCTGCGCAACCGCGCGGGTCGAAATCTCCGCGACTGCCTCGCCTTCCGGCCCCTCACCAACCACAACTTTCTTGCGGCGCCGGCGAACCGTCGGCGCAACCGCGTCGCCTGAACCCGCCTCCACGGCAGTGTCCGAGTCGCCCTCGGCGCCCTCGCCTTTTCGACGCACACGCGTGCGCGTCACGAAACCCTGCGGCTCGGCCTCCTCCGAAGCTTCGGGCTTGGATTGCGCCGCCTTCTTTGGCGTCTCGGCAACCTTGGTCTCGACCTTTTTGGAGTTGCCCAGAGCCGCTTTCAGCTCCGAGACCTCTTCAGGGCTCAACTTGGTCATATAATTATTCGCCGTAAATCCCAGCGACAGTTCATTGATCTTGGTGACCAGTTCCTGGCGATTGAGACCCAACTCTTTGGCGACTTCAAATACTCTTTGACTCGGCATGTGCTCTCCGCTCTGTTCGCTGAAGCCTGGTGTGGCGGCGAACAGGAAACCTCAAATTAGGCTACTATATCTCTTTCGACTGGCGCGTATTCAATCGACGGGCACTGCATACTTCGCTTTGCTACCAGATTCAACCCCGGCAGACTCTCCGCCTGCCGGGATGCCTCAAAGCGATCCCAGTTGCTCCAACTTGTCGATATCCCGGCGAATCCTCGCCAGGCAACGCGATGAGGCTACCGCGACAACCGCCACAAAGGCGCGTCCACTAATAGCCCCGAGCTCTTCTCCGCTAAGCGTTTGGCGCACCAAAATGGCCTTGCGCTCGGCGTTGCTGCTGAACTTGTGGCGTGTGCCCTCACTGGCATCACGCGCCACCAACACCAACCCGACTTGATCGGCCTTTACAGCTTCTGCTACGGCCGTTCCGCCCAGGTATAACTTTTGTGCCTTCAGTGCGACCCGCAATCCTTCTTGCAGGCGCCGGTGGATGCCCGCGCGAACATCAGCAAGCAGGGTCTCGGCGTCAACCTGTATCTTTGTCTTGAATCCGCGGGAAAACCCGCCTTTTTGCGCAGCATCCAGGATGCACGCGCGGCGGGCGTGAACATAAGCGCCACGCCCCGGTGCTTTGTGGCGTAGGTCGTAAATCAGCCCGGCCTCCTCGTGATAGACAAACCTCTCGAGGTCTTGCTTAAGCGCCGGCTCGCGACAGCTCACGCACAGGCGCGTGGGCTGGATATCGCTGGATTCAGATTTATGTGCTTCGCTCGCGGCCTGAATCTTCGTCTCTCCTAAATAATAATCATCTTAAAAACAACTCTATAACGCGCGACCTCATCATTAATTCCAAGAGGTCGCGCGCATCAACTTACTCTTCTTCGGCCTGGGCACCCTCATCGAGGGCAACCTCTTCCGAGACGACTTCCTCAGAGGTTGCGCTCGCAGCCTCTTCAGCATCGGCGGTCGCGGCCTGCTCGGCGACGACCGCATCGGCCGCTGCCTTCGCCTGGCTGGCGGCAAAATCAATCCCAAAGAGCTCCAGGGCCTCTTCGGTCTCGATGCCGTGCTTGGCCTGAACCAATTCGCGCGCGGCGTACCAGAGTTGGCGACCCTTTTTGACGGGAATTCCCACCACATTGGCCATCGCCGCGGTGTCCTTGGCAAACGCGATATGCTCGATCTTCAGATAACCCGCCTCGTATAACTTGGCGGCAACCTTGGGACCGACACCGCGAATCTCTTCGAGCGCCTGGCGCTCGTAGTCTTCGGGCGTCATCGCCTCGGGCGAGCCCGGTGCGGGACGCGCAAGGATCTCGTCGGCGGCGTCGATAATAATCTCGGCCTGCTCGGAGTTGATCCCCGGAATCTGCGAGAGCTCTTCGATATTGGCCTGGGCCAAATACTCGAGCTTATTATAGCCAAGCGTGAACAGCGAGCTGACCATATCCTCGTCGATGCCCTCGAATTCAAGCAAGCTCTCGCGCGCCTCTTTCATCAGAGTCTTCAGGCGCGTTTCGCTGATGATATCGAGGTTCCAACCCGTGAGCTGAGCGGCCAGGCGCACATTCTGGCCGCCGCGCCCGATGGCCAGGCTGAGTTGGTCGTCCGGGACGATCAACTCCATGGTCATATTATGCTCATCGATGAGCACCTTGCTCACCTCGGCCGGGCTGATGGCGTTGGTCACAAATCGCGCCGAGTCTTCGACATAAGGCACGATATCGATCTTCTCGCCGTGCAATTCCTGCACAACCGCCTGCACCCTGGAGCCGCGCATACCGACGCATGCGCCGACCGGATCGACATCACTGTCGCGGCTATAGACCGCGACCTTGGTGCGAACACCCGGCTCACGCGCCACCGCAACGATGCGCACGATGCCCTCGTAAATCTCGGGGACTTCGTGGCCAAAGAGGTTGATGATCAACTGCGGATCAGCGCGCGTCAGCACCACCTGCGGGCTGCGACTGGAGCGCTGAAGCTCCTTGATCATCGCCTGCACGCGGTCACCCGGGCGATAACTCTCGCGCGGGGTCTGCTCGCGACGCGGCAAAATCGCGTCGGCGCGCCCCAGGTCCACAATGATATTTCCCTTCTCAAAGCGCCGAACGATACCGGTGACCATGTCCCCGATGCGGTCCTTATACTCGTTGAAGATAATATCGCGCTCGGCCTCGCGCACACGCTGAATGATCACCTGCTTGGCAGTCTGCGCAGCGATGCGCCCGAAGGTCGACTTCGACGACTCGAGCTTCAAGAGCTCGCCAAAGCGCGCGTCCTGGCTGCGGGCGCGCTCCTTATCGTCGTCGCGATAAAAGATCTGGAAGAGCAACTCGTCGCCGGACTCGGCGCTGAACCCAGCCTTCTCGATCTCTTCGGTGGATACTTCGCGATAAGGGTTCTCGACGTTATTATTCACAGTGACAATCTGGAATAACTCGACCTCGCCGGAGTCCTCGTTAAACTGCGCCTCAATCTCGCGCTGCGGGCCGTAAGTACGGCGCGCCGCGGTCAAAATGGCAGCTTCGAGGGTCTCAATGAGGGTCTCGCGGTCAATCCCCTTGTCTCTGCCGACCTGTTCTATGACGGTGTTCAGATCCATGGAATGCTTACTCCTAACCTAAAAATCGAAATCGTATTTGAGTCGGGCCTCTTTGACATCGGCCCATTGAATATCGACAGGCTCCTCGGGGCCCTCATCCAAGAAGATGCTTAACACATCGTCTTGATAGGCCACCAACTCACCAGAAAACTTGTTCTTACCTTCAACTTGCGTGCGCACAATCAACTGCACGCGCTGCCCGACCACCTTAGTAAGATGCTCAGGCGTCTTCAGCAGGCGCTCAATGCCGGGACTCGACACTTCCAACACATAATTGTCGGGCATATCGTCGGCGGCATCCAAATAAGCCTCAAGATACCGACTGACCGCCTGACACTCACCGGCCGAGACGCTCGCCTCGACCACAAATGGACCCGGTCGATCGATATAGACTCGAATCGTCCAGCGCCCATGCACAACCATCTCGACGTCATAGAGCTCGACATCGTTGGCGGCCGCAGCCTCAGCGGCCCACTCCTTGATATGGGCGACCGCCTTGGGGGCATAGACCTCGCCGGCCTGAGCAGAAATTCCTGCCTGGCCATCATCTGAGCTGTCTTGCTTTTTTCGACGCCTTTTTGCCACGAATCAACACCCTCAATAGCCAGCGCGCTTCGACAAAAAACGCGCCCCATTATTAACTTACTGCGACGCCCGCTCACACGAGCACTTCGCCTGAATCACGCGTTTTTTAATAATAAAAGATAATAAAAAAAGCGGGCATAGGGCCCACTTCGCATGCTTCTCGCGAAATTGTGACACCCGAACTGAAGGTGTCGCCCGTATCAATAACCGCCAACGAATCGGTCATTGATACTCAAAAAACAGTCGCGAAATAATGTGACCGTTAATCGTGCAACGCAGGCTTACAAAAAAGCGTCCGTCGCGTCAAGCAAATAAAGCGGTCGGGGCGGTTGAATCCGCTATGCTCAGACCATGCCAATGGATGCGAATTCGTGCGTTTCCGTGCCCGAAACGAGCTGACGCGGGTCGTTATTCCGAAACGGGTCGAAAATGATCGCAAATTTCGTTTTGCTCAGGGACACACCTTAGCCGCGAATTGTAAATTTACCCACGGGAACGCTTAGGACTCAGGATAAAGCCGAATTTGATTAGGCCGCCAATTAACGGGCCGCACTTACCGGTCGCCCTGACAAACCGGAGCGGTAAATGCTAAATAGAACGCGTCAATCAACTGCGCCGTCCCCAACACTCGGATCACACCCATGAAAACTTCGCTCATTCAACTCCGCTCGACCCGCGACGTTGCCCATAATCTGGCGCGCTGCACCCAACTTGCCGACCAGGCCATCGCCGACGGCACCGACTGGATTCTCTTCCCCGAGAACGCACCCTTTTTGGGCGCTGATAAGGAAAAATTCGCCATCGCGGAGTCCATTGATGGCCCCATCGTCGGCCATTTTCGCGAGATCGCCCGGCGCGGAAGTTG